>JAABUQ010009916.1_pt1 | contig 12670 bp, 10 predicted proteins | sample 5560001 | NCBI WGS metagenome assembly JAABUQ01 (sample SAMN10711888, study PRJNA513371) | rock metagenome | isolation source: Antarctica rocks | place: Antarctica: Victoria Land, Finger Mt nord | collected 2015-12-18 | reverse complement strand
GTCCTCGACGACCCCCAGGCCTCCGACAACGACCGCTTCGTGGCGCTCGACCTGCTGAAGAACGCCAACATCGCCGCCGGCGGCGTGCTGCCGATGTGCCAGGACACCGGCACCGCCATCGTGTTCGGCAAGAAGGGCCAGCGCGTCTGGGTGGAGGGCGACGAGGAGGAGGCGCTGAGCTGGGGCGTGCACCGCACCTACACCGAGACCAATTTGCGCTACTCGCAGATGGCGCCGCTTTCCATGTTCGAGGAGGTCAACACCGGCAACAACCTGCCGGTCCAGTTCGACATCGCCGCCGCCCCCGGTGAGCACCATGCCGACGAGTTCCACCTGATGTTCGTCGCCAAGGGCGGCGGCTCGGCCAACAAGACGTTCCTGTTCCAGGAAACCCGCGCCATCCTGTCGCCCGACCGGCTGCTCAAGTTCCTGGAAACCAAGGTGAAGACCCTCGGCACCTCGGCCTGCCCGCCGTACCACCTCGCCATCGTCATCGGCGGCACCTCGGCCGAGGCCAACCTCAAGACGGTCAAGCTCGCCTCGACCCGCTGGCTCGACCAGCTGCCCACGGTCGGCAGCAAGGCGGGCCACGCGATCCGCGACCTCGACCTCGAGCGGCAGGTGCTGGAGCTGACCCGGACCATCGGCATCGGCGCGCAGTTCGGCGGCAAGTACTTCTGCCACGACGTCCGCGTCATCCGCCTGCCTCGGCACGGCGCCAGCCTGCCGGTCGGCATCGGCGTCTCCTGCAGCGCCGACCGCCAGGTGAAGGCCAAGATCACCCCCGAGGGCGTGTTCCTGGAGGCGCTGGAGACCGACCCGGCGCGCTACCTGCCGGAGACGACCCATCTCGCCGCCGAGGCGATCCCGGTCGACCTCGACCGCCCGATGGCCGAGATCCGCCGCCAGCTTTCCGCCTACCCGGTAAAGACCCGTCTGTCGCTCACCGGCACCATGGTGGTCGCCCGGGACATCGCGCACGCCCGCCTGCAGGAACGGCTCGACCGCGGCGAGGGCCTGCCCGCGTATATCAAGGAGCACCCGGTGTACTACGCCGGCCCGGCCAAGACCCCGGCCGGGTTCGCGACGGGCAGCTTCGGCCCGACCACGGCCGGGCGGATGGACAGCTACGTCGCTGGCTTCCAGGCCGCCGGCGGCTCGCTGGTGATGCTGGCCAAGGGCAACCGCTCGAAGGGCGTGCGCGAGGCCTGCCGCGCGCATGGCGGGTTCTACCTCGGCAGCGTCGGCGGCCCGGCCGCCCGACTGGCGCAGGACTGCATCCGCCGCGTCGAGGTGCTGGAATACCCCGAGCTCGGCATGGAGGCGGTCTGGCGCATCGAGGTCGAGGATTTCCCCGCCTTTATCGTGATCGATGACAAGGGCAACGACTTTTACGATGGGCTGGAATAGATCAGCCCATCGTTCCTTGTTGGCTTCGCTGGACGTCGGTCCAGCTACGCGGGGGCTAGAGTGACATGCGCTTCACCATCGACCGCCTCGACCATCTCGTGCTGAATGTCCGCGACGTGGAGATCACGGCGGCCTGGTATCAGCGCGTGCTCGGCATGGAGCGCGAGGATTTCGGCCCCGACCGCCGCACCGCGCTCAAGTTCGGCGGCCAGAAGATCAACGTCCGCCCGTCCGACGTCGATCAGGATCAATGGTTTACCGGCCAGGCGATCGCCCCCGGCAGCGACGATCTCTGCTTCATCACCGCCGTGGGTCCGGAGGACGTGGTGCGGCACCTCGGCGAATGCGGCGTCGCTGTGGCGCGCGGCCCGGTCGAGACGACGGGGGCGCTCGGCGCCATGCAGTCGGTGTATTGCCGCGACCCGGACGGCAACCTGATCGAGATCGCCTCCTACCTCGAGAGCTAGCCGCCACGCGCCTCGCCGATTTCGACTTCGACCTGCCGCCGGCGCTGATCGCCCAGCATCCCGCCCGCCCGCGCGACGCCGCCCGGCTGCTGCATTTGGGCGCGGACGGCCCGGCCGACCGCATCGTGCGCGACCTGCCGGACCTGCTGCGGCCCGGCGACATCCTGGTCGCCAACGACACGCGGGTGATCCCGGCTCAGCTCGCCGCATACCGAGGGTCGCGGGGCGCCGCGGCGCGCATCGGCATCACCCTCGACCGCCCGCTGCCCGACGGCACCTGGCACGCGCTCGCCCGCAACGCGCGCCGCCTGCGGGCCGGCGACCTGCTGAGCTTCGACGGCGCGCCGGACCTCGCCGCGACTGTGACGTGGATCGGGTCCGAGGGGGACGTTTGCCTCCGGTTTTATTGCCCGGATCCGGGCTCACCCGGCCCCGATTATTGCCCGGATCCGGGCTCCCCCGACCCTGATTATTGCCCGGATCCGGGCTCGCGCGCGCGCTGGCCCGACGCGCTGCGGCGGGCCGGCACCCTGGCGCTGCCGCCCTACATCCGCCGCGCCGGCCCCGAGCAGAGGGATGCGGAGGACTACCAGACGATCTTCGCCCGCAACGAGGGCGCGGTGGCGGCGCCGACCGCCGGGCTGCACTTCACCCCTGCCCTGCTCGACGCCTTGGCGGCGCGCGGCGTGGGCCGGGCGACGCTGACCCTGCACGTCGGCGCCGGCACTTTTCTGCCCGTGCGGACCGAGACGGTGGACGCGCACCGGATGCACCCCGAACGCGGGCTGGTCGCGGAGGAAGCCGCCGCCGCGATCAACACGGCCCGCGCCGCCGGCGGCCGGGTGGTGGCCGTCGGTACGACCAGCCTGCGCCTGCTGGAGAGTGCGGCCGACGCCGACGGCGCGGTGCGCCCGTTCCGGGGCGAGACCGACCTGTTCATCCTGCCCGGCTACCGGTTCCGCGCGGTGGACCTGCTGCTGACCAACTTCCACCTGCCGCGCTCGACCTTGTTCATGCTGGTGTGCGCGTTCGCTGGGGTGGAGCGAATGCGAGCGGCGTACGCGCACGCGGTCGGATCGGGGTATCGGTTCTACTCGTACGGGGATGCGTGCTTGCTCGACGCGCCGGCCTTCTCAGCGTCACCCCGAACGGCATCACCACCGATACGGAGTGGCAGCGGACGACGGTGAGCGAATGAGCGTCGCCGCACCGACCGGCTTTCCAGGCCATCCTGAGCCGCGGAGATGTCATTGGAGTGCTTGCGTCGGCGTCAACTCTCCCGCAACGCAGGATCGCGCCGCCGCGATCAACGCGGCCGGCGCCGCTCTTCGGATCGGGTCCGGTGCCACCCCGCTGGTGACGCCGGCGTCGATCTACCCTCCACCCGCGTAATCAGGGATGCTTATGGATCGGGTCGACCCAATACACCGCCTCCGGCTTTTCCACCGGCTTGATGTCGAGATTGACGACCACCGCCTCGTTATCACTGCGGACCAGCACGCATTCCAAAGTCTGATCGTCGCTTGCGTTGATCTCCTGGTGCGGCACGTAGGGCGGCACGAAGATGAAGTCGCCCGGCTCGGCTTCGGCGACGAACTCGAGATCGTTGCCCCAGCGCATCCGCGCCCGCCCGCGCACCACGTAGATCACGCTCTCGAGCTGGCCGTGATGGTGCGCGCCGGTCTTGGCGCCGGCGTGGATGTGCACGGTTCCGGCCCAGATCTTCTGCGCGCCCACGCGCGCGGCGTTGATCGCGGCGGCCCGGTTCATCCCGGGCGTCTGCGCCGTGTTGGTATCGAGATTGTCGCCCTTGATCACCCGCACGCCGTTGGTGCGCCAGTCGACCGAGGGCGCGTCGCTTTGGCCCGGGCGTTGCTGTTCGGTCACTCGCGTTCCCCTCCACATCACACGCGCAAGGTGAGCACTGCTGGCGTCCAGCTCAAGCCCACCGGCTGTGCGCCCTGCCCGAGCGAGCATGCCGGCCTACGCTAGGCGGCGAAGCCGGGCCGCTCGACAGCGATGAGCCCGCCCGTCCAAAGCTGCCGCAGCACGAGCCAAAGCGAGGCGTAAGCCTCGGTCGGGTCCTGGGCGCAAGGCTCGTCCGTGGTGGCGGCATCGGCGAACAGGTCGGTCGGCCAATCGAGGTCTGGAACGCGCATGACACCCTCCGTGATACGGTCGGATGTAGCTTGCGCGGCTTAATGCGGCGTGCATGTGACGCAAGTCACCTCTGGCGCCCGCGTTCCGCCGCAAAGGCCTCACGCCGCCGGCGACGGCCGGCGCCGCGTCAGCCGCACCGCGCTGATCCCGGCGGCGGCGACCGAGAACGCGGCGCCCACCAGCAGCGTCACCGTGGTGCCGTGCGCCGGCACCACGCCGAACACCACCGCCACCATCGCCGCGCCCAAAGTCTGGCCGAGCAGGCGGGCGGTGGACAGCATGCCGCCGCCGGCGCCGCTGCGCTGCGGCGGGGTCGCGCCGATCATCGCGCGGTTGTTGGGTGTCTGGAACAGGCCGAAGCCGAACCCGCACAGCACCATGCGCCATATGATTTCGACCTCGCTCGGGTGCGCCGGCAGCAGCGCCAGCAGGCCGAGCCCGGCCGCCATCGCCAGCAGCCCGATCCCGCCCAGCAGGCCGGCCGAGTAGCGGTCCGACAAGCGTCCGGCGATCGGCGCGACCACGGCGACGGTCAGCGGCCAAGGCGTCATCAGCAGCCCGGTCTCCACCTGCGAGCGGCCGAGCGCGTCCTGCAGGTAGAAGGGCAGCGACACGTAGGCCAGCGTCTGCGCCGCGAACGAGCAGATGGAAGTCGCGATGGAGAGCGCGAAGATCGGGATGCGCAGCAGGTCCACCGGCAGCAGCGGCGCCGCGCGGGACAGTTGGCGCCGGACCAGCAGCCAGCCCGCGACAACGGCGACGGCCGCCTCCGCCGCCACCAGCCCCCGGCTCTCGCCCTGCCCGATCCCGTCCACCGCCACGATCAGCGAACCGAGCGCCACCGCGTTGAGCAGGGCGCTGATCACGTCGAACCGGTGCGAGGCGCGGACGGTGGCCGGCAAGGTCCGCAACCCGAGTGCCAGGGCGACGACGCCGGTCGGCACGTTGACGTAGAACAGCCACTGCCAGGGTGCCACCGAGAGGATGCCCGACGCCACAGTTGGCCCCACGGCCGACGACACCGCGACCATCAGCGCGTTGATCCCCATCGCCGTCCCCAGCATGCGGCGCGGGTGGATGAAGCGGATAAGGGCGGTGTTGACGCTCATGATGCCCGAGGCGCCGAAGCCCTGCGCCACCCGGGCGAGCGCGAGGGTGGTGAGCGAGTCGGATCGCGCGCACAGCAGCGAGGCGACGGTGAACACCACCAAGCCCGCCTGATACACCCGCCGATAGCCCACGATGTCGCCGAGGGCGGCGAGCGGCAGCAGCGAGACGGTCACGGCGAGCTGGTAGGCGTTCACCACCCAGATCGACGATGCGGGGCTGGCTTGCAGGTCGCGCGCGATGGTCGGCAGCGCGACGTTGGCGATCGCCCCGTCGAGCACGGCCATGATCAGCCCGAGCGCGATGGTGCCGATCGCCCAGTAGCGCTGCGGGATGGCAAGCCCGTCGGTGGCGGTCGTTGCGTTCATGCGTGCGTGGAATCCGATCCGTCGGCGGCACCGACTTGAACGCTTGTTAACGTCCCTCGGTCACAATTACGGCAACGGACTTCGGTGATCGAATGTTGGATAATTTCAGGCTGGTTTGGAAGCTGGCGATTCCTCTGGCCGTGCTGGTCGCGGTCAGCATCGGTCTGGTGGCCTTCGCCAAGGTCGGCATCCACGGGGTGAGCGCGACGGCGACCCGGATCGTCGACGTCAACGCAGCCCGCCGCGCCACCCTCTGGGAAGTCATCGCGTCGGTGACCGAAGCCTCCAACCAGGCGAAGAACATCATCATCGAGACCCGGGATGCCGAGAGGCGGGTCCACAACGAGGCGTTCAAGGCGGCGGCAGCGGAGGCGCTCACCGCGATCGATCGCCTCATCGCGCTCTCCGATACCGACGCGCGCCGGGCGCTGAACCAGGGCTACAAGCAGCAGATCGGCGCGTTCCTGTTCGCCGCCGACGAGGTTGTCGCGATGGGGCTAAAGAACGAGACCGACGCCGCGTCCGAGGCGAACCTGCGGACCGCGTCGCCGATGCGCGCCAAGCTGATGGGCGAACTGCGTGGGCGGGTCGAGAATGCCTCGCTGGAGCTGCAGGCGGCAAAGCAAGAGGCGGCGCGCACCGCCCGGCACACCACCTTGCTGTTGATGATCCTCGCAGGGTTTGGCTTGATGGTGTCGCTTGCCCTGCTCGCAGCAATCGTCACCTGGAAAGTGGTGCGTCCGTTGACGGCGATCGCCGGCAACATGGACCGGCTAGCCAAGGGCGATCTCACCGTCACGGTCGTCGGCGCCGGCCGCCGCGACGAGGTCGGCCTCCTCGCGCGCGCGCTCGACGTGTTCAAACGCAACGCGCAGGAAGCGCGCCGGCTCGCCGCCGAGCAGGAGTCGGACCGCGTGGCGAAGCAGCAGCGGGCTGTGCGTCTCGACGCACTCGTGCAGGCCTTCGAGACGAACGTCAGCCAGCTTGTGGGCATGCTGTCGTCCGCCTCCACGGAGTTGGAAGCGACCGCGCAGGCCATGTCGTCGACCGCGACACAGACCAACGGTCAAGCCGCGGCTGTCGCCGCTGCCGCCGAGGAGGCGAGTGCCGGCGTGCAGACCGTCGCCTCGGCCGCCGAGCAGCTGACCGCTTCCATCAGCGAGATCAGCCGTCAGGTGCTGCAATCCTCCAGGATCACCGAGCGGGCGGTCGCCGACGCGCGCCGCACCGACACGGTTGTGCGGGCCTTGTCGGACGGCGCGCAGAAGATCGGCGACGTGGTGGGCTTGATCACCAGCATCGCCGGCCAAACCAACCTGCTCGCGTTGAACGCCACGATCGAGGCCGCCCGGGCCGGGGATGCCGGAAGAGGGTTCGCCGTCGTGGCGTCGGAGGTCAAGAACCTGGCGCAGCAGACCGCCAAGGCGACGGACGAGATCGGCGCACAGATCGGGCAGATCCAGACCGCCACCGGTGAGGCCGTGGAGGCCATCAGGGCAATCACCGGCGTCATCGAGGAGGTGAGCACGATCGCCACCGCCATTGCCTCGGCAGTGGAACAACAGGGTGCCGCCACAGCGGAGATCGCCCGCAACGTCCAGCAAACGGCGGTTAGCGCCCACGAGGTGACGTCGAACATTGCCGGGGTCAGCCAGGCCGCCAACGACACGGGCGCGGCGGCGGCCCAGGTGCTGAGTGCCGCCGAGGGCTTGTCGCGGCAGGCCGCAACGCTCACCGACGAGGTGAACGAGTTCGCGGCCGGGATCCGGGCAGCCTAGAAACTCGATCACGCCCCCGTTGACCGGCGTCCGCCGCGCCCCCGCCGGAGACGCCCAGAGCGCGAAGCGGCGCGGTGATCCGCCAGGACGTCGAAGCGCGGAGCAGGCGCAGCGATTGCCGCAACGCGGCGTTCTCCTGCGCCAGCGCGGCGGGTTCGCCGGGTGTCGGCTCGCCGGGTGCGGGCGCGGCGGCGGCGAGGGTCCGCCGCGCGGCGGCGATGGAGGCGCCCGCCTGGGCCGCCCCGGCGCCGGCGGTGAGCCGCACCAGGAACTCCAATTCACCCGGTTCGGCGGGGCGGAACAGCGCGATGGCGAAAGGGAACAGCCCGAGCCCGAGCAGCCCCTCCGCCGTATCGAGGAAGCTCGCCGGCGTGAACACCCAGCAATGCACGTCGATGTGGCGCGGGTCGGCGGCCAGGCTCCGCGCCAGCGCGAACGCCTCCGCGAGCTTGCCTGAAGGCGGAGCGCCCGCCCGCAAGTCCGCCTGCCAGGCCTCGCCAGCGTCCACCGGCGCGGCCAGCGAGGCCACGTCGAACACCTGCCGCACGGAGGGCCGCCGGAAGCCCAGCAGGTGGGCCTCCACCATCTCGGCCAGGCTGCTTTCGCGCCGCCACAGGTCGAACGTGAAGCGCCGGTCGGGGATGGCGAGGCCGAGCGTGCCGCCCGGCAGAAGCGCGTCGTGCAGCTCCAGCAGCCAGCCGATCAGGTCCGGCACATGCTCGACGACGTGGCTTGCCAGGACGTAGGCCACGGGGCCGCCGGCCAGCTCGCGCAACGGGCGCTCGCCCCAGACGATGTCCACCTCGACGATGTCCGCGACCGCGACCGACGGATCATGCTGAGCGGCGCGGAGCTTTTCGGTGGGAAGATAGTCGACATAGCGGATCGGCCCTTCCCGTTTGAGCACCATCGGCGCGGTGAGCGGGCCGACCTCGAGGCCGGGAGCGGTGTCGATCGGCACCGAGCCCAGCAGATGCACGCGCTTGCCGGTCATCGCATCCCTTTGACGTCGCTCCTTACAACCTTACATGCAAGCGGCAGACAACAGGACAGGACGTCAACCCGATGCGGCAAACCGCCCCGACGATCGGCTCACCCGGGGCCGCCCCCGTACGCGCCCCGGATGCCGGCGGGGCCGCCGCGCCAGCCCTCCCGGAATGGGACCTCGCCGATCTCTACCCCGCTCCCGACAGCGCCGCGGTGGAGACCGACCTCGCCGCCGCCGATGCCGCCGCCCGCGGCTTCGCCGAGGCCCATACGGGCAAGCTCGCGGGCATGACGGCTGCCGCCCTCGCATCGGCGATCGGCGAATACGAGCGGATCGAGGAGGTTCTCGGCCGCCTGATGTCCTACGCGCAGCTGCTGTTCAGCGGCGATTCCACCAATGCCGCGATCGGCCAGTTCTACCAGACGATCAGCGAGCGCGTGACCGCGGTCAGCAGCCACCTGATCTTTTTTACGCTGGAGCTCAACCGCCTGGACGACGCGGCGCTGGAGCAGAAGCTGGCCGACCCGGCAGCCGCGCGCTGGCGGCCGTGGCTGCGCGACCTGCGGGTGTTCCGTCCGCACCAGCTCTCCGACGAGCTCGAAAAGCTGTTGCACGAGAAGGAGGTCACCGGCCGCTCCGCCTGGAGCCGGCTGTTCGACGAGACCATCGCCGGCATGCGGGTGACGGTGAATGGCGAGGCGCTCACCGTCACCGACGCCCTGAACAAGCTCTCCGATCGCGACCGCGCGGTGCGCGAGGCCGCCGGTCGCGCGATCGGCGAGGCGTTCGGCGCCAATGTCCGGCTGTTCGCGCTGGTGACCAACACGCTGGCCAAGGACAAGGAGATCGTCGACACCTGGCGGCACTATCCGCAGCCCGGCAGCTACCGCAACCGCACCAACATGGTCGAGGACGAGGTGGTCTTCGCGCTGTCGACGGCGGTGCGCGAAGCCTATCCGCGCCTGTCGCATCGTTATTACCAGATGAAAGCGAAGTGGCTCGGCCTCGACAAGCTGCAGCACTGGGACCGCAATGCGCCGCTGCCGGCCGACGACGACGGCGCCATCGCCTGGCCCGACGCGCAGGCCCGCGTGCTGAGCGCCTATGGCGCCTTCAGCCCCGAGCTCGCCCAAGTCGGTGGCAAGTTCTTCGCGGCGCCGTGGATCGACGCCACCCTGCGCCCCGGCAAGTCGGGCGGCGCCTTCGCGCATCCGACGGTGCCCTCGGCGCATCCCTACCTGCTGCTGAACTACCACGGCAAGACGCGCGACGTGATGACCCTGGCGCACGAGCTCGGGCACGGCGTGCACCAGGTGCTGGCGGCCGAGCAGGGCTACCTGATGTCGGGCACGCCGCTGACCTTGGCGGAAACCGCGTCGGTGTTCGGCGAAATGCTGACCTTCCGCGCCATTCTCGACGCCGAGACCGACCCGCGCCGCCGACGCATCATGCTGGCCTCCAAGGTGGAGGACATGCTGAACACCGTGGTGCGGCAGACCGCGTTCTACCAGTTCGAGACCCTGCTGCACGACGAGCGCCGGGGCGGCGAGCTGGTCCCGGAGCGCATCGGCGAGCTGTGGATGAAGGTGCAGACCGAGAGCCTCGGCCCGGCCTTCGAGTTCACGCCCGACTACCGGGTGTTCTGGTCGTACATCCCGCATTTCGTCCACTCGCCGTTCTACGTCTACGCCTACGCGTTCGGCGACTGCCTGGTGAACGCGCTCTACGCGGTGTTCCAGTCCGGCCATCCCGGCTTCCAGGCAAAGTATCTCGCCATGCTGCGCGCCGGCGGCACCAAGCGGCACAAGGAATTGCTCGCGCCTTTCGGGCTCGACGCCTCCGACCCCGCCTTCTGGGCCAAGGGGCTCGACGTGATCGCGGGCTTCATCGACGAATTGGAGCAGACAAGCTGATGGCCGCGGACCCGAACGTCGAGCGCAGCAGCCTGTTCGGCGAGCTGCGCCGCATGGCGCGCACCTCCGGCGCGGTGGGCGGCATCGCCGCGCGCGTCGCCGGCGCCCGCGTGCTCGGGAGGCGCACCGACCGCGCCGCCCACGCCGAGGATCTGAAGACCATCCTCGGCGGGCTGAAGGGGCCGCTGATGAAGGTGGCGCAGTTCCTCTCCACCGTCCCCGACGCGCTGCCGGCGGAATACGCCGCCGAGCTCGCCGAGCTGCAATCGAACGCGCCGCCGATGGGCTGGCCGTTCGTGCGTCGCCGCATGGCCAACGAGCTCGGACCGGACTGGCGCTCGCGCTTCGCCGAGTTCAGCCAGGAAGCGGCGGCGGCGGCTTCGCTCGGCCAGGTGCATCGCGGGCGTCTGCCCGACGGCACCGACGTCGCCTGCAAGCTGCAATATCCGGACATGCCGAGCACGGTGGAGGCCGACATCCGCCAGCTCCGCCTCGCGATGTCGATCTATCATCGCATGGACGGCGCCATCCAGAACGACGAGATCTTCAAGGAGCTGTCGGAGCGGCTGCGCGAGGAGCTCGACTACAAGCGCGAGGCGGCGCAGATGCGGCTCTACGACATCATGCTGCGCGGCGATCCGCGGGTGCATATCCCGCTGCCGGTCGAGGGCTACTGCACCACGCGGCTGCTGACGATGAACTGGCTCGACGGCCGCGCGCTGCTGCGGCGACTGGAGGAGGACCCGTCGCAGGAGGAGCGCAACGAGATCGCGCGCGCGTTGTTCCGCGCCTGGTACGTGCCGTTCTACCGCTTCGGCGTCATCCACGGCGACCCGCACCTGGGCAACTACCAGGTGCGGCCTGACGGGTCGGTGAACCTGCTCGACTTCGGCGCCATCCGCGTGTTCCAGGCGAAGTTCGTGCGCGGGGTGATCGACCTCTACGAGGCGGTGCGCGACAACGACGACGCCAAGGCGCACCACGCCTACGAGACCTGGGGCTTCGCCGAGCTGAGCAAGGAGAAGATGGACGTGCTCAACCAGTGGGCGCGCTTCCTCTACGAGCCCTTGCTGCAGGATCGGGTGCGTCCGATCCAAGAGACCAACGACCCGCAGTACGGCCGCGAGGTCGCCGAGAAGGTGCACGCCGGGCTCAAGCGCACCGGCGGCGTGCGCCCGCCACGCGAGTTCGTGCTGATGGACCGCAGCGCCATCGGCCTGGGCGGCGTGTTCCTGCGGCTACGGGCGAAGCTGAACTGGCACGAGATGTTCCACGGCCTCGTCGAGGATTTCGAGACCGAGGCGCTGGCCGCGCGACAGGCGGCGGCCCTGACCGAGGCGGGGGTGCCGGTCGCGAGCTAGTGTCGAAACAGGTGCCCACACTCATCAGCACCTAGGCGAGGGTTCCGAATTCTCGACGTCAACGACGCGTTCTTGGTAAAGGAACGGATGGCTTGGGCAACTTGGCGGATTCAAAGGACGTCCCATGAAATCAGTGTTAGCTCTGGCAACCGTGGCTTTGGTCGCGTTAATTCTTGAAGAGAAGGCCCGCCAGGTCGCCGGCGACGCGCAACACGCCTACGGTGAGGCGGTCGACCAGGCACGTAGTGCAACGGAAACGCTGAGCCAACAGGTGAAGCGGCAGCCCTTTCCAGCGCTTTTTACAGCCGGGGGTCTCGGCTTCGTGCTGGCGCGGCTAACGCCGCGCCGCTAATGGGGGATTGATACCGATCGGGATCGCATCGAGGCGCATGGCGGCTTCCATTCGATGTGGCGGGGACATAGCAGGATCTTTTCCCGGTGTGCATCTGCGGCAAACGAGTAAGCTCGCAAGCGAGCCGGTGTCTCCCGTTCAAAGCGCGTATCGCTGAATGTCCGTCCGGGAAGTAACGCCAAGTCCTCGGACATTCCCGTCACCCCGGCGAAGGCCGGGGTGCAGGACGCATGTGACAGTCGGAGCGGTTGCCCTGGATTCCGGCTTGCGCCGGAATGACTGATGGAGCAGTTGCTTGGCGTGGCTCTCATGCCTTCGGATGGACACTGAGAGACAGATGCGGCGAGTGAGCCCCGTCAACTCATTCATTTCCACTTCTCGAGGCTAAAACAAAGTCGATCACGAGCACAAAGCTCCTGTCTCGCCCGTTCGCAAATAGGCTATACCACCCGGGAGAAACGCCATCGGCTCGCCGACTGGACAGATTTCGACGTCCGTACGTCCCTCAAGCCGGTCAAGGAAGTCCGCGTCGATCTCCGTTTCGACAACCGAGATGTCCTCAAGATCGTCTTCGGACGGAGGCGCGTCGAAGTGCGCGCGAAGTAGGATCTCTTTATTCTCCAGATCTATATCAAATGAATAATACCAACGGCTTCAGACCATGACCGGTTTGGCCCAGCCTCGGGTTGCGATGGATGTGATGCGTTCTGGCATTGCGACCAGGCTGTTCCAAGCGTCGCAACAGGCATCGATGATGGCGTCGTAG
>JAABUQ010009915.1_pt1 | contig 12671 bp, 16 predicted proteins | sample 5560001 | NCBI WGS metagenome assembly JAABUQ01 (sample SAMN10711888, study PRJNA513371) | rock metagenome | isolation source: Antarctica rocks | place: Antarctica: Victoria Land, Finger Mt nord | collected 2015-12-18 | reverse complement strand
GGAGCGGAGATGGCCCAGCATGCCCGGCTGCGGATCGACACGGGCGTGGCGGTCTACTTCTGCGACCCGCACAGCCCGTGGCAGCGCGGCACGAACGAGAACACCAACGGGCTGTTGCGCCAGTACTTCCCGAAGGGCACCGACCTGAGTGCGCACAGCGCGGACAACCTCGCCGCAGTGGCCGCGGCCCTCAACGCCAGGCCTCGCAAGACCCTTGGTTGGCGAACGCCCGCGGAGGCGTTTGACCAAGTGCTGCGATCGGTTCAGGCCCGTGTTGCGACAACCGGTTGAACCTGGGCAGGCCGCGGCGCAGCTGTTCCATCATGGCCTGAACGTCCGAAGTATCCGGGCCCAGCTCCAAAGCGATTTGCCAGTTGGAAAGGTTCAGGCCCATGAAGTAGAGACACGGCACCCACACGCGCAGCGGCTGGTGGTGCCCGGCCAGCACCGTGCCGGTCAGGTCGTCGGAGCGGGACGAACACGCCTTCACCGATACCGCTGCCGAGCCGGCTGTGTGTTGTCGCACCCGTCCCGGACCACCGCAGGGCTGCCGCACCCGGGGCACTGCACGCCCTCCGGCCAGCGGTGCTGGCGCACGAAGGCGAAGCACTTGGCGTCGTCCATCAGGCCGGACAGGTTGATCAGGCCGGGTACAGCCATGAACGCCAGAACTCCTCGAATGAGAACGGGCAGTCGATCATCCCGCCGCCTTCATCGCATCAGAAGCTCGCCGGAGCCACCAGTCTCTCCTCCGCCTGGCAACACCCCGGAACCCGACAAGAGCCATGAAGAGAATAGTGCAGCCCCAACAAGGCGAGCAACGGCCCTGAACAGCAAGCCGTGAGCAGCGACGGATGGCGAACGGTGAAGGATGGCCGCGAGCCAGTGCCGGTGCGGCCCGAACGCATTATAGACGAAAGCCTCACAGCACAGGACCAAACGGTGTCCAACGCCCGAAACGAGATCATGGAAACGATCCTAGCCGCTGCCGCCACACTCTTCCGTGCACAGGGCTACGCCAGCACGAGCATGCAGGAGATCGCGGACGCCGTCGGGTTAAGCCGCCCGGCACTTTACTATCATTTCAAAAACAAAGAGGAGCTGCTCGGCAGCCTGGTCGAGGGGATCACCGTTCGTACCCAGCGAGAGGCCGCCCGCATTGCCGAGTCTGCAGGCGGCACGGACCACGCCGAGACGTTGCGGACCATGGTACGCGCCCAGGCGCTCTGGATCCTCCGCCATCCCCAGCACTTCGCAGTGGTGCAGCGCGATGAGAACAGCTTGCCCGAACACCTCCGCGCCATCCAGGATGGCGCTAAGCGAGACCTGCTCGACAGCTTTCGCAAGTTGATCGCGACCGGGGTACAAGCCGGGCAGTTTAGGCAAGTGGAGCCGACCATCGCCGCGCTGTGCATGTTCGGCATGTGCAACGCCACCATCCAGTGGTTCCGCCCCACGGGACAGTTAAGCGAAGATCAGGTAGCGGACCTGATCGCCGACATGGCAACCGCAATGGTTGGACGTGCGGCAGCACCTGAGAACGGGGCGGACCCGCGAGCGTGGTTGCGTGTGGTGCAGGACGACCTGCTGCACCTCAGCCGTAGCATCAGCCATGCCCTTGGTGACACCTCCAAGCCCGAAGACTGACGCAGCCATAAGATAGACGGCCGTCTTCAGCGACCACCCCGAGAGCGCCCGGAAACGGGGACGACCAGCAAACTGTCTCTAGTGTCAGGGTATTGACATTGGTGTCAGCACGGGCCAAATCGGTGTCAGGTTGATGGGAGGTCACGCTATGGACGGTTTGACGGTGAAGCCCAGGCTGCACGGCGTGGACCATACGGCCCGCCCGACCTGGAAGCTGCGCGAGACCATGCGCTTCTACCGCGACATCCTTGGCCTGGACTTGGTCCACGCCATCACCGCGCAGGGCTGGGGTAGCCGGGAGGGCGAGCAGCATGCCGACTTCCTGCACTTCTTCTTCGACAGCGGCCAGGACAGCTCGATCGCGTTCTTCTACTACATCGGCACTACGCAGCCGCCGGAGATGGTGGTGCCGCGCGGCTACATGGCGATGGCCAATCACACCGCCTGGCGCGTTGAGACCGAGGTGGAATTGCTGTCATGGCAGCAGCGCCTTGAGGCGCACGGCGTGCGCGTCAGCCAGTTCGTGCCGCATGAGACCATCGAGTCCATCTATTTTCGCGATCCCAACTTCTACCCCTTGGAGATCACCCGCACCCTGCGCGACACGGAGCGCCTGGACGCGGTGGACGCCACGCTGACCATGGAGGCCGCCATGGCGCTGGAGGACACCGGCCGGTTCGCCGACATCGAGCAGTTGTGGCGCGCCAAGGGCGAGAGCGTGCGCCACCACATGGCGGAGCCGCAGGCATGAGCGGCTTTTTCGTGCTGGACGTGGCGGAGTTCCGGCCGCTGCTGACCGCGGCGCTGCGGTCCGGCCGCTGCCGCGCCCATCCTCCGCAGCGGGGCTACCACTTCGTCGAGTTCGACACGGAGGTGGAAATCCTGCGCGCCGATGCCGGCATGAACGAGGCCGTCTGGTTCGGCTGTCTCACGGCCGGGCTGGACGGCAAGATCGCCCGCTTCGACAGCGAACGCATCCGGCTGGTCGCCACCAACGAGCCCATCACCGGGCTGGCGTAGGAGAACGGGCGTGAGCGCGGACACCATGGCTGCGGCACCGCCACCGACGGCTGCGGCCCAACCTCCCGTTGGAGGCGCGACGGCGGGCTTCCTCAACACCGACTGGAACCCGCGGGACGTGCCGCCAGGCACGGTCACGCGCAACGTGGTGCTGCGCACGGCAGATGCGGCGGCGACCGGCGGCACGCTGTACGCCAACGGCACGACCGACACCGTCGTATGCATCATGCACCCGCGCGAGTTCATGGCCTGCCACTACCTGATCCCCGACATCGTCGGCGCCGGCGTGGCGGCCTGGTCGCAGTCGCCGCGTTCGGTCGGCAACGATATGCGGCTGGAGCACGAGATCGCGCTGCACGACGTTGCGGCTGGGCTGCAATTCCTCCGCGGTGCCGGGTTCCGCCGCATCGTCCTGTGCGGCAACTCCGGCGGGAGCGGCCTGTATGCGCTCTATGCCCAGCAGAGCGCGCTGCCGCCGGCCGAGCGCATCCAGCGCACGCCGGGCGGCCGCGCAACTGGGCTAGACACGCTCGACATGCCTGCGGTGGATGGAATGGTCCTGGTAGCGCCGCATCCAGGGCAGGGCGCGCTGCTGCTCGGCTGCATCGATCCCTCGGTGGCGGACGAGGCGGACGCGCTGGCCGCCGATCCCACGCTGGACCCTTTCGCGCCTGGCAATGGCTACATGGAGGCGCCCGCGCGCTCGCGTTACGAAACCGCCTTCATCGAGCGTTACCGGACGGCGCAGCGCGGGCGCGTGGAGCGCCTGGACGGCATCGCCCGCGCGCTGATCCGCGAGCGGATGGATGCGCGCCGTGCGGTGAAGGCCGGCGCGGGCAGTGCGGAGGAGCGCCGCCGGGCGGCCCACACGCCGATCATGACGGTCTGGCGCACAGACGCCGACCTGCGCTGCTTCGACCTCACGCTCGACCCGTCGGACCGCAAGTATGGTTCGCTCTGGGGGCGGGACCCGTTCGCCTCCAATTATGGGGCGGTCGGCTTCGCGCGCACGTGCACGCCAGAGAGTTGGTTGTCGACCTGGTCCGGCCTCTCGTCCAATGCCCTGCTGTCGAAGACGGGGCCGGCGGTCGTGCAGCCCACCCTGCTGATCGAGTACACCGGCGACCAGTGCTGCTTCCCTTCCGTGATCGCGGGCATCGCCGGATCACTCGGGACCAGCGATCTGCGGCATGAACGCGTCCGGGGCGACCATCACGGCCGCGCCCTGGCGCCGAATGAGGAAGCAGGGCGCTACGTCGCCGGCCGCATGGCCGCCGACTGGCTGCACGCAAGCTTCCCGGCTCGAGGGAAGGGGTAGGCTAATGCGCCACGTGAACCATCCGATCACCGGCGTCGCTTACATGCCGGACGACCTGGCCGACGGCTACATCGCGTCCGGCGCATGGCACGACGCGACGCTGGGCGGTGCGCTCCGGCACACGGCCCAGGCAAACCCCGCTCGCCTCGCCTTCATCAGCGATGAACGCTCGGTCACTTTCCGCGAACTGGACGAGGAGACCGAGCGGCTTGCTGCGGCGCTCCTGGCCTTGGGCCTCATGCCGGGCGACCGCGTCATGTGCCAGCTCGGCACCACGGTCGAGACGGTCGTGGTGCTGGTGGGCTGTTACAAGGCGGGGCTTGTGCCCGTGTGCGCCGTGCCGCAGTACCGCGAGATCGAGATCGGCCAGCTCGCCCGCATGTCCACCTGCCGCGCCTACATCGTGCAAGCGGACCTCGGCAGCTTCGACTTGGTGGCGTTCGCCAGGCGCATGATACAGGCGCATCCGCGCATTGAGCACCTTGTCACGGTGCGGGGCACTGGCGAAGGCGATATCAGCACGTTGGTCGCCTCGCAGCCGATCGATGAGGCGCGGCAGCGGCTTGCGGGCATTCGGCTCGGCCTGGGCGACGTCCTCAGCTTCCAGCTCTCCGGCGGCACCACCGGCATCCCGAAGATCATACCGCGGTTCCACGCCGAGTACCTGGGCCACAGCCGGGGATGGATGCGCTGCTACGGCATCGACGCCGATTGCCGGCTGATCTGGTCGTTGCCGCTGATCCACAATGCCGGCCAACTCTACGCCCTGGTCCCCGCGCTGCTGATGGGGATCACGGTGGTGCTCATGCCACGGGTCGACATCGCACGCATGTTGGAGCTGGTGGAACGGCACCGGGTCACGCACGCCGTGTCGATCGGCCCTGTTGCCCCGCAGCTGATCGCCTACGCCGGATTGGCACGGCACGACCTGTCGTCGCTGCGTCATTTCGCGACCATGAGCCGTGCCGGATCGTTGGAGGACCACCTCGGCCTGCCCTGCTCCAACCTGTTCGGCATCACCGAGGGCCTGCTGCTCGGCACGCCCGCCTCGGGGCCGACGGCCATGCGGCGCGATACGCAGGGCTACTCGGGAGAGCCCCAGGACGAGATCAGCCTGCGCGGCCCGGACGGCGTCGAGGTCATGCCCAGCGAGGTCGGCGAACTGTGCTTCCGGGGCCCATCCAGCGTGCGCGGCTACTACAACGCGCCCGATGCCACGCGCGAGGGCTTCACTTCGGACGGCTTCGTGCGCACCGGAGACATGATGCGGGCCCACGTGATCGAGGGCCGGACCTGCTACGCCTTCGAAGGGCGCATGAGGGACAACATCAACCGCGGCGGCGAGAAAATCGGTTGCGAGGAGGTGGAGGCGATCGTCAGCCGGCACCCGGCAGTGGCGGACGCGAAGCTCGTGCCGATGCCGGACCCGATCTACGGCGAGCGGGGCTGCATCTACCTCATCCTCCGGCCGGACCAGGCCGCGCCAAGCATCCCGGAGCTCGTCGCCTTCCTGTCTGCCGCCGGACTCGCGAAGTTCAAGTGCCCGGAGCGCATTGAGGTCGTCGACGAGTTCCCGACGACCCGGGTGGGCAAGCTCGACAAGATGGCGTTGCGCAGGATGATCGCAGCGAAGCTGGCCGACGGGGACGTTCGACCCGCCATCTCCACCGTCAACGCCTGATCAGGACCAGATATGCCCCTCCGCCCGTTCCGCATCGGCCAGATCGTTCCCAGCTCGAACACCACGATGGAGACAGAGGTACCCGCCATGCTGCGCGCGCGCGAGGGCGTGCGGCAAGACGAGCGGTTCACGTTCCACTCCAGCCGGATGCGCATGAAGCGCGTCACGCAGGAGGAGTTGGCGGCCATGAACGCCCAGGGGTCGCGTTGCGCGGCCGAGCTCGCGGATGCGCGGGTGGACGTGATGAGCACGGCCTGCCTCGTCGCGATCATGGCGAACGGCGCCGGCTACCACCGGCAGGTGGAGCGGGACCTCGCCGCGGCGGCGCAGGCGAACGGCTGCACCGCTCCGGTCATGACCTCGGCCGGCGCCTTGGTGGAGGGCCTGCAGATCATGGGTGCCAGGCGCGTGGCGCTGCTCGCGCCCTACATGAAGCCGCTCACCGAACTCGTCGTCCGGTACATCGAGGCGGAGGGGATCGCGGTGACGTCCCACCGTTGCTTCGAGATCGATGACAACCTCGCCGTCGGCGCACGCGACCCCATGCTGCTGTGCGGCGACGTCGATGGCCTCGACCTCGCCGGCGTCGACGTTGTCGTGCTCTCCGCCTGCGTCCAGATGCCCTCGTTGGCGGCCATCCAGCTCGTTGAGGACCGGCTGGGTTTGCCCGTGGTCTCCACCGCCGTTTGCACGGTTCGCGGCATGCTCGACCGCCTGGGACTGGAACCCATGGTGCCGGGCGCCGGCGCCTTGCTGTCCGGCCGCTGTGCCGCCCGTGCCGACCGCATGGCGGGCTGAGCGATGCGCATCAAGGTCATCGGCGGCGGACCCGCCGGACTGCTGTTCGCCATGCTGATGAAGAAGCATGACGCGCGGCACGAGGTGACGGTGTTCGAGCAGAACCCGCCGGGGGCCACCTACGGCTGGGGCGTGGTGTTCTCCGACGTGGCGCTCGGCTTCATCCGCGACATCGACCCCGAGTTCTTCGCCGAATTCACCCGCAACCACGCGCGCTGCGATCGCATGGACGTGGTCCATCGCGGCGTTGCCGTCCCCATCCGCGGCAATGGCTTCTCCCGCGTGGCCCGCATCGAGCTGCTCAGAGTGCTCCAGGACAACTGCAAGCGGGTGGGAGTGGACCTGCGCTTCGGCCTGCGGATCGACAAGGCCGGGAATGTCGGGCCTGCCGACCTCATCGTCGCCTCCGACGGCATCAACAGCCCGATCCGTGAGAGCCTGCGCGAGCACTTCGAGCCGTCGCTTGAGACGCGGCGCAACCGCTTCGCCTGGTACGGCACCCCGCACCTGTTCGATGCCGTCACCCTCATCTTCCGGCCTGACCCGGCGGGCATCTTCATCTCCCACACCTACCAGTACAGCAACGACCTGAGCACGTTCCTCGTGGAGTGCAGCCCCGAGACGTGGGAAGCGGCAGGGCTGGATCGAGCCTCCGACGAGGAAAGCCGCGCCTACTGCGAGCGGGTCTTCGCCGATGACTTGCAGGGTGCGCCGCTTCTGTCGAAGCGGTCAGACTGGTTCCTGGCGAGCGTGGTGCGGAACAAGCGGTGGAGCAAGGACAACATCGTCCTGCTGGGGGATGCGTTGCGGTCGGTGCATTTCTCGCTCGGGTCGGGAACACGGATGGCGATGCAGGACGCCATCGCGCTCTATCGGGCCGTCACGGCCAACCAAGGCGACATCCCGGCGGCTCTCGCCGCGTTCGAGGCCGACCGCCGGCCGGCGTCAGACCAATTCCAAGACGCAGCCGCACGCAGCCTGGACTGGTACGAGGCGTTGGAGGGCAAGATGGACCTGCCGCCAGTCGCCTTCGCCTACGACTACATGACCCGCACCGGCCGCATCTCGCACAACCACATCCGCCGGATGGATCCGGAGTTCGCCCGTGCCTACGAACAACTCGCCGTGGCCGATGCGGCGGCCGGGCCGTCGAAGGTGGGGGTCGTTACGGAACTCCGCTGGCGCGAAGGCGACGGCCCTCTTGCAGGAAAGCACACCAGCCTATGAACTTGGATCGCGTGGACGTCCACACCCACCTCATCCCGCCGTTCTGGGCCGAGGGGCTGAGTTCGCGTGGAGGCGATCCCTCCGGCTGGGGAGCGCCCCACTGGTCTCCTGAGCAGCTGATCGCATTCATGGACGACGAGGGGATCGCCGTCAGCGTGACGTCGTTGACCGCGCCCGGCATAGAGGGCTGGCGTGGTTCCGACCGCGCTGATGTCGCCAAGCGCGTGAACGATTATGGCGCCGACCTCGTGCGGCGCCGTCCGAACCGCTTCGGGTATCTCGCCACGCTGGCGCTGCCCGACGTTGACGCGGGATTGGCTGAGATACGTCGGGCCCACGACGAACTGCATGTCGACGGCGTGTGCCTGCACAGCAACTTCGATGGCATGTACCTTGGCGATCCCGCGCTCCTGCCGATCTAGGAGGAGTTGGACCGGTGGGCCGCCACGGTACCGATCCACCCTACCACGCCCGAGGCAAGGGTCCTGACTGGAATTCCGGGTCCGATCGAGGACTACCCAGCCGACACGACCCGGGCCGCGCTCGACATGGTCGTCGCGGGCCATATGGCCCGTTTCACGTCGTTGAGGGTGATCCTGGCGCACGGCGGCGGGTTCCTGCCCTACGCTGCCAGCCGCTTCGCGGAATTGAATGCTTCCGTGGCAGCCGAACGGCCCGCAGAGACCCTGTTGCAGGATATGCAGCGCTTCTACTTCGACGCCCCCCTGGTGGGTCCGAGTGGAATGCCGAGCCTGCTGGCATTCGCCCAGCCCGGCCGCATCCTTTTCGGCACCGACTATCCCTACGCTTCCGAAGCCGTCTCCAGGAAGTTCACCAGGCACCTCGATCAGTATCCGCATCTACCGCCCGGCAAGCAGGTGGAGATCAACACGGGTGCGCGGGCGTTGTTCCAGCAGCTTCGAGTTTAAACGGTCCAGAACCGCAAAGGTCCTTGGAAAGGAGCCGCCGGTGGGTGATCAATGCGAAAATCGGCGTGGTTCAAAAGTGCCATTTCCAGGTAACACCGGAAATCGATAGAGCTCCGATAGTAGGGGGATTTCTCGTTTTGGGTGTTGCCCTGATTTGAACCACGCCCGCTGCGCCGGGTTGAAAAGCCCGATGCCACCATCGACCACTACCCAGAGACCTGCGCCGCGTGCGGCGAGCCGTCGACTGCGGCGATGGCGACGGACCATGTGGCCCGGCAGGTGTTTGACCTCCCGGAACCAAGGCCGCTGATTGTCACCGAGCACCGCGCACACGGCTGCTGTGCAGCGTGCAGCTTGCGGACGCGGGGGGCGTTCCCGAAGGTGTGACCGCGCCGGTGCAACACGGCGAGCGGACCAGCGCATTCGTGCTGTATCTGCTGCGCTGTCAGTTGCTGCCCGAAAAGCGTCTCGCGGCACTGATGGCCGACCTTTTCGGGGTCAAGTTGGCCGTCACCGAGCACCGCGCACACGGCTGCTGTGTAGCGTGCAGCTTGCGGACGCGGGGGGCGTTCCCCGAAGGTGTGACCGCGCCGGTGCAACACGGCGAGCGGACCAGCGCATTCGTGCTGTATCTGCTGCACTGTCAGTTGCTGCCCGAAAAGCGTCTCGCGGCACTGATGGCCGACCTTTTCGGGGTCAAGTTGGCCACCGCTACCACCGCGCGGATCAGCCGGGACTGCGCTCAACGGTTCCAAGGGTTCGCCGATGCGGTGCGCGACCATGTGGCAGCGGCACCGGTCAAGCCTATGGATGAGACCGGCTTGCGGATCGGTGGCGAGACACAGTGGCTGCACATCGCCTCGACTGTCTGGCTCACCTTACTAGCGCGTCTCGGCGAAGCGGGGCAGCCTGCTGGCGAAGGTCACCGGCACTATCGTGCATGACCACTGGAGACCCTACGACACGAGGGCGGGCGTGCTGCACGCGCTGTGCAACGCGACGAACCTTGCGCATGAAAAGGCGCGCCACCGAAGCCGGGTCTGACCGCCCTGATCGAGCGATGTTGCGACACGGTTCTCGCGGAAGGCATGGCGTTCCATGAGGCGCAACCCGCACTGGCAAAGTCCCGCCGCGGCCGTCCGCCGCGACGGGTTGGTCACAACCTACTATTGCGCCTAAGCACCTACTATTGCGCCTAAGCACCCGAAAGTCGGACGTGCTCCGGTTCCTCGCCGATCCCGGCGCACCCTTCGCCAACAACCTCGCGGAACGGGACGGACGGATGATGAAATTGCGCCAGAAGATTTCTGGCGGTTTCCGCTCCGAGGACGGCGCCAAGGATTTTAGCCTGATCCGCTTGCTTCTCTCGACCGCCAGGAAGCAAGGTTGGGACATGCTCGAGACACTGACCAGTCAGCCGGACAGATTGATCGACGACCTACGGGTGGTTTGACCCGGCTGAAAGACCTGGGCTGTTGCCAGTGTTGGTGCTAAACCGGCTGCCCTACCGTCCCGTGGCGCTGGCCGGGTCGGCGTGCCTAATGCTGGGGTCGGCGGGCTTCGTGCTGCTGCAACCGGAGCTTGGGGTGGCGCTGGCGGGCGTCGGGCTGGGGTTGCACGCGCTGGTGTTCAACGTCGCCACCCAGACCGGCACGGGGCGGGAGGACCGGGGGCGGGCCAGGACACTGTTCAACGCTGCTTGGTCGGCTGTACTGGGTCCGCTCTGCCACACGTGCGAGGCAATGGGCGGCGTCTGATCGCAAGGGGGATACCTGAACCTGAGAATGTCTGACTTCTGCGGCGGCAACTGGGATGGAGGTTGCCGTGGTCGTGTTTTCGCCTTTGCTGGACGTGTTGGCGGACGTCCCTGATCCGCGCCGGGCGCAGGGGCAACTCTACAGGCTGCCCTACGTGCTGCTGTTCGCCATCCTCGCCATCGTGACCGGCTGCAACTCGTATCGCGGCGTCGAACGGAGACGTTCGCCGGGCATCGTCACCTTCATCGCCGTTCACCGTCACAGGCTGAACGCGACCTTTGGCCTGAACTGGCGCCGAGCACCTGTGCACACTGCCATCCGCTACATCCTCCAGGGGCTCGATCCGGCTGAGGTGGAGGGAGCCTTCCGCCGCCATGCCACCCTGCTGCAGGCGGCGCGTGCCGTACCTGGGCAGGGCAGCATCGCGCTGGATGGCAAGACACTGTGCGACAGCGTCGAACCAAAGGGTTCGCCGGACTTCGACAAGTTCCGTGACCGTGCCGCGGCGCAGGTGCTGAGCGCGTTCGCCACCGCGCTGGTGCCCGCCCATATCGACATCGCCGAGAAGTCCAACGAGATCCCGGCGGCTCAGACCTTGCTGGCCGAACTGGGCGTCGCCTGCGGCACCATCGTCACCCTCGACGCGCTGCACTACCAAAAAACATTTCGAAGCCGCAGCAGCGACTAATATCGCCCTGATCGTCGGCGTCAAGGACAACCAACCGACCCTGCATCAGACAATCCAGGAAGTCTGCGCAACCACGGCACCGCTCGGGTCCGCCCACAGCCACGACAAGGGCCGCAACCGCGACGAACGCCGCACCGTCGCCGTCTTCGATCCCGCGGACAGGCTGGCCGACACCGGATGGCATCCGCATGTCGCCGCCATCGTCCAGGTCGAGCGCCACGTCTACACCCGCAACGCCAAAACCGGGCTGCTGCGCCACTCCGCCGAGACCGCCTTCTACGTTTCAAACACGCCGGTCACCGCCGCCCGTGCTGCCGAGGTCATCCGCGCGCACTGGAGGATCGAGAACACCTCCCACTAGAGCCGGGACGTCACCTTGGGCGAAGACCGCCCGCGCATCCGCACCAGTCCCGGCGTGTTCGCCCGCCTGTGCAGCTTCGCCTTCAACATCCTCAAGGCAAACCGGACCGACACGCTAACCAGAACCGCTACCGCGCCGGCCTCGCAGGCATCACAACGCTACTTAGAATGCTCGCTGTCCCATAGCGTTGAACAGCCCTGCCTTGACCAACTGTGGAAGTCCAACGCCGTGTTCGCCGGCATCCGGCGCCGACCGGCTTTGCCCTGTCGCTGAACACGGCGGCAAGCCTGATCGAGCGGCGGGCGATCATGGCCCACAGGCCCCGGCGGCGGCCCGTCACCGCCGCAATGCCCGGCCTCACCCGGGCTTGGCGACGAGCGGGCATTTCCCGTCCGCCATGGGCCTGAAGGCCTGCCCAGCCGGTATCGTTGCAACCAGGTCGTAAAGGTCATACGGACCTTTCGATTGGGCCGGAGCCTTGACGCGGAACAGGTACATGGCATGCACCGCGCGCCCGTCCGGCCGGATGGTGGTGGGGCCGAACAGCGGGTCGTCCACCGGTGCCGCCTTCATCCGGGTCACGATCGCTCTCCCGGACGGGTCGCCGACCGCCACGGCGGCGCGCAGGAAGGCGAGCGTCTCCGAATAAACCCCGGCATGGTTCATGGTCGGCATCTTGCCGCCGCTCCGTGCCGCGAAACGGCGGCTCCACGCCCGGGTCGCATCATTGAGGTCCCAGTAGAACGCTTCCGTCAGCAGCAGTCCCTGCGCCGTTTCCAGCCCCATCCCCTTCACGTCCGTCAGGAACACCAGAAGCCCCGCCAAGCGCTGCTTGCCGTCCCGCCCGATGCCGAACTCCCGCGCCTGCTTGAGGGTGTTCACCACGTCGTCGCCGCCGTTCGCAGTGGCGATGACGTCGGCGCCGGAGGATTGGGCCTGCAACAGGTAGGACGAAAGGTCGGTGACGCCCAGCGGCGCCCGCACGTCGCCCACCACCGTGCCGCCCTCGGCCTTGACGACCGCGCTCGCGTCGCGGACGAGCGCGGCGCCCAGCGCGTAGTCGCTGCCGATGAAGAACCAGCGGTGCCCACCCTGCTGGAATACGGCACGGGCCGTCCCGTTCGCGAGCGCCCAGGTATCGAACGTCCACTGCACGGTCGTCGGCGCGCATTGGGGCCCGGTCAGGTCGGACGTGGCGCTGCTGCTGGCCAGAAAGGCGCGGTCTTTTTCCCGCATGACCTGGTT
>JAABUQ010009914.1_pt1 | contig 12671 bp, 12 predicted proteins | sample 5560001 | NCBI WGS metagenome assembly JAABUQ01 (sample SAMN10711888, study PRJNA513371) | rock metagenome | isolation source: Antarctica rocks | place: Antarctica: Victoria Land, Finger Mt nord | collected 2015-12-18 | reverse complement strand
ACGGCTCACCTTGACCACCCAGATAGTTCAGCTGACGTGTACTACCTATACACATCTCGGCGTTTCTGCTGGCTGCCACAGACACTTTAGTGTCCGTTGTTTGCCATGCGACTTCAGTCGCAGGCGGAACCCCATGCATGGTATCCGTCACCCGGCGCGGCGCGGTCATCAACTCCAGACCAACTGCCATCTCGTCGATGCGCTTGTAGCCCTCGGTCGTCAGCAGGCGATGCTCGGGTGTGGCCACGATCACCTTGCCACTCTTGGTCGTTACTCGCACGAGCGCCTTGCGGCCCGTCTTGACGATGCGCTGCACCTTGTGCGGCCGTATCTCCCCGTCCGGCCACATGGCCATGATCTCAGCGGGCGGAGTGCGGTAGGCGGCCGACACATGCATCCTCGTACCGTCAGGCAGCTTGAGGTATGTCTTCGCACACAAACACTTGTTAAATCCGTATCCGGCGAAGGTCTCGATCAGCGGCCAGATGGCGCGCGCAAGCTCGACCGGATAGGCGGGCTTGGGGACCTGGTGCGAGACGACCTCACCGCTCTCCTCCTGCCGGTACTCCCACTTGGTGATGCTCTTGAAGCCGGCCTCGAAGGCGTCCTGCTGCTTCTTCATCTCCTCGACGAGCTTCTTGCCCATCGCCTTGCGCAGCTTGTCGGCGTCGCCCCAGGTAAAGCCGGCGAACTCCAGGGCGATCTTCAGCACCTGGTCCTGGTAGACGATGATGCCGTAAGTGTTGCCCAGGATCGACTCCAGATCGGGGTGCAGGTATGTCACCCGCTCGGCGCCGCTCTTGCGCGCCACGTACTGGTCGATGTAGTTCATGGGGCCGGGCCGATAGAGCGCCACCACGGCCACGATGTCGGTGAAGCGGTCCGGCTTCATGTCGCGCAGCACCTTGCGCATGGGCGGACTCTCCAGCTGGAAGATGCCCGCCGTGTCTCCGGCTGAGAGCAACTGATAGATCAGGGGATCGTCGAGCGGGATCTCGTCGGGCTCCACGATGACGCCCTGCGCCTGCTCGACGTTGCGCACCGTGCGCTGGATCAGGGTCAGCGTGGTCAGGCCCAGGATATCCATCTTGAGCAGGCCGACCTTCTCCAGCACGCCGGCGTCGTACTGCGTGGCCTGCCCCTCCTCGCCCTCCTTGCCCACGCGCACCAGCGGCGTCACCGAGGTCAGCGGATCGCGCGAAATGACCACGCCGGCGGCATGGGTCGAGCTGTGGCGCTTGACGTCTTCGAGCTGTCGCGCCGTGTCCAGCAAACGCCTCGTCGACTCATCGTTGTCATACAGGGACTTCATATCGGGCAGGGCCAGGGCGCCCTCGAGGTTCGTCTTGAGCGGGATCAGCTTGGCCACGCGGTCCACGTCGCCGTAGGGGATGCCCAACGCGCGGCCCACGTCTTTGACCGCCGCCTTGGCAGCCATGGTCCCGAAGGTAGAGATCTGGGCCACGCAGTCCGCGCCGAAGCGCCGCGTGATGTAGCGGATCACCTCGTCGCGGCGGTCGTCGGCGAAATCGGTGTCGATGTCGGGCATGCTGAGGCGGTCCGGATTGAGGAAGCGCTCGAACAGCAGATCGTAGCCCATGGGGTCGACGTTTGTGATGCCCAGGCAGTAGGAGGCCAGGCTGCCAACAGCCGAACCGCGTCCGGGGCCCACCATGATACCCTCACGGCGCGCGAAGCCGATGATGTCGTCCAGCAACAGGAAGTAGGCGGCGAAGCCGGTCTTGCGGATGACGGCCAGCTCGTAGTCGAGCCGCCGGCGCAGTTCGTCCGTGACCTCCCCATAGCGCTCGGCGAGGCGGTGGTGGCAGACCTCGGCCAGGTAGGAGTCGACGGTGTGGCCGGGCGGCACCGGCATCTCGGGCAGCTGCACGCGGCCGAACTCGAGGTCCAGGGTGCATCGCTCGGCGATCTCCATCGTATTCTTGAGCGCGGCGGACTGGTTTGGGAAGAGCGCCCACATCTCGTGCGCGGGCTTGAGATAGAACTCCTTGCTGTCCATCTTCATGCGCTTGGGGTCGTCCACGGTCACGCCGGTCTGCACACACAGCAGCACCTCTTGCGCCCAGCTGTGCTCCTGGTTGATGTAGTGGACGTCGTTGGTAGCCACCAGCGGCAGGTTGTAGTGTTTGGACAGCTCCAACAACCGCTCGTTGACCCGGTGCTGGTCGGGCAACTGGTGGTCCTGCAACTCAAGGTAGAAGCGGCCGGGGAAGTGCTCGGCGTACCACTCCAGGGCGCGCTTAGCCGCGGGCAGGTCGTCACGCAGCAAGTGGCGCGGGACCTCAGCGGAGAGGCAAGTCGAGGTGGCGATGAGGCCCTCGCAGTGTTTTTCCAGCAACTCTTTGTCGATGCGCGGCTTGTAGTAGTAGCCGCGCAACTGCGCCTCGGTGGTCAGCCGCAGCAGGTTGCGGTAGCCCGTCTCGTTCTCGGCCAGCAGCACCTGGTGGTAGCCCGAGGCGTCCTGCTTACCCTCGCGCTGCGCCATACTACGCGGCGCGACGTAGGCCTCGCAGTTATGTACGGCGAAATCCGTGACGTAGGAGTTATCTTCAGCAACCTCTAGGTTAAAGACATTCCCTTCGTACCGCCTCGTGCCCACTTCCTTAAGTGGCAGAAATAAGAATTCATCGCTCGACAAATGACGACGATACGCAGGCTGAGGGGACCACGTAATTATGTACGCTGGGCGTTTCGGGCTTGAACATTGCCGCGCCGCACCAGCGTATCCTAGCGCGGAAATTAGGAGTCGCGTGCCATAGATAACGTCGCGGGATGTCATCTTGAGCGTGATGTGCCCTGTGTTCAGGTCACGCTTGCCGTCGCCATCTACGAGACCATCAACGAATGCCTGGATATTATTCTTCGATGTAGCGTAGACAAAAGACGGAATCCGTTTATTCGCACAGCCCGACCCACACAACGCGAAGAAGAGACGCGCTACTATTGAACTGCGGCAGTACACCTCGCGGAGCGACCGCTCTGGCCGCGAACACTGGATCGCTGTCACCCCGAAGATGGCCGTCAAACTCGAGATGATGAAGTCAGCCAGAGGGTCTTCCTTGTGATGTGAGTTAAGGGAAAAAACCAGTGTGGTAGGGCGGCCGTGTGGGTCGCACTGAAAACTGCCCTCCGCAACAAAAAGGCCGAGGAGTCGCATAAGTTCCGGCGTTACGGGGACTCTCGCCGGGACAACCGACGTTTCGCATCGATCCCATTTGTTGAACTTTCCCGACTTGCGAATAAAACCCTGATCGGCGTCGTAGAGGTTGTGATCGAGATATTCGGTTAGATCGAGGGGTTCGATGAGATCGTGACGCATGTCTCGAAGGCGAGGAAACCCGACATAGGAATTCCAGTTCTCGGTCCCCAGCCGTCCTTTCGCGTGGCGGCCTGCCTCTAACGCGTCCGCCCTAATCCATTCCAGATCTTCCTTGCGTCGCTTCCGTATTAACACGGGATGCTCGTCGGTCAGCCAGACCGTGCTGCAGTTGGCTGCTCGAAGGCCGTAAAGTACGCCGGAATACTGACGGCTCATCGTCCGCACTACAGGGCGGAATCTCCCATTGTGCGTTAGTACCCAATCCCCGGCTTGAATACTCTCGATGGGCCTGACGCCGTTCTCTGTATAGATAAGTTGACCCGGCAAACAACAACCGATGATGGGCTTGATACCGCGCTTCTTGGCCGCCTGGTAGAACTCGATGGCGCCGAACATCACGCCGTGGTCGGTCAGCGCCAGGCTGGTCATGCCGTGCCGCTGCGCCGCGTCCAGTAAGGGCTCGATGCGCGCCAACCCATCGAGCAGCGAATACTCGGAGTGGCAGTGCAGGTGGGTGAAGTCAGGAGTGGACATACTCCTTATGGTAGGAATTCACGGCTCGATATGCCGTGAGTTGTCCACGATATTATGTCGCATCGACTTCGCGCTGACTCGCGGACGCGGCGGTCCACACCGTCTGGAATCGCGCGGCGCGTCATGCGCCCAGCCTCAACCTAGCTCAAAGGCGGCTGCAAGCCACGATCCACCGCGACCTTCAGGGCTTGCGCCTTCTGGGTCATGCCTCGCCGATAAACGTCCATGAGGGCGCCAAGTCGATGCCGCATCGCGTCGTCTAAACACCCCTCGCGCTGGGATGCCAGCAACTCGCGTAGCTCACGCTGTTGATCCTCGGCCATCTGGCGATCGCGCAAAGCCAGCACTTGCTCATCGGACAGCAGATCGACGGGCACGTCCGTTGCCGCACGATCTATCCACTCCAGGAGAACGTCCTCCATACGACGATGGCTTTGTACGGCCGCTGCTTGCGCGCGTGCTGCAAGGGCGGGAGGAAGATTGAGCGTCACAACATGGCTCATACTTGTTACCCTTTAACCACATTCGGGGTTGGATCACGCCATATGAGTAGCGTATCATATCTCGTTGTGCTCGGTCGGAGCGAGTATGCTGTAAGGTGTGGTCACGCTCAGGCGTGCGTGACGAGCCTGAGGGGAGATAGAGACACGATAGATCGAGAAGGCCACGACCGCTATGCCGACGACTGGGACGTAGCCCCTGGGGGAGACGAGGGGCGGGATGCCAGGCGCGTCGGGTGGAACGGCACGCATCCGCCCGATGCGCCGGACGAGGCGCGGTTGGCCGAAGTAACCCATGCGCTCCTGGAAGAGATCGGCGAGGACCCGTCGCGCGAGGGGTTGGTGGGCACACCGCGGCGCGTGGCGCGCTCGCTCTCCTACCTCACCTCGGGCTACCGCGAGAGTCTGGTCGGGGTAGTCGGCGATGCCCTGTACGCGGAGGACTACGACGAGTTGCTGCTGGTGCGGGACATCGAGTTCTACTCGCTGTGCGAGCACCACATGCTGCCGTTCTTCGGGCGCGCCCACGTGGCCTACCTCCCCGACGGGCGGGTGCTGGGGCTCTCCAAGCTGCCGCGCATCGTGGATCTCTACGCCCGGCGCTTACAGTTGCAGGAACGCCTGACGCGCGAGATCGCGGAGGCGGTGCAATCGGTGACGCGCCCGCGCGGCGTGGGCGTGGTGCTGGAAGCCGAGCACCTCTGCATGGCCATGCGCGGGGTGCGGAAACCGGGAAGCCGCACCGTGACCAGTTGCCTGCTGGGAGAGCTCGACACGAATGCCAACCGTCGCGCCGAGTTCCTGGCCCTGGTTCGGCGCGAGTAGGCAGTTGCCAGTTGCCAGTAGGGGCGTATCGCATACGCCCAGGTCGTAGTGTAGGGGCGTATCGCATACGCCCAGCCGGTTGCCAGTAATGGATGAGTGGGTATGTCGATGCAAGAGGACGAGGTGCTGTTCGCGCGGGTCTACGAGGTGGTGCGCCAGGTGCCCGCTGGCCGGGTTGCCAGCTACGGCGACGTGGCCGCGGTCGTGGGACCCGGCTGCGACGCGCGCATGGTAGGCTATGCCCTCAACGCGCTGCCCAAGCGCGACGAGGCCGCGGTCCCCTGGCAGCGCATCGTCAACCGGGAGGGCGGCATCAGCACGCGCGGAGTGCGGCAGCGCGAACTGCTGGAAACCGAGGGCATCACATTTGATGCGCGCGGGCGCATCCCCATGGCGCGTTTCCGCTGGGCCGGTCCCGACAGCGCCTGGGCGGAGGATCATGGCTACCAAACCCTGCCATCGCGCGATGACGATGACGATAAGGGCGCGGGAGAAGGCGAGCAACTGAGCTTGTTTTGATCGACGGCGTAGTACTGCAATGTTAGGGTCCACCTTTGACCCAAGTCGCGTGGCAATGAACGACGAATGCAGTCTTTGGGGCGCCGGATGTTGAGACACTTTAGTGTCCGTTGTGTGCCATGCGACTTGGGTCAAAGGTCAATCTCACATCGTGATAGATAGAAGGAGTATAAAGAGTAGCATGGAAAAGACGTTGCCGCGGCGCGATGAGGTACCGCAGGCGGATCGCTGGGCCGTCGAGACCGTCTTCCCGAGCGAGAAGGCCTTCGACCAGGCCTACGCGCGGGCCGAGGCCCGCATCGCGCCGCTGGCCGACCTGTCCGGGACGCTTGGCGCGTCCGGCGGCCAACTCCTTGCCGCGTTGGAGGCGCGCCAGTCGGTCGACGTCGAGGTCAGCCGCATCCGGCTCTACGCGATGATGCAAAGCAGCGGCGACGAGACCAACCAGGCCAACGGGGCGCGCCGCGAGCGCGCGGGCGCCCTGGTCACGCGCTTCGAGGCGACCGTCGCCTACGTGGAGCCCGAGATACTCGCTATCCCAACAGACACGCTCGAGCAATTCCTGTCCGAGGAGCCGGGTCTGGCTCCGTTCCGCCACTACCTCGACGGGGTGGTTCGCATGCGCGGCCACGTGCGTTCCGCCGAGGTCGAGAGCCTGCTGGCGCAGGCGGGCGACGCGCTGGCCTCATCGTGGCAAACCCACGAGGCGCTTGAAAACGCCGACCTGCGGTTCGCCACCATCGCCGATGAGGACGGCTCGGCCGTCGAGTTGGCCCAGGGCAACAGCGACCAGTTGATCGAGAGCGCGCACCGCGTCCCGTGCGCCGGGCGGCGTGGCAGGCCTACGCCGACGGCTACCTGAGCGTCAAAAATACCCTGGCCGCCACCCTGGCCGGCGCGGTCAAGCGCGACGTGTTCGACGCCCGCGCCCATGGCTACGCCTCGGCGCGCGAGGCCAGCCTGTACCCCTACAACCTGCCTCCCGTCGTCTTCGACACCCTCATCGCCACGGTGCGCGACCACCTGCCGCTGTGGCACCGCTACTGGGACATCCGCCGCCGCGCTCTGGGCGTGGCCGAGCTGCATCCCTACGACGTGCGCGTGCCCCTGGCCGTGACCGAGGACCCCATTCCGTTCGACCAGGGCGTCGAGTTGCTGCTGGAGGGGCTGGCCCCGCTGGGCGATGAGTACGTGTCGGTGGCCCGGCGCGGTCTGACCGAGGAGCGCTGGTGCGACCGTTACCCTAACATCGGCAAGTCCAGCGGGGCGCACAGCACAGGCGTTTACGGCACGCATCCGTTCCTGATGCAGAACTACCAGGACAGCCTGCTCGACGTGAGCACCCTGGCCCACGAGCTGGGCCACTCCATGCACTCGTGGTACACCTGCCGCGACCAGCCGCCGATCTACGGGTGGTACTCTATGTTCGTGGCCGAGACGGCCTCCAACTTCAACCAGGCCCTGCTGCGCGGGCATCTGCTGCGCAAGACGGACGACCGCCGCTTTCAGGTGGCGGTGATCGAGGAAGGCATGGCCAACTTCTACCGCTATTTTTTCGTCATGCCCATCCTGGCCCAGTTCGAGCAGACCGTGCACGAGCAGGTCGAGCGCGGCGAGGGCCTGACCGCGGACGGCATGTCGGTGCGCATCGTCGAACTGATCGGCGAGGGTTATGGCGGCCGCGTGGCCATGGACGAGGCGCGCGTGGGCATCACCTGGGCGCAGTTCGGGCACCTGTACATGGACTTCTACGTCTGGCAGTACGCGACGGGCATCTCGGCGGCCAACGCGCTGGCCGCGGCCGTGCTGGAGGAAGGCGGCCCGGCGGCGGCGCGCTACCTCGACTGCCTCAAGGCCGGAGGATCGCTCTACCCCATCGACGCGCTACGGCTCGCGGGCATCGACATGACCACGCACGAGCCCATCGAGCGCGCCTTCGGCGTGCTGGAAGGCCTGATCGACCGCCTCGACACCCTCGTCGGTGACGGCCCGCTGCCGTGGCTGCCGCCACAGTAGGCAATGGGCAGTGGGCAGTGGGCAGTGGGCAGTGGGCAGTGGGCAGTGGGCAGTGGGCAGTAGGCAGTGGGCAGTGGGCAGTGGGCAGTGGGCAGTGGGCAGTGGGCAGTAGGCAGTGGGCAGTGGGCAGTGGGCAGTAGGCAGTGGGCAGTAGGCAGTAGGCAGTAGGCAGTAGGCAGTAGGACCCTCTTTTGATAGTCAGATCGACGCAGCCCGTGATAGTCAGATCGACGCAGCCCGTCAAGCCGCTATGGGCCGACTACTCGTCCAGCGGTGGCAACTCATCCAGTGATTGCAGGCCGAGGGCTTCGAGGAAGCCAAGCGCGGTACCGTAGAGGGCGGCGCGGCCGGGCGTGTCGGCGCGGCCGCGTTCCTCGATCAGGCCGGAGTCGAGCAGCGAGCGCATCACGTGGTCGCAATTGACGCCGCGGATGCCCTCGATCTCGGGTCGGGTGACGGGCTGCCGGTAGGCCACGATGGCCAGCGTTTCCAGCGCGGCGGGAGACAGCTTGGCGCGCTCGGGAACGCCCAGGAAGCGGGCCACCACGCCGGCGTGGGCGGGCGCCGTGGCCAGTTGCACGCGCGCGCCCTGGCGTAACAGCCGGGCGCCGTGGCCGCCGTACGCATAGTGGGCGTCGAGCGCATACAGCGTCTCGTCGATGGTCTCGGGCGAGGCGCCGAGCGCGCGCGCCAGCGCGTCCAGCGTGGCCATCTCGCCCGCCACCAGCAGCAGCGCCTCGACGGCCGCCATGATCTCGGTCATGCCCGGCTCGGGCTCTCGCACGGTCTCCACCCGCCGCTACTCTCCCTCTACCCTGTCTGACCCGTCACTCTCGGCGCCAATACTAACCAGTTCGATGGGGCCGAACGTCCGGTGCTGATGCAAGAGTAGACGCCGCCGGCGCACCAACTCCAGCACGGCCAGGAACATAGTAATGGCCGTGATCACGTCTGGAGCCTCGGCCACGACATCGTGCAGGTGGGTACGCCGCTGCCCGCGCAGCCGCTCCACCACGCGCTGCAAGACCTGGGCGAACGCGATCAGCGGCGCGGGCGCCGCGGCAACAGCCCTTTCGCGCGCGACGACGCGATCCACGGCGCGCCGGGCGGCCTTGAGCAGCCGGCGAGGATCGACCCGCACCGGCGGCAGTGTCGCTCCTGCCGTGGCCCTCGATGCCGCGGCCGTGCCCTCCGTGACCTGCTGAAAGCGAACCAGCGGCGAGGCCCCCGCCGGCAAGGTCATGGCGCGGCGGCCAAACAGGCGCAGCCCCGCCTCCTGTCGCGCGGCCAGCCGGATCGCGGCGTCGCGGTAGCGTCGATACGTGAGCAGCCGTGCCTCCAGGTCCTCTTCCGTCTCGCCCTCGTCATCCGGTTCGATGTCAGGGGACCGCGGCAGCAGCGCCTGCGACTTGAGCAGGAGCAGCCGCGAGGCGATGTGGAGGAACTCGGCCGTGGTATCGAGGTCGAGCATGGGCGCGCCGCGGACCAGGGCAAGGTATCCGTCTGCCACCTCGACGAGCGACACGCGCGCGATCGGCAACTCGTGCCGCTCGATCAGGTCGAGCAGCGTGTGCAAGGGGCCGCGGAAGAGGTCGAGGTCGACCTGCAAGGCGGCAGGGACGGCGGGGACGACAGGGGCGGACGTGACCATCGACTGCTACGTATCAGGCGAAGACGTTCGGAGCCAATAGGTGGGCGAGAGGCTGCACAAACGTCGCGTCGATGTAGTCGAAGAAATGTAGTTGGGAGCCGAAGAGGAAGAGGGCCAGCAGGATAAGGGGACCGTACTGCTTGACGGCCCGGAGGTCGTACAGGGTCCGCGGGGACAGGAAGGTTTCCAGGACGCGCCATCCATCCAGCGGCGGTATCGGGATGATGTTGAAGACCGCCAGGAAGAGATTGAGATACAGCGCGCGCGTCAGGAAGTCGAAGACGCCCGACGTGGGATCAAGGTTCAGAAAGTCCAGAGGGATCGCGATGAGCGCCGCCAGTATCACGTTGCTGATCGGCCCCGCGACCGCGACAATGCCGCCGCCCGTCTTCGGGTTCGGGCGCATATTACGTTCGTTGACGGGCGTAAAACCGAAGGCGAAGGCGCCCGCCCCATTAAAAGAAATGGCCGATAGGAACAGCAGCAAAACGCCAGTCTGGTCCATGTGGCGGAAGGGGTTGAGGGAAAAGTGCCCCATCCGCTTAGGCGTATCGTCGCCGAGATAGTTAGCGGTGAGGGCATGGGCAAGCTCATGCCAGGTGATGGCGATGAGGATGATAATGATCTCTTTGAGGATGCCTTCGAAGTCGAAGCCGCCGCTAAAGCCGCTAAACATGGCGCCCCCATCGGGCGCGAGGCGCAAAGCAGCGCCGTGCCACCGCCGCGAAGGGTAGGAGAGCGGATGGCACGGCGCAGTGGGACCGCGTCAGGTTACTTCGCCGCCGTCGTTGCAGGTTGCTTCTTCGCATCAGCTTTCTTAGGCTTGCGCTTCTCTTTGTTCTTGGGACTCTTGTCGCCCATGACCGCGCCCTCCTTTCGTATCAAAGTATCTCAAGTATAGCAGCACAGCGCCTCGCCTCCCAAACAACCCACATCCCCGCGAGGGAGTTGGGGGGTGAGGGGCTACGTGCGGTACAATAAGAGTACTACAAAGAGTACGACCAACAGCAAACCCTTTACCTCTCAGACCAGACCTTGGAGGGTCATGTGCCTCTTTATGACTATAAGTGTGAAAACGGCCACCGTTTCGAGGTGCGTCAGAACATCAGGGACGACGCGCTAAAAACGTGCATCGAGTGCGGGGCCCCCGCGCGCCGCGTCATCCACCCCGTCGGCATCGTCTTCAAGGGCAGCGGCTTCTACGCCACCGACAGCCGCAAACAAGCGTCGGCGTCCGGCGCGGACGGGTCGAGCGAGAACGGTGGGAAGCAAAACGCCGACAGCGCGGACGGCAAGGACGGCAAGGACGGCAAGGATGGCAAGGATGGCAAGAAAGACGCCGCCGGGGAGAAGACGGCGGCCGGCGCCAGCGGAGAGAAGACGGCGACGAGCGCCAGCAGCGAGGGCTCGACGGCCAGCGCCACGTCCAGCACGGCATCCAAGCCTGGCGCCGGTTCATCGTCCGGAGGATCGTCGGAGAGCAAGGGCTAACCGGCCTGCCCGGGTTACTTACCCTGGATGCTGGCTCCGGGTCGCGCGCATGCTCCGGCGACTGCCCATACCAAACGAATGATACCGAACAAATGAACCGAACAAGGGAGGGACGCCCAACGACTGCTGGGCGCCCTCCCTTGTTCGGTATCCGGACCGCATCGATATCGGTCGCCTACGCGAACGCGCATGCTCGTTGCGCGCGGCCACGTGGCCTAGTTGCGGCGTTGTTTCTCCCGCTCGCGTTGCTGCTGCTTCTTGTAGTAGGAAGATAGGTGTTGCGGCTGCCGTTCGGTATCGACCGTGGCATCCGGCTGGCTGCGGTCGTCGTCGCGGCGGGCGGCCTCGCGGCGGTCTTCGAGGTCGCCCTGCAGGCCGACAAGATCCATGTAGACATAGTGGTTGTTGACCGCGCCCGGCATCTTCAGCAAGTGGCGCAGCATCATCGACTGCGAGATGCTGAGCGGGTTGTCCTTCTCCGGCTCCGCGAGCGTAATGGCCCGGTCCACCATGCGGATGGTCTCGGGACCGGCCTCACGCTCTTCGAGCATCTCCCGGATCTGCTGCAACTGGTCGTACAAGTTCACGGCGCCCTCCCCTCTGTTCCCCACCCTGTAGTGTACGCGATTGGCGGGCTTCGCTTCCAACGATTAGCAGCGTGTAGGCGCTCCCAAGTTGGTGGGAGCCGGCCTGACCATAAATGGTCATGGCAGGGACGGACCCTGAAGGGTCTCCGCAGGTCCGTCACCTGGCGTGGGCCGAGCGCGCAAGGCTCCCACACTGACCTTTTAAGGTCCGTCCCTACCATGACCTTTCAAGGTCAGGCCGTCGCAGGCCCTGCTTCACGATCTCGGGGCACACCCGAGGGCGGCACAGGCTGTGCTACGAGGGCGCCGCTTTTCCGCCCCACGTGAACGGCGATCGTACCGGCATTGAGCAGCCGCATATGGGCACGGGTAAAGCCTGCCTCGACCATCATCGCGCGCAGCGTCGGAGCGTCGGGGAAAGGGCGCAGCGACGAGGGCAGGTAGGTATAGGCCTCGCGCGAGCCGTTGACCAGCGTGCCGATCAGCGGGACCACGTGGTCGAAATAGACGTAGAAGCCGGCGGCCAGCAGCGGGATGCGCGGCTTGGTGATCTCGAGGCAGGCCATGCGTCCCCCTGGCTTGAGCACGCGGTGCATCTCGGACAGCGCGCGGGGAACGTCGGTGACGTTGCGCAACCCGAAACCGATGGTCACGGCGTCAAAGATGGCGTCGGGGAAGGGCAGGTCCAGGGCGTCGGCGCGGCGGAACTCGGGCGCCCGAGGCAGGTCGGCCGACTTCTCGCGCGCCAGGGCCAGCATGGGCTCGGTGACATCCACCCCGACGACGCGTCCCTGTGGACCGACCACGCGCCGCAGGGCGAAGGCAAGGTCGCCCGTTCCCGTGGCCACATCGAGGGCGCTGCCGCCGCGGCCGATCCGCGTCTCGGCCACGGTGATGGCGCGCCAGCGACGGTCCTGCCCGCCGGTCATGAGGCGATTGATCAGGTCGTAGCGGGGCGCAATGCGCGCGAACATGTCCTCGACGTAGGCCGCGCGGGTCGGACTGGCGATCTGGGCTTCGACGTACTCTCTCATATTTTTATAATACTCTTGCAAAGGAGGGCGTGCGTTGTGTATAGTACCTCCCGGTGGTCAATGCGGTGTCACGGCGATCATGCGGCGTCTTTCGCGCACGGGGCTGTCTGTGACCGGGGCCAACCAGGTGTTATGAGGAAAGGAAACACACACAGATGACGACCTATGCGGACG
>JAABUQ010009913.1_pt1 | contig 12673 bp, 10 predicted proteins | sample 5560001 | NCBI WGS metagenome assembly JAABUQ01 (sample SAMN10711888, study PRJNA513371) | rock metagenome | isolation source: Antarctica rocks | place: Antarctica: Victoria Land, Finger Mt nord | collected 2015-12-18 | reverse complement strand
GCACGATCGAGTATGGGAGCGAACGTCGCGAGCGCGGTATCGTTGCAGGTTCTTTCGAGGCGACGAGCCGCGAGGCCCGGCGGCAAAGGTCGAACGCGGGTCGCTAGATGCGTTCCTCCACGAGCGCTATCGCTTCTTCTCGATGCGCGGATCGCAACTGCTCACCGCGCGCATTCGGCACGATCCATGGCAACTCGAAACCGTCGAGCCGCGGATCTCGAGCAATACCTTGGGCGACCTCGTCCGCGTGCAGCTCGATCGTCCGCCCGATCGCGCGAGGTTCGGTCGCCACCTGCGGGTACTCGCCACCACGACAACCCGGGTCGGGCCGTAACCAGTCCCCGGGCGCGTCGCGCGTCACCCGCGCTTAGCGCGCGTGACCCTTTCGTTGGTGCACGATAAAGGCGTTGCCGTCGGGATCGGCGCCGAACGCCATGTGACAGACCGGCGTCTCGGTTGGTTCGCTGAGTTGCGCCCCGCGCGATCGGAAAAGCGCCACCGCGGCCGCGATGTCGTCGACCCCGAACATAATGGTCGCGCCCGACTGCGGGCCTTCGTCGGGACGCCAGACGCCGAACGTCGAGCCGTCGGCAAGTGTAAATTCGGCGCCCTGGTTCTCGTCGGCGAACGTCGGCACGAGGCCCAAGATGTCGCGATAGAATGCGATCGAGCGCGACGCGTCGCTCGTAAGATAGGTTACGATGTCCATGCCGGTGATCGTAACGCCGGTGTGCGTTGTCGTCATATTGAAGTGCTCCGTCCGTAGCGAGTGATCTACGCAAAGCCTATCAGCCATATATGACAGGTACGGTCATATAAAGGCGAAACGCGTCGCCGATGCAGTCGCAGCGGCTTCTGTCATGCCTTCTCTTACTGCAAGGGAAGCCGAGGGTGACCGCACGCGAGCTCGCGCGACAACTCGACGTTTCGATGCGCACGATCTACCGCGACGTCGAAACGCTCAGTGCTTCCGGCGTGCCGATCCACATGGAACGCGGCCCGCTCGGCGGCATCGTGCTGGCCGACGACTATCGCCGCGCGATCGCACAATTTACGAACGACGAACTGCAAGCGCTCTTCGCCGCGCCATCGGGACCGATGGCCGACCTCGGACTCACCGCGCAGTCGCAAGCGTTGCAGAAGCTCGCGGGTGCGCTTCCAGACACGGCCCGACGCGCCGTCGAGACCGGCCGCGCGCGTCTCTTCGTCGACCACAATCGTTGGAGCCGCGGCACGCAACCCACCGAGTTGCTCGTGCGCTTGCGCGATGCGGCGGCCGCCGATCGCTGCGTGCGCGTGCGATATCGCGACCGCAATGGCGCAACGAGCGACCGAAACGTGGACCCGCTCGGCCTCGTCGCAAAGGCCGGCGTGTGGTATCTCATCGCACGCGAACCCGCCAAGGGTTATCGGACGTTCCGCGCGCAGCGCATTTCCGACATCGACGTCCTGCCGTCTACCTTCGAGCGGCCGGCGGACTTCGATCTGCAGACCTATTGGAACGACGCGGTGATGAGGATGGAACGGCCGGTCTACGAAACGTACGATGTCGTTCTGCACCTCGACCGCAGCGCTGCCTCACATCTGGCCTATTGGGATGTTACGGTGCTAAACGAAACCGAAGATGGAACGACCGTGCGCGTCGTTTTTCCATCCCGCAGTGAGGCGATCGCGCAGGTGTTCGTGTTGGCGGCGGTCGTGCGGATCGTCGCGCCGGCCGATCTCTCGTCGGCGATCGTCGACCATGCGTTGCTCGCGATCGCGCGATTCGACGCTGCGCGCGAGACATAGAGAAAAGGCCGCTCGTCGCCGAGGGGCATCTATTCTGCTGAGTTCGCCCGGCTTACGCCGTGACGAGCGCCTTGCGGTCGACGTCGAATTCGCTCTCGCTGAGCGCCATCGTCGTCACGCCACCGTTCGTGATCTCGTGCTCGTAGCCGACGATCTTGGGCAGAATGTGGTCGGCGTAATAACGCGCCGTGACGATCTTCGCATCGTAGAACGCATCGCCCGATTTCTTCGAGGCGATGAGCGCCGCACGCGCCATCTGCCAACCGCCGACCACGTAACCCCACAGCATGAGGTAGGGAACGGCGCCTGCGAAGGTGACACGGAGATCCTTCATCGCGTTGCCGCCGAGCCACATCGAGGATTTCTGCAGCGCCTGCACGGCCTTGCCGAGTTCGACGCCCGTCGCCTTGACGTGCTCGTTCTCCGACTCGCCGCATTCTTTGACCGTGGCTTGCATCTCCACCATGATCTTGGTTGCGGTCTTGCCCATATCCTTAAGGAACTTACGACCGAGCATGTCGTTGCCTTGGATGCCCGTCGTTCCTTCGTAGATCTGCGCGATGCGGATGTCGCGATAGTATTGGCCGACGCCGGTCTCTTCCACGTAGCCCATGCCGCCGAAGACCTGCAGCGCTTCGGAGACGACCTGCGTCGCAACTTCCGTCGACCAGCCCTTGACGATCGGCGTGAAGAACTCGACGATGGCGTTGGCCTCTTTTTGCGCGGCTTCATCGGGGTTCGCGTGCTCGTGATCGAGTGCCGCCGCGACGTAGAACGCAACCGCGCGCATCGCTTCGACCTGGCTCTTGCAGTTCATGAGCATGCGACGCACGTCGGGATGCTCGATGATGCGGACCGGGGTCCATTCCTTCGCAGCGATGTCCTTCGACTGGACGCGTTCCTTTGCGTAATCCAGCGCCGCTTGATACGCGCGATCGGCGACCGCATAGCCCTGGACGCCCACCGAGAAGCGCGCGGCGTTCATCATGATGAACATGTATTTGAGGCCGAGGTTCTCTTCGCCGATCAAATAGGCGGTCGCGCCGCCTTCTTTTTCGCCGTAGTTCATCGTCGTCGTGGGCGACGCGTGGATGCCGAGCTTGTGCTCGATGCCCGCGCAATAGATGTCGTTGCGCGCACCGAGCGTGCCGTCGTCGTTCACGAGGAACTTCGGCGTGATGAAGAGCGAGATGCCCTTGACGCCTTCGGGTGCCGTCGGCGTCCGCGCGAGCGTCAGGTGGATGATGTTCTCGGTGTAATCGTGCTCGCCGTATGTGATGTAAATCTTCTGGCCGGTAAGCTTGTACGAACCGTCGCCCTGCGGAACCGCCTTCGTGCGCACCTGCGCGAGGTCGGATCCGGCCTGGGGCTCGGTGAGATCCATCGTGCCGGTCCACTTACCGGAGACGAGGTTCGGGACGTAGGTCTTCTTTTGTTCGTCCTTGCCGACGAGCAAGATCGCTTCGATCGCGCCCTGATTGAGGAGCGGCCCGAGCGAAAAGCCCAGGTTCGACGCGTTCCACATCTCGAGCGTCGCGGTGGACATGAGCCATGGAAGGCCCTGGCCGCCATATTCGGTCGGCATCGGCAGACCGACCCAGCCGGCGCCGGCGAACTGCTCGTAGGCAGCCTTGAAGCCCTTGGGCATCGTCACGTTGCCGTCGGTGAACTTCGCGCCTTCACGGTCGCCCACGACGTTGAGCGGGTCGAGCACGTTGCTCGCGAAGTTTCCGGCCTCTTCGAGCACGGCATCGGAGATGTCCGCAACTTCTTCATATCCCGGGAGCTTCGATATCGATTCGAAATCGACGAGCTCGTTGAGCAGGAACTGGAAGTCGCGAAGCGGGGCTTTGTAGGCGGCCATAAGCGTTTGTACCCTCGTTCGAAATTATGGTGGACTGCTGACATTCGCGTCCGGAAGGTTCGTTCCTCGTCGGACGCATGCGCGGGAAGGAATCTTTTCGGGTCTTAGGCTGCGCTCCGAGGGCGACGGGCGCCGGGAGCGTACTCTTGAGACGTCGCGATGACCGTTTCGTACCCATCGCGGTCGCCACGGAAGCGTGGACAGACATGCAGAACTCGACGGCATGCCCACCTACGATGAGCGCTCCAAAGCGCGGCGCGTCGAACTCGAGGTCGCGCTCGCCGAGGTCGTGCGCGTTGCGAAGGGCTTTCCCGACGTGCGCGCGGTGTACGTATTCGGGTCGCTCGGGCGTGGTGACGTCGGGCCGACGAGCGACCTCGATGTGCTCGTCGTGCGCGAAACGGAGCTGCGTGGTGCTCGTCGTGCGATCGATTTTGCCGAGGCAACCACGGCGGTCGTCGTGCCGCTCGACTTGGTCGTGGTGACGCCGGCCGAATTCCGCGATTCCCTTCCGGTGTCGTCGTTCGGCCGTACGATTCTGCGTGACGCCCGGCGTGTCGATGCAGCGTGATCGCTTCGCGGTCGCACAGACGTGGCTTCGGACCAGCGCTGAAGACGCTGCCGTCGCCCAAACCCTCTGCGAGTCATCGCCATCACGATCGGCATTTCACGCACAGCAATCCGCCGAATTCGCGTTGAAAAGCGCGACGATCGCGCTCTCGGACGATCACCAACGGACCTACTCGTTGCGCGTTCTGTTACGCGAGATCGAAGCGCTGGGCGAAGCGATTTCGGAGCACGTCAAGACGGACGCAGTCGCCCTCGAACTCTTCTACACGTCGACCCGCTACCCCGACAGCGTCAACGACGGCGATCCGTCCGACTTCGTCGACGTTGCGACGGCACGAGCAGCCATCGAGCGTGCTCGTCGGCTTTACGTCTTTGCATCGGAAATCGTCGAACGCGCCCGGATCGCAGCTTCCGGCGAGCATGGACTCCCTTAGTCGAAGCCCCCGATCGTCGTGCCGCCGTCGACCACGATGCCCTGGCCCGAGACGAACGCGCCGGCGCGCGAGGCGAGCATAACGGCGACGCCCGAGACGTCGTCGACGACGCCGAGACGACCGATCGGATATTGCCGCGTCACGAACTCCTGGGTTTTCGGATCCTCGTAGAGCGCCTTCGCGAAGTCGGTCTTGATGACGCCGGGCGCGATCGCGTTGACCGTGATCTTCTTCGGTCCCCATTCGACAGCGAGATTGCGCGCGAGCTGGAAATCGGCGGCTTTCGAAAGGCCGTATGCGCCCAGGAGCCGCGTGCCCTTGAGCCCCGCGATGCTCGAGATGATGACGACGGCACCGCCGCCGCGGGCCGCGATGTGCGGCAGCGCCATGTTGCACAACCACAGATTGGAGCGCACGTTCGAGTTCATGATTTTGTCGTAGGCGTCGTCGTCGATGCCCGCGAGCGGCCCGTAGTACGGGTTCACGGCGGCATTGCAAACGAGGATGTCGATCCCGCCGAACGCTTCGCGGGTCTTTGCGACGAGGGCCTCGAGTTGCGCCTTCTCCGAAATATTGCACGGCACGGCGATCGCGTCGCCGCCGCTCGCGACGATCGCATCGCGCACGGCTTCGCACGCATCGGCCTTGCGGCTCGAGATCACGACGCGCGCGCCGCGCTTGGCGAATTGCTCCGCAATGCCGCGGCCGATGCCGCGCGTCGAACCCGTGACGACTGCGACCTTACCGGCGAGATCGAAGAGATCGTCGCTCATCGCGCAGCGAACGCGGGCTTGCGCTTTTGGAGAAACGCGCCGACGCCTTCGAAGAGGTCGCCACCGCTCGCGGCTTCTTCTTGGATATCCGCTTCGCGATCGAGCCATGCGGCGAGATGCGGGATCAGTGCTTCGTTGAACGCGCGCTTCGTCAGCCCGGCTGCGATCGGCGAGACCTCCGCGAGTCGCTGCGCGAAGGCAGCCGTTTCGCTTGCGAGCGAGGCCGCGGGGACGACGCGGTTGACGAGCCCGATGCGATGCGCCTCGTGCGCGTCGATGCGATCGCTGAGCAACGCGAGTTCGAACGCACGACCATAGCCCGCGAGCAGCGGCAGCATGAGGCTCCCGCCGCCGTCGGGCACGAGACCGATCTTCGAAAAACCGAGCGTGAATTGCGCGTCGTCTCCCGCGATGCGCAGATCGCAAGCGAGCGCGATCGAGAGGCCCACGCCCGCGGCGATACCGCCGAGCGACGCGACCACGGGCTTTTCGATCGTGCGAATGCGCATGACCAAGCGGTTGTAACCGTGCCGCAAATGCTCGGCGACGGAGATTCGCTGCGCGCCCTGCGCCTGCATCGCCATGAAGGCCGCGAGATCCTGACCCGACGAGAAGCCGCGACCTTCGCCGCGGACGACGATGGCACGCACCGTCGTATCGGTCGCCGCGGCATCGAACGCGGCGAGCAACTCGCTCGCCATGGCGTCGTTGAACGCATTGAGTTTTTCCGGACGATTCAACGTGAGGGTCAGCACCGCGTCGGCGCGCGCTCGAAGGACGACAGCATCGCTCATGCCGCGGCGCTTCGCGTAGGCGCACGGCAAACGCTTTTCGTAAGCCGGCCCACAACCACGGACACTCGCCACACGTTATCTTACATGTCATGATCTCGACCACACGCGGACGCCTCATTCTCGGCATCGCCGGCCTCGTCGGCGGTGCGCTCCTCGTCCGGCGACCCGCCGCGGCCGCGAGCGACGCTCCGACGTTCCGCGTTGCGTATAGCGACACCGAGTGGCACAAACGCCTCTCGCCGCAACAATACGCCGTCCTTCGCGAGAGCGGCACGGAAGCTCCCGAGTCGAGCCCCCTGCTACGCGAACACCGCGCCGGAACGTTTGCATGCGCGGCGTGTGACCTGCCCCTCTTCGATGCGGCAACGAAATTCGAAAGCGGCACCGGTTGGCCGAGTTTCTACCGCGCGTTACCGGATGGGATCGCGACGACGACCGACACGTCGCTCTTCGAAACCCGCACCGAGGTGCATTGCCGACGCTGCGGCAGTCATCTCGGCCACGTCTTCGACGACGGCCCGAAACCCACGGGGCTCCGGTACTGCATGAACGGCGTCGCCCTGCGATTCCACGCGCGCGGCACGCAGCGCACGGGCTAACTTCCCCGGCCAGTTTGGCAAGCAACGACAGCGGGGAAACTTCCCGTCGATGTCCGCCATTTGCCAACACGCGATGCCGTTCGGTACGGAATTGTCGAACGACGGCGTGCGCTTTCGTTTGTACGCGCCGAGCGCTAAGCGCGTCGAACTCGTCCTCGACGACGGCCCGCCGCAACCGATTGCGCGATCGGGCGACGGGTTTTTCGAAACGTTCGAGCGCGACGCGCGCGCGGGAACTCGTTACGCCTTCGTCGTGGACGGCTTGCGCGTACCCGATCCCGCCGCGCGATTCGCACCGGCCGGTCCGCACGGCGATAGCATCGTGGTCGATCCCGCCGCGTTTCGCTGGACGGACGACGGCTGGAGGGGACGGCCCTGGAACGAGCACGTGTTTTACGAGCTGCACGTCGGCACGTTCACGACCGAAGGCACGTACGCCGCAGCACGCGCGAAGCTTCCGATGCTCGCAGAACTCGGCATCACGGCGATCGAGCTGATGCCGCTCGCGCAGGCGCCGGGAGCGCGCAACTGGGGCTACGACGGCGTGCTGCTCTACGCGCCCGCGCACGCATACGGGACACCCGACGACCTCAAAGCGTTCGTCGCCGACGCGCACGCGCACGGTATCGCGATGTATCTCGACGTCGTCTACAATCACTTCGGGCCTGAAGGAAACTACCTCCACGCGTACGCGCCGGAATTCTATACCGACGACGTCGTGACGCCGTGGGGCAAAGCGATCGACGTCGCGCGTCCGGACCGCTCCGTGGTTCGCGCGTTCTTCATCGAAAACGCGCTGTATTGGCTCGAGGAATACCGCTTCGACGGGCTACGTTTGGACGCGGTCCACGCGATCTACGACGGCGCCGAACGCGCGTTCTTGCTCGAACTCGCGTCGACCGTGCACGCGCGCGCATCGCGCACGGTTCACCTCATCGTCGAGAACGAAGCAAACGAACAGACGCTGCTCGCATCGGGATATCGCGCCCAGTGGAACGACGACGCGCACCATGCCGCGCACGTTTTGGCGACGGGCGAAGGCGACGGCTACTACGCCGATTACGTCACGAATCCGACGGACTACTTGGGCCGCACCATCACCAAAGGATTCGGCTACCAAGGCGAGCCCTCCGTGCACCGCGGCGGACGACCGCGCGGCGACCGCAGCGATACCCTGCCGCTCGCGTCGTTCGTCAATTTTCTCCAGAATCACGATCAGATCGGCAACCGCCCCCTGGGCGAACGCATCACCGCACTCTCGCGCGATTCCGTCGTCCGCGCGCTCACGGCCGTGCTCTTGCTCGCGCCGCCGATTCCACTCATCTTCATGGGCGAAGAATGGGGCGCGAGCACGCCGTTCCTGTTCTTCTGCGACTTCGAGCCGGAGCTCGCACGCGCGGTGACCGACGGTCGCCGTCGTGAATTCGGCAGCTTCGCGGGTTTCACCGATCCCGCGGCACGCGAGCGCATCCCCGATCCGAGCGCGCTCGAGACGTTCGCGCAAAGCACGCTACGTTGGGACGAACGCGAACGGTCGCCGCACGCGGCGTGGCTCGGCTACTACAAGCATCTGCTTGACGTTCGCGCCACCGAGATCGCGCCGCGCTCCACGGCGATCTCGGGCGCAGAAGCGACGTACCAGACGTTCGCGACGGCCGGCTTGCGCGCGCGCTGGCGGCTCGACGACGGCATGACGCTCACGCTGGAAGCGAACCTCGACGGCGAAGCTGCGACCGGCTTCTCCGCGTTGCCGGGTGGATACGTCGTCTTTTGCACGCACGATCCGACGTTCGCCGACGGTATCGCCCCGCCGTGGGCGGTCCGCTGGACGATCGATTGATCTCACCCGTTCCCCTCTCAACCTATCGGCTGCAGTTCAATCCCGCATTTCGTTTCGACGACGCGCGCGCGATCGTGCCATATCTCGCGGAGCTGGGCATCGGACATCTCTACGCGTCGCCGTATCTCAAAGCGCGACCGGGCAGCACGCACGGCTACGACGTCGTCGATCCGAACAAACTCAATCCCCAGATTGGAACGGCGGACGAACACGCCGCGATGATCGACGCGGCGCAAGCGGCCGGGCTCGGGCACCTGCTCGATTTCGTTCCCAATCACATGGGCGTCGGCGGTGGCGAGAACCCATGGTGGCAAGACGTGCTGGAATCGGGCGAAGCTTCGCCGTACGCGAAATACTTCGATATCGATTGGGCGCCGCTCCGCAGCGAGATGCGTGGCAAAGTGCTCGTTCCGTTTCTCGGCGATTACTACGGCCGCGTGCTCGAACGCGGCGAATTGGTTCCAACCTTCGACGCGACGACCGGCGGCTTCGCGATCGCGTATTTCGAGAGTCGTTTTCCGCTCGCGACGGCGTCGTATGCCGAGATCCTCGCACTCGCCGCCCGGCGCGCGCGCGGCGAGGCGTGGCCGCTACGCGCGCTCGCGGCGGAATTCGCGACCGCGTCGCTCGAACGCGCCCGCGAACTCAAAACCGAACTCGCCGACGTCGCCCGCGATCGCGCGGTCACGGGCGCGATCGAAGCGGCGCTCGCGGCGTTTCGCATCGACGGCGAGCCCGGCGCGATCGATCGCCTCGACAGCCTCCTGCAGAAGCAGAATTTCCGCTTGGCGTTTTGGCGCGTCTCCGCGGATGAGATCAATTACCGGCGCTTCTTCGATATCAACGATCTCGCGGGTCTCCGCGTCGAGGACGCCGAGGTGCTCGGGCAAACGCACCGGTACGTCTTCGAACTCATCGCCTCGGGCCGAATTCAGGGGTTGCGCATCGACCACGTCGATGGACTCTTCAACCCGGGCGGTTACTGCACGTTCTTGCAAGATCGCGCGGAAGCGCTGGGATACCCGCAGTATCTCGTCGTCGAGAAAATTCTGGCCCGCTTCGAGACCTTGCGTGAAGATTGGGAGATCGCGGGGACGACGGGTTACGACTTCATGAACGTCGTCAACGGGCTCTTCGTCGATGCGAGAAACGAACTCGCCTTCGACCGCATCTATCGCCAATTCGCGGGCATCGCGACGAACTTCGACCAGTTCGCCTATCGCGCGAAAAAAGACATCATGCGCACGACGCTCGCGAGCGAACTCGAAGTGCTCGCGACGATGCTCGACCGCATCGCGGGCATGGATCGACGGTCCAACGACTACACGTACAACGTGCTGCGCGACGCGATGACGGAAGTGCTCGCATCGTTTCCGGTCTATCGAACCTACGTCACGAATGAGGCGGTCGAACCCGAAGACGACCGCTTCATCGCCTGGGCCGTGGGCGCCGCGCGCAAGCGCAGCGAAATCGGCGACGACCGCGTCTTCGAATTCATCGCGAGCGTCTTGACGGCCGGGACGACCGATCAGTCGATCAATTACGATCGTTACGACGTGCTACGGTTCGCGATGAAATTCCAGCAATATTCGAGCCCGGTGATGGCCAAGGCGGTCGAAGATACGGCCTTCTATCGCTACGTCCGTCTCGCATCGCTCAATGAAGTCGGTGGCGACCCGCGGCGTTTCGGGACGACGGTCTCCGAGTTTCACGCAACCAATCGCGAGCGCGCGCAGCACTTTCCGCACGCGATGCTCGCGACCGCGACGCACGACCATAAGCGTGGCGAGGATACGCGCACGCGCATCGACGCGCTTTCCGAGATGCCGGGCCTCTGGGATCGCACGCTCAAGCGCTGGTCGCGTTTCAACGCCCGACGTAAAGGCACGGCCGACGGCGCGCCCGCACCGACGGAAAACGACGAATACCACCTGTACCAGATCCTCATCGGCACGTGGCCGATGGCATGGCTCGACATCGAAATCGAAGAGATCGACTCCGGTGACATGGAGACCTACGTCGCGCGGATCGAAGCGTATCTGCGCAAGGCGCTACGCGAAGCGAAGTTTCGCACGAGCTGGACCAATCCCAACCTTACCTACGAGGATGCCGCGCTCAATTTCGCGCGCACGACACTCGCGCCGCGCCGCGACAACGCGTTCATACGAGAGTTGCAGACCTTCGCGCGCGAACTCGCCCCAATCGCCGCCGTATCGAGCCTCGCGCAGGTCGCCCTCAAGCTGACCTCACCCGGCGTACCCGACATCTACCAAGGCAACGAACTCTGGGATTTCTCCCTCGTCGATCCCGACAATCGGAGACCCGTCGATTACGGCGTTCGCGCGAGCATGCTCGCCGCATTTCGCGCGCGCATTAACTCAAGCGAGAGCGCCGATCTCGCAGACGACCTGCTCGCGACATGGCGCGACGGCCGTGTCAAAGCCTACGTGACGTGGCGCCTCCTGCACCTGCGTCGCGAACGTCCCGACACGTTTCTCGGATCGTCGTACACGTCGCTCACGACCACCGGTACGTTCGCCGAGCACGTCGTTGCGTTCGCACGCGACGAAGTCGTGACCGTGGCGCCGCGCCTCGCGCGACGGCTCCTCGATCGAGACCGCGACGATCTCCGTCTCATTCTCGAGGACACGCGCATCCGTCTCGGCGCGAACGCTGCGGCGCGTTACCGCTGTCGCTTCACGGGCGCGTGGCTCATCACCGATCGCGACGACGACGGACCCTTCCTCACGGCGAAAGCCGCACTCACCCCGTTTCCGGTCGCGGTGCTCGAACCGATCTAGCCGGTCGCGGCGACGGGCGTGCTTGCGCTCAGTGGAATCGCAATATCCTCGAGTCGCTTGCGTGCCGCTTCGACGCCGATCCACCACTCGATGGCCGCGCCCGCGATCATCGCGACCGCGCCGATCGCGTAGCCGTAGAAGATCGACGTCGGCGATTTCGTCGCGATGAGCGCACCGAAGAGCAACGGCCCGACCGCGCCGCCGACGAGCGTGCCGACGCTGTACACGATCGCAATCGCCATCGCGCGAATTTCGAGTGGAAAGATTTCGCTGACGGTGAGGTATGCCGCGCTCGCGCCGGCCGACGCGAAGAAAAAAATCACGCACCAGCACACGGTGATGGTCGTGGCGTCGAGCAGGCCCTGCATGAAAAGCACCCCGGTTCCCAGGAGCAGCACGCCCGAAAGCGCGTAGGTCCCCGCAATCATCGGCCGGCGCCCGACGCTATCGAAGAGATGACCCAGGAGCAACGGCCCGAGTAGATTGCCAATTGCGAACGGAAAGATATAGTACCCGACATTCTGCGCCGGCACGTGGAAGAACGTCGAGAGCACGAGCGACTCGGTGAAGAAGATCGCGTTGTAGAGAAACGCCTGCGTGATCATGAGCGCGAAGGCGACGACGGTGCGCTGCGGATACGTGCCGATCATCGTGCGCCACACATCGCCGAGCGAATGTCTGCGCTCCGCGTCGATCGTCATGTCACCGTGCACCGGCGGCAACGGTTTGCCCGTCTGCGCCTGCACCGTCGCTTCGATCGTTTCGAGTGTCGCAAGCGCCTCAGCGCCGCGGCCGTGCGTGAGTAGCCAACGCGGGCTTTCCGGAATTCCCTTACGGATGAAGATGATGGAGATCGCGAGGACCGCGCCGATGCCGAATGCGAGCCGCCAACCGATGTGCTGGTCGATCAGCGCCGGATTCAACAGCACGATGCTCGCGCCGCTGCCGAGAATCGCACCCATCCAATACGTCCCGTTGATCGCGAGATCGACCCAGCCGCGGCGTTTCGATGGAATGAGTTCGTCGATCGTCGAGTTGATCGCGCTGTACTCACCGCCGATGCCGAGCCCGGTCAGGAATCGAAACGCGAGGAAGCTCCAGAGATTCCATGACGTTGCGGTGAGCAACGTTGCAACGAGATACCATCCGAGCGTGATCATGAAGAGCTTCTTGCGACCGAACTTGTCGGTCGCATAGCCGAAGACGA
>JAABUQ010009912.1_pt1 | contig 12673 bp, 12 predicted proteins | sample 5560001 | NCBI WGS metagenome assembly JAABUQ01 (sample SAMN10711888, study PRJNA513371) | rock metagenome | isolation source: Antarctica rocks | place: Antarctica: Victoria Land, Finger Mt nord | collected 2015-12-18 | reverse complement strand
GTCCTTGGAAAGAGCCTTGAGGATCTCGCTGTTCACGGGAGGTGATGAACCAATCCAACCCTCGCCCTGTCAAGCCGGACGTCCATGCCGCCTATGGTCAGGCAGCAGGAAGGGTGAGTAGTTACGGTTGGCGTTTAGACGTTCGACGAACTCGTTCCAGTCGATGTTCCAAACCGCCGTGTTCGGTGCGATGTCCACCGCCCCATAACGCGCCGGTGTGGTCTTCAACTCACTGGGCTTCCAAAGTTTGACCGTTTTCGGCTTGCCGTTGATCTCGTAGCTGATCTGATAGTCCTGCCCGCAACGCATCCGGTCAAAGACCTGCCGCGTCCCGCACTGGTGCTTTCCCGCGAGGGTGCGTCCAAAGCTGGTGATCCACACGAGGCGGACCTTGTTCAGCTTTTTCTGGTAGCGTCCGTCGACGTGATGGGAATTGGGTGTCGGTTTGGGTGGCCGTGGATCATGCGGCTACGGTGGAAATCTGGTCTGGCGTGGCGTCGATCAGCGGCGCCATGAGTTCCGCCATGGCTTCGGTCTGCATGTAGCGGTGCTGGGTCTGCCACTCGTCGTTGGCTTCCAGCAGCACGGCGCCGATCAGGCGGGTGACCGATCCCTCGTTGGGGAAGACGCCGACCACGTCGGCGCGGCGCTTCACTTCCTTGTTCAAGCGCTCGATCGGGTTGGTCGAGTGGATCTTGGTCCGGTGCTGGGCGGGGAAGTCCATGTGCGCCGGCACGTCGGCTTCGCTCTCGTCGATGAACGCCCCGAGCTCGGCGTTTCGCGCAGCGAAAGCGCCTGGGGCCACTTGGCCCGGAGCTGGTCGGCTACGTGCCGCAACGTCTGGCTGGCGTTCGTCCGGCCGGGCTGGATGAAGGCCTGGCGCAACGCGGCCGACGCCATGCTTTGCCGGCCTTTGGGCACGTAGGCCAGAGCGTTCCTCATCCAGTGGACGCGGCAGCGCTGCCAGGACGCGCCCATGACCCGGCGGATCGCCGCCTTGCGGCCCTCGTGCGCGTCCGACCTGACGACGAAGTCGTCGCAGGGGGACGACGGGCTTCGTGCCGCGCAGGCCGCGGCGGACCAGGCTCTTGAGGAACGTGCTCCAGAAGGTCTCGGCCTCGCTCGGGCCGATGTCCGGCAAACCTCTCGGTTTGACGTGCCGTCCCACGACCTCCCGCTTGCCCTGGTGTTCGCGGCCACGGCGATTGTCGCCGCCACAGAGACGATCCGGCCGCCTCGCGCTGCTTGAGGCAGGCGGCGTCGAGCCAGGGACACGGCCAGTCGCCGACGAGAGGACGGTCGAGAAAGGCATTCACCCGGTCGTCGATGCCCTGACACAGCTTGCTCGCCGTGCTCTTGCCGATCCCCGAAAGCCTCAGCGACAAACGGCACAGCCGTTTTCGCGACGTCGCCTGCACCAGGTCGTCCACGCGCCGGGTGGACACGCCGCCGATCCCGGCGAAACCCGCAGGGTTTGCGCAGGCCTCTTGGATCACTGCCGCCAGGGCCTGTTCCGAGGTCTTCCTGGGCTCCAGGAACGGCGGGACGTCGCTGCCCTGCCGCAGCTTGGGGATGCGCAGATGCAGGCCGCCCAGGCGCGTGCCGAGCGTCCGGTCCCGGCAGCCGCTGCGATAGTCGTGCGCTCGCCGGATCGCTCGTGACGCCCAGCGCCCAGCTCTCGCAACGCGAGAGCGTTGCTGACGCTGCGAGGGATCAGCCCGTCCACGTCCGTCTCCAGCAAGAGCCGCACCAGCAAGAGCCGCACCACGGCCTCAGCCACGCCGCGCAGAAAGTCGCCATCTCCGGCTTTGGCCAAAAGCTCGGCCAAGGGTCGTCTGTCCTCGGCCGTCAGGTCCTCATCGGTTCGGGTTAGAGCCTCGCAACTCCACCTCAGCCAACCGATCCGATGGCCACCTCCGCCTACGCCGCCGCCATCAGCAAATTTCCACCACAAGCGCAGACACTATCGTGAGGGCCCCGAACCTGCCGCCGTCGGTGGCTGCGGGGCTGCGGGGCTGCGGGGCTGCGGGGCGCGAGCGGGAGGCGGGCTACGCGCGCTGGCAAGGGCGCGGCCTGTCGGCCCGGCGGTATGCCGCCTTTGTGCGGACGGCATCTGCCTGCAGGCGCGCATGGAGCCGCAGGCCGAGTGCCCGACGGCGACGGCGTCGCGGGGACCTGCCGGCGCTGATCGGCGCCCCCCGAGCGCAAGGTCGAACCGAGAGGTTCGCCCGGGAAGGAGCTGGCCGGCTTCCAGGCGGGCCAGCGGGAAAGCGCGCAGAGCTGGCGCGAGCTGCTGGCCGGCCTCAAGGCCCGCGGCCTGGTCGTCGCCCCTGAGCTGGCGGCCGGCGACGGGGCGCTCGGCTTCTGGAAGGCGCTCGACGCGGTGCCGCCGGCGACCCGGCACCAGCGCGCCCAGCGCACAAGACCGCCAACGTGCTCGACAAGCTGCCCAAGTCCGTCCAGCCGGCGGCCATCGCCTCTTCGGCGATCCGTCTGCGAAGCCGTCGGCGGCGGAGCCGCCGAAGGGGCCGGCCTGCGCGAGGTCTGGGCGGCGCCGGACCGGGCCGCGGCCGAGGCGGCTGCCGCGACGTTTGCCGAGACGTATGCGGCCAAACACGAGAAGGCGGGCGCCTGCCTGGTGAAGGACCGTGGCGCGCTGCCGACCTTCTACGACTTCCCTGCCGAGCACTGGGATCTCGGGCGCAACGCTTGGCGCGCCCACCTGCGCACGTCCAACCCGATCGGGAGCGTGTTCGCCACCGTCCGGCACCGCACCGTGCGCACCAAGGGCGCGCCGTCGCAGGACGCCGCCCGGCTCATGGCGTTCAAGCGCGTGATGGCGGCGGCCAAGACCTGGCGCCGGCTGAAGGGCGAGACCCAGTTGCCCAAGGTCGCCGGGGGCGTCGCATCCCGCAACGGCGCCGAGGTCACGACGCGCCAGCACAGGACGCCGCCTGATCACGGCGTCGCCCAAATCCCGGCATAGCTCAGGTCGGAAAACACTGAAGCGTTACACCCCGGTGCTCATGGTTGAAACACCCGGGCAAGAAGTGGTCGACCGTCTTCGGCAGTTCGATCACCACCCCTATGTCTACCATGACTGCCGCCGACGCTTCGCCGCCGGGGTTGGCGGCCAGAACACGTTTTTCATGACGGACGACAAAGCTGAGATCGTGTCAGGCTCCATCGACTAGGCGTTCTGCCAACCTGGATGGCCCGTAGCTCCGCAGGCCGAGGCCGACCTGATGACGCGAGACGACCAGCCTTCGAGTTCAGTGTTTCCACCCGAAGGCGCCCGCGCCGGGAAGGCTGGATTGCCGCCGATCCAACAACCGGCGTATGCGTGACCGCGATGGACATCGGCCAAGAGCAGTCGCATCACGACGACGAGGCTGCGACGCTGCTGGCGCGCTGCGCCCGCTCAGATGCGCAAGCGTTCCGGCAACTCTACGTTTTGGAAGCCGACGTGCTGTATGGCGCGGCGCTGCGGATCACCCGGCAAGCGGCGATGGCCGACGACGTGCTGCACGACGCCATGCTGCAAGTCTGGCGCAACGCCAGCCGGTTCAACCCGGCGCGGGGCAGCGGACGGAGCTGGATGCTGGCCCTCGTGCGCTACCGCGCCATCGACGCGGTGACGCGGGCCAGGCGCGAGACGCTGACGCCCGATCCGCCCGACATGCCCGACCCGCAGCTTGATCCCTACGAGCGCCTGGCCGAGACGAGCGATGAGCGCCTGCTGAAGCATTGCCTGGGTGCTATCAACGAGCGTCCGCGACGGCTGGTCATGATGGCGTTTTTGGAAGGCCTGACCCATGCGGAGGTCGCGGCCCGCGTCGGCGAACCGCTGGGCACGGTCAAGTCCGTCATCCGCCGCGCGCTGCTGGCGCTGCGGGCCTGCATGGATGGCGACGAGTGAGCGAGGACGGGCCGGGCGGCGGATTGCCCAATGACCGGGACCTGACGGCAGCGGAGTACGTCAGCGGCCTGCTCACGCCCGCCGAGGCCCGGGAGGTCGAACTGCGCGCCATTGAGGACCCGGTGCTGGCCCGGAACATCCTGGCGTGGCAGCGGCGGCTGAGCGGCATGACCCGGTGGGTGCGGCCCGTGGCGCCGCCCGCGAGCGTTTGGCAACGGCTGGAAGCCGAGATCATGGTTCAGCCGGCGCCGCAGACAGAACCGAGCCGGAACGCAAAGCGGCGCGGGCGGCAGGGCTGGCTGGCTCAAGCGTGGGAGAGCCTCGCGTTCTGGCGCGGCGCGGCGGTCGCGTCGTTCTTGGCCGGCGCGATGCTTGTAGGCGCCATCGTGGGGCCGAAGCTATGGACCTCTCAGCCGGCGGTCGCGGCGCTGATACCGCTGGACTCACCCATGCCGGCGTTCTTGGTCATGGTGACGAAGGACGGCTACGCGACGGTAATTGCCAACGCCGCAGAGGTGCAGCCTGGCAACTCGCTGGAACTTTGGGTTTGTCCGCCGGGGGCCGTCGCCCCGGTCAGCCTGGGCGTGATCCCTGTCACCGGGCAAATCAGGATGCCGGTCACCATGTCGGCGGGGACGCTGCTGCTGGTCAGTTCGGAGCCGATGGGCGGATCGCCGACCGGATCGCCGACCGGGCCGGTGGTGTATCGGGGCAGAGTGGTGAAAGGGTGAACGGGCCAGGCCCTGCTGTCCGCCGTGCTCAGCCGAGACCCGACGCAGCGAGGCCGCATGTCCTGTTGCAGGGCGAGCCGCCCAGCCCGGGCGATCCACCAAATGGGCGCGTGTTCCGGACGCGGTGCCCGATTGCGGTGGTGCGGTGTGCGAGGGTGGTGCCGGGGGTTGAATGCCCGTTTCAGAAGTCACGGAGCGGGCAGCCGTTTACGGTTTGGGTGAACGGCGCGATGGACCATGAGGCGGATCATGGCGAGGGTGACCATGGCCTCGGAAACCTCGGGCAGGTGCTCGTAATCTTTGGACAAGCGCCGCCACCGGCCGAGCCAGCCGAATGTCCGCTCGACCACCCACCTGCGTGGCAGGACGACAAAACCCTTCATGCCCGGGATGCGGCGAATGATGAGCAATGTCAGGCCGAGCAGGAAGCAGGCGAGCAATGCTGCCACGCGGTCATAGATGCTGTCGGCGAACGCCGTCCGCAGCCAGCAGTGGAGCGGCTTGATGCGCCGGAGCAGGTCGCCTGCGCCGTCGGCGTCTTGGATGGAGGCGACATGCACGAGCACGCCGAGCAACAATCCCTGGGTGTCCACCACGATGTGGCGCTTGCGCCCATTGACCTTCTTGGCAGCGTCGTAGCCGCGCGGTCCGCCGCTTCCCGTGGTCTTCACGCTCTGCGTGTCGATGTCCGGCACGCGACTTCGCGTGACGATCGCGGCCGTGGGGCTGGGCTCGCGCCCCGCGCCCTCGCGCAGCATGACCACGAGGTGATGGCGCATGCTGTCCCATACGCCGGCGCTGAGGAAGGTGCGGAAGTCGCCGTACACGGTCGGCCATGGCAGGAACGCCGGTGGCGGGGGCAGGTGCCGCCACTGGCAACCGGTGCGCAGCAGGTAGAACAGGCTGTCCAGCAGGCGCCGCATGTCGGTGGCACGCGGGCGGCCTCCGGCCTTGGCGGGCGGGATCAGCGGCTCCAGCAATCGGTGTTGGTCATCGCTCAGGGCCTGGCCAGACCCAATAGTCTCCGACCAACGCACGATCCTCAGGCGTCCACATGGCAAGCTCCGGGAAGGGAACGCCTTCTGGACGCCGTCAGGACAGCCTCGGTCAGTCCGTCACGTCACCCAAACCGACCTTTCAAAACGGGGTCTGGCGCGAACCAAAGCCAGCACTCAGCCCAACCCAACCGCCACCCCATCCCGCTGCGGATCAGCTCCCCCCTCCAGCACCCCATCGAACATGCTGATCCCATGCACCCCGGCGAACGCATAGCTCAGCGCGGAGCGCTTCACCGGATACCCCATCGCCTCCAGCGCGCGCTGCACGTCGCGCGGGATGCGGTTGCTGATATCGACGATGTCGCTCGTCGCCACGAAGCGCGGGGCGCTGACCGCCTCCTGCATGCCCATGCCCCAGTCCAGCACGTTCAGCATCACCTGCAGCACGGCGGGCGTGATCCAGGTTCCGCCGGGCGCGCCCAACGTCAGCACGGGGCGCCCGTCCCGATAGACGACCGACGGGCACATGGAGGCGAAGCGGCGCTTGCCGGGCGCGATGGAGCCGGCGCGGCCGGGCCGTGGGTCGAACACGCTCATGCAGCCGTTCAGCATGAACCCCGTGCCCGGCGGGATCACGCCGGAGGGGATGCCGAGCGAGTGGGTCAGCGACGCCACCATTCCGTCCGCATCGACGCAGGACACATGCGTGGTCTCCCGCGCATCGCCCCTGGGAGATGACGCACCTTGGCCCATGCGGGGCACCGACGCCTTCTCTCCCCGGCGGATCGCGGCGGCGCAGGCGTCGGCGTAGGCGTCCGACAGCAGCCGGTCCAGCGGGGGCGGCACGAAGCGCGGGTCGCTGATGTGCGCGTCCTTGTCCCGCGCGGCGATCTTCATCGCCTCCGCCACCGTGCGGATGTACTCGGGGCTGTTGTGGCCCAGCGCCGGGAGGTCGAAGCGTTCCAGGATGCGCAGCATCTCCGCCACCATCACGCCGCCGCCGGGCGGGCGGTTGGTGACGACCTCGTAGCCGCGGTAGGCGACGCGCAGCGGCTCCTGGTGCTCCGGCGCGAAGCCTGAGAGGTCCGCCGCGGTCAGCAGGCCGCCGTGCCGCTCCATGTCGGCCACGATGCGCTGTGCCAGCGCGCCATGGTAGAAGGCGTCGGCGCCGTCCTGCGCCACCTTCCGCAGGGTCGCCGCCAGGTCCGGGTTGCGGATGGACTGGCCGATACGGGGATAGGCGCCGTCCGGCCCCAGGTAGATGCGCCGCCCGTCCTCCGATACGCCGAGCTTCTCGCCGTAGTTCATCCGGCCGTACTGCCGCTCATCCTGGGTGAACACGGTGTGATTGTGCGGGCGGACCAGCCAGCCTTCCTCCGCCAGCGCCGTCGCCGGCTCGAACAGGGACGCCCAGGGGCGGCGACCGAAGCCGGCATGGGCCTGCGACAGCACGGCGAGGATGCCGGGCACCGTCACCGCCGCATGGCCGCACTCGTTGACGAAGCCGCGCAGGATGAAGCCGAAGCCGTCCCGCGTCTCGCCCAGCACCCGGTCGGCCCACATCGCCTCCGTGCAGGCCTGCGGGCACCCGCCCTGCCCGTCCAGCACGAGCTGCGCGCCGGTGCGCGGGTCGTAGAGGTGCAGCACCCCGAAGCCGCCCAGGCCCGACATCAGCGGGTCCACCACCCCTTGCGCCAGCGCCGCCGCGACCGTGGCATCCAGCGCGTTGCCGCCGTCGCGCAAAACGGACAGCCCGGCCTCCGCCGCCTCCGGCTGCGCCGCCACGACCATGGCGCGGGCGGGGGGCACGCGACGGGGCGGGCGGGGGACGGTCGTCACAGCACGCCCTCCCGGCCCAGTTCCTCGATCTCGCGCTCGCCATAGCCGGCGTCCAGCAGCACCTCGCGCGTGTGCTCGCCCAGCGCCGGGGCGGGGGAATGGACCGCCCCGGGGGTTTCGGACAGGATCGGCGCAACGTGGTGCATCGGCAGCGCTCCGGCCTCCGCGTCGGGGTAGCTGGCCAGGACGCCCCGCCCGGCGACATAGGGGTGCTGCACCAAGTCCGCGATGTCCAGGATGGGTCCCACCGTCACGTCGGCGCGGGCGAAATGGTCCAAGGCGTCCTCGCGGGTCAGGCCGGCGATGAACCCGGCGATGATGGGATCAAGCAGGTCGTCATTCTGCACCCGCAGCTCGTTGGTCGCGAAGCGGGGGTCGTCGATCAGGTCGGGCCGGTTGATGGCGCGGAACAGGCGCTCCACCACGGCCTGCATGGACGCGGAGAGCGAGACGAACTTGCCGTCCCGGCACCGGTATATGTTCCGGGGACAGCTTGTCCTGGACCGGCTGCCGGACCGGCGCGGCACCTTGCCCGTCACACCGTGCTGCGCCGCTGTCGGACCCATGGCCGCGAACAGCGGGTCGAACAGCGTCAGATCCACGACCTGCCCGGCGCCGCCCGGCTGCTCCGCGGCCCGCAGCGCCATGAGGGTGGCGGACGCGCCGGAATACCCGGCCATCATGTCGGCCAGCGTCAAGGGCGGCAGGACCGGCGGGCGGTCCGCGAACCCGTTCAGCGCGGCGAAGCCCGACATGCCCTCCACCAGCGTGCCGAAGCCTGGCTTGTCCCGATACGGGCCGGCCTGGCCCCAGCCGGAGATGCGGACGATCACCAGCCGCGGATTGGCCGCCAGCAGCGCCTCCGCGCCCAAGCCCCAGCGTTCCAGCGTGCCGGGCACGAAGCTCTCCACGACGACCTGCGCGTTGCGCGCAAGGGCGAGGAACACGTCCCGCCCCCGGGCTTTCCGCAAATCGAGGGTGAGGCTTTTCTTGTTCCGGGCATACACCTTCCAGAACAGGCTCATCCCCTCGACCCGCCAGCTCCGCAGGTCGTCGCCCGCGCCGGGCCGTTCCACTTTGATGACCTCCGCGCCGAAGTCGGCGAGGATGTGGGTCAGCATGTTGCCGGCGACCAGGCGGGACAAGTCCAGCACCCGGACGCCGGTGAGCGGGCCGGCGGGCACGCGATGGTATTGGGCCTGCCGCACCGCCGTTCTCCTCCCGCGCCTGGCCCGATTGTCCGCACCCTTCGCCGCGCCGGCAAATAACGTTTGGCGATACCGGGCCATAAGCGCACCCTATGCCTCTGACCGGCACGGGCACGGCATTGACCCTCACGCAACTGCGCTACTTCCTCGCCGCCGTGCAGGCCGGCAGCATCTCCCGCGCCGCCGCGCAGGTCCGCGTCGCCCAGCCCGCGCTGTCCCAGCAGCTTGGCCTCTTGGAAGCGGAGTTCGGCCAGGCGCTGCTGCTGCGCCACGCCCGCGGGGTCACGCCGACGGAGGCGGGCCGCCGCCTGCGGGAGCGGGCGACGGAGATCCTGCGCCAGGTCGAGCTGACCCGGGACGAGCTGGCGGTTGACGCCAGCTCGCCGGTCGGCGCCGTGGCGCTCGGCATGGCGACCGCGGCCAACATGGCCTTTTCCGTGGAAGTGCTGACCCGGGTAAGGACGCGCTTCCCGCGCATCCGCCTGCACCTGGTCGAGAGCATGAGCGGCTTCCTGCGCGAATGGACAGAGCGGGGGCGGCTCGACCTGTCGGTGCTGTATGAGGCGCCGCGCAGCCCCGGCCTGCGGCTTGAGCCGCTGCGGGAGGAGGAGCTGTTTCTGATCGCCTCGCCGGCCCTCGCCGCCGGGTTGGGAAAGGCGCTGGAGTTCAGGCGTCTTGCGGCGTTGCCGCTGGTGCTGCCTGCGCCCGCCCACGGTTTGCGCATGCTCGTTGACCGCAAGGCGCACGAGGCCGGCATCGCGCTCGACATCCGCTACGAGGTCGATTCCACCTACACGATCAAGCGGCTGGTGGCCCAGGATGCCGGGTGCAGCATCCTGTCGCGCCACGCGGTGCAGGAGGAGCTGGCGGCCGGCACGCTCGCGGTCATCCGCATCGGGTCGCCGGGCATCCCGCGCTCGATCCAGCTCGTCCTGAACCCGGGGCGCGCGGCGGACCCTTCCGTGGCGGCGGTCCGGGAGGTCGTGCGGGAAGTCGTAGCGGCAGGCGCGTGACCATTGGTTTTAATTATGGCTTGCGCGCGGGGCGCGGTTCTGAAAGGGTTTAGGACGGCGCAAGCAGGGCGTCCCGCCTCGAAGGCAATGGAGTGCATGCATGCCGGCTGCCCCCGCGACCATCGCTTTTGACCGCGTGCGCCAGGCCGCCGACCCCCGCGCCGTGTCGCTGTTCGAGGATGCGCTGGTCTGGGACATGACGCTGCCCTGGGGCGCGCCCTGGGCCAACTACGAAACGGTGCTGCCCCGCTTCGCCGGCGCGGGCATCGGCGCGATTACGCTCACGGTGCAGAACCTGCCCGGCGCCGACCTGCATACCGCCGTCGCCTACGTGGCCAAGGTCCGCGCCGAGGTCGCGCGCCGGGCCGACCGCATGCGGATTTGCACAAACGTGGCCGGCATCCGCCAGGCGCGTGCCGACGGCGTCCTGGCGCTGGTGTTGCAGCACCAGGACGGCACCCCGCTCGGCGCCATGCCGGAGATGGTAGAGGCGTACCACGCCCTCGGCATCCGCTGCATGTTGCCGGTCTACAACGGCAAGAACATGCTCGGCGACGGCTGCGCCGAGCGCACCGACGAGGGCCTGACCCGGCTTGGCCAGCAGGTGGTGCGGGAGATGCTGCGGGTCGGCGTGATGGTCGATGCGGCCCACGTGGGCGTGCGCAGCAGCCTGGACATGGCGGAGCTGTGCGCCGCGGCGGGCAAGCCGCTGATGATCACCCACAGCAACATGCACGCGCTGTATCCGCACTACCGCAACGTGACAGACGAGCAGGTGCGCGCCGTGGCGGCCACCGGCGGCGTGGTCGGCATCAACGGCCTGGGCGAGTTCCTGCCCGACACCGACGCCGGCAGCGAGGCGATGTTCCGCCACCTCGACCACCTCGTGACCCTGGTGGGGCCGCGCCATGCCGGGCTGGGCCTCGATTTCCTCGACGACCCGGCGCGTTTCTGGGCCAGCGTGCGGGCGGAGGCGTTCCGCTGGCCGCCCTCGCCGTTCGGCCGGGAGCGGGTCGATACGCGCTTCGCCGGGCCGGAGCAGGCGCTGGAGCTGTGCGGCATGATGGTGCGCCGGGGCTGGCCGGACGAGGCGGTGCGCGGCGTGCTCGGCGAGAACTTTCTGCGCGCCGCCGGGGAAAGCTGGGGCGGATGAGCGAGATGACGAATGCGGCCCGCGCCCTGACCCGGGATGCCCTGGTGTGGGACAACACGCTGCCCTGGGGTCCCGACTACGCGGACGCGGAGACCCTGCCCCGCTTCCACCGCGCCGGCATCGACCTGATCAGCCTGTCGGTGATGGGGCCGGAGGCGATGCTGGACGGCACAATCCGGCAGATCGCGCGCGTGCGCGCCGCGATCCAGCGCGAGCCGGACCGCTACGCCCTGTGCGGCACCGCCGACGACATCCTGGCCGCCCGCGCCGCAGGTCGGCTCGCCCTCGTGTTCAACCTCCAGGAAACCAACATGCTGGAGGGGCGGCTCGAGATGGTGCAGGCGTACTACGACCTGGGCGTGCGCCACATGCTGCTCGCCTACAACGCCCGCAACCACGTGGGCGACGGCTGCGGCGAGCGGACCGATGGCGGCCTGTCGCGCTGGGGGCTGGAGGTGGTCGCCGAGATGAACCGGGTGGGCATGCTGGTGGACGGCACCCACACCGGCCACCGCACCACGATGGAGGCGATGGCGGCCTGCACGGCGCCGTTCATCTTCTCCCATTGCAACGCGCACGCGGTGTACCCGCACTACCGCAACATCCGCGACGACCAGATCAGGGCCTGCGCCGCCACCGGCGGGGTCGTCGGGCTGAACGGCCTCGGCGAGTTCCTGGACGACGACCGGGCGACGAGCGCCTCGATCTTCCGCCACCTCGACCACATGGTGCAGCTGGTCGGCGCGGAGCACGTCGGCCTCGGCCTCGACTACGTCCGCAACGAGGCGCGGTTCTGGGCCTGGGTGCGGGACAACGCGCATATGTGGCCGGCCGGGCCGAACGACCGCACCGGCTCCGCCTTCGCGCAGCCGGAGCAGGTCGAGGAGCTGACGGAGGCCATGCTGCGGGCGGGCTACCCGGAAAGTGCCGTGCGCGGCGTGCTGGGCGAGAACTGGCTCCGCGTGGCGCGGCAGGTTTGGCGGTGACGCGCCGCCGCCTCGCCGCGGCGCTGGCGCTTGTGTTGGCCAGCCCGGCGGCAGCCTGGGCGCAGCGCGACGCCGATCATCTCGTCATGGGCGTGCGTGCGCCCATCGTGACGCTCGACCCCGCGGTGTCGGGCCTGGGGACGATGCACGGCTATTACCAGAACATCTTCGACAGCCTGGTGATGCATGACGCCCGGGCGCAGAGCATCCCCGGGCTGGCGACCAGTTGGCGCGTGGTCGATGACCTGACCTGGGAGTTCAAGCTGCGGCCCGGCGTGAAGTGCCACGACGGCACCGAGTTCGACGCGCAGGCGGTAGTGGCCAACTTCAAGCGCCTGCCGTCCGTGCCGAACAGCGACAACCTGACCGCCGGCAAGCTCCGCCCGGTCAAGGACGTGGAGATCGTGGACCCCGGCACCATCCGCATCCACACCGCCATGCCCTATCCCGGCCTGCTGGCGGTGATGCCGGAGGTGCACATGCTCTGCGGCAGCGCCCTGGCCCGCAATCCCACGTCGGACAGCATCAACAGCGGACGCGACGCCATCGGCACCGGGCCGTTCCAAAATCTGCGCTGGACCCGGGGCACCGGGTGGGAGCTGGAGCGGTTCGACGACTGGTGGGGCGAGAAGTCGCCGTTCCCGCGGGTCACGATCCGCGAGATCCCGAACGACGCGTCCCGCATGGCCTCGCTGCAAGCCGCAATACTGTTCACTTTGTGATTCGGATAGCGGCAGATACGTCGATCCGTGTCGTCGGCTGTGGGGTGCGCGGCCGCAACGGATAGCCGCTCATCTTGCGTTTGACCCCGCGCGGGACCTGGCGG
>JAABUQ010009911.1_pt1 | contig 12676 bp, 13 predicted proteins | sample 5560001 | NCBI WGS metagenome assembly JAABUQ01 (sample SAMN10711888, study PRJNA513371) | rock metagenome | isolation source: Antarctica rocks | place: Antarctica: Victoria Land, Finger Mt nord | collected 2015-12-18 | reverse complement strand
CGCCTGCTCTGCCCCGCTGATGGCTCGCAACGGTTCACGCTGTGGAGTAGGCATACCCAGTCTCCTTTCTCTCCAAAGTATCCGGTCGCCACTCCACGCCCGGCCATATACGGCATGACCCACTAGTTGGCGCTTGACGGCGGCCTGCTTGGGTTGAAGAGATTCCCCCGCGTGCTCCCAGCTGAACTGGGGCGACAGTGTGTGATGCCTTCAGGTCGCCGGCTCAGTTTCCACAACGGGCTCGTGGCACCAGAATGTATCGAGTTCCTTCGTCAAACGCCAACGTGAGGATTTTCATGCGGTCTGGTGGCGGTGTCCACCGCCATTGCCTTACCACATAATTCTGTTCCATTACTACTCAGAGGCCAAACTCCGCAGGGTCTCTGGAGTGATCGACGAGGCAGGGCCGCGGTGGAAGCGAAGGAGGCTGCCGAGGTCGGAGGCGTACGCGCGCCGGGTATGCAGCGACCGGTTGTCGTGGGCCATGTCGGTGAGGAAATCAGCGATGATGGTCTCGAAGGCGCGTCCCAGTGATGACGATACTCAAGGGCCAATCCCCGGCGCAGGTGGGTCCGCCTTAACGCGGCAGTAGTGGTCCACCTTATCCGGCAACGACAATGCCCATAGGATTCACCCGCGGAAGCGCTCTGGAGGTGCCATGTTCTTCGTAACGCCGACGCACGTGCTCGCCGTCGCGTTGCTCGCAGGAATAGCGATTGGTTTTCCGATTTGGGATCGCAGCGAATTGGAAGCGTTGCGTGCGACGACCGACCCGCACACGCGCGTCCCATTCTACTGGCGCGCGATCGCCGTCGAATGGATCGTCGCGCTCTGCGCACTCGCGCTGATCGGCGCGCGCGATATCTTTACGTTCACATTCGTCGAGCGGCCGTCGTGGCTGCCACCTTACGAAGCCGTCATCGGCTTTTGTTTCTCGCTGGCGATCGCGTTGGTCGCGCCGATGCTGCTTGCGCGCCTCAACACACGTCTCCGCGCCACCTTCGAAAAGCAGATAGCGGCGAATCCGCTGTTCCCGACGACCGGGTCACAGCGACGCCTCTTTCTGCTCGTATCGCTGACAGCGGGAATCTGCGAGGAGATAATCTTTCGCGGATTCGCGATCCACACGTTCGGTGCGTTGTTGCCGACGGCCGGAGTTCTCGTTGCGCTGGCACTTGCCTCAGCGCTGTTCGGTATCGCGCACGCCGGTCAAGGACCCTCCGGCGTCGTCATCACCGGCATCTTCGGCGCGATGTTCGGCGCGCTCTATCTCGCGTCGGGATCGCTCGTCCTACCGGTCGTCCTCCACATCATCGCCGATGCCCGTTTCGTCCTCATACCTGCGCGGCGCTAAAGCTAGCCAGGTAAACCTGAAAGCTGATGGAGCCGCAGTGTAGGTGCGACGCCTGCAGGTTGGGCGCCGTGCTGGAGACGGTTAAGGGGCTGCGCCCCTCACCAGTCAACTGTCCTGCGGACAGTCCTCCACTCGCTGCGCTCGTTGCGGCCGCTGCGCGGTGACAGGCTCACCCCGCTGGCCTGAGGGGTCGCGGGTCAGTCCAACAGCCGTAGCCGCGCACCTGGACAAGCGCGCCCGGTTCCGCGGAGCCCAGGGATACCCTGATCTGGCCAATGCAGGCGAACGCCGGCACCGGCGGACTCTTGCTGCACGGCGGCAGGCGACGCGCCAATAAGTGCCAGCAGTGAGTCGTCGACTCGATCTACACCGCGACTACCCCACCATCCAAGCGTTCGCGTTGTTCATGGGCAGCGTGTTCGTGCTGCTCAACCTCGTCGTCGATCTGTCATACGTGTGGCTCGATCCGCGCGTGCGCATTGGAACCGGCAGGGCAGGTAGGCCATAGCCACGGCGTTGATCACGACCATCGGCCTGGCTGTCGGCTCGCTGGCGGGCTATTACGGCGGGCATTGGACGACATGGTCGTGCTGTGATCGACGTGCTGCTCGCGTTTCCCAGTCTGGTGCTGGCGCTGGCGATCGCCCGGCACGTTGGGGTCAGGAATCGTGAATGTGATGATCGGCCTGGTGAGCGTGTGATGGGTGGGGTGGGTACGCGCCGCACATCAGCCTGGTGGTCATCGGCTTCAACCTGCTCGGCGATGGGATCCGCGACGTGCTCGACCCGCGCCTGTCGAATAGGCGCTGATCTCGTTCACCAGCTCGGCCGCGACTCCTCGGGCGCCCGAACCTGCGTCAACCAGGCCGGCGCCGACCGCGTCGAACGTCGCGCCATACTCCGCGGCGAGCCCGATCGTGCGGCCGAACGCCAGGCCGTCGAAGAGATCGAACCAGCCCGCGCCTCCCTTAAGGTAGATGCGAGCGTAGCATCCACCGCGAGTGAGCATCTCCCAGCGTTGAAGCAGCAGCCAACTGGTGGTATCAAGAGACGACCCCGGCCTGGTCGGTCGTGGCGACGGACCGTTCCAGGAAGCGCTGGAACTCGGCGACGGCGACCGCTTCGCGGCCGTGGGTGGACGACACGACGTGCCAGTGTCGGCGGAGTGGTAACCCGGCCACGGGTAGGATAACCAGTCGGCCGACGGACAACTCCAGCTCGATGGCCTGCCGCGACAGTATCGATATTCCGAGCCCGGCCATGACGGCTTGTTTGATGGCGCTGTCGCTGCCCAGCTCCACCGTCGTCTCGAGCGGCACGCCGGACTGATCCAGGAAAGCCTGCACGGCCACGCGTGTTCCAGACCCTGGTTCGCGCAGGAAAAACGTTTCGCTAGCGAGCGCCCTGGCGCGCAAACGTGAGCCGCCAGCGCGCGGGTGATCGGATGCGGCGACCGCGACCAGCTCGTTCGGCAGAATAGGTTTACCCGTCCAGCCGGCCCGCGCGGGTGGTCGACCCATGACCGCCAGGTCCGCATCCCCGTCAGCCAGCGCTTTCAGCACCGTCTCACGATTGGTAACGCGCAAGGCCACGCGGATGCCCGGATGTCCGCGCTGGAACGCCGCCACCAGTGGTGGCAGCAGATATTCTCCGGCTGTCGTGGTAGCGATGAGCCGCACGCTTCCGCGACGGAGTCCTTTGCGCGCATCCAGGGCCTCGTGCATCTCCGCGAGCACACTGGAAATGCGCTGCGCGGCCACGAACACGTCAGCGCCCGCGTCTGTCAGCTGGACCTGGCGTCCGTCGCGCCGAAACAGCGCCACGCCGACCTGGCCTTCGAGTTGTTGAACGTGCCGCGAAACAGCGGGCTGGGACAGGTGTAGGACCTCGGCAGCACGGGTGAAGCCGCGGTAGTGGGCTACGGCGCAAAAAACATCGAGGCGATGCAGGGAGGGCAGCTCGGCCATCAGGTATAACCAGGATAACATATATATCATCGGATTCATGCATTGGACAGAATGGCACCCGCGGCGTACTGTGCATACACGGCCCGCGTCTCGTCGCCGCCAAGGTAGGTTTGCATGGCCATCACCCACTCCCATACACCCGATCAACCCGCGACCATCAATGGCGCTGCCCCAGTCGAGGCGCGCAGCCGCTGGGCCGCCGGCGTAGCTCCGTACGCGGAGATGGGCTACTGGCAGCCCGACTACGAACCCCAGCCGAGTGACATCCTGGCCGCCTTTCGGATCACCCCCCAGCCAGGTGTCGATCCGATCGAGGCTGCGGCCGCCGTCGCTGGCGAGTCCTCAACCGCCACATGGACCGTCGTCTGGACCGACCGCCTCACCGCCCACGAGCACTATCAGGCCAAGTGTTACCGCCTGGACCCCGTGCCGGGTGACGAGAGCCAGTACATCGCCTACATCGCGTACGACCTGGATCTGTTCGAAGAGGGCTCCATCGCTAGTCTGACGTCCTCGATCATTGGCAATGTCTTTGGTTTCAAAGCCCTCAAGGCGCTACGGCTGGAAGACATGCGTATCCCGCCCCACTACATCAAGACGTTCCAGGGGCCACCGCACGGGATCGTTATGGAACGCGAATATCTGAACAAATTCGGGCGTCCGCTTCTGGGCGCCACGACCAAGCCAAAGCTTGGCCTGTCGGCGCGCAACTACGGCCGCGTGGTGTACGAGGCTCTGCGGGGTGGTCTCGACTTCACCAAGGACGATGAGAACATCAACAGCCAACCCTTCATGCGCTGGCGTGACCGCTTCCTGTACGCCATGGAAGGCGTCAATCGCGCCGCCGCGCAGACGGGCGAGATCAAAGGTCACTATCTCAACGTCACCGCCGCGAGCATGGAGGAGATGTACGAACGCTCGGAGTTTGCGAAGTCGCTGGGCAGCATCGTCGTGATGATGGATCTCACGGTGGGCTACACCGCTATGACCTCAATGGCGCGTTGGGCGCGGCGGAACGGCGTCTTGCTCCACCTGCACCGTGCCGGACACAGCACCTATACCCGCCAGAAGAGTCATGGCGTCAGCTTCCGGGTGATTGCCAAGTGGTGTCGCCTGCTGGGGGTGGATCACGTGCACGCTGGCACGGTGGTCGGGAAATTAGAAGGTGACCCGCACACCACGCGTGGCTACTACGACACCCTGCGCGACGACTTTGTGCCGGCCAATCCGCTCAACGGCATCTTGTTCGACCAGCCGTGGGCGTCCATGCCGGGAGTCATGCCCGTCGCTTCGGGCGGGATCCACGCCGGCCAGATGCACGAGCTGCTGTCTCTGTTTGGCGAGGATGTCGTGCTCCAGTTCGGCGGCGGGACCATCGGTCATCCGCTCGGCATCGCCGCCGGCGCCACCGCGAATCGGGTAGCGGCGGAGATCATGATCCAGGCGCGCAACGAGGGCCGCGACGTGCTGCACGAGGGTCCGGAGATCCTCGAACGCGCCGCCCGCTGGTGCCCGGAGCTGCGCGCGGCCCTGAATGTGTGGGGCGACGTCAGCTTCGATTACGCATCCACCGACACGCCCGACGTGGCGGTCACCCCGAGTTACTGACAGGAGCGCGCCAGCATCATGCACATCACCCAGGGCACCTTTTCGTACCTGCCACCGCTCACCGATACGCAGATCGCGGATCAGGTTCAGTACGCGCTCGACAACGAGTGGCCACTCTCGATCGAGTACACCGACGATCCCCACCCGCGCAACGTGTACTGGGAGATGTGGGGCCAGCCGATGTTCGAGGCGCACGACACCCGGACGATCATGGATGCGCTGCAGGCGTGTCGCGCCGCCCAGCCGGACAGTTACATCAAGGTCAACGCGTACGACGCCCGGCTGGGCCGTCAGACGACCGCTCTGAGTTTTATCGTCCAGCGCCCGAGCGACGAGCCTGGCTTCCGTCTGGACCGCCAGGAACGTGCGGATCGTCAGATTAGTTACACGTTGCACGCGTACTCAATGGAGCGGCCTCATGTTGCACCCGACCACCGCACCTCCTGAAAGCGAAACCGCCACGGTCGACATTGGCGCTTCGCTGCGCGACTCGCAAGTCCAGGAGCTGCTGGACCAGCTGGACCGCGACCTGGTCGGACTCGCACCCGTTAAGACGCGCATCCGCGAAGTCGCACTTCTGCTCCTGGTTGACAAGCTGCGCCAGCAGGTCGGCCTGACCACCGAGCGGCCGTCGCTGCATATGTCCTTCACGGGCGGACCTGGCACCGGCAAGACCACCGTGGCGCTGCGGATGGCCGAAATTCTGCGGCGCTTGGGCTACATTCGCAAAGGCCATCTCGTGGCAGTCACGCGTGACGATCTGGTCGGTCAATACATCGGCCACACGGCACCCAAGACACGCGAAGTGCTCAAACGCGCGATGGGTGGTGTGCTGTTCATCGACGAAGCGTATTACTTGCACCGCCCGGAGAACGAGCGCGACTATGGCCAGGAGGCGATTGAGATTCTGCTGCAGGTGATGGAGAACAATCGCGACGATCTGGTGGTCATTCTGGCCGGTTACCGCGATCGCATGGACACGTTCTTTCAGAGCAACCCGGGCATGCACTCCCGCATCGCCCACCACGTCGGCTTTCCAGACTACTCCGCGGAGGAGCTCATGAGCATCACTCATCTCATGCTAAGTCGTTTGGGGTATCGCCTGAGCTCCGCTGCCGAAGAGGCGTTCGGTGCATACATCGAGCGGCGAATGGCGCAGCCCAGCTTTTCGAATGCCCGCAGTATGCGCAACGCGATCGACCGGGCCCGGTTGCGCCAGGCGGACCGCCTGTTCCGTGAAGGCGGACTCGTCAGCCGCGCGGAGCTCGAGACACTCGAGGCGGAAGACGTGCTGCGGAGCCGTGTTTTCCAGGACGTCTCATGACCGCGTTGCGGCCAGTCATGCTGGCGGTGGGTGGTGATAGTGGCACTGGCAAGACCACCTTGACTCGCGGTATCTACGACATTTTCGGATCCGGCAACATCGTCAACATCTGCCTGGATGACTACCACACCCTCGACCGCGCCGGGCGCAAGCGTGAAGGCCTGACTGCTTTGAACCCCCTCGCCAACAACCTGGCGCTCATCGAGGAGCAGGTTCTGGCGTTGCGAGACGGCGAGACCATTGTCAAACCGGTCTACGACCACGCGACCGGTACCTTTGGCGCGCCCGAGACGGTGCAACCGCGACCGATTGTGATCATTCGCGGCCTGTTTCCATTGTTTTCCGAACGCCTGCGTAGCGCGTTCGACGTGAAGGTGTGGCTGGATCCGGATGAAGAGCTGAAGTATCACTGGAAGGTCCAGCGCGACGTCGCTCAGCGTGGCTATGTCCTCGAGGAGGTCATCCGCCAGATGGTGGAGCGTCAAGACGATGTGCGCGCGTACATCCAGCCGCAGCGTGTGCACGCGGACCGGGTCGTACGCTTCTATCCACCCGGAGGCTACCTGCGTGATCGCGCCAACGGCCACGGCAAGGGTCAGGTGAATATCCCCCTGAATGTACAGGTCATTCAACGCTGGAGCCTGCCACGGCTGGATCTGTCGGACATTCTGGAGGTCGCCGACGAGCGTGGGCAACCAGCCCTGCGCGCATTCACCGCGGACTATCTCGGCGAGCCGGCCGACATCCTCGAGATCGACGGTCACGTATCGCCGGCCAAGGCGGCCGAGCTCGAGGAACGCATCTGGGAGCACATGCCGTCGCACCGCCACCTGCGCCCGGACGAGATCGGCGGCTACCTCGATGGAGTCGCGCCGGGCCACAGCGATCCGCTGGCGCTTACGCAGCTCCTGATCGCCTATCGCATCCTGGCCGCGCGCGAGACGACGGTCGGCGCTGGAACGCCGGCGCTGCGGCGAGCTGGATGAGCCTCACTTCGCCGTCGCCGACATCCGGCGGTGTCGGGCTGGCCCGAGCGGGCCCGCTGCTGGCCCACCCGGCCCGTTGTCTCGCGGAGTATCGGAGTAGCGGCGGTTACGACGGACTGCAGCGCGCCGTACAGGCGCACGACCCGCGGGCCGTGCTGGAGGCTGTGGAACGTGCCGGCTGCCGTGGGCGAGGTGGCGCCGCCTATCCGACCGCTCTCAAGTGGCACGCAGCGCTAGCCCACCCAGGTCCACGCTATGTCGTCTGCAACGGCGGAGAGGATGAGCCCGGCAGCCTGAAAGACCGTCTGTTAATGGAAGAGTATCCGCACGCCGTACTGGACGGAGCGTTGCTGGCTGCGTTCGCGGTACAGGCCGCGCGCATTTATCTGTACGTCAACGTTGGCTTCTACGCCTCACTGCGAGCGCTGCAGCGTGCCGTGGCAGAGGCGCGGTCGGCTGGTCTCGTCGGGCCGAATGCCTTTGGAGCCGGGCTCGACGTGGAGGTCGACATTATCGAAGCACCACCCGTGTACGTCGCCGGCGAGGAGACAGCCGCCCTGGAAGTGATCGAAGGCCGGCCACCCCTTCCGCGTCGCAAACCTCCGTACCCCACCGAAGCCGGTGTGTGGGGCAGACCGACCGTCGTTAACAACGTCGAAACCCTGGCCGTCGTGGCTGCAGTCGTACGTGACGGTCCGACCGCATACCGTGGACTCGGCACGCCCGAAAGCCCCGGGACGCTGTTGGTCACGTTGAGCGGCTGGGTGGAGCGCCCGGGTGTGTACGAGGTCGCCTTTGGTACGCCGATGCGCACCATCATCGACACGCTCGGCGGGGGCGTGCGCGGCGGGAAGTCCCTGCGTGCCTTTTCGCCTGGCGGCGCGTCCACCGCGTATCTGGGCCTCGACAAGCTCGACGTTCGCCTCGACTACGCGGACCTGCAGGCCGCCGGCTCGGCTGTCGGCTGTGCCACGATACGGGTCGTGCCAGAAGGTGCGTGTATGGTCGAAGAGCTCCAGCGTTTCGCGTCGTTCTTCGCGGATGGCTCGTGCCACCAATGCGGACCGTGCCAGCAGGGCACCCGCAAAATCGCGAACGTGACCGAAGAAATTCGGCTCGGGGCGCTGGACCAGCGTCCTCTGGACACCCTGGCGCGCCTGGGCCAGCGCCTGCGGGGCATGGGTATCTGCGGACTCATCACCGGCGCCACGTTCCCGGCGGCCAGCGCATTGGCTTTGTTCCCAGGTGATTTCGCCCAGCACGCCAGGTACGGCGTCTGCCCGGGTCTGGGGTTCGCCCGGCCGCTGCCCCACCACCACGCGTGGGCACCGTCTCGAACCGAAGCTCTGAGACGACCGCATCTGGGCGGCGTCCGCCGCTCGCGCTGGTATTGACCGACTGGCAACGACAGGAGCACGTATGGCATCGCCAATGGATCGCAATCTGGCTCTGGAGCTCGTGCGTGCCACCGAGGCCGCGGCTCTGGCCGCAGGCCGTGCCATGGGACGTGGCGACAAGAACGCGGTGGACCAGGCCGCTGTCGATGCGATGCGCCTGGTGCTGGCCGATGTCGACATGGACGGTGTAGTGGTCATCGGCGAAGGCGAGAAGGATGAGGCGCCAATGCTGTTTATCGGCGAACGCATCGGCAACGGCGTGGCTCCGCAAGTCGACGTCGCAGTGGATCCGGTCGACGGCACCAGCCTCACCGCCAACGGCCTGGCTGGCGCTATCTCCGTCGTCGCGCTGGCAGAACGCGGCAGCCTGTTTCACACGCACGTTCCGTACATGGACAAGATCGTCGTGGGCCCGCGCGCCCACGGTGCTATCAGCCTGGATGCGCCGGTGCGCGAAAACCTCGAGTCCGTCGCCTTGGCAACCGACCGAGAGGTGCGCGACCTGACCGTGGTGATCCTCAACCGACCCCGCAATCAGCCATTGATCGACGAGATCCGTCGCTGTGGCGCCCGCATTCGGCTGATCGGCGACGGAGATGTGGCCGGGGGTCTGATGGCGATGATGGACGAGCACAGCGGTATCGACCTGCTCATGGGCATCGGTGGCGCGCCTGAAGGCGTACTGACCGCGGCCGCCGCCTGTTGCCTGGGCGGCGACATGCAAGCACGTTTGTGGTTGCGCGACGGCCCTGCCGACGCGGCGATCGCGGCCAGTGAAGGTCGCGCGGTCGGGCAGGTGCTGACGCTCGCGGATCTGTGCGCTGGCGCTAACGTCTTCTTGTCTGCCACCGGCGTGACCGACGGTGAGCTTCTGGCTGGGGTGCGCTACTTTAGCACCGGTGCCGCGACGCAGTCGTTGGTCATGCGCTCGGCCTCGGGCACGGTTCGCTGGGTCGATGCGAAGCACGATTTTTCTCGGCTGCGCACGCTTGCCGGAGCACGCTACGAAGGATCGCTCGATCGCCCGCCGGTCCCGGCGGTCGCCTCAGTGCAGTTGAGCCACGGGTCATAAGATGGCATACCATGCTGGCGGTCACGACGCGCAACCAGCTTCGAAGCATCCGTTTCTGCCTACCGATGCTGCTTGCGCGGCAGTCGATCGCGCGACAGCTGGCCCATCAACCAGGCCTGGTTCGGTATGCCAGCGTTGTAAGCCGGCCGACCGAATTCTTCACTCTGACTGTGTGGACCAACCGCGAGTCGATGCAGCGCTTCATGCAGACCGGTGCACACGAGCAACACATGTGGCTGTTCGCGCGCTGGAGCGCCAGCTTCTGGGGAATGCGCTGGGAGCCAACGTCCTTAGAATGGAAAACCTGGTCGGCACTGGCGCTGGCACGCGAGGACACGGAACCTCGCCCGACAAGTCCCCTCGTGGTGACTGGCATCCTGCCAGCACACATGCCACGCGCGGTGCGCTCGGGCCTCGACCAGAAACGAGCGCGGTCGAGCCACGCGGCAGCGGTATCTTTGCCCTCACCGCCCGCTTCGAGAGTGGCCCCTCGGCCCTCGGCGCCTGGCGGCGAGGGCCGAGGGGCCCGTCGCCTGGGGACCCGCTCGTACGTTCGGGTGTCGGCCTCGACCTGCCGCACGAGTCCCTGCCAGCGCGGCTGTTGGGGCTGGTCTAGCCCCCAGGCAACGATCAGGTCGACAGCAGCGCGCATCGACTGGTTGCGGCTGTTGGGCGCACTGTTGCCTGCAGCGAATACGTCAGGCAGGCCCTTAATCCACACCTCGCTGGGTGTGCCCTCCTTGATTGGTGCGCCCAGCCGTGGTGCCAGCTCTTTGAAGTAATCGACCACCTGTAATGCCGTCCAGTGATGCTTGGTGACCAGCGCGTGGTACGCCGCTGCCAGGATGCGCATAAACGTAGCTGACCCCAGCAGCGAGGTCTGGCGGAGCTTCTCGGGCGTGATCAGGATGCCGCTTTCGTCCGTCACCGGCAAGGTCAATTTGACGACGTCGAAGAAAGCGTCGGCCGCGTCGGCGACCTGCTGCTCGTTTCATTCTTGCTCGCGCTTTGCGGTGATGCGTCCGTCCACGCGATCCGTCTGCAAGGCGCGCATGATGTCGACCACCGCCTTCGCGCTCAGCCAGTTTTTGTTGGTGCCGAGCACGCGATCGTTCTGCAGGTCGACTCGATCCTTGAGCAATGCGTGCTCGTATACCAGGGTGAAGGCGCGGTTGAGCAACTTGCCGCGGGCGGGAGTGCCGACCGTGGCTGTGCGTGCCCCGCCCGATCGACGTTTCTCAAATGGTGGCCGGGGTCCGTCGCTGGGACCTGGCGCCACGCGATCGTGTAGTGCTGGACCTTATCGGTCGCCACCCTTTTCTAGCCGATGCGGCGCTGGCCGACGTCCTTGGGCGGACGGTCGGGTGGGCCCGGGCGCGGCGCGTGGAACTTGTCCGGCGTGGACTGGCGCGGGTGGTTGGCCCGGATGAACTGCGGAGCCCTCCACAGGGTAGGCGCGAGCTCGTCGAGGTGACCGTCGAAGGCGTGCGCACGTTGGCTGGATACGTGGGCTTGTCGCTTGCGGCATCGGTGCGGCACCACGGCCTCACCGGTGGCGGCCCAAAGACACCGGTCGGGCCGCGCCGGGCGCTGCTCGCCAACCGCGCCCACACGTTTGGGGCCGATGAAGTCTTTGCCGCGATCGCACGGGCGGCACGCACTCAGCGTGAGGGGACTCTCGTGGAGTGGCGCAACGCGGCCGCCTGCGCTCACGGCCGCGTCCGACCGGATGGATACGGGCTGCTTCGTCTCGGACGACGCGAGTACGGCTTCTTCCTGGAGTTCGACCGCGGTACCGTGCGTCCGGCGCCACTCCGCGCGAAGTTTGCGGCGTATCACCGCTACCTAGCGAGCGCTTGCGCCGCCCGTGACTATGACGGCCGACCGTGCATCCTGGTTGTGACGACAGGACCAGGGGCTGAGGATCGCGTCAGTGACGCCGTCCTAGCAGCAGACTTTGGCCAGCAGCGGCGCCTGCCACTTCTGGTCACCACGTCGAGCCTACTGGCCACGGCTAGAGTGGGGCCGTGTGACGCTGTCTGGCGCGTTCCTGGCGTTCGGGGCGACCGTCAACACTGGCCGTTTGGTCGTAGCGCCACGTGATCCGCGAAGCCAGTGAGTCGGATCTCGCCTGGTTGATGGACGGATCACCGCGCACAGCACTCCGCCCGAGGTCCCAACAACGAATCAGCACCACCTTCTTGTGCCTTCCACCGGCAAGGCAAAAATGACCAAAGAGATTGGCCACACACCTAACGGCTACCGAGTGACTCTCGAAAGAGAATGCAGCGTTGAAGGTCCGGGTCCTGCCGATGATCTTGTGAGTGGCAAGGAAAGTGATCGCTGGATTGGCGAGTAATGCGTTCGACGGGCCAGGGTCCCGACAAAGTTCTATTACCGTCCCCCCGAGAATGTCGAGATCGAAGAGACCGTCGGCACCATGGCCGAGCTTGTCGCCGCTGGGAAGGTCCGCTATCTTACTGCTCCGACTCGGGGTGGACACGATCGACCTGTACTACCTTCATCGCAGGCGCGGACTGCTGCCAGTGAGCGGGCGTGGGAGTGCTGGCAGGGCTCAAGCATCGTTCGGTGTCGACCGTTTCGTGGCGACGAAGCCGTCGGACTCGTGCCCGTCGCCTGCCGGCCTGCGCGCGCCCCGGCGTTACTGGTCGATCCCCTTGGATAACCGCACTGGGCATACGCCCAACAAAACTAGCAGACCATCGGTGACGGCACAAGGGGTGTGACCGGAGGTTGTACGGGCAGGGCTACCGGAGAGGCAGGGAGGCGGGGTAGGGTAGGTGGATCACAAGAAGAGACCCGCCGAAGTTCACTGCAACGGCGGGTCGTGGAAGGGCGACGTGAACCCCGACGACCTCCCGGATGAGATCCTACAACCGCTGCTGCAGTTCGGGCGAGCGCTGATGACACATGTGCGAGCACATCGGGACACCAACTTGATCGAGCA
>JAABUQ010009910.1_pt1 | contig 12677 bp, 12 predicted proteins | sample 5560001 | NCBI WGS metagenome assembly JAABUQ01 (sample SAMN10711888, study PRJNA513371) | rock metagenome | isolation source: Antarctica rocks | place: Antarctica: Victoria Land, Finger Mt nord | collected 2015-12-18 | reverse complement strand
CGACCTGGAGGGATCGGTCAGGTTCTACACCGAGGTCCTGGGCCTTGAGAGGCTGCCGACTCCAAACTTCGGCTTCCCGGTTCAGTGGCTATCCGTCGGAGGGCTGCAACTGCACCTTTTCGAGCGTCTGGGACCGGCCCCCGCCTACCACCACCTCGCTCTTACCGTCGACGACTTCGAGGCCGCCTACACCAAGTCCAAGGAGCTGGGCATTTTCGATCGCGAAGCGTTCGGCCACCACATCTATGAGTTACCCAGCAAGAACGTCCAGATGTACCTGCGCGACCCAGGCGGCAACCTCGTCGAGATAGACCACCCGAACATCGACACCATCAACCGCTCGGTCGTTGATGAGATTCGACGACTCCCGCAGCCGCAAGGCCGGGAAAACCTGCGGGCGACGCTCTTTCTGGCCCGGTAGGTGCGAGCCTGTTGCCGCGGCCGGCCGCCTCGATCCTGCAGGCCCCAAACAGCGTTCGGCGCCTTCCAGGCCGCGCCTGCCTGGGGCAGGACACGCTAGGCGATCGCCCCCAGGCCGGCCTCGGCACAGGCCAGATCCTGTTCGCTGGAGGCGCCGCTGACGCCGACGGCCCCAAGCACCGCGGCCGCCCGCGGTTGAGGACGGAGCCGAGTGCCGACATCAAGGTCAGCCGGACCAATCGGTCGACCCGCTCGACGACGGCAGCCGGTCCTAGGCACCCGGTTCAATGAGCCGCCGTCGCGGGTGCCAGAGGGCGGCCCCGATCGCCTTCGCCGCGGCGATCGGCGGCTCGGCGGAAACGCGCAGTCCATCCTCGCCAGCGCCTGCAGGTGGCCACCCTCGACGATAGCGACCGTCCAATGAGGCCGAGTTTCGCGGCTTCCTGGTGGGCGACCCGGATCAGCCGCGTGCACTCCTCGAGCGTGCCAGCGGCATCGCGTCACGATCGCGGTCCCAGCTGCGGTAGCGTCTTCTCTAGCCAGCTCGCAACCAATCCCCCCACCTCCGCCTCACGGCCGTTGTACCAGTGGTTGAGACCGTCGATATCCAGGACGTCGCAGGGCCCCCCGGCGGCAGCCTGAAAGGCAGGCGCGGGGTACATCTTCTCAGGCTCGCCGCTTCCTTTGAGGTAGAGCGTGGGGCACTTCACGGCGGGGGCCAGGCCGATGGCGTCGGGGGTCCGCTGCACGCGGTCGAGGAGGCTGGCGGCGCTGATCGTCCACCACCACCCCGGAAGTTGAAGCAGGGCGTCGGGACGCCCCTCGGCCACCAGCCGCTCAGCTTCGGCCACCAGTTCATCGGTGCGGTGGCCGGTCAACAGACCGGCCTCAGCCAGGTCCCAGGTGGACCGAGGGCCACCACCGGGCGCGGAGAGCAGCACCATGGCGGGGGTAGCCGGATGATCGGCCGCGTGCCGGATCGCCAGCAAGCCGCCGTTGCTGTGTCCGATGACTATGGGGTCACTGTGCCCCTGGGCGGCCAGGAACTCGGCGGCCAGCCGGTTGTCCTCGATCGCCTCCGCCGCGAGCTGGAAGGCGCCGCCCACCGGCTCCCTGCCAAGGCATGTACCCAGGATGTCGTGACCGCGCCGGTTGAAGGTCAGGCAGGCCAGCCCCAGCTTGGCCAGGCGCGGCGGTAGGAAGCGCGGCGGACCCATGTAGAAGTTGCCGCAGTTGCCATGGAAGATCAATGCCGAACCGGCCGGCGCCCTGTCGGCCGGTCGGTAGTACAGCCCGTCCAGCGGGAGCCCCGGGGTATCGATTGAGACCAGCTCAAGCTGCATGTCGGTCAGGAGGGATTACCGGGAGCACCACGTGCGAGGCCCGGCTCCCGCCCGCATAGAGGGTCACCTCACCGCCGAAGAGGTCGGGCGGCCGGTCGTCGGGGTCGTTGTGGAGGAAGGGTCCGGTCCCCCTCGACGCGTAATGGAAGCTCTTGGCGAATTCGCTCAGCTCACCGCCGTACTCGTAATCCTTGCCGCGAAGTGTGACGCTGATCCGGTACCCCGGGGGGACGACTATGCAGGTCGGCCAGACCTCCACATCCAGCTCGTAGACCTCGCCGGGCTCGAGGGGCTCCAAGCGGTCGTGGGAGTGAAATGGCTGGTGAGGGAGGCTCCTGTGTGGATCGAGACGCCGGTGGGAGGCTCGGAGCCAGCCCAACGCGATCGGGGTGTTCGGGTCGAGGGCCCCCATGAAGACGACCTCGTCGTCCCTGGGGTCGAAGACGCGCACCGCGAGGAAGATGTCGGCGTCCTTCGTGGATGCGGCAATGAACAATTTGGCCGTGATGGGGCCGGTGATCTCGGTCTGCTGCGTTAGCGGAGGGGTCGAGAACGTCAATCCCTCGCCGAGGGCCTTGTACGTCACCGATGACTCCGTGGCAGGGACCTCGGTGCTGAGGCGCTCACCCTCAGGGTCGAGGAAATACGAGGTCCAGCGGGTGCCAACCAGCGGCCACTCACTCTCGGAGCGCTGGACGAAGCGCTCGCCGGGGTGACGGACGTTGAGCATCACCCGAGCCTGCTGCTGCCAGCCATTGTCCTCGCCCTTCAGGAAGTGATCGAAGAATCGCTTCTGGAGCCCACGGCCATAGTCGGTGTAGAAGTGCGACCAGTGCGAGTCGCCGTGGACCTCGAGCCACTTCTGATGCGACGCCGCCTTCGCGAAGGCGTCGAAGTTCCCACGCGGGTGGAGCCCCTGGCCGCCCCAGTTGGCGGCGGACAGGAACGGCGTCTTGACCTTCGACCAGTCGGCCGACCGATCCCGATGCCATTGGTCGTCGAGGGGGTGCCGCTTGATGTCTGCGCCGAAATCCGCGCGGTTGCGTGCCAGTTCGTCGTCCGAGAGAGTGACCGGACCAGCGACCGACTCTCCCGTGATAGGCGACTTGCGGGCGCGTTCGCCCAGGCCGTACTGGACAATCTCGACCTGGCGCGGGTACCAGTTGCCGCAGAACTCGGAGAGGATGCCTCCGTGGTAGGTGACGTCGCGGTACATGTCAGCGGCCCCTTCCCACGCAACCATGGCCGTAAGATGCGGCGGCTGCAGGCCGGCCACGTGCCACTGGTTGATGGCGTAATAAGAGATGCCGTCGAGGCCGACCTTGCCGTTGCTCCACGGCTCCTGCCCGGCCCATTCGATGCACTCGTAGAAGTCACGTGCCTCGCGGGTCGCCCAGACGTCGATGTAGCCGGGTGACCAGCCGGTGCCTCGGGAGTCGACGCGGACCACCGCGTAGCCCTCGGGTACCCACTTCTCGGGGTCGACGACCTCCCAGTTCTGGTACTTGTTGGACGAGCCCGCCGCGACATCCGGGTGGTCGCCCACCATCTTCTCCCATTGCGGCGCATACGCCTCCTGGAAGGACAGGCCCTTGGCGTAGGGCCCGTAGCTCATCACGGCCGGATAGCGGCCGTCGTCGTCGGGACGGTAGACGTCGGCTCGCAGCACTACGCCGTCGTCCATCGGTATCGGGACGTGCCAGTCGATCCGTATCCCATCTCGGACCTCGCTTCGGTGGTACTGGTCGGCGGTCTGGTTCATGGGTCCCCCAATTTGCATGAGTTGACGCTTTTGGCCGGCGGTCCATCGTTCCGTGCACCCGAACCTGTCACCTCGACAATAGCTGCTGTCAGCACGGCCTCGCTAGCAGGTTGGGTCGTGCGCGCCACGGGTCATGAGATCGATACGCGCATCGCTGCATGACCAGCGCTTGCAACAGCTACGCCGCCGGTGGAGGTCCCGTTGGAGGGCGTGCCAGACGACGAGAGCGGGCCCTATGGGGACGACGCCTATACCTGCGAGATGGCGACGAACTACCCGGTCCCGGCATTCGATCTCTATACGGCGCTGCTCTCGAGCAGTGAGCGGACTGCGGCCACCGCTCGCGAGGGCTGGTGAGGGTCGTAGAAATAGGCGAGCTCGGTGGCCATTGCGGGTCGCGGCTCAGCCAGCCCCAGCAGGCCAGCACTTACTTCGGGCTCAGCTGCGGCCGCCGGCATCAGGGCCAGACCGAAGCCAGCGGCGATGAACGCCTTGGCCTGGGTCAGGTTCTCGACCTCATGGCCGATCCGCGGCTCGAAGCCCGCTTTGGCGCAGGCGCTGTGAAGCCACTCGCGGCCCGGGTTGGCGGGCGGGAAGCTGATCCAGGTCTCGTTCTTGAGCGCCGCCAGCGAGACCGTTCGGCTACCTGTCCCAGCCGGAAGCGTCACCTGCAGTGGAACGCGACCCAGCTTTACGACCGGGAAGTGGCTGGCGTCGGCGGGGAGGAATAGGACGATCACGTCCAGCCGGCCAACTCCTAGGCGGTCGACCAGCTGGGGAGCCAACGCCTCCTCAAGGTGGAGGCTGATGCCTGGATGTTCGGCGACGAGCCGGGCCAGGAGCCGGCCGAGGACCAGGGGCGCTGCGGTGGGCAGCAGTCCGAGCCGGACCGTGCCGCGGGCGGCACCCGCGAAGGCCATCAGCTCCTCGCGAGCGCGGTCCGCCTCACTAAGGATGCGGTAGGCGTGCTCGAGGAGGGCGAGGCCGGCCTCGGTGGGTCGTACGCCGTCGGGCCGGCGGATCACGAGAGGCACCTGCAATTCTCTCTCCAGGCGCTGGACACTCTGCGAGACTGCGCTCTGGACCACGTGCAGGCGCTCGGACGCGCGCGTCATTCCTCGCGTCTCGACGATGGCGACAAGGACTCGGAGGTCCCTAATTTCCATCGCGCATCATGATAGGCGGATCAGGAAAGATCGCTGGACGTGATGCAGGCGTCGCCGTACCATTTGTCGTATGGCAACCCAAGTGCACGTTCCCAACGTTCCACAGCTGAGCTCCGATGAGGTTTCCGACCCTACTTTGCGCGCGGTCATCGAGCGGGCGGCGGAGACCAAGAGCCCGCCCCAGTCGTGGTACCGCACGATGGGGCAGAACCCAGCGGTTGCGGTCGAGTTCGCCCGTTACTGGGACATGCTCCATCGCGGCGGGACGGTCCCCCACCGCATCAAGGAGGTCTGCCGGCTGCAGATCGCGCAGATGATCGGGTGCGAATTTTGCTCACGGCAGACCTCACCGGCGGCGGGCATCCAGGAGGAGGAGCGACTCTCATGCGCGCTGCCGGACTGGGAGCACCCGGATCCGGCGACCCGGGTGGCGCTCCATTACGCTCGGACGCTGACACTCGACGACGGGCGGGACGTTGAGGTGTACGAGGAGTTGAAGCAGCACTTCACCAACGGTGAGATCATCGAGCTGGCAGCGTTCTTCACCCTCACAGCGGGGGGCAATCGGATGGCGAAGAGCTGGGCGATCGCGCCGCACACTGACTCGGATGCTATCCCCGCCGGTGTGGTCTCCATCCACAGCAGCCATTAGGCGGCCGCGCCGGTGAATGCGGACGCCCAGATTCGGGCCGCCGTCAGCGGTGTGCCGGTGCCCGTTTTCGAGACAACCGCCTTCACGAATCCCAAGCTTCTTGCCGAGGCGGTCGTGGCGATCGTCACCACCGCCGGCCTTCACCCCAGGGAGGAAGCGGGCTTCGTCGATCAGGGAGATCAAAGCTTTAGGCTTCTGCCCGCCGACGGCTCCAATCTAACCAGCACTCACTTCAGTCCCAACTGGGACCGGACGGGCCTCACTGCCGACATCAACGTCGTCTTTCCGATCGACCGCCTTCATGAGATGGCGGCCGAGGGCGTGATCGGGGCGGTTTCCCCAGTACACATCTCGTTCATGGGAGCCCTCGATGAGACCATGTCCGCCATCCGCCTTGATAGCGGCCCGGCGGCAGCCGCCGCGCTCAAGAAGGCGGCGGTGGACGTCGTCCTGCTCACGCCGGTTTGACCCGTTTGCTCGCGTACCGTGGGTACGCTGTCACACGTTCTCGAGGCGGCTGGCCTTTCAACTATCGGACTCTCCCTGGTCCGCGGCCAGACCGAGCGCCTGCATCCTCCGCGCGCGCTTTATTGCGAATTCCCCCTCGGGCGGCCGCTGGGCCGTCCGGGTGACGCCCGCTTCCAGCGTCGCGTGCTGGAGGCGGCCTTAACTCTCCTCGAGCGGCCCTCGGGGCCGGTCCTCGAGGACTTTTCTGAGGTCATCGAGGACGAGGTGGATGCTCCCCTCAGCTGCACGATCCCGCCCCGGGTCGAGGAGGGCCTTCACCCAGCGATCGACGAGGTGCGCGCGCTTCGCCAGGCCTACGAACGTCAGCGGCGGGCGAGCGGGCGGACCATGGTCGGCCGCCAGATCAACCCCGACCAGGTGGCGGACGCGGTAGCCGGCTTCGTGCGCTTAGCCGATGGCGAGGGCCTCGCAGCGGCGGCAATCCCCGGTGATGCAGTAAAGGTCGCGAACGACATCCGCGCGTACTACGAAGAGGCGGCCATGGCCCTGGTCGACCACGTGCCAGCGGCCCGCTCGGCTGAATCCTGGTACTTCAGGGCCACGGCGACCGGCGACGTCATGCGCCGGGCCCACCAGGCGCTCCGTAAAGCATCGGGACCCGCGAAGCTTGTCACCTACCTGGTCCCGCGTTCGCAGCAGCTGCCGTGAGGGAGCGAGTGAGGGCCAGCGCGCCGAGCTACGGATGAGCGGGTCCGGTCCGGAGCTGGACACTTTCGGTGGCACCTTTCCTTTCGCGCCTCACTATGTGAGCGTGGGCGGCGCCCGCCTGCACCACGTGGAGGCGGGCAGCGGCGAGCCGGTCGTCATGGTGCACGGCAACCCGACCTGGTCGTACATCTATCGCAACTTCATCGGGCCGATCGCCGGCGCCGGTTACCGGGCCATCGCTCCCGACCTGATCGGGTTCGGCCGTTCGGATAAACCGGTTAGCACGTACACCTACCGTGGTCACATCGACAGCCTGACCGGACACCTCCTGGCCCTCGACCTGCGCGAGATCACCCTGGTCGTGCAGGACTGGGGCGGTCCGATCGGGCTCGGCTTCGCCGCCCGCCACCCTGACCGGGTGAAGCGCCTGGTCATCCTCAACGCGCGCCCGCGCCCATTCGAGGCGGCGACACAGCTGCCTCCGATCTTCGCCTGGTGGCGAGAACCGATCACCGGCGAGGTGCTGGTCCAGGGTCTCAACGCTTTCGTCGACGGCATGATCCCAAACGGCATTTTCAAGAAAGAACGTGTTACCGCCCAATTGATGGCCGCCTACCGTTCCCCCTTCCCGGATTTCAACTCCCGGGCTGCGATCCTGGCCTTTGCCCGAGGCCATCCGATAGGCGCTAGCCACCCCGAATACAAGCTGGAGAGCCGAACGTCCAACTGGGTCGCAAAGTTCCGGGGTCCGGCCCTACTGATCTGTCCTCTACGCGACCATGCGTACGGCGCTCGGGCCCTGGGGGTATGGCGTGAGATGCTGCCCCAGGCCACCGTGCATACCATCGAGGACGCCGGTCACTACTGTCAGGAAGATGCCCACGAATGGATAGTGCCGTGGATCATCGAGTTCCTGCTCCAGCATCCTTGAGGGTAACCGCGGCCTCTTCATCGTCCCGGATCGGGTGCAGTCGAAGCTCGCGCACCGTGGCGGGGCTCCATCTTGCTGGTGATCTCCGGCTGCGGTCGGGGCTACCATGAGGGCGGCTTCGCTCGCCGCGCGAGTGGCAACTTGCACCGGCTCTGAGGTGGCGCTACAGTGTCGTCTCGTACGGGCGAGCCTGATTCAGCCACGGGGGATTGACATGATCGAAGCGGGGCGGCGGCTGTCGGCGGCGGTCCTGGTCATCTTCGCTATAGCGGCGTGCGGCGGCAGCCAGGGAGGCGGCAAGACCGACACCTCTCCCATCAAGATCGGCTTCATCGTTTCGCTTACGGGCACCTTCGCCGCCAACGGCAAGAACGAGCAGAACGGTTGGAACCTCGCTCAGAAACAGCTGGGTGACACTGTCAACGGCCGCAAGATTCAGACCGTCTTCGCCGATGACCAGACCGACCCCAACGTCGCCCTTTCCGACGCGCGCGACCTCGTTGAACGGGATGGCGTGGTGATGCTGCAGGGACCGATCCCGGCGAATGCCATCGGTGCCGTCGCCAGCTACGCCGGCCCCCACCGCATCCCGGTCGATGACATCACTCTCTGCTCCGACGTCCAGATCAAGTCCTACAAGCAGTTCGGCAACGCGTACGCGTCTTCCTGGAGCTGCGACCAGCCATCGCTGATGATGGGCCAGTGGCTCTACGACCAGGGCTACCGGCACATCACCACAGTCGGCCTCGACTATGCCTTCGGCTGGCTCGGAGTCGGGTCCCTTATGGCATCGTTCAAGAAGGCGGGCGGCAGCATCGACAAATCGATCTGGGCGCCGATCTCGACGGCCGACTTCAGTCCCTACGTGCCGCAGATACCGCAGAAGACTGACGCAGTGTTCGCACTAATGGCCGGAGCCGCCTCGGTCAAGTTCACATCCGCTTATCGCCAACTTGGCCTCAAGGACAAGATCCCGCTGGTCGGCAACACCACTCTGACCGACTACTCGGCTCTGCCTGCCATGGACGCCGAGGCGGCGCTAGGGATCCGGATAACTGCCCAGTATTGCGACGCTATCGACAGCCCTGAGAACAGCAAGTTCGCCAACGACTACAAGAGCGCCTACGGCGTCTACCCCGGCTACTATTCAGACGCCGGCTACACGAAGTACCGGCTGCTCCTCAGCGCGCTGCAGAAGCTCAACGGGAACACTTCGGACAGCAAGAAGCTGGTCTCGACACTGAAGAGCACAGCCATCCGGGCCCCGCGCGGCCCGGTCAAGCTCAGCACAGCGACCAACTCGCCGGTGGAGAACATCTACATCTGCGAGGTCAAGAGGGTCGGATCGGACCTCCGCAACGTGCCCATCAAGACTTTCAAGGACGTCCAGCCTTGGGGCAACCTCGATCAGAAGCAGTGGCTCGACGTCTACGCCAAGAACGCCACTACGCGTCCCACGGGGTAGGAGACTCCTGACCAACCCGGGCCCCAAGCTTGCCCCCAGGGTCTCGGGCGATTAATATAATCGCCGCATGCTCCCAGGCGTAAGGCGGTTGGTGGTGACGACCGTCGTCGAGAACTACGTGGACATGCTACTCGCCGACGAGCCGAACGTCACGCGAGCCGGCCTCGCCCACCACTTCGACCCCAAGCGGGAGAATCCGATCGGCGAGAACGGCGTCAGCTTTCACGTGCGGCTGGAGTGGGACCGCTACAACTACAACCTGCTCTTCGACGCCGCCATGTCCTCGCAGGTCATGCTTCACAACGCTGCTGCGCTCGGGATTGACCTCGAAGCAGTGGACCACATCGTGATCAGCCACGGCCACCCCGACCACTACGGTGGCCTGCTGGGAGTGCTCGCGAGCCGCTCCGCCCCGGTCCCGGTATCCCTGGGCGAGGCCGCCTTCATGCCCCGCTACCTTCGCCTTGCCTCGGGCCAGGTCGCTCCCTTCTATAACCTGGGCTTCACCCCTGAGGCGATCGAGGCCGCCGGCGGTCGGGTGGTCGTCCATGACGGCGCCCTGGAGGTGGGGCCGGGCAGCATCTCGACGGGCGCCATCCCCCGCAAGGTCAACTTTGAGATGCCCAGCAAGAGCATCACCACCCCAAACGCACTAATCCAGGTGGTCGACGGACACATGGGGCCAGACTCGGTCCCGGACGACCAGGCGATGGTGGTGAACGTGGGCGACGACGGACTCGCGATTTTCGTCGGATGCTCGCACGCCGGCATCATCAACACGGTCAGGCAGGCTGTCGAGCTCAGCGGTCGCTCTCGGATCCGGGGCGTCTTCGGCGGCTTTCACCTGGGGTTCCCGGGCACGCCGGAGAGCAAAACGCAGAAGACCATCGAGGCCCTGCAGGACCTCGACGTGGAGTTGCTCTGCCCGATGCACTGCACCGGCATGCCGGCGATGATGCAGTTGAAGGCCGCCTTCCCCGACCGCTTCCTGCTCAACTGCACCGGTACGGCGGTGGTCATCGAGGCTTGAAACCGCCGGCGCCAGGCGAGCCCGAAGGCCCGCTGGCAGGGGTGCGGGTGGTGGCCTTCGAGCAGTCCGTCGCCGGTCCCGTCGCGTCACGGATCCTAGCCGACGCGGGCGCCGACGTCATCAAGGTCGAGCCGAAGCGCGGCGACTTCGCCCGCCACTGGGACTCCCATGTGCACGGATACAGCTCACACTTCACCTGGCTCTCGCGTCGCAAGCGAAGCATCGCGCTGAACCTAAACGACGGCGGCGACCGGGCCACCTTCGACCGCCTGCTGGACTCGGCGGACATCTTGCTCTATAACCTCGCCGTCGACAGCGCTGAGCGGCTCCGGCTGACCCCGGAAAGGCTCGGAGAGCGTTGGCCGGCCCTGATCGTCTGCCAGATCAGCGGCTACGGTCGAACCGGGCGCGCCCGGGATCGCCGCGCCTACGACATGCTGGTTCAGGCGGAGTCGGGCCTCCTCGAGCTAACCGGGGACGAAGAGGGGCCGGTCGGGATCGGGGTGTCGCTGAGCGACATCGGGACCGGGATCTACGCCACCTCGCTGATCCTGGCGGCGCTTTTCGAGCGGACCCGCACCGGCCGCGGCCGCTTCCTGGATCTATCAATGTTCCAGGCCATGACCGAGTTCACCGGCCCCAACCTCACCGCCTTCGCGAATGCCGGCGTCAGATACCGACGCAACCGGCAGCGTCACCACACGATCGTTCCGTACGGAGTCTTCGCCTGCAGCGACGGCTTCATCGCGCTTGCCATCCAGCAGGATGTCGAGTGGCAGAACCTTTGCCGGGGCTGTCTCGACCGGCCCGATCTCGCCGGCCGCGCCGACCTCGGCACCAATGAACAGCGAGTCGCCTCCCGATCCGAGGTCGAACGAGAGATCGAGGCCGAGCTTGGCCGCCGGACCCGGGCGGAGTGGCAGGAGAGGTTCGATCGCGCAGAGCTGGCGTACGGGGTGATCAACGACATCGAGGATGTCTGGGAGCACGACGCCAGCCGCGACCTCGACCTTCAGGGCAGCGGCGTGCTTCCCGACGGCTCGCCAATCTCAGTGCCCCGGTCGCCCAGCGAACGCTGCTTCGGGCGGCTGGCGCCGGGCCGCGTACCCGGCCTCGACGAGCATCGGCTTGAGATCCTGGCGGAGTTGGAGGACCGCGCCGAACAGGGTCGGTGATTGAGATCCAACACCGGACGAAGAAGGCCTATCTTGTGTTGTCAGATTCGCTGACGCATCAGGCCAGCAGCAACGTCTCATCAAAGGATGTACGGGTGAGCGGACGTCCCCCCGCCGCGGTGACCGCGATGGTGTCCTCGAGCCTGACACCGGCGCCTCCACGCACCCCCGGGACCCAGATGAGCGGTTCGACCGCAAATGTCATCCCCTCTCGGAGGATCACAGTCTCTGCGCCGGGGAGTTCCTCGCCGATGTAGGGCGGCTCGTTGGAGCCGATGCCGACGCCGTGGCCGATGAAGAGGCTGATGAAGTTGGCGCCCAGACCATGCTCCTCCGCCACCGCATGCACCGCCCGGGCCACGTCGTCGTTGGTATTCCCGGCCTTCATAGTCGTTGTCGCGGCCGCCAGGCAGCCATGCACGGCGGTGTAAACCTCCTGCTGGCGGCGGCTGGGCTTGCCGCAGATTACGGTCCGGCCCATGTCGCCGTAGTATCCCGACCAGCACGCACCGATGTCGATGAAGACCAGGTCCCCGTCGCGGATGATCTTGTCCGAGGGGATTCTGTTTGGCGGTGCCATGTGCTCACCGGAGGCCACGAAGGGAGTATCGACGTGGGCTTGCTCACCGCCGAGGCGGAATAGCGTGTGCATCGCGTTGGCGACAACGTCTGTTTCCCGCACCCCGGGGCGCACCGCGTCGATGGCAGACTGGGTCACCGCCTCGGCGATCGCCGCCGCCTCCTCCATGATCGCCAGCTCCTCTGGGAACTTGATCAACCGGGCGACCTGCATCACCGCGTCACCATCGCCAATCTGCACAGTCGGGACTAACTCCTGCAGCGCCTGCACCAGCACATAGCCCGACTCATCGAGACCGATGCGCCCTCCGGTGACCCCATGACGTTCGAAGAGCGGCCTCAGCGTGGACTCCACCATGCCACGCACCAATCCACGGGCCTCCATGATTGGCACCGCGTGGATCTCTTCGATCCACGGCATTACGATCGTGGCGCGCTGCACCTCGCCGCCAGAAGCTAGCAGGATGGGTGCTCCTTCAGCGAGCAATAGGCACCCGTTCAGGACCGCGCTCTTACCAGCGATGATTTGGGCTCGCAGGCCTGACAGATAGCGGACATTCTCGTTCTTCCAGACCAGCAGCGCGTCGAGACCGGCGGCCTTCATGGCCTCGCGCGCGCGCGCGATCCTCTTCCCTCTCAACAACGCGTGGTCGGGGCGATCCTCGTAGTCCACACGGAACTGGCCATGGGCGAACTGACCGAGATCCTTGCGAGGAAGGTATTCAGGCAAAGGCGCCGCTCCTTCTTGGTGAGTTGTGTTGTCCATCTGAGGTCGTCTCCGTATCTCAGCACGCCATTCTGCTGGTCGGAAGCAGTATGCCAGCCGACATAGTCAACCGGACGCCGCAGCCGCGCCCCGCAGGCCGCGCTGACAGAAGGCTAGCTACTTCCCCCTGAAGAACCCCAGGCGCTGAATCGGTTTCGCTCGGTGGTGGTCGCGACGTCCGACGCGGTGCAGATTTGGTGGGCCTGGAGCAC
>JAABUQ010009909.1_pt1 | contig 12677 bp, 12 predicted proteins | sample 5560001 | NCBI WGS metagenome assembly JAABUQ01 (sample SAMN10711888, study PRJNA513371) | rock metagenome | isolation source: Antarctica rocks | place: Antarctica: Victoria Land, Finger Mt nord | collected 2015-12-18 | reverse complement strand
GGATAGGCGGTGCGCATGTCCGCTGGTATTCCGCCCGTCTTACGCATGTCTACTATGTCTGATAAGGCCGCGCCGGCAATGATGGGTGTCGATAGCAGGAAAGAAAATCTTGCCGCGGCTTCCCGGTCCAAGTGGCGTAAGCGGGCAGCGGTAATGGTGATGCCGCTTCTGGACACGCCCGGGATGACGGCGAATGCCTGGCCAATGCCGATGAAGATGGTGTCCAGCCAGCTCATCTGATCGAGCCCGTTCTTCTCCTGGCCAATTCGGTCGGCGGCGCCCAGCAGGATGCCAACGAAGATCATAGCGATGCCGATGACGTAGAGATTTCTCCACTGATCCTCGGCGTAATGCTTCAAAAGCTTGCCGGCGAGCGCGGCGGGAATGGTGGCGATCACTAAAAACCACAGCAGAGTGCGGCTATTTTCATCGGGCTTCGAACCACGGTAGGAGAAGCCCAAACCGTTGGCGATGACCTGCACCCAATCGCGGAAAAAGTAGATGAGCACCGCTGCGAGCGTGCCGACGTGCAAGGCGACATCGAAATCCAAACCGCGATCTTCCCAACCGAAGATCCGTGGGACTGCCACAAGGTGAGCAGTGCTACTAACGGGTAAAAACTCAGTCAATCCTTGAACAATCGCGAGGATGATCGCTTGGTAAAGCGGCATAATTAAGTTGTTGAGTGAACCTTCCCTTCGTCGTGAAGCCTTCGCTATCGTAGCGTACCGGCCTAATCGACTAAATTCATGCGTGCCACAAAGATAGTAGCCACTCTCGGTCCGTCCACCGACGGGGAAGACGTGCTGAGAAAGCTGTTCGAAGCAGGCGTGGATGTGTTCCGCTTGAACGCTTCCCACGGCACCCAGGACGACCTGATACGGCGTGTTAAAGCAGTCCGCCAGCTTTCCGCCGAGTACAAGGTCCACAAAGGCGTCCTGCTGGACCTGCAAGGGCCTAAGATTCGGCTCGGCATCTTCCCGAAGGGCCCTTACCAGCTTCACGAAGGCGAGACATTCACCATCACGACCGAGCAGGTGGAAGGCACGGCGGCGATCGCATCCACCAGCTACCCTGACTTTGCTCGCGATGTAAGACCGGGCGACCCGGTGTTGTTGGCCGACGGATCCATTCAGTTGCGCGTCCTCAGCACGGATGGCGTGGCGGCGCGCTGCCTGGTCGTGACGGGGGGCCCTATCAGCGACCGGAAGGGCATCAACCTGCCGGGCGTAACTATCAGTACACCTTCGCTGTCCAAAAAAGACATAGCCGATGCCTATGTGGGGGTGGAGCAAGGTGTTGATTTCTTCGCGCTGTCGTTTGTTCGTAGCGCGCGCGACGTGCTGCGGCTGCGGCATCTGCTGGAAGAGAAGGACGCCAAGCAGCCGATTATCGCCAAGATCGAAAAACCCGAAGGCTGGGAGAATTTGGATTCGATCTTGGAAGAGTGCGAGGGCGTGATGGTGGCGCGCGGCGATTTGGGCGTGGAGATGGCGCCCGAAAAGGTACCGGCCATTCAAAAGTCGATTATCGAGCGGGCTCGGAGGCGCGGGAAGTTCGTCATCACGGCCACGCAGATGCTGGAGTCGATGATTTACAGTCCGCTGCCGACACGAGCCGAAGTGAGCGACGTGGCAAACGCCATCTACGACGGTACGAGCGCGGTCATGTTGTCGGCGGAAACCTCGGCGGGAAAATACCCGGTGGAGTCGGTCAAAGTGATGGCGAGGATCGCGGGCGAGACGGAGAGTGCGATTCATAAGAAAGGCTTTTCGGACGTCTGGAACGCGGAGGAAAAATCCATTCCGGAGATCATTGCGGACGCGGCTTACCATTCGGCTCGGAGCGCGGGCGTGGTGGCGCTGGCGGTTGGCACTACGTCGGGTGCCTCAGCTCGCCTGCTGGCCCGCTATAGACCTCCTGTTCCGATTTACGCGTTCACGTCGAGCGAGGCCGTCGCACAGCAACTCACGGTGGTCTACGGCGTCAGCGCGATTATTTCGCTGGCTGCGCAATCGACAGACGACATGTTGCAGAACATGGAGCGCCTGTTGATGGACACCGGGCGCGTGAGACCGGGCGACAACATTGTTTTTGTGGCCGGACAGCCGGTGGGGCTGCGGGGCTCGACAAATATGTTGAAGCTGCATCGTGTTTCCGGCATTCAGTCTTAATATGTACGATGCGGTTTTGGTTGTCTCTTTCGGCGGACCTGAAGAAACGAAAGACGTTCTGCCTTTTTTGGAAAATGTGACTCGCGGCCGGAACATTCCGCCCGACCGTCTGCTGGAGGTGGCCGAGCATTATTACCACTTCGGCGGGAAGAGCCCGATCAACGACCAATGCCGCGCGCTGGTGGCCGAATTACGAAACGAACTGAACGGGCACGGACCGAAGCTGCCGGTGTATTGGGGCAATCGGAATTGGGAGCCTTTTCTCGCGGATGCCTTGCGGCAGATGAGAGACGACGGTGTGCGGCACGCGCTGGCGTTTGTGACGTCGGGATATAGCTCCTATTCCGGTTGCCGGCAGTATCGGGAGAACATCGCGGCGGCGCAGGCGGAAGTCGGCGAAGGCGCGCCGAAGGCGGACAAGCTGCGGGTTTTCTACAATCATCCCGGCTTTATTGAAGCGGCGGCGGCGCGGGTTCGGGAAGCGGTGGGGGGCTTTTTACCGAACGAAGCCAATCGGGTTCGCTTTTTCATTACGGCGCATAGTATTCCTTGCTCGATGGCTGAGTCTAGCGCGTACGTGCAGCAACTGCGGGAGACATCGCGGTTAGTTGCTGAAGCGGTTGGACTTGCGGACTGGGAATTGGTGTTTCAGAGCCGCAGCGGGTCGCCGTCTCAGCCTTGGCTGGGGCCGGATATCCTAGACGCGATACGGAAAGCGAGCCAGGATGGCGTGAAGAATGTGATTGTGGCGCCACTTGGGTTCGTTTCGGATCACATGGAAGTTCTGTACGATCTGGACACCGAAGCGCAGGGGTTGGCTGAGGAACTCGGGATGAGGATGGTGCGAGCAGCGACGGTGGGGACGCATCCAGCGTTCGTGCGCATGATCCGGCAGTTGATCGCCGAGCGCGTTTTACCAGACGAACCCAAATTGGCCGTGGGTTCGTTTGGTGCTAATCACGACGTGTGCCCGGTGGATTGCTGTCCCGCTCCGCAGCGCGTTAGTAGACCTGCCCTTATAGCCAGACCATAGGCATAGGTTGTGGGGCTGTAGTTCTGATCCGGATGAGCCGTACGTGTTATGAGGGTGCCGCTCTCCGGGCTCGGCGCCGTGTCCGCGAAGGCATCATACTCAAGAGAAAGGAAGTCAAGCAATGGGTTTTGATGTAACGCAGGAACGCCAACAGGCTCACGCCTATCTCGATCAACTTCCCCCGGCTCAGCTCAGCGCCATCCGCAGCTTGCTCGAAAGCATGCTCGACCCGGCTTCCCGTGCTCTCATCGACGCTCCCATGGAGGACGAAGAGATCAGCCAAGAGGAACAGGAAGCCGTCGCCCGGTCCCGGGAGTGGTTCCAGCACAACGAGGGTACTTCGTTTGAAGATGTGGTGGCTGAGCTTGGTTTCACCATGGACCAAGTTAGAAACTACAAGGAATCGGCTTGAAGAGAATCCGTTTCTCCGACGGAGCCAAAGCCGACATCCGCGCTATTTCCCAGCCCATCGCCATGAACATCTTGACCGCCATTCATCGCCTCGCCGAAACGGGCGCTGGCCGCGTGAAGAAACTACAAGGTATTGACCCGCCCGAGTTCCGCTTGCGAGTGGGTAATTTCCGCGTCCGCTTCACCGAAGAAGCGGGCGACACTTTGCTCATTGACGCAGTCAAGAACCGCAAGGATGCTTATCGCGATTGAGCTGCTACCAGGCGCTCATGCAGCCAGTAGAAGCCTGGCCAGGATGCGCACCTCAAGAACTTGAAGTTCGGGGGCAGAGCGGGATTCCGGAAGGGATATCTGCATCTTGTTCTCATCTAAGCTAGTAGAAGGAGCCTTTTTTCCGGTTCCAAAAAGTACTTGAACCCCGTGAGACACAAGAACACTCGCTTCTCCCGCCGCGAGTTTCTACTATCAACCGCGAGCGCAACCCTGCTGGCGGGAAGTGTTTCCGCCGCTCCCAGTCCTCCTGAAACTCAGGCTCCGATCAGCGCGGACGATCGCAAGTTCCTCGAAGACGTTGGCAAACGCTGCTCCCTCTATTTCTGGGAGCAGGTGGATCCGCATACAGGGATGGTGATGGACCGCGGCAAGAACGATGGATCCCGCTCCGGCAACAATGTCGGGAGTTCGGCGGCGACTGGGTTCGGGCTAACCGCATTATGCATCGCCGCGAGCCATGGTTGGCTGCCAAAAGAGCAGGTTCGTGCGCGTATCCTGACGACGCTTCGCTACTTCTGGATGCACGCTTTCCACGACCATGGCTGGTACTACCACTTTATGGACGCGAGCACGGGCGAGCGCCGGCTGAGATCCGAAATTTCAAGTGTTGACACCGCTCTCTTTCTGAGTGGCGTGTTGACGGCGGCCGGGTACTTCTCCACTGATCACGAGATTCAAACGCTCGCGCGGGATATTTTTGATCGCGTGGATTTCGCCTGGATGCTTGACGGGAATCCCCGGCTTCTTTCAATGGGCGTGCAGCCTGGGTCGGGCTTTCTCCCCACTCGTTGGAGCGTCTACAGTGAAGCCTCGATCCTTTACTTGCTGGCGATCGGATCCACCCGCCACCCCATACCAGCCGACAGTTGGTATGCGTGGCTACGGCCGGAAGTTCACTATGACCAGTGGACCTTCGTGAGCGGTGGTCCCTTATTTACGCATCAATACTCTCACGCGTGGGTCGATTTTCGCCACCAGCAGGACGGCGATCCTTCGTATCTGAATTATTTCCGAAACTCCATCATTGCGACTTATGCCCATCGCGACTTCTGCATCAGCTTGCAAAACAAGTACTCGGATTACGGTCCGGACATGTGGGGCATCACCGTGTCAGACAGCCCGACAGGGTACGTGGTATGGGGAGGGCCGCCGTATGCGGGGCCGATCAACGGGACACTCGTCCCGTGCGCCGTTGCGGGGTCGTTGATGTTCGCGCATGAAATCTGCCTGCCGGTGTTGCGTCAAATGCACAACGTGTACGGGGACAAAATTTATCAGCGCTACGGGTTTACCGATGCGTTCAATCCGAACTGGAAGGACCAAAAGCTCTGGGTGAACCAGGATGTGGTCGGGATTGACGTAGGGATCTCACTGCTTAGTATTGAGAACTTGTTGACAGGCAACGTTTGGCGTTGGTTTATGCGCAACCAATACATCCGGACCGCGATGGAGCGTGTCGGCTTCCGGCTTGCCACGCCGGGCATCGGCCTGCGGCAGATGAGAACCGGGGCACGACGTGGATAGAGCGCCGAATCCACGTCGTAGTTTGCCGGTTGAATGGGTGTTTAGCGTTTCCGCTGGCCCTTCGCTGCTTTCTTGATGGTGCGCTTGTTGGAGCCGCGGGCTTCACCGGAGGCGCGCTTGGCTTTGGGGGCGGCTTTCTTCCGAGAGGTTCGCTTCAGCTTCTTGCGTTCTGATTTATCTTCTACGTGCTTGGTATTCATTCGTCGATTTTGATCCCTGCGAACTTTTCAACAATCTTCTTCAACCCGTATGCCGGGAAACTAATTGTTAGTTTCGCATCATCGCCATCCCCTTCGCGACGAAGGACCGTTCCGCGCCCGTATTTAGGGTGTTGCACCACCGCTCCGGCTCGAAACCCCACGGCTCCTCGCATGCCGCCGGTTCGTTGTACGCTCACTGGCCGGGAGGACGGCGGAGGAACGGGTGCTTGAGAAACAGAGCGCGTGATCTGCGGCGCGGAACGGGAGGAGGGCTGAGGGGCGTCGGCCGGTTTCACCTGCGCAGGAGCTACATGGGGATTTCCCGATTTAGGTGGAATGCCGCCGGGTTGCGGAGCGGGATTCGGGGACGCTGACGGTGGCCGTGAGAACCCCGACGGCGGCGGCATACCTCGTTCAGCGAAGAACTGAGCGATGTTATCCACCGAGTTGTATGTGCGGCCCGTGTATAGATTGCGCTTCGCCGCCTCGCGCACGTCATGTTGCTCGGCGAACAGATCCACTTCTTCCGTGTACGTTTCCTTGTATGAGGATAACCGCTCGCGCAAACCCGCAGGCACTTCGTTCAGGAAGCGAGAGGGCAGACAGACTTCCGGCTGCGAACCGCCATATTTTCGGCGATAGCGCGCCCAAGTGACATATAGCCTTTTCTCCGCTCGCGTCATTCCGACGTAGCAGAGGCGCCGCTCTTCTTCCATGGCCGCTTCCGTGTTGAGCGAGCGGCTATGTGGAAAAATACCTTCTTCGAGGCCCGCCAGAAAGACGTTCGGGAACTCAAGCCCCTTTGCGTTGTGTATGGTCAGCAGCGAAACAGCCGCTTGCTCATCGAGCGAGTCGGCATCCGCCACCAAGGCCGCATGGTCCAGAAAATCCGCCGGGCTCTCGCCGCGCTCCGCCCCTTCCGCCGCCGCGTTCACTAACTCTTCCAGGTTGGCCAAGCGCGACTCCGATTCGGGGGACAGATCGGTCTTGAGCATAGCGTCGTAGCCAGTCTTTTCGAGAATCTCCCGGAGAGTCTCGTGGATTGGCTTGGTCTTCGCCGCCTCGCTGAGATCGTTGATCAGGTTCAGGAAGGAGTTCAAGGCAGACTCAGCTCGCGTCGGGAACGCCTTCTCCTCCAGCATCCGGGGAAGCGCGTTCCACAGGCTCATGCCGTGTTCGAGCGCATACTGCTCCATCTGCTCGACCGTGCCCTTGCCGATACCTCGTGCCGGTGTGTTGATGATACGGAGAAGATTGACCGAATCCTGAGGACTCAGCAGCACTTTGAGGTAGGCGAGGAGATCTTTTACTTCGGCACGCTGATAAAAGCTGAAGCCCCCGACGACGAGATATTTGCGGCCATAACGCCGCAGCGCCTCCTCGATCTGCCGCGATTGGAAATTTGTGCGATACAGAACAGCCACTCTTTCGAGCGGATTCTTAGCGAGGATTTTCTCGATCGTGTCGGCGATGAACAGGGCCTCGTTCTCTCCATCGGGAGCTTCGTAATAGCCGATCTTGCTTCCATCGTCTGAGTTCGTCCACAGCCATTTGCCTTTGCGTTCCTTGTTATTCGCCACCACCGCGCTGGCCGCTTCCAGGATGTTTTTGGTGGAGCGATAGTTCTGCTCCAGGCGAATCACCGCTGCATCGGGATAATCGCGCTCAAAGTCAAGAATGTTGCGGATGTCGGCGCCGCGCCACCCATATATCGATTGATCCTCGTCTCCCACTACGCACACGTTGTGCCTCGCCTCGGTCAGCAGGCGCATCAGTTCGTACTGGCTGCGGTTGGTGTCCTGATACTCGTCGATCATGACGAACTCATGCCGGCGGTTGTAGAGATGTCGAAGCGCATCGTCGTGCCGCAGCAACCGCACGGATTGAAGCAGCAGATCGTCGAAATCGAAAGCGTTCGCCTGCTGTAACCGCTCCTCGTAAACCTCGTAGAGCTTCGCCAAACGCGTGAGCTTGGGGTCGGTGGCCGCCTTGAACCAGTCCTCCGGGCTTTCGTTGTGGCTCTTGCCGTGGCTGATGCGCGAGAGCGACGCCCGGTATTGCATGAACTTCTCGTCGAGCCCAAGTTGCTTGTAAATGGACCTGATCAGCGCGACTTGATCGTCGGCATCGTAGATGGTGAACTGGCGCGTGAAGCCGGGACGGATCTCGGCTAAAGACGCTCCGTCGCGCCGAAGCATTCGAACACAAAACGAGTGAAAGGTAGAGACAATCGGCGTGCCAGCCGTAGTGGTGTTGGTCAACAGGCTATTGACGCGCTGGCGCATCTCGTCGGCGGCCTTGTTGGTGAAAGTAACCGCAAGTACGGCCGGTCCCGGAGTGTGATGTGTCTCGACCAGGTGCGCAATGCGGTGGGTGATCACACGCGTTTTGCCGCTCCCGGCACCGGCCAGCAGCAGCAACGGCCCCTCCACATGCTGAACAGCTTCACGTTGTTGCGGATTAAGACCTGCAAGAAAATCCATGGAAGACTAAGGGCGGGGGAGCGTCTCCAGAATACCATCGGACACGAGGACCGCCGCCCTTGAGTCCTATGCTGGATTTGCATGCCACTCACCGCAGTTTTGGCGATCTTACAGAGTTGCCTGCTGGTGTTGACCGCGCTGTTTCCTATCGTCAATCCGCTTGGTAATACGCCTATTTTCCTGAGCTTGACTCCCGGCTACTCCAGCGGGGCGAGGGCGATTCTTGCGCGCAAGATCGCGCTGAACAGCTTCTGGCTTCTGATGGGGTCGATGCTTATCGGAAGTCACATCCTGAATTTCTTCGGACTCTCCGTTCCGGTGGTGCAATTGGGCGGCGGGCTCATCGTCGTTGCGACTGGCTGGAGCCTTCTGCAAGGCGAAGCCGATCAGGCCCGCGCGACTTCGGAGCGAAAGATTACAAGTCAGGACATTGCGAATCGCGCATTTTATCCTTTGACATTGCCGCTGACCGTTGGTCCAGGATCGATTTCCATCGCGATTACCCTGGGGGCGAACCAGTTGCCGCACCGGAGTGCCTCCATTCGACTTATCTCAGCCGTCGTCGGGCCCGCGCTCCTCTCCATCACCATCTATCTGAGTTATCGCTTTGCCGAGCGCCTCGCCAGGTTCCTCGGCCAAACCGCTATGAATGTCATCGTTCGCCTGATGTCGTTCATCCTGTTGTGCATCGGCGTGCAGATCGTTTGGAATGGTGTTCGCAGCCTTCTCTCGTCCGTTCACTGACGGCCATTCGACAGACTAAGGCGATGCAAGTAGTCTAGAGAGAACGGTTGCTTCGCCTTGATGGTTCGCCGAGTTCTAGCTCCGCTTGTCCTCGCCAGCGCTTTTTTTTGTTTGCTCCATGCACATACAAAAACGGGCGCTGATCCGGTATTCAAGCAAATCGACTCGATCGTCAGAACACTTTCCGACATCACCGGCCTCGCCGAGGAGCATGCAGTCCCGTACGGGCGCATGTCGAAGAACCACCTACGGCATTTCTTGACGAAACGGATCAAGAAAACTCTCAAAGCGGACGAGATCTATGCCGACGAGCTGGCGCTCAAAATGTTCGGACTGGTGCCGCAAGAGTTCAATCTCCGGAAATCGACCGTCGATTTGTTAACGGAACAGGCGGCGGCGTTTTACGATTACGATCGGAAGAAGCTTTTTCTTCTAGACGACTCGTCGTTCACATCGGAAACCACCACACTTGCGCACGAGCTATCGCATGCCTTAGCGGATCAGCACTTCAACCTGGGCAAGTTTATGGAAGAAATGCCCAGCAACGACGACGAAAATCTGGCGCATACGGCTGTCGTGGAAGGCGAGGCATCCTGGCTAATGATTGCCTACGATTTGAAGCGAAGCGGCCAGTCGCCTGTTCCCACACTTGACATGCTCAAATCGGTGGCGGATTCCAGCGAGTCGTCCATGGCGGAGTATCCCGTTCTGAAAGAATCGCCGCTATACATTCAACAGTCGCTTTTATTTCCATACACGGTGGGTACGCTCTTCTTCGACTCCGTTTACAGGAGGATGGGCAAGGCAGCCTTCGCCGAGGTGTTTACCGACGCTCCCTTGGATTCGGCGCAAATCATGCATCCGGAGCGGTATTTCAGTCATGAAAAGCCCACCACGCCGGAGTTGCCCAAGCTGCCCTTTCTGGGCGAGGCAAAGGAGGTGACCGAAGGATCGGTAGGCGAGTTCGATCATCTGCTGCTACTGCGCCAGTATGTAGGCGGAGCGCAAGCTTCCGCCCTTTCGCCCCACCTGCGCGGAGGACAATTCAAGATTCTTGCCTTCGGAAAGGAGCGAAAGCCGCTGCTGGAGTACGTCTCGGAATGGGATTCCGACGAACAGGCCGCCCACTTCTTAACTTTTTATCAGAAGATCCTCGAAGGCAAGTGGAAGCACTGCGATGTTTCCACTTCGAGGGAAACGCTGCTCGCCGGCGCAGGCGATAACGGCTACTTTGTAACGCGCCGTACCGGCAACACCATTTCGAGCGTGGAAGGGCTGAGTGACTCCAATGCCTGGGAACGCGTTAAAGCGTTTCAGCCGGTGCAATCTGCCGTCAAATTGTCTTTCAGACCGCGCTCTGTCAAGCATTAGGCCCTACGTTACACTGATAGCGGGAGATCACCCGGTGAAGAAAGTATTGACCCCCCTTGCGGCCGTTGCGTTTGCCATCGTTGCCACAGCGTTCGCCGCGGATACAAACACGCCGCGCAAGGCACCGGAGCTTGCGTTTTCAGTTCCCGGGCAGGGGCAGAAGTTGTTGAGCCAATATCGCGGGAAAGTGGTCGCGCTGGAGTTCATTTGGACCACCTGTCCGCATTGTCAAGCCTGGTCAAAGATCATGACCAAGTTCCAGCAGGAGTTGGGGTCGGAGGGATTTCAAGCCGTCGATGTGGCTATCAATGATAATGCCGACCTCCTGGTAGAAAACTTCGCCAAGGAGTTCCAGGTGAATTTTCCGATCGGATGGACTTCAAAGGAACAAATGCTTTCTTTCATGGGATTCAGTACGCCGTATTATGTGGTGCCCCAGCTAGTGCTGATCGATCGCCGAGGCGAGATTCGCTATCAGACTCCTCAGAGAGAAAGCGAGGATTGGGATAAGTTGATGAAGGAAGACGTTGTTCGCCAGCACGTGAAAGAGCTGCTGGCTCAGAGCGCTTCCGCCTCTCGTCCTGGCTCGGGCAATACTCGAGTAGGCCTGGCGAAGAAGTCTTCTTAGATGTTCCTCATGCGCCCGTAGCTCAGCTGGATAGAGCGTTTGCCTCCGGAGCAAAAGGTCAGAGGTTCGAATCCTCTCGGGCGTACCAAACTTTTTTGAAGTAAAGTACAGAGAATCAGGCACCTCATGTTTGGCCCAAACGACCGAATCGAACCACTTTCTGCTGTTAAGTCGCTGTTTCGGCATGTTGCTGTTTTTCGCCTGACTGTGCAAAAGTCGAGGTATGAACCCGGATGCAGTGAAGGCAATGCTTCTGCCACACGAAGCCGAGTTGAAAACCGACGGCATCGCGAGCCTGTCGATCTTCGGTTCCGTGGCGCGAGGTCAAGCCACAGAACAGTCTGACGTTGATTTGCTGGGCGACTTCGATGCCAATCGAAGGCTAACAGCCTTCGATAAGGCCGGTCTCGAAGTGCGTATTTCTGAGATTTTGCATATGCCCGTCGAGCTCTGCGATCGCCGTCTGATGAAAGATGATATGCGAGTTCGCGTGGAGCGCGAGGCCGTGATTGTCTTTTAGAGCTCTCGCTCGTTGGCTGCGCGACATCCTTGACGCCATAGCTATGATTGAGCAGTTCACCGACGACATGGACTTCGATTCTTTCCGTGAAGACCCGAAAACGGTTGCCGCCGTCGAACGGAAACTTTTGGTTATCAGTGAAGCAGCCATCCGACTAGGCGACGAAGCAGCGATCCTTTGCCCAGACCAGCCATGGCATAAGGTACGTGGAACAGGCAATTGGATCAGGCATCACTACGAGCGCATTGATCTGGAAGGCATATGGGGAACGGTGCATCACGATCTGCCGCTACTCAAGGTTTCGGTGCAGCGAGCGCTAGGTCTGCCTGCAGCAGAGCCGCACAATCTGTCATCGAGCTGAGCCTCACTTTTCAGCGGACGAGAGATCCAGAAGCGTTCGCATACTTGGTAACAACCTTCGTTACGGCGGAGCATTCGAGGCCACAAGAGATAAGACCGTGCGCTAAGCGCGTTGGAGCAGCTACATATGATCCGATATCAAAGAGACGGTGATAACGTTCATATGACTTACTTGGACCAGAAGTTCACACTGCAAAGCTCACCTGAAAATAGAGACGTGTCGCTCCCATAGAGTACTCGACACATGTCCGCCATACTCGATAATTGTGGTTGAGTTGACATTTGCGGCTGATCTCCGCGCGCTAACGGTCGGAGCTCACAAGCTGGAGCGGCGCTGAGTCTTCCATTTCGGGCCGGGCTTCCAGGCCGAATTTAGCGGTGAAGTGAAAAGTGCTTCCGCGGCCGAGCTCGCTCTCCACCCAAATCCGGCCTCTCATCAGATCAGCAAGCTGAGCGCATATCGTGAGGCCCAGGCCTGTTCCCCCAAATGGTCGTGTTGAAGACGTGTCTGCTTGACCAAACGCATCAAAAATGGCGGTCCGCTTATCTTCCGGGATGCCGACCCCCGTGTCGGTTACCGAGAAATGTAGAGTCGCTTCTTCCATTGACAGCTCTTCCGTGCGCACGGAGGCGGTGACGTGGCCTTCTTTGGTGAATTTGATGGCGTTATCGATCAGGTTCAGGAGCACTTGTCTCAGGCGCCCGGGGTCGCCAATAAGATGATCGGGGACATTCCCTTCCTGAATGGTGAAGGCGAGACCCTTCTGCTGAGCGCGAACGGAGAGCAGCCGTTTCAGATCGTCCAGGGTTGTTGAAAGCTGGAAGGGAACATTCAGGAGTGTTAGCTTCCGAGCTTCGATTTTCGAGAAGTCCATAATGTCGTTCACGATCGCTAGCAGCGAGTCTGCGGACGTTCTGATAATGTCCAGGTATTCCCGTTGTTCTTCGGTGACCTC
>JAABUQ010009907.1_pt1 | contig 12683 bp, 11 predicted proteins | sample 5560001 | NCBI WGS metagenome assembly JAABUQ01 (sample SAMN10711888, study PRJNA513371) | rock metagenome | isolation source: Antarctica rocks | place: Antarctica: Victoria Land, Finger Mt nord | collected 2015-12-18 | reverse complement strand
CCGACTACGCCGCGCAGCGTCGTCTCGTGCGCGCGAGCCTCATCTTGCACGACGTCGGGCACGGGCCGTTCAGCCACGCGTGCGAGGCGGTGCTCGGCATCGCGCACGAGGCGCGCACGGCTGCGATCCTCGCCCTGCCGGAGATTCGCCGCGCCCTCGCGCGGATCGCCGTCGAGCCGGACGACGTGCTCGCCCTCGTCGTGGGCGAGCCCGCGGGCCGCTATCCCGTGTTGCGCGAGATCGTCAGCGGCCCCAATCTCGATGCAGACCGCATGGATTATCTGCTGCGCGACAGCTACTTCACGGGCGCGGTCGGCGGGTCGTACGATCGCGAACAACTGCTCGCGTCGCTGCGCGTTTTCGACGTGGGCGGGCGACCGACGCTCGGCATCGACGCGCGCGGCATCGTCGCGCTCGAATCGTTCGTGCTCGCGCGTTACATGATGTTCTCGACCGTCTACTTCCATCACACGACGCGACAATTCGAACGGATATTGCAGACGGCGTTGCTCGAGACGTGGCCCGATCCGCGCGCGCTCGACGCTATCAACGAGTTCCTCGCCTGGGACGATTTCCGCGTGCTCGAAACGTTCCGGTTCTCGACGGGAAGCGCCGCGCGCGCCGTACGCGATCGCTACACGCACTACGCGCTCGTTGCGGAATTCAACGCGACGCGCGACCTCGCGGCCTACGAAGCGTGTGAGACCGCGCTACGGGAGCGCTTCGGCGATGCGGTCTGGGCCGACGCCCAAGAACAGCTGATGCATCGCCTCCCCCTGCGGGCCGACCGAGCGCTGCCGACCGTTCTGGTGCGGACCCACACGGGGATCGTCGATGCGCGCGACGTGTCCGACGTGATCGCACGGGTGACGGGCACGATCGTGTGGCGCAAGCTTTTCGTCGACCGGACGCGCGCGGACGTCGCCGCGGCTCGCGCGCTCTGCAATGCCTTGGCCGCGAGCGACCGAGGGGAAAGCTCCTTCGTGCGCGCAAGCACGACCAGATGATCGAACGCGCGAGTTCGCCCGTTGACGTCGATGCCCTCATGGCGCGCCTGCGCGCGCGCGTCGACCAACTCCGGCAACAGCCCATCGCCGAAGTGTCGATGAAGGCGCTCTCGGTTCGTTCCAGCGTGTTCATCAACTCGATCGAGGCGTACGCAAACATCGCCGATCAGAAGCTCCAAGTACGCACGCACTGGCCCTCGAACATCGGCGCGACGTTCCCGTTCAATATCGCGCGCATCCGCGACCTGAGCCTCAAGCTGCTTGCGTTCACCTTCAAAGATCAGCGCCACGTCAACGCGGCCGTCGTCTCTGCGCTCCGGGAACAGATCAGTCTCAACCGCCACCTGATGGAGCAGCTCCAACTGCTCCGCGCCGAGCTCGACGAAGTGAAGGCGTCGACGTCGGTGAACGGGACGCGGTGACGCCGCGTAACGGACGAGCTAGCCGACGCCAGCCCTATAAGGTCGCACTCGTCATTCCTTGGTTCGGGCCCGATTTGCGAGGCGGCGCGGAGCAACAAGCGTGGCAGCTCTCGCAACAACTCGTCGACCGCGGTCACGACGTCGATGTCTTGACGACGTGTTGCCGATCCTTCGACGACGACTGGGCGCGCAACAGCTTGCGTCCTGGTCGCACGCGCGTCGGCGATGTGACCGTTCGACGATTTCGCGTCTCCAAACGCGATCGTCGCGCGTTCGAGCGGGTCAACGCGATCTTGCTCAGCCTCGATGTGGCCAACCTCGGTCGCTCGATCAATCCGATCGGCGATGAAGACGCGCAAACGTTTTATGACAATACGATCAAGAGTGCCGCGCTCGAAACCTACCTCGCGACGGCAGGCGGCGCGTACGACGACATCATCTTCTTGCCGTATCTGTACGGACCGACGCTCTCCGGACTTCCGCTGGTCGCTGAGCGGGCGTTCTTGCAACCGTGCCTGCACGACGAACCGTACGCCTACCTGACGCACGTCGCGGAGACCGCGCATAAGGCGAAGGGACTTCTCTTCAACAGCGAGGGTGAGTACGAACTCGCCCTGCGACTCTTCGGTCCGGGGATCGAATCGAAATCGACGGTCGTGGGCGAAGGCGTCGCGCCGCCGTTGCCGCCGGGCCAACATGCGTCGCGCGTCGGTAACTTCGTCCCCAAGAACGAATCGTTCATCCTGTACTTGGGTCGGCAAGATCCCGCGAAGAACGTCGCGACGTTAGTTGGGGCCTTTACGAATTTTAAACGCACGCAGCCCACGTCGCGCACGAAGCTCGTGCTCGCGGGCGAACGCCCCGTGTCCTACGGCGACTCATCGAAAGATATCGTCGATCTCGGCCCCGTCTCGGAGCCTGAGAAAGCCGCGCTGCTGGCGCATTGTCGCGCGCTCGCGCAGCCGAGTACCAACGAAAGTTTTTCGCGCGTGATCTATGAGGCGTGGCTCCATGGCCGGCCCGTCATCGTGCACCGCGCGTGTCTGCCCACGATGACGGCGGTCTGCAATGCGGGCGGCGGCTACCTCGCCGATACGAGCGCGTCGTGGGAAGACGCGCTGCTTCGCGTCGAGTTCGCTTCGACGGCGGAACTCGCCGCGTTCGGCGAAAGCGGCAGAATGTACGCGCAAACCGCGAGTTCGTGGCCTGCGGTCATCGAACGCTACGAGCGCGTCTTCGCTTTGGCAGCGCACGACGCACCGCGCAACGGAAAACGTGCCGCGAGCAACGGTAGCAATGGCGCGCACGCGAGCGGCACGCGCAAATGGGACGCTTTGCCCGATCTCGCGCTCGCCTCGGCGTTGCAAGACGGGAAGTATAACCTCGTCTACGCGGGGCCGCTCAAGGCGATCGATCACTTCCACGATCTGCTGCTGATGTTCTTACACTTCTCGACCGTCGCGAACAACTCGCGGCTGACGATCCTCGCGACGGGTACGGTCGACGGCGGCGTGTACGCGACGCTCTTCGACGAGGTCAAGCGCCTCGATCTCGTCGACCGCGTACTCATCGCAACGGATCTCACGCTCGCACAGCAGCACGCGATCTACCGCGCCGCAGATGCCTTCGTGTCGCTCGATCGCGCGGGAACGTCGCGCGACGAATTCGTCGAGGCGCTCTCGTTCGATATTCCGGTGCTCGCGTTCAAGACGCCGGCCGCGTGCGAGATTCTCGACGGGGCGAGTATCCTCGTGACCGATGCAAGCGATCAACTGGCCCTCGCGGTCCTCGTGCATTTTCTCGTGACCGACCCGACGCTGCGGGCCTCTATCGTAGCCGCGCAACGGGCGCGCCGGTCGCAACTCTCGACCGAGCGGAGGGCCCTTTCGGGGCCGACCGAAGCCCCGGCGATATGGCAATCATAACGCTCGATAACATCTTTGCGGACGTCAAACTTTTCGTACCCGATGTGTATGAAGACGATCGTGGCTTCTTCAAAGAGACGTATCAAACCGAACGCTATCGCGCGCTCGGACTCACGGATACGTTCGTGCAAGACAGCGTTTCGTTTTCCACGCAAAACGTGATCCGCGGCCTGCACTTCGATTATAAGATGTCGAAATTCGTGCAAGTGTTGCGCGGGAAAATTTGGGACGTCATCGTCGATATTCGTTTGGGCTCGCCGACACGCCTGAAATGGCAAGGCTTCGTACTCTCCGAGCACAATCATCGCCAGCTCTACATCCCCGCCGGTTTCGCGCACGGCTTCATCGCGCTCTCCCCCGACGTCGTCTTCAATTACAAGCACGGTTCGCTCTACGATCCCGCAAACGAAGGCGCGATCCGATGGAACGATCCGACGCTCGCCGTCGCATGGCCGCTCGTTGGCGAGCCGCGCGTCTCGCTCAAGGACCAGCAAGCGCCGCTGCTCGGCGACGCCCGACTCGCGCCTGCGTAGCGTCGTGCGATGAACGGCCGCCGTCCACGCGTTGCCTTCGTCGTTCAGCGATGCGGCGACGACCTCGCTGGCGGCGCCGAACGCTTGTGCCGCGATCTCGCGCGCGCGATGTCGCCGGATTGGGATTGCGAAATCCTGACGACGTGCGCGCGCGACACGTCGACCTGGCGTGACGCATACCCGGCCGGGCGCACCGCGATCGGCGGGGTCCCCGCGCTCCGTTTCCCGGTTGATCGCGAACGCGACCCCGTGGCCTTCGACGCACTCTCCGAACGCGTCCGTCGCGGCGCGTCGTTCGCGGACCAGCAGCGTTGGATGCGCGCGCAAGGCCCGGAGTCGAGCGCGCTCCTTGCGTACGTTACCGTCACGGCGACGACGTACGATCGCTTCATTTTTTTCTCATACCTCTACGCGACGACGTTCCTAGCGTTACCGCTCGTCGCCGATCGCGCGACGCTCGTGCCGCTCGCGCACGACGAATGGATGCTCGCGCTTCCACTCTACAACCGCCTTTTCGCCGCTGCAGCGACGGTCGCGTGTGTTTCCCCGGAAGAGCGAGGGCTCGTCGTACGACGTTTCCCCGCGGCCGACGTATGCGGCGCGCTCGTTGCGCCGGGCATCGAAGCGCCGGCAACCGATCCCGCGCGCTTCCGGCGCGAACGCGGCATCGACGTGCCCTTTGCGGTGGTCGTGGGCCGGGTCGATCGGGCGAAAGGCATCGACCGACTCCTCGAATATTTTGCCGCGTATAAGCGTATCCATCCCGGCCCGCGCGCGCTCGTTCTCGTGGGACCGATCGCGATGAAACTCCCCTCACGCGGGGACGTCGTCGCGCTCGGTCTCGTCGATGACGCCGCGAAGTGGGACGCGCTCGCGGCAGCCGACGTCGCGATCGTGCCATCCGAGTTCGAGAGTCTGTCGCTCGCCATGCTCGAAGCGTGGGCCGTCGCAACGCCCGTCATCGCGAGCGGTGCCTCAGCGGTGCTCGTCGGCCAATGTCGCCGCGCGAACGGCGGTCTCTGGTACGCGAACGAACGCGAGTTCGTCGAACTCATGAGCACGGATCTGCTCGGTTGTGCCGCGACGCTCGGCCACAGCGGCAAGGCCTACGTCGCACGGCACTATGATTTGCCTCTCGCACGGGCGGCCTTGCGCGAAGCGACAGGATTACCATAGCGCGTCGCCTCGATAGCGGCGCGAAGGATGGCTCGGGTCGCCGCCCTGAGTCGTGAGCGCACGCCGATCGGCGCGATCGTGGTCGCGTTCGCCGGGGCCGAATCGCCCGCCCGACGACCTACACACCCGTCGCCGGTCGAGGGCGGCCGATCGTGGACGACGCGACGATCTCGCTCGGCGGAACCGTCGTCCTCGCCGGATGGTGCGCCGATCCGATCGCGCGAACGCGGGGCCGGACGATCTTCGCCATCGTCGATGGCCATCGCCGACTCGTTGCGCATCGCGCGTACGGTATCGTGCGTGCCGACGTGGGGACGTACTTCGCGACGCCATCGCTCTCCGATGTCGGCTTCACCATCGAAGTTACGGCGGCCGCACTCGGGCTCGGGAAACACACGCTCCAGGTGGCACTCGTGAGCGCCGATTCACGCGGATATTATCGATTCCCGACCGTCGTGCGCCTCATCGTCGTGGCGCCCGCGCGTTGAGGGAGGACGGTCGGAGCTTGGACGGAACCGACCCGAGCGCACGATGTCCACACGACTTTTCTCACGGTTCACCCGCCTTGTTTCGCTCGCCGGTCGCGATTGGTACACGGCATCGTCCATCGTCCTGACGCTCTGTTTCGTCGCACTCGGGTGCATGTGGGTCAACCTCGTACCGGCTTTCGAATCACCGGACGAGCCCGCACACTTCGATTACGCCTACTCGCTCGCTTCGGCGGGGCACTTGCTGCGCGCGGCCGATGGCTACGCGGCGTTCGACCCGCGCGTCGCGATCATGATGCGCGACGCCGGCCTTAACCGCATCGCGTTTTCGGCTGGCGAACGGGTGGAGCGATCGTACGGAAGCCCGCGCTATTATGCGAAGATCCGCCGCGACACGGCGAACTACGCTGGCTACACGCCGGACGCGGCGAACGCTCCGCGCTCGCCCCTCATGAACGTGTATCCATTCGTGCCGTATGCACTCTACGCAGTCGCCGCGTTTCCATTTCGCACGGACGTCGGGCGATCGCTCGTGGCCTGTCGCTTCGCGAGCGTCGCTTTCACGGCGATCGGTTTATTTGCGTGGAGTCGCACCATGCGCAGGCTGCGCGTGTCGCGCGCTCACGCCCTCGCCTTACTCGCGATCGTGGTTTTCTTTCCGCTTACCGCGTTCGTCGGCTCATACGTCCAACCCGATACTGTCGCGTTTTTGCTCGTCTCGATTTTGCTGCTCGTGGCACTGCGCATCCGCGACGGTGGAGCGAACGTCGCGCATGGCGTTGTGTACGCAATTTTGCTCACCATCCTGTACGGTACGAAGCTGCAATTCGCCGTCGCGGTCGGTCTCGCGACGATCGTTCCGGTCGTCATCGCCTACGCACGGAAGTTCGGCGTTGCGACGAGCGTGGGGCTCGCATCGGCGTGCGCGCTGGCCCTCGCCGGTATGTTCGCGCTCATGCAGTGGATCATGCAGGGAAGCAAATCGCCATCGTATTTCCAAGGTCGCCAAACGCTTACGTCGGCCTTCTTCGAACATGCCGCAACGGGTGAAGCTCGCTTCGTCCTCGACGAGTCGCGCTTCCTCATCGGCGATTTGCTCGGTGGCGGTACGTCGCAGCGTTCCTTTTGGGGGTTATTCGGCTGGCTCGACGCGCCGATTCGCATCGTAAATTACACGACGACGGATGCATTTGCAACCTTCGAGACGATCGGAACCGCGATCGTGCTCGTCGCCGTCGTCGCAACACTCGCCCTACGCTTGCGACGGTTGGTGCGCGTGGCCTCACATCGTGCCGTCTCCGTCGCAATTCGAATCGCAGCTCGCGACCCGGCGATGAATGCCTATCTCTTTTTTGCAGCGATCTTCGTGACGCTCTTCGTCATCTCGGACAACGTTTTTGGAGCTCAGGGACGCGACTGGTATCCCTTCGAAGTCGTGGCGTTCTTAAGCGCGTCGTGGTACGGCGTTCGCGCGTTTCCGCGGCGACTACAGCCGTTTTTTTCGGTCCTCGCGCTCGCATCGCTCGCCGTCGTCTCGACGGTTGGGTCGGCATTCGCGCTGACGACGCTCGAGGATCGCTTTTACCAGCCGATCGAGCCGACCCGGCATCCGAACCTCCAACGTTTACAAATGGAAGCGATCGCCGCCGCCATTACGCTCGATTCCGTCGACCTTTCCGGCAAGTCGCGACCCGCGAGCGAACTCGCAGGTGCCGTCCTTTCAAATCGATCGCGCATCGTTCTTCACGGGTGGGCATACGATCCGACCACGTCTTCGCCGTGCCGTGCGATGTACGTCGCGATCGACGAACGCTTCGACCATTGGATGCTGTACGGATTCGATCGCAGCGATGTTGGTCGCGTCTTCGATCGTTACGATCTCGCGCTTAGCGGTTTCATCGACACGATCGATTTTCACCGATTCCGACCGGGCAATCATTCGCTCGCGCTCGTCTGCGTCGCAAGTGACGGGGCGAGTCAATTCGTGCAGACGCAAATCGGCGACATCGTGATCCTTCGATGAAGGAACGGCACGAAGCAACGCGTGGCCTCTTTCTGATCTTCGCGGCAATCGTTGTGCTCGCGATCGTCGTATCGAACGCACGACATCACTTCTCGGTCATCGCAACGGACGCGCCCGTCGCCGATACTTCGCCCGACAGCACCGACGCGCCGCGACGTCGCAAAACCTTCGTGCCGCACGAGTTCGACCGGACGCCGATCGACCCGAGGCGCACGCCGGGTGCCGTCGACTACGCTGCGTTCGAGGGGCGACGCGTCCACGTGCGCGGCTGGATCATCACGCCGGAGGGTTTACTGGGCGAACACGTCATCGCGATCGTCGATGGCGACGTCCGCATCGAGATCACACCGGAATACGGTAAGTCGCGTCCCGACGTCGCGAAGGCGCTCAACAACGAAAATCTACAGAATTCCGGCATCGACGCGACGTTCTCACCCGGCGGACTCAAACGCGGCGATCACCGCCTGACATTCGCCGTTGCGTCCAAGGACGGTAGGACGTTGTTTTCGCTCGCCACTTCGCCTTCATTTCGCATCCCCTGACGAATGGCGGATTTCCATTCGCCGTCGTGAAACCACGAGCGCACATGAAGTATAGTGACCTCGTCGTCGATTGGCTTTGCGAACTCGGCTACACGCATTGTTTCTTCGTCGCCGGCGGCAACATCATGCACCTTTTAGACGGCGTGCGAAAACGCATGACGTGCGTGCCGTTCGTTCACGAGGTCGCGGTCGGCATCGCCGTCGAGAGCTTCAACGAGTCGCGCTCACACGATGGGCCGCGCGCGTTCGCGATGGTCACGGCCGGGCCCGGACTTACGAACATCGTGACCGCGATGGCTGGCGCGTGGCTCGAAAGCCGAGAGTTGCTCGTCCTCGGCGGTCAGGTCAAATCGACCGATCTCGCGACACACGGCTTGCGCCAGCGCGGCATCCAAGAAATCGATGGCGTGGCCCTCGCAGCGCCCGTTGCCGTCGTCTCCGAACGGATCGAACGGCCCGTCGATAAATCAGCGTTCTGTCGATGGGTCGAGGTTGGACGGACGCTGCGCAAAGGCCCGGTCTTTCTCGAATTCTGTCTCGACGCGCAGGGCGCACCGGTCGACCGCACCGAACTCGAACGACGCCCACTCGCTGTGACCGACGGGCGCATCGCGAGCGCCGTTGCGACAGCGCAACGTTGCGCGCCGGATATCGCCGAACGCTTACGTGAAGCGCGACGCCCCGTCGTCCTCATCGGCGGCGGCGTTTCGCGAGCGATAGCGGAGCGCGTACACGATCGGCTACAGACGGCGTCGGTCGCCGTCATGACCACTTGGAACGGGATGGACCGCATCGATGCGTCCGCACCGAATTTTTTCGGTCGGCCGAACCAGTGGGGACAGCGTCACGCAAACATTCTCATTCAACAAGCCGACGTGTTGGTGACGCTCGGCACGCGCCTCGGCATGCAACAGACAGGTTTCAATCACGGTGCCTTCGCACCGGGCGCCTACGTGGTGCAGGCCGACATCGATCCAGCCGAACTCGAAAAGGGGCATCCACACGTCGACCTCCCGCTCGAAGCGGATGCGGATGCGCTGCTCGAAGCGCTGCTGGCGTGCGATCTCGGCGATCACGCCGAGTGGCTCGCGTTCGCACGCGATGTCCGCGCGCGGTTGCCGTTACGAGATGCCGGAAACTCCACGCGACCGCAGTTCCTCGATCCGTTTCGTTTCGCGCACGAGCTCGCCACCGTCGCTCGCGCGACGGATATCGTCGTTCCGTGCAGCAGCGGGGGCGCGTTCACCACGATGATGCAAGGGTTCGATCAGCAATTCGGACAGATCGTCGTTACCGATAAGGGGCTCGCGTCGATGGGCTACGGCCTCTCGGCTGCGATCGGTTGCGCGCTCGCGCATCCCGGGCGCCGCACGATCGGCGTCGAAGGCGACGGCGGGTTCACCCAAAATTTGCAAGAGCTCGCGACCGTCGCCGTCAACGGGCTCGACCTCAAGATGTTCGTTTTCAGCAACGAGGGATATGCGTCGATCCGCATGACACAGCGTAACTACTTCGGCGGCGACTATCTCGGCTGCGATACGAACACGGGCCTGGGCTTCCCGAATTGGCACAAGCTCTTCGACGCCTACGATATCCCGGTGCTCGAACTCGATGCGCGGGGCCTCGACAACCAACGCTTTGCCGAACTCTTCGCAGCGCCCGGCCCGGCCGCGTTCGTCGTCCCGATCGACCCCGAGCAGACGTATTTTCCAAAAATTTCCAGCCGGGTTACGGCTACGGGCAGCATGGAATCGATGCCGCTCCATCTCATGACGCCCGACCTCCCTGCCGACATCCAATCCGTAGTCCTGCGCCACCTCGTGCCGGACGAACTCGTCCCGCAAGCCGCCATGAAATTGGAGCGCACGTGAATTCCGCCGAACGCAAAATGGTCAGTATCCTCAAGACCGGATTCGAAGAGTACGGGTACGCGTCGGTCAAGGCGGAGTTCGAAGCGGAAGGCACGCGCCCGGACGAACTCCTGCGACTCGTCGACATCGCGCGTTCGGCCGGTCTCGCGCTGACCGTCAAGATCGGCGGCTGCGAGGCCATTCGCGATTTACTCGAAGCGAAGCAGATCGGCGTCAATTACATCGTGGCACCGATGGTCGAGACGCCGTACGCACTGAGCAAGTTCATCGCAGCAAAGCAGACCGTATTCGCAAACGACGAGGTCGAGGACACGGACTTTCTCTTCAACCTCGAAACGATGGACGCGTTCAAGAATCGCGAGGCGATGTTCGCGATGGCCGCGGGGACGCCCGGCGCTGACGGCGTCGTTTTCGGGCGCGTCGATTTCGTCGGTTCGATCGGTGCGGATCGCGACAGCATCAACGCCGATAGCGTGACCGACCGGATCTGCGACGTCGCGACGCTGTGCCGCGAACGCGATCTCGATCTCGTCGTTGGCGGCGGCGTCTCACGCGATGCGGTCGCCGCCCTGCAGCGCGTCGCGGCGATTCACCTCACGCGCTTCGAAACACGCAAGGTCGTCTTCCACGGCGATGCGGTCCACCGACCCAATATCGAACAGGGACTGCTCAACGCCGTCCACTTCGAGCTGCTTTGGCTCATGAACAAACGCGAGTATTACGGTTCGATCCACCGCGAAGACGCACGCCGCATCGAGATGCTCGAAGCGCGCTGGCACGTTCTCCAGGAAGCCGCGCGATAGCGCTTTCGCCATTGACCGTGCTCGTGACCGGGGGCGCGCGCGGCATCGGTCGCGCGGTCGCCGATCGGTATCGCGCGCACGGCCACACGGTCTTCACGCCGACGCGCGCCGAACTCGAACTCGCGAGCGACGAGAGTTTGGATTCGTTCGTAAACGCAATGGCCGCGACGCCGATCGACGTGCTCGTGAACAACGCAGCCGAAAACGTCCCGCAACCGTTGGAGGAAATCGCCACGACCACGCTCGATCGCGCGCTCGACGTCAACGTGCGCGCCCCGTTCTTGCTCACGAAGCACTTCGGCGTTCCGATGGCCGCGCGCGGATTCGGGCGAATCGTCAACCTTAGTTCGGTGTACGCACTCGTGAGTCGTCCCAAACGGTCGATGTACACGACGACGAAAGCCGCGCTCAACGGGCTGACCAAGGCGAGCGCCGTCGAACTCGCCCACGGCAATGTGCTCGTCAATGCGGTGTGTCCCGGCTTCGTCGACACGGATCTCACGCGCCAGAACAATTCACCCGAGGATATCGCGCGGCTGTGCGGGACAGTGCCGCTGGGACGCCTCGCCTCGCCCGAAGAAATTGCAACACTCGTGTACTTTTTGGGATCGCGGGAGAACTCGTACGTGACCGGCCAGACGATCGTTATCGACGGAGGATTTACATGTCAGTAGCTCACGCGACGATCGTGGTCCAATCGGGCCAGGGCGCCTACGATGTCGATTTTTTCGAGAGCGAAGCCGAACTCCAGCAGCTCTTCACGACGACGAACGACGCGCGATTCGTCATCGACGAACGGATCGTCGAGCTCTATCCTTCGCTCGTTGCGAGCGTCGACGCACGGCTCACGTACGCGTTGCCCGCGACGGAAGATGAAAAGACGCTCGGCGGTGTCGAGCGTTTGTGTCGCTTCCTTCAAGCGACGGAAGCGTCGAAAGCGACGCAACTCGTCGTCGTCGGCGGCGGCATCGTTCAGGACATCGCCGCGTTCGCCGCACATTCATACTATCGGGGTATCCCGTACGTCCTCGTGCCGACCACTCTGCTTTCGATGGCCGATAGTTGCATCGGCGCGAAGTGCGGCGTCAACCTCGGCCACTTCAAAAATCAGTTGGGATTCTTCGCGTCCCCCAAACGCGTGGCAATCTATCGAAAGTTCACGCAAACGCTTGCCTTCGACGATCTACGGTCGGGATTCGGCGAGGTCCTCAAGCTCGCAATTACCGACTCGGCAGATGCGTTCGCGTGGCTCGAAGCGTCGCTCGAACACGGTGGCTTCGCGAGCGTCGATCTCGACCAAGCGATCCGCCGCAGTCTCGAAACGAAGCGTCGCGTCATCGAATTCGACGAGTACGAAGCGAACCTCCGCAAAACGCTCAACTATGGCCACAGCTTCAGCCACGCAATCGAGGGCCTCACGGATCACGGCGTACCACACGGTCTCGGCGTCGCGTGGGGCGTGGACCTCGCGAATTACGTCGCGATGCGCCGCGGATTCCTCGCACCGGAAATCTTCGCTCGCGTCCACGCACTCGTCGCCAAACACTTCGCCTTCGACGTCACCCAACCGTACGATGCCGCGGGCATCTGCGGCATGCTCAAGCGCGATAAGAAGGCGGCCGCCGGAAGCATCACGCTCATCCTCCTGGAGGGTCTCGGGAAACTCGCTCGCGTGCCGACCGTCGTCGATGCCGCACTCGAAGCGTTCGTCTTGGAGTATCTCGGCACGCTCGATATCTTTGGTCCTCGGGCGGCCGCCTAAGCGATCGGCCTCGTCGTATCGAGACCCGCGAATGAATCAAGAAACGCCGTTGCGAGGAATCGAGCGAGACGGCATCGGCCGCTACCTCAAAAGCTTTGAGGAGATCAAAACGCATGGCTTTTTCCGCACCT
>JAABUQ010009906.1_pt1 | contig 12684 bp, 11 predicted proteins | sample 5560001 | NCBI WGS metagenome assembly JAABUQ01 (sample SAMN10711888, study PRJNA513371) | rock metagenome | isolation source: Antarctica rocks | place: Antarctica: Victoria Land, Finger Mt nord | collected 2015-12-18 | reverse complement strand
GTTTTTGATAGCCCTGCCCATCGGCTCAACGGCAAGCGGTACCATGAGCATTGGCTCCACAACCTGATGGCATCGACCTCAATGATGGGCTTCAAAAGCCCCAAACCTGCAATCCGGTAGAGTCAGACCGTTTCGATGCGACAATCCTGTCCACCAAGTCAAGTCTGCCGGGTCCGCAAGAGCTTTCTTGCCTGCTTGCTACTAGTTGAGCAAGTCGCCAACACGGCGAGTTGAACTTGGCGAACTACCAACCATTTGCTTCATCCTGGTTGGTCGTGTAGAGGTCGCGTTCCAGACCTCGACCCGACTTGCGTTCCTCAGACTACGCCACGCAAGTCGGGTTTTCCCTTTCTTTTTGAGCGAAGACATGCGAAACCATACTATCGCCATTGTCTGGTTCCTTGCCATGACCGCGAACCTTGCTCTGGGCGGCGAGGTGGAGATGAAGCGTCTCGAAAAGGAAGCACCAGCGGCATTTCAACGTCTCATCCAGGGGTATTCACGGCTGAAGGCCGAAGGGCAATGGACCTCGATCAAAAAGGGAACTCGGTCGGCCCCTGACAAAGTGTTACTGAGCGATGTGCCGATCGCTGTCGTTGATGATAGGGCCAAGGTGGTGATGAAGTTCTTTTCACTCGACCCCACGGGTACCAAGCGGTTCGACCGGGAGAAAATTCTTTGTCGAGGTCTGCTCGCCGATTTTAGCCTCGATCGAGGCCCTAAAACACAAGAAAGATACGTGCTGTCCAACATGCAAGCACGGAGCGAAGAGAACGAACGTCCAACGACAGTCAAGCTATTGATTGACAATCAAGCGATGCGATTTGTTCGATCACCGTTCGAGTTCCACGGCTCGGTCCAAGACTTGATCGTCCAGAGGAAAATCAAGATCACTTCGTCCGAATCGCTCAAGGTGGATGGACAGAATGTTCTACGCTACAAAACGACCAGTGATCCGTTCGGCGACAACTCAACGACGATGACGTTCGAGTTGTTGCCCGATCACGGCTGGGCGCTCCATCATGCCGAGTTGGAAGGAAACGCCTCGGCGGGCTCGGGACGGACGCAGCGCGAATTCTCATTTCGCGATGCGATGACGGTCGAGTACGGGGACGACCAGCAAGGATTGCCGATCCCGCGTCGGGTGCGCTCCGAGAGTAATCTTGGTGATTATCTCTTCGAATTTCGTGAATTAACCCTCGGGGCGACCATTCCCGATCGCGAATTCAGCATGAGCTATTACGGCCTCCCTGATGCCTCGCTGCCCATCACCGTGGTGAACCGGCCGAACTATTTTCTCTACGGGGCGTTCGGCCTGGGCGTCGTCACCCTCGCCGGGTCGATCTGGCTGTGGCGGCGGCGCAAGCCCAGGAACGGAGTCGAGCCATGAACGGCGCGGGCAAGCCACGAGGCGGATTTACCCTGGTGGAGTTGTTGACGGTCATCGGCGTCATCGCCGTGTTGGTCGCGCTCCTCATCCCGGCCGCGCAGGCGGCGCGGGAGGCGGCGCGCCGGGGCCAATGCGCGAACAATCTCAAGCAATTGGGGCTGGCCCTGCACGCTTACCACGATACCTTTGGTTCGCTCCCGCCCGGCAAACCGCTCGATGCCGCGGTGAATGAAGCACCAAGTTGCTGGCTCAGGTTGCTCCCGTTCGTGGACCAGGTGACGGTCTTCAACGCCTGCAATTTCTCCCTACCCCTCTTGAGTGACGCCAACTCGACGATCCGGTCGACGGCCATCGCAACCCTGGCCTGCCCCAGCGATCCCGGCGCGGTGGTCCGCGAAGCAGGCGCCAGCTTCATCCCGAACAATGGGCCCCTGCCCCGGTGGTTCTTCACGAGCTACGTTGGTTGCTTTGGGAGCACGGACACCAGCCCGACGGTCGTCCCGGATGGACGCGGCTTCGCTCAATCCGATGGCGTCATCAGCGAGGTGACTCCCCTCTCGTTCAACCAGGTCAGCGACGGGCTGGGCAACACCATCTTCGTCAGTGAACGATCGAATTTCTACCTGATGCAACTCTCCACCTTCAACCCACACTTGGCCGAGGTCTACGGTTGGTATTTCCTTGGTTTGCCGGGATTTACCTTGTTCACCACCCTCTACCCGCCGAACATGCCCCTCAAGGTCGCCGCCGGCGCGGGGAAGAATCATGCCTTCGCGGCGTCGAGCACCCACTCGGGCGGCGTCAACGCCCTGATGGGCGATGGCTCGGTCCGGTTCATCAAGGATTCGGTGGCGACATGGCCATTCGATCCGATCACCGGATATCCTTCGGGCGCCTCCGTCGGACCGGGTGGTTTTTGGAACAATCTCCCTCAACCCAGTGTATGGCAGGCGCTAAGCACGCGGAGTGGCGGTGAGGTCGTTGGGGCGGATTCGTACTGAGGAGTTCTCGCGCCTCGACGATCGCGGTCTCGCCGACCACCTCGCCGATCATCCCGACCTGGCCCGGGAGATCGAGTTGGAGGTCGTCCCCCACTTCACCACCTTCGACGAGGCCGCGGCGCGGCTGCACCGGGCCGGGCCATGTTCGACGCCGTGCTCGACCGGGCGTCGCGCGACAAGGTCCGCAAGCGACGAGTCCCGTTGGCGGCCGGCGACGGCACCGGGCCGGAGGGCCGGAGGGCCGGCACGTCGGCCGGTACCACGTGAAGCGACTGTTTCCGCAAAGCAGGCCGGCCGCAAAAAAAGCGGTTAAGCTCCCCTCGAAAAAAGCGATAGTGTGGACGACGCGACCGGCGTGGGGCCGGATTCGCGGTGTCCTGGCTTCGGCTTTGGTCGGGAGGGGGCTCCGGTGACGAGCGGCGGCGTGGGGGCGGTCAGGGCGCGGGTCCGGCCATTGGCTTCGTTCTCGAACAAGCCATGCGGGGTCGGTCGGGACCGGCGGCGGGGCGATCTTGGGTTCGTTTCGCGCGGGGCCTGGGATCGGGCGGTCTTCGCGATCGCGGCGAGCGGGATGGGCCTCGGCTCGCTCTTCCCGGGGTAGCCGGGGCCTTGGCTCGATGGGTTCGTTTTGCCCGGGGACCACCGGGAACTTAATGGGCCCGGCCGGCGGGTGGTGCCAGGCCGGGCCAAATGGGTTCGTTCGGGAAAACCGCCGGGGTCATCGGATCAGGGTTTCCAGGGCCTTGTCGAGCGCGGCACCGCGAAGTTCGAGGCGGACGATGGTCCCCTTGGGGTCGATCAGGAACGTGGCGGGGATGGTCCGGACCCCGAAGGCTTCGACGAGGTCGCCGTTGCCGGTGGCGTTGTGGACCTGGCGCCAGGGGAGCTTGCGGGCCTTGACGAAGTCGGCGACGGCGGATTTGGTCTCGTCGAGGCTGACGGCGACGATCTCGAACCCCCTGGCCTTGTACCGGGCGTGGGCGGCCTGGAGCCGGGGCAGCTCGACCACGCAGGGGGCGCACCAGGTGGCCCAGAAGTCGACTAGGACGTACTTGCCGCGCAACTGGTCGAGCCGGAACGCCGCGCCGTCGAGGTCGACCACCGCGACGCCGGGGGCGGGGGTCCCGATCCGGTCGAGGCGGGCGAGCTCGTCCTTGACCTTCTGGACGAGGTTGGGGCTGTCGCCGCCGAACTTCTTGAGGAGCCCTTCATAGACTTTGCGCGCCACGGCCGGTTCGCCGGCCGCGGTGGCGGCGATGGCCAGGGTGTCGGCGAAGTTGCTAGCGAACTCCTCCTGGTCGGCCCCGCCCAGCCCGGCGATCAGGGCGTCGAACGAAGCCAGGGCCTCGCGGAACTGGCCGGCCTGCGCCCGCTGCATCGTGGTGACGATCCGGGCGAGCGAGCGGACCGGCCCGTCGGGGTGCTCGGCCAGGTACTTGGCGGCGATGGCCCCGTTCTCGGCGAACCAGTCGTGCTCGATCGTCTTGTCGAAGACCTTCATGTACGCCTGCTCGGCGTCGTCGGCCTTCGGGTTCGCTTCCAGGTAGTCGAGCAACTCGCGGATCAGCTTGCGGTCGTGTTTCGCCTGGACCTCGGAAACGCTCTTCGAGGGCGGCCCGTCGGCCCCGGCCATCCCGGCGACGAGGCACGAGGCGAGCAAGACTGGGCGGACGAGGCGCGGGAGGCTGGGCATGGACGGTCTTTCCTGTCTCACAAAGGAATCGAGGCCGGTCGGAAACCGGGGCGAAGTTCAGAGAGTGCGACGACGGGCCCGCCCCCGGACGCACCAGCCGACGGCCCCGAGAACGAGCACGATCAGCGTCGAAGGCTCCGGGGTGGTCAGCGTGTCAATCGTGCCGGAATAAAGGACCGTGGAGCGACCGGCGTTGATGGCCTGGACTTCCAGCGTCGCCGAGCGAAAGTCGGCCAGATCGAAAGTAGTGGGAGGAGCAAGCGAAGGATAAATGTCGCGAACGGGGTTGCTCAGGACGAGTGTCACCGCGAGGCCCGAGGGGCCCATGAGCGGAGGCGACTGGATAGTGACCGTGGTCCCCGTCCCCCGGGGATAGCCGATGAATGGTTCATCTCCGGACATGACCAGGGCCAGGCCCCCTTGCCCGGAGATGGTCGGCTGGCCCTTGATCGCAAGCGTCAGGCCGGAGGAGTCGGGAACGCCGAAACCCCCGAAGCCGAGGCCGGCGGTCCCAAAGCCGTAGTCATGATACCCTTCAAAGCCGAACGCCCCAAAAGGCTTTCCCGGATCATAGGCGAAAGTGCCCAAGAACCGGGTGCCGACCTCGATTCCGCTCGACGGGGCGGCCGAGGTAATTGTCCCACTGTAATCGTATTTGATCAGGTCGGCGCGGGACTCGGGAGTGTTGAATCCGAGGAGGACCAGGAAGACCATGACACCTGCCCCGACATACCGGGCGGAGGCGCGGGTGGGTGTCGTGGCGAGGTTGAATCTCGTGGGCATGGGTCCTCCTGGGCTGTTGACGGTGGGGGGGGCGCTGGACGTCTCGAAACGATCGACGGTCGTCATCGAACGGCCACGGAGCCCAGCTTCTTCAGCCAGGCGATCGAGAGCGGAGCCGACCGTTCCAGGAGCTTGCCATTCATGGCGGTCCAGTCGGAGTGGCGACGATCCATTTCGGCCAGGGCGAGGAATGCCACTCTTCGGCAATCAAGCTCGGGCGAACTTGCGGCGGGCCAGGAAGCCGGCGCCGGCCAGGCCGATCACGAGCAAGGTCGAGGGCTCGGGCGTCGTCACTTCGACCAGGACGTCGATCGTCCCCTGGTAGAGGATGCGAGACTGGGCGGTGCCGGGGTCGGCGACGATGTTCATGGCGGCGGTGAAGTCGGACAGGTTGAGCGACGAGGGGGGGGCGAGCGAGCCGAGCACGGCGGCGTTGTCGTTCCAGAGGTCGATGCCGGCCACCATCGACGCACCGCCGAGGCCACTGCTGAAACCGACGTGGGTGTGAGGGTTGGTCGGGAGGGGGTACGGGCCCGGCGTCGGGATCACGCCGGGCGTCGGGGTCATGTCGACGGTCAGGCCGAGGCCGCCGGTCAGGGAATAGACGGTCTGGCCGCCGACCTGGATGCTCAGGCCGGAAGAGTCGGGCGACGTGTTCGGCCCCGCCTGGCCGAACATGTAGTTGCTGCTCCCCTGGATCGTCGAGGAAACCGTGGGAGTTTCGTTGGGATCGTAGGCGAAGGAGCCGGTGAACGGGGTCCCGGCCGCATGGCCGTCGGTCGCGGCGGGGGTGGACGGGTCGGCATCATTCAGCTTGCCGCTGAACCGGTATTCGATCCGGTCGGCGCGCGACTCGGTCGCGACCGAGGCCAGGAAGGCGACCACGGCCGCGACGACGGCCCAGGGGCGTCGAGTTGACGTCGTCGGAAGTCGTTTTTGCGGCTGATAGGTCATGGCCATCATGACTCCTTGGCTCGTTACGTTAACCTGGACGTCCGGGACGTTTCAGCGGGCGACCGCGTGGCCGAGCTTGCCGGGGCCGGGCAAGGTCGCCGGCGCGGTTTCCGTGAACAGGTCGCCGATCATGGCGGCCCAGTCGGCGCAACAATGGTCCTTCTCGTGCCGGTCGAGGAACGCGGCGCGGCCGCGTCGGCCCAGCTCGGCGGCCTGCTCGGGGTCGGCGGCCAGGCCCTCGATGGCGGCGACCAAGCCTTCGGCGTCGCCGAGGCGGACGGTCAAGCCGCAGTCGGCCTGGCGGATCGTGTCGGCCGACTCGCAGTGGCCGGGGCCGACGAACAAGGTGGGGCGGCCCGAGGCCATCGCCCCGTAGAGCTTGCCGGGCACGACCACGCCGGTCATCTCCGACCGCATCGAGATCAGGTGGACGTCGGCCACCGACAGCGAGGCGTGGAGCTGGCCCCGGGGGAAGTAGTCCATCAGGCGGACGTTGTCGAGCCCCTCGGACTCCTTGGCCGCCTGGACCTCGGCCAGGCGGGGGCCGCCGCCGACGAACAGGAAGACGATGTCGTCGCGGTGGCGGAGCCGGCGGGCGGCCTCGACGAACTCGGCGAAGCTGTGGGCCAGGCCGAGGTTGCCCGAGTACATGGCGACGAACTTGTCGGCCAGCCCGAGCGATGCCCGGAGCTCATGGCCCTCGCGCGGCACTGGATAGATCTCGTCGCGGCGGCTCCAGACCGGGATGGTGGCCAGGCGGTCGCGGCGGACGCGCTTGGCCGCGATCCGGTCGGCCATGTAAGGCCCCAGGATCACCACCTTGTCGGCCTGGCGATAGACCGCGTCGCTCACCCAGGCCAGCCAGGCGACCACGGGGTTCTTGGTCGACATTCGCCCCAGCGCGATGCTGGCGTCGGGGTGGAGGTCCATGCTCCAGTAGACATGCTTCGACCCCTTGAGCCGCCGGAGGAGCGTGCCGACCAGGCCGATGATCGGCGGCGTGGTCAGGGTCGAGACGACGTCGAACCGGGGCAGGACCAGCGACAGGATGAAGGCGCGGACATAGAAGCTCAAGTAGTCGGCCATCCGGGCGAGCGTGCTTTTCCGGCCCATCGAGGTGGCGTCGACCCGGTGGATGGTGACGCCGTTGTGGACCTCGCGGCGGGCGGGCCGCTCGGCGCCGGGCTTGTAGCCGCCCCGCGAGCAGACGACGTGGACGTCGTGTCCCCGGGCGGCGAGGTGCTCGGCCAGGTCGGCCAGGTGCTGCGCGGTGGAAGCGTGGTCGGGCCAGTAATACTGGTTCACGAACAACAGGCGACGGGCCGGCGTGGTGATGACCGATTCGACCCGGAGGTGGGGCCGGGGCGGGGCCGGCGCGGCGGGCTCGGCGTCGACCCGCGAGCCCGGCCAGATCTGCTGGCGGCGGTGGATCACCATTTCGCGTCCGCCTGGGCCTTGTTGGCCCGGTACCAGGCGATCGTCTTGGCCAGGCCGTCGCGGAGGACCGTGGGCGGCGTCCAGTCGAGCACCTGCTTCATCCGGGTCGTGTCGAGCACCTTGACGGCGGCGCCGTCGGGCTTGTCGACGGCCCAGGTCATCTTGCCCTTGTACCCGCTGACCGCGTGGACCGTCTCGGACAGCTCGCGGATCGAGGTGCCGACGCCCGTGCCGATGTTCAGGGGCATGCTGGCGTCGTCATACTTCTCGGCCGCCAGGACGATGGCGTCGGCGCAGTCCTCGACATAGATGAATTCGCGGATCGGCTTGCCGGTCCCCCAGACCTCGACGCTGGGCGCCTTGTTGAGGTCGGCCTCGACCCACTTGCGGACCAAAGCCGCGACGACGTGCGACCGGTCGGGGTTGTACGAGTCGCCCGGCCCGTACAGGTTCGTCAAGATCAGGTGGATCGAGTCGAGCCCATACTGCCGCTTGTAGGCTTGCGCCTGGACGGCCATCATCTTCTTGGTGAGGCCGTAATTGACGACGCTGGCGTGGCAAGGGCCGGCCCACAGGTCCTGCTCCTTGAGGTGCCCTTCGAGATAGCCCGGGTAGCTGCAAGCCGTGCCGATGGCGACGAACTTGTCGACCTCGGCGAGCCGGGCGGCTTCCATCAGGTTGGCGCCCATGACGAGGTTCGAGTAGTAGAGCGTGGCCGGCTGGGCCTGGTTGATCCCGATCCCGCCGTAGTACGCCGCCGCGTGGAACAGGACGTCGCACGGGTGTTCCAGGAGGCAGCGGAGGCAGGCGTCGAGCGTCGTCAGGTTGTAATCGCGCTGGCGAGGCACGAAGACCTCGGCCCCGAAGCTTTCCAGGCGCCGGACCAGGTGCTGTCCCAGGAACCCCGCGCCGCCGGTGACCGTCACCTTCTTGTCGGACCAGAAGCTCTGCATCGGTGCGTCTCCTCGCCTCTCGTCTCTCGGTGTGATCGCGCCTCTGTGTGGAGAGTGGTTAGTGATTGGTGGGTAGTGGATGGTGGGTAGCAAATCCAGGAGAAATCCTCGCTTCGGGGCTCATCCTCACTATTCACTACCCACTGACCACTCTACCCACTGATCGCTCCCCACTACTCACTGAGAGGCTATCCGGAAATATATCTGTTGACTGGCTTCAATTTACGCCATATTGGTGATCGCCGATCCGAGCGGCCATCCCCGGAAAAACAAGGGGAATCTGATCGCACAAGCGATAGCGAATAAAGCGTAACTCGTTACAAGGCAATAGTTGCATCCCGGATAGCCTCTCAGATTTCAGGGGATCAGGTTCCTCTTGTCCTGTTGCCGTCTGCAATCTGGTACCCCGCGGATCGACGAACCGATCGACCCTACGGCGGCCGGGTGGTTGCTTTCCCGGGGGGGGTGGGTTAGCGTCGGGCTCGACTCGACTCATCCTCGAACCGACCGTTTGCCCGGAGGACGACCGCGCCATGGGAGCCGAAGCCCGCCTGACCGAGTTGAACCTGACCTTGCCGCCCGCTCCCAAGCCGGTCGCGACGTACCTGACGGCCGTCCGCGAGGGGAATCTGCTCTACGTCTCGGGGCACGGCCCGCTCCGCCCGGATGGGTCGCTCCACCTCGGCCGGCTCGGCGCCGGGCTCGACCTCGAGGCGGGGAACGCCGCCGCCCGCCAGACCGGCCTGGCGATCCTGGCGACCGTCCGGGCCCACCTGGGGACGCTCGACCGGGTGACCCGCCTGATCAAGGTCCTCGGGCTGGTCAACAGCGCGCCCGACTTCGTCGACCATCCCAAGGTCATCAACGGGTTTTCCGACCTCATGGTCGCCGTCTTCGGCGAGTCCGGCAAGGCCGCCCGCAGCGCCTTCGGGGTGGCGGCCTTGCCGAACGGGATGGCCGTGGAGGTCGAGGCGATCTTCGAGGTCAAGGACTGACCCTCGCCGCCGTCCCGATCACTCGAACCGGACGTCGTCGACCTGGAAGGCGAACGGGCCGGCCTCGGCCCCGCCGCCGAAGAACAGGCCGAGGACGGCGCGGCCGTCGCAGTCGTCGAAGTCTTTCAGCTCGAAGCGGTGGCGGGCCCAGTCCGGGCCGGTCGCGAACGTCTTGATCGACGGCTGGAACCCGCGGGCCTGGAAGAAGACCATCACGGAGGAGGGCTTGCCGTCCCCCTTGGCCCAGAAGGTGACCGCGTTCCGGGCGGGCAGGTCGGCGGGCGCCATCGGGGTCTTGCCGGGCGAGAACAGGACGCCGGCCCATCGGGGCGGGGCCCGGTCCTCGACCACGCCGGCGATCCGGAGCGACCCTTTGCTCTTCTCGGCCCCGCCGGGGGCGAGGGCGAACTCGGCGGTCGACTTGCCGCCGACGAAGCGGTCGGTCGAGGCGATCCAGCCGGCGCCGAAGGTCGAGGTCACCTTGTCGCCGTCGAAGTCGCTGACCAGGCCGCCGGGGGCGTGGATCGGCTCGGCGGGCCGGGCCGCCTCCTGGACCTTGGCGAGGACCGCCGCCCGGTAGCCGGCCCGGTCGATCGCCCGGCCCCGCTTCCAGACGCCGACGACCCGCCGGGTCGCCTTGATGTCCGCGGTCGGGTCCCCTTCGACGAGCACCAGGTCGGCCCGGAGCGTCGCCGCGATCCGCCCCCGATCGGCCAGCCCGAAGGCCGAGGCCGGCGCCGAGGTGGCGGCGGCGAGCGCCTCGGGGGGCGTGAGCCCGGCCGCGACCAGCGCCTCCAGCTCGGCGTGGAGGCTGGCGCCGTGGGCGGTCCCGGGGTTGGGGACGTCGGTCCCGGCCAGGATCGGCACGCCGCCCCGGTGGAGCCGGAGCGTCGCCACGGCGGGGATGGCCCGGGACTCCGCCGAGCGATTCCCGAACGAGAACGAGGATTTCAGGGCCGCGACGTCGGCCGGGGTCAGGTACGGCGCCAGCGCCGGGTCGTCGACCAGCGCCCTCCCGTTGCCCGAGAGCACGGTCAAGGTCGGGGCCAGGAACGCCCGCTTCGCGGGGCCGAGCCGCGCCAGGTCGTCGTCGATCGGCCGGTCGATCCAGGCGTGGACCAGGCCATCGGCCCCGGCGTTCAGGGCGTCGCGGGCACTGTCGAGGGCCAGGACGTGGACGACCGCCTTCTTGCCCCGGGCGTGCGCGGCCCGGATGACGGCGGCCAGGGTTTCGCGGGACAGGGTGGGCCAGGGCAGGCCGATCTCGTGGCCGTCGTCGTAGACGACCTTGATGTAATCCGACCCCTCGGCGATCCGGGCGGCGACGAAGGCGTCGGCCTGCTCGGGCTTCTCGATGGTCGGGATCGCGAAGCCGTACTCGCTGCCGTGCCCGCCCGGGGCGGTGACGAGGAAGCCGGCGGAGAACAGGTCGGCCCGGTCGTCGGCCTTGCCCTCGGCCTGCTCCGACCGCATCCGGGCGGCGAAGGCGGGCATCGTGAACATGTCCAGCTCCGTGGTCACGCCGAAGGCGGCGGCCTGGCGGAGCTGGTCGGCGTCGAAGGTGTGGGTGTGGGCGTCGATCAGGCCCGGCAAGAGCGTCTTGCCCGAGCCGTCGACCACCAGGGCCCCGGCCGGGGTCGGCCCCTCTCCCCCCACCCGGGCGATCCGGCCCCCATCGACGACGACCGTCGTCGGCGGCGAAAGCTTCGCCCCGTCGAAGACCCGGACTCCCCGGAAGACGATCGAACCGGCCGCCTCGGCCTTCCCGGGACACGCCGACGCGATCGAGGCAGCCGCGACGCACCAGGACACTAACACTCGGTTCTTCACGAGTCCTCGCCCTCGAAGATGTGTGGGATTCCCCCGGGCCAACCCCGGGCCGACCGGGAGGGATTCGCCGCCCGCCGCCCGATCTTGGGTCGCGACCCCTCGGAGTCACCGCGCCGGCTGGAACGCCCGGACCTCGGGGTGCATCGTGTAGAGCCGGAAGCCGGCGCCCACCGGGACGAGCACGCTGCTCGACGAGTCGCCGCGGATCAGGGGGTTCCCGGCGTATTTCTCCCAGCGGACCAGGTCGGTCGAGCGGGCGATGTTGGTCGTCCAGTCCTTCTTCCACGGGTCATGGGCGTTGGCGTGGTAGTAGGCATAATAAACGCCGTCCCGCCGGAACACCTGGTCGAAGGCGACGGCGTATCGGTCGTAGGCGTCCGGGCCCATCGCCAGGACGGGCTCATCCCGGACGTTGGTCCAGACCACCCGGTCCTTCGAGGTCGCCAGCCAGACCCCCCGGTCGCCCCGCTCGTAGAACAGGTGCCAGGTATCCCCCTCGACGTAGACGGTCGGCGTCCCGAAGGGGCCCCGGGCGATCGGCGAGCCGTCGACCTTGCGGACGTCGAGCGGGCCTTCTTCCTTCCAGTGGACGCGGTCGGTCGATGTCAGGAGGTGGGCGACGTCGCGTTCCCCCTCGGCGAAGCAGTAATACGTCCCGGCGTGCTTGACCACGCACACGTCCTCGACCCACGACGTCGTCACGATCGGGTTCGACGGGTGGCGAATCCAGCTCACGCCGTCGACCGACTGGGCATAGCCGAGGTTCCGGTTGGGCGATCGGTCGTCGTTGTACCCGGTGTACCAGAGGTGGAAGACGCCGTCCTCGACCAGGACCCAGCCCCGCTCGCGGATCTTCCGGTCCCAGCCCCGCTCCAGACCCGTGCCCGCGAACACCGGGTTGCCCGGCATCGGCGCCCAGGCGACGAGGTCCCTAGGGAAATCGTCCGCGAACGCCCGGCCGGCCAGCCCGAGCCAGGCAATGAGGATTCGAGTCGCCATCCGCGGTCGCATCGCAGTTCCTCCGAAAACAACGGGACTTCACGCCGAAACGGTAAGCTCGCCGCCGGCCCCGGGCAAGGGGCCGGCGGACACGAGGCTTGCATCGGGATCGATCGGACGATACCCTGGTGTGGACCCGCGAGACGAGGGGCGGTAGCTCAATTGGGAGAGCGCAGCGTTCGCAACACAGAGATTTGCCCAAATCTACATTTCCTTAGTCTTTCTCCTGCGAGAACTTACGCCAACTCCTCCCGCCTTAAGCCTTCCTGTCCGAAAACTTCGTCCGAGAAGTTGCCGCAGGAAAAATCCCATCGCCCACTTCCCGAAGCCGTACCTCCGCCCAAAGCGGAACATGTGCTATGTGCAAATCCATGGAACCGAGCATAAGCTGTCCGCCGACCGGGACGAAGCCTTCCGCCTCTATGGCGAGCTTATGGCGAGGAAGCCGGAGGAGCCGAAGAAGCCCGGCCCCATGGTCTTGGCCGTCGAGATCATCGACGCCTTCCTTGAATGGACAGCCTGAGAGGCTATCCGGGATGCAACTATTGCCTTGTAACGAGTTACGCTTTATTCGCTATCGTTTATGCGATCAGATTCCCCTTGTTTTTCCGGGGATGGCCGCTCGGATCGGCGATCACCAATATGGCGT
>JAABUQ010009905.1_pt1 | contig 12684 bp, 8 predicted proteins | sample 5560001 | NCBI WGS metagenome assembly JAABUQ01 (sample SAMN10711888, study PRJNA513371) | rock metagenome | isolation source: Antarctica rocks | place: Antarctica: Victoria Land, Finger Mt nord | collected 2015-12-18 | reverse complement strand
ATCACGGAGCGCGCGAGCGTCCGCGCCATGCTGGAGCAGGTCGTGCTCGCCTACGGCGGCCTCGACGCGGTGGCCGTCACGGCCGGCGTCTTCGTCTCGCCCGACACGACCGGGCACATCCCGGACGAGCGCTGGGCGCGGACCTTCGCCATCAACGTGACCGGGCTCTACCTCGTCGCCGAGGAGGCGGCGCGCATCTGGCGGGAGCAGGGTCTGCCGGCGGCCCTGGTGCTGACCACATCGGTGAACGGCGTGGTAGCGAAGACAGGTAGCATGGCCTACGACACGAGCAAGGCGGCGGCCAACCACCTGGTGCGCGAACTGGCGATCGAGCTGGCGCCGCTGGCGCGGGTGAATGGCGTGGCGCCGGCGACGGTTGTGGAGGGCAGCGCCATGTTCCCGCGCGAGCGCGTCATCGCCTCGCTGGCCAAGTACGGCCTCGCCTACGCCGAGGACGAACCGACGGAGGCGCTGACGGAGAAGCTGGCGCGCTTTTACGCCGAGCGCACGCTGCTCAAGCACCCCATCACGCCAGCGGACCAGGCGGAGGCCATTTTCCTGCTGCTCAGCGATCGCTTGCGGCAGACCACCGGCCAGATCCTCACCGTCGACGGTGGCCTGCACGAGGCGTTCCTGCGCTAGAGGGGACGGGAAAGCACAGGAGGATAGACATGTCGCTTGACAATAAATGATCGAGCGCCGGTCGCGACGTTAGCTGGGAGCCGCAGATGCATCGGATCGGCAGCAGGAGGCGGATTCCGCTCAAGCCTGTCTTTTCTCGCCCATTGTTCGTCGTGGCTATGTGAGCTATCGGTGCCCATCATTCGTGTAACCAGCTAACGGCTGTTCGCAAATAGACCAAGCGCCGGCGATGGGCCACTTACTCAGGCGCAACACCGTTGAATAACTATTCATCGCACCATGAGCGTCGATAGCTCCCAGTGTCCGGCTGTACGTGGGCCAGCGATCACACGGAGAGGGTAGCGGGCACAGCGGAGCAGATGACGGCGTTAGCGGAAACGTCATCCTTATCGTGCCCGTCGGCGTGAAGGCCTTTCGCCGAATGCCTTCAGCGCCATGGAAGCGCGCGATGTGACCTTTGCGCCCGAGGCTGATATCTGTCGACTACTTATCCATAGTCGATATACCCCGCGTGTCAGCCACAATGGCGGCGCCTCCCACTTCTCGGTTTGCCATGTGACCGGCGATGGGCGCGACAGCGGGACGCAGCGCGAGGCGCCGGAACAACGAATCGTCCGCGCCCAAGAGGCCAACGCGCATGGCGCTGGCGCCTCTCACTCCTGGTCCCGCACTCTCTTCTCCTCCTGACGTCCTTTCACACGTCCGCTTTCTCCGCAAAATCTCCGGCCGGAGATTTTGCGGAACTCCTTCGCGTAGGCTGGGCTTCATCGTCGGGCCTGAGCCGACATGCGAGAGGAGGACGGACCATGAGTGGGCGCAGCGGGCGCACGGTTGGGGCGGGTATCGTCGTGGCGGTGACCGTCACGGTCGCGTGGATGATCGCAACGATCGACCAGGCCGCCGCCGTCGCGCGTCCGGTCCTACCCGGCCGCACCCAGACCTCCACCCCGACGCCCCGTCCCACGGCGGCGACCGTGACGCCGACGCCGACCGCCACCCCGTATACGATCTGCGCGCCCGACCGCACCGCGTGTCTCGTGCGCTACGCCACCGCGACGCCGGCCGCCTCCGCGACGGGCGCCGCGGCCACATCGCCGAGCGCCGATACGGGCGGAGGTGGCCGCTGTAGCTTCTGGGACATCGGGACGTGGGGACCCTGCATCGCGGCGGCGACTGTCAGCAGTGTCGCCGACACCGTCGACAATGTGAACGCCACCATCGGCGCCTCCGACCTCTGGACCAACACCGACCCCACCCTGACCTTTGCGAACCCCGTCGTCGCCACCTACTGGGGCGGCGTGCGCGCGCTCGCCGACGCCTTCATCATCTTTGTCTTCCTCGGCCTCTGCGCCGAGATCCTGCTGTGCGCCGCCGCGCAGCGCACCTACGCGGGGGCGCTCGAACGCTTCTGGCGCCTGCTCCTTGTCGCGCTGCTGGCCAACGGCAGCCTCCCGGTCCTCGGCGCGGCGATCCAGCTCGCCAACGCCGCCACCGACGGCGCGGTGGCGCTGCAAGCGACCCACCTCTTTGCCGTGGGCGCGCACAGCGGCGCCGCCAATCAGGTCTTGTTAGAGGCGCTCCTGGGCCTCGTCGATGGCCTGATGGAACTCTTGCTGGCGATCCAGATGGTCATCCGCATCGGCCTGCTCGACGCCTTGATCGTGCTGGCGCCGGCCGGCCTCTTATGCTACGCCTGGCCGCGTCTGCAAGGGATGGCCGAGTTGTGGAGTCGCCTCTTCGTGGTCACGCTCGTCACGCAGTTCGTGCAGATCGTGGTGCTGCACATGGGCGAGGACCTCGTGCTCTACGCCCCGCTCGTCTTCGGCAAGGACGGCGCGACTATCGTGGGCGAGACGAGCCTGGGCAACATGATCACCTGGGCGCAGTACCTTGTCGCGCTCGGCGTGTTCGTGGTGGTGTTGCGCGTCCCGCGCCTCCTGCGCGGCCACACCGGGACGCCGCTCGCGGTCAGCCTGCTGGCCGTCCGCACGCTGACCGGCGGACGGGGCGGGAGAGGGGGCGGCGGTGGGTAAGCTCCTCTGGCCGCCGTGCCGCGGTCCCCCCGCGCATGATATCGCCTCTTCATAGATAGCGCTCCGTGCGCGCGCAGATAGATAGACGCGCAGATAGATAGAAAGGAATAGGATCGCATGATCGCGCACACTCTCGCCCTGTACGGCCCGCACGCGCACCTCGTCGTCGCGCAGGTCGGCAACGTCGCCCACGTCATCGCCGGCGCCAAGCCGACCCCCGCGCCGCCGGGAGGCGTCGCGCCCAGCGGCGCGCCGACGGGCCTCGGCGACGCGCTCGACAAGATCGCCCAGATCGCCGACTTCATCAGCGCCCACTTCCTGGTGATCGGTGTCTCCCTCTGCACGCTCGTCTTCGGCTGGGGTGGCCTGCTCTGGATCGTGTCCGGGTCGAGCCCGCAGATGCGGCGCACCGCCATCTCGACCTGGTGGCACGCCGCCGTCGGCCTGATCGGCGTCATCGCGGCCACCCCCATCGTCGCCTCGCTGCGGGGCTTCTTCTCCTGACGGACGCCCCGACAGATCGTGCAAAGAAAAGAAAGGACCTGCTCGATGTCCCTCATCCTCAAGGTGCCCACGCACCTGGACGGGCGCAACCCCATCGTGGGGCGCTACACCGCGCGCGAGCTCGTGCCCGTCGTCGCCGGCGTCTTCGGCGCCGCTGGCGTCCTGGGCCAGCCGCACCTCCTGCTTCCCGCCCGCGTCGGCGAAGCCCTGGCCGTCGCCCTGCTGGGGAGTGCGACGGGGCTGGTCCGTCCCGGCGGGCGGTCACTCCTGGCCTGGGGCCGCCGCGCCGCGACGCATCTGCTCGGCACGCGGACCTCCGCCTGGACGCCCCCGTCTACGCCGACCTCCACCGCGCCGCATGGCGCGCCCCTCCGGCCACCGCACCTCACGCTCGCGACGGGCACGGGCACAGGCGCGTCGGCCTCGCCGCCACCCGCATCCCCCGCGTCGTCGGACAACGCCCCACGTCCGGTGCGGCGCCCCGCGTCGTCGGGCCATCCGTTCATTCCCGCGGAGATTGCCGCAGGCGCCATCGCCTTCGCCGATGGGCGCCGTTGTGCCGTCCTGGAATGCAGCGGCGCCACCGTCGAGGGGCTGGACGTGGAGCAACAACAGACGTTGCACGCCGCCTACCACGCCTTCGTGCTCGGCCTGTCCTTCCCGGTGCAGATCCTGGTCTGCGCCGACCCGGTCGACCTCGGCTCCTACGCCGTCCGGCGCATGGCACGCCTGGCCGGTCGTCCCCTGGCCGTGCGCCGGCTAGGCAGCGCCGACGCGGCCTATATGCGGCGCGCGCTGGCCCAGGTAGACGCGCTCGACCAGCGCGTCTACGTCGTGATCCCGGACGCGTCCGGGCCGACGCCGTCCGTCCTGGAGGGCGCCGGCCCCCTGGCCCTCCTGCGAGCGCGTCGTCGGGCGGCCGCCGCGTGGGCGCATGACCAGAGGGCAGCCCAGGACGGGGATGCGACAAGCCGCCTGCTGGCTGAACGGTGCGCGGCCGTCCGCGAGGGGCTGGCCTCCGCCGGCGTCCACGCCTGGCGCCTCGATACCCCCGCCTTGCGGCAGCTCTACTATCGGCGCCTGTGCCCACGCACGGCACGCCTGCAACCAGTCGACCAGGGGCACGCCGCCCCGGTCACGACCGCACGGGTGCTCTTCGCCCAAGCGCCCCCCGATGCGGATGACGAGAGCGAGGAGGACGACGATGAGACGGATGACGCCGACGAGGCTTGACGCGTCCCACCTTGGACGGCGACGCGGCGCACGCCTCTCCGGGGCGGCGTCGGGGGTGGGGGCGACCGCGGCGGCTCTCGCCCCCGACGCCATCGAGGAGAGCGCCCGGCGCCTGCGCCTCGACGATGAGTGGACGCGCACCCTTGGCCTATCCGCTTGGGCCGGGTCCGTCCCCTGGGGCTGGCTCGCCCGCCTCACCGCCCTGCGCGAGCGCCTCGTCCTGTCCCTGCATCTCGCGCCGCAGGACTCGGCGCACGCCGTCGCCGAGCTCTCGGACCTGCTGGTGGGGCTGGAGTCGGTCGGCCTTTTCGCCGAGGGACGAGGCCGCTTGCCCAGCGAGGGGCGCCGCCAGGCCATCGAGGAGATCACCGCCATGGTCGCCAAGCTGGAGGCCAACGAGGAGAAGTTGTTCCGGGTCTCGCTCTATGCCCAGGTCCACGGGGAGACGTGCGAGGAGTTGGAGGCGCGCACGCGGCGCGTCGAAGGCGCCTTCGGGGCCGCGCGCATGGGCACGCGGCGCGCCCTCTTCGAGCACCTGGCTGGCCTGGAAACGACGTTGCCGGCCGCACGCGACCGCCTCGGTTGGGGCCGGCCCGTCCCCGGCGAGATCGTCGCCGCCACCTATCCCTTCGGCGCGCCCGTCCTCTGTATGGACGACGGGGTGTGGTACGGGCGCAACATCCTCAACAACACGCCGCTCATCGTCGACCCCTACGCCTTCAGCAACAGCAACAGTGTGGTGATCGGCTCGTCGGGCGCGGGCAAGAGCGCCTGGACCAAGGTCCACCTGCTGCGCGTGGGCGAGCTGGGCGCGCAGCGCATCGTGATTGATCCGGGCGAGTCGGGGGAGTACCGCGACCTGTGCGCCGCCGTCGGTGGGCAGGTGGTGCGCCTCTCGGCCGGCTCGCATGACCGCATCAACCCGCTCGACCTTCCCCAGGTCCGCGCCGGGATCGCTGATGACGGTGCGGACGACGCTGAGGAGTACGACGCGCTGCGCGAGCATGTGGCGGGGGAGCTCGACCTGCTGGAGGTGCTCATCGCGGGCGAGGGGGCGGAGTTGGGGACGGGGCCGAAGGCGCGGCTGGAGGCGGCCCTCTTCCGCACGTACCGGGAAGCCGGCATCACCCACGACCGCCAGACGCACGGCCGGCCCGCCCCGCTGCTGGCCGACCTGCGTGCCACCCTCGACACCCAGGGCGACGACTTCGGCCTGGCCGAGCGCCTCGGTCGCTACTGTGACGGTGCCCTGAGTGGCCTCTTCAGCGGCCGAACGACGGTTGCCCTGGACAACGACCTCACCGTGTTCGAGCTACACGGCGTGGAGAAGAATAAGGAGTTGCGCGCCGGGCTGATGCATCTCGTCACGCAGCACGTCTGGCGCGCCGTGCTCTCGGAGCGGCGGCGGCGCTCCGTCCTGGTCGACGAGGCGCACGCCGTGACGCGCTTCGCCAGCACGGGCGACTTCCTGGCGCGGCTGGCCAAGCAGGCGCGCAAGCACTGGTGTGAGACCATCGCGGCCAGCCAGGACCCGCTCGACTTCACCGCGACGGCGGCGGGGCGCGCGCTGATCCTGAACAGCTGCCGCACCTGGCTGCTGCGCTGCGAGGAGGTCGCCCTGCCCGACCTGACGCGGGCCGCCCATCTCAGCGAGCGCGAGCAAGCCGCCCTGCTGCGCGCCCCGGCGGGCCAGGGCTTGCTCCTGGCGCAGCATCCGTCGGCCAAAGGGGAGCGCCTGCGCCTGCCCTTCGAGATCATGGTTAGCCCGGAGTTCGCACCGCTCGTCTTCACCGATCCGGCCGCCGGGTGGGGCCAGGGACGCGGGCGCGACGGACGATCCCGGGCCGCCAAGGAGGCGTCCCATGCGTGACGCCACGTTCCTCTTGACCGTGACCCCGCCGCGCACAAGCCCAGTGACGCTGGCCGGCCAGGCGCAGATGCTCGCCGGGCTGGCCCACGCCCGACGGGCCGCGCGACGCGGGGTGGCGCTGGAGATCGCGGGCGAGGGCGGGCACGTACGCTTTCTCGCGCGGGCGGCCAACGCGCCGGCCCGCGCCGCGCTGGACGGGGCGCTCGCTGGCTACTACCCCCAGGGATCCGCCGTCCCGTTGCTCGACCTAGCCGACGATCCAGTGCGGGTGGGGCCTGGCGAAGGGGCCGTGGCGGCTGAGTTGCGGCTGCGCCAACGGCCCGAGTTGCCGCTCAAGATCCTCGATCGCGCCGGCGCGACGCCTGCGGTCGAGGACCCCTCGGCCGGGCTCCAGCGGGTGATCGGCGCGCTGCGCCGGCTCGACGGCGGCACACGCGGCGTGTGTCAACTCATTCTGTGGCCGGGGCCGCGCCGCTGGGGCACGCACATCGCCCACGAGCGGGACCGGGCCATCGCGCGCGAACGCGCCCTCGGGGTGGTACGGGAGGAGGACGTGCCGGTGGTGGCGGGGCCGCTCGCCGCCCTCGGCGCGCTAGGCGCCCTCGGCGGCGTTGCCGCCTACCACGCCTACACCCTGCACGGCCTCGCGGGCCTGGTTCCCTTCGGCGAGGCGGGAGGGACCGGCCTCGTCGGGCTCGTGGCCCTGTGGCGCCTGACGGGTGGGCGACGCGTCCCGTCCTCGGCGCTGCTGGCCCGCAAGGCCGCCTCGCCGGCCTTCACCGCGCGTCTGCGCCTGCTCGTCGCGGGCGGCGACCGCGAGACGTGCGCGCGCGGCCTGGATATGCTCATCGCCGCCTACGGCGCTTTCGCCGAGGAAACCGGCAACAGCTTCGTGGCCCGCCGCTGCGCCGCCGACCAGATGATGGCCGTCACGATGGGCGGTAGCCCCCGCCTGTGGCCACGACCGTGGCCGATCCTCTGTGCCGACGAAGTAGCGGCCCTGTGGCACCTGCCCGCCGACGCCGTCGACGTGCCCGGCCTCGCCCGCGGCGGCCCCCGCGCGCTGCTGCCTTCCTCCCAGGCGTTTGCCTCTGGCGTGCCCATTGGGACGGCGACGGTGGGCACGCACAGCGAAACGGTCCACCTACCCCCAGTAATTCACCGAGGGAACACCGTCGTCCTGGGCGCCACCGGCACCGGCAAGAGCACCTTCGCCCAGCACCTCGTCCACCATGCCGTTGCTGAGGACGCGGTGCAGATTGTCGTGATCGACCCCGACGCCGACTTGGTCAACGACATCGTGGGCTGGCTCCCCGACGCCCAGAAGCTGCGCGCTGTCGTGGTCGATGTTGGCCACCCCACGCTCGTGCCGGGGATCAACCTGCTCGACGCGCACACGGGGCGCGACGACGACCAGGTGGTCGGCGCCATCGTCGAGGCGTGGCGCCGCTACTACGACGCCTGGGGCGAGCGCCTCGAAGACCTGCTGCGCAACGCGCTGCGCACCCTGCTCCTGGTCAACCACACGCGCCGGCCCGAGGATCAATTGACGCTCTTCGACGTGAAGCCCCTCGTGCAGGACAGCCATTTCCGCGCCGAGCTGATCCGCCAGGCCGACGACATCCGCGTCACGCGCTATTGGCACAAGGACTACCTGGAGATGCCCCGCTCCGAGCGCCTCAACGCGACCAAGCCGGTCTTGACGCGCGTCGGCAAGCTGGCCGACAACCAGTACAGCCTGGCGCTACTCAGTCAGCCGGCCAGTACCATTGACCTGCGCGCCCTCTTCGCCAGCGGGGCGCCTCTGTTCTTTAACTCGGCAGCCGAAGTCATCACCGACGAGGCGGCCGCGCTGCTGGACGCCACGCTCATCAACGTGCTGCACAGCCTGGTCTGCGCGCGGCCTGAGGGAGACAAGGCGGCGCAGCAGGTCCTCATCATCGTGGACGAGTTCCAGCACGCGCCCGCGCTCTACGACAAGTACCTGCCGCGCATCCGCAAGCACCACGGCTCCTATGTCTGCATCGCCCAGGGCATCGCGCAGGTGGATGCGCTGCAGGAAGGCTTGCACACGACCGTCTTTAACAACGCGGCGACGCACGTCTTCTTCCGCACGCGCGACTACCACGACGCCGACTATCTGGCGCATGTGCTCGACGGCGAAACGCTGTCGTATCGCGACCTGCAACTGCTCGGCTTGCGCCAGTGCTACGTGGCGACGACGGACGGGGAGCGCCCACTTGACCCGGTGCTGGTGACGCTGCCGCCGCCCCCACCCACCTCGCCCGCAGCGGCGCACCTGATCGCCGCCGCCTGCGCCCGCCGCTACGGGCGTCCGCGCGATGCGGTCGTGGCGGCCTACAAAAGGTGGCTGGCCGAGCTCTACCATGCCGACCGGGCGGCGTCGCAGGCACAAGCGACGGCTGCACAGCCCGCCGCGTCGCCGGCCGACGGGCCGGATCGGGAGGGGGGAGAGGGAGGACACCGCAGCGATCACACGCCATCGTCGATGCCGCCGGGGTCACAGCCGTCGCTCGGCGTGCCCGTCCAACGCCCCGGTCCGGGCATCCTCCGGCCGAAACGGCCGAGCCGGCGCCACAAAGGTCCGCGCCTCGTGCCGGTCGGCCCGGTCCAACTCTGCCTGCCGGTGGGGAGCGATACTGCGGCGACGGCGACGGCGCCACCCAGGCCAGCAACAGTCCCAACAGAAACAGCACAGGAGGTTCCTCATGCGTAACGCAACACTCGTGGCCTTGGCGCGCACGCCGCTGCTTGCCCCCGACGATCTGGCGCTCCTGCGCGGCATCGCCCCCCGGGTCGCGCGCCGCGCCCTCGACGCCCACGTTCGGACGGGCGACGCCGGCGACGTGGTGGACCCGGCGACACGACGCCACCTCTACTACCTGACCGCCGCCGGCGTCATGGCCGTTGCCCAGCTTATGGAGGGGGAACCGGAGGAGATCGCCAGCCGCTGTGGCCTGAGCGAGCGCGCCCTGCTGCGGCGCCTCCCGGCCCTGGAGCGCCTCCGCGCTGGGCGCCTGGTCCTCTTGCAGCTGGCCGCCGCGCTGGCTGGCGCAGGTGGCGCGCTGGAGGACTGGCGCGCCTATCCGGTGCGCTGGCCGTTCACGCGCGCTGGTCATCAGGAGACGCTCGTGCTCGACGGCGAGGCGACGCTGCGCTTCGCGGACGGCGCGCGCGTCGTCGTCGGCTACCTCTGGGATGGCGACGTGGACACGCCGAAGGGCGTCCTGTCCGTACGCCTGGAGCGCCTCGCCGCAGCACGGGCGTGCCTATCCTACAGCACGCCACATGCGCTCCGCGTGCCGCCGGTGCTCCTCGTGACGATCGATGCCGCACGCATCCCATCGGGGTACCGGCCGGGCCTGCTCTGGACGACGACGGAGATGCTCGCCGCGTCCGATCCGCTGTTGGCCGCATGGCGCAGCGCGAACGGTCGCGACGAGAGCGACGAGGGGCGCGACCTACGCGCCGCGCTCGACCACCTGGGCGTGATGCGTCCGCGCCCGACCCCGTCGTTGACCACGCCTGTGTCCACGACCCTCACGGCGCCGACCACAGGGGACGCGCTGCGCCGCCGCGCGGCGCGGGTGCAGGTATCTCCCACTATCAGGCCCGAACCACGCGATCTGCTGGCCCTCCCGTTGGTGCTGCCGCCCCGCGTGTGGCCGCTGCTGCGTTGCGTGGGCGAACACCCGCTCCTGGACCGTTTCGAGCTAGCGACCGTCCTGGGGCGCGACGCCTTCGACACCTGGAAGCTGCTACGCGCCTTGCGCGATCACGGGCTCTGCCAGGTCTGGCGACCGCAGCGACATGGGCACGCCTGGCGCTATAGCCTGACCACACGCGGAACGACGCTGCTCGCTCACGCCGCAGCGCTCACGCCCGGGGACTACCGCCGCATCTATGGCGTGCTCGACGACGCGCGGCGCTCTGGGGAACACGGGCTCTCCTATGCGCGGGGCAATATTGAGCATACCGACGGCATCACCGCCGCCTACCTGGCTTTCCTTGAGGCGGCACGGGCGCGCGGCGGGAGCGTGTGGTGGCGCGGCGAGTGGGCTTGCACGCGGACGTATCGTGCCCGCGATCGGCGGGGTGTGGAGCGAAAGTACACGCTGCGACCCGACGCCGAGGTGCGTTACGCGGGGCTAGGTGGCCCGCTCCGCGCGTTCCTCGAATATGACCGCGAACAGGAGGCGCCCAAGCGGTTCGCCGGCAAGGTCGCGCAGTACGACGCCTACCGCGCCGCCACTGGCGACGACGGGTTCGCGGTGCTGTTCGTCACGCCCCGCCCCGAGCGGGGGGAGATCGCGCTGGCCGCGGCGCGCGACATCGCCCGGACGGGGACGGGGCGTTGCCCTCTCCTCGACGTGCGCGCCACCACGGCGGCCGAACTTGCCGCCGGTGGACCCTGGACCCCGATCTGGTGGGACGCACGAGGCGCCGTCGGTCCTATTGGAGCGCCATGATAGATAGGAAGCTGTATTCTCCGCTATAGGGCGATCCCGCGTGACCTGTCGATTCTCCCATTGCATCGCAGCAGAATGTGCAATATAATGTGCAATAGGGAGGGAGCGACCATGCCGAGTCAGATGAACTATCTCAAGTTGCGGAACCCGCCCCTTAAACGCATGATTTGCCAGTTGCGTTACCCGTCGGAGCTTGGTTTCGACGCGTCTGTTGTGCGCCCGCTGCAGAAAGCGTTGGCGGATGAGTATCCCAATCCGACGGTCGATCAGGCTGTGGTAGGTGTGACGCTAGCCCCCGATGGGAAACCGGTGAAGTTTGATGTAAGGGATGTTTTCCGTTTCGCCACGGAGGACGGAACGACGATTGTGCAGGTCACGAGCGATTTTATTGCGTTTGAGACAGTGAACTACTCCCGGTTCCCCGACTTCGCCGACCGTTGGCGTCGGATCATCGGCGCAGCCGTGCAGGCTCTTGAATTGCGAAAGCAGCAGAGGCTCGGCTTACGTTACACGAACGTGATCGAGCGGCCGGTCATCGGGACTGTTTCCGAATGGAAGGGGCTCATTCGCGGTCATCTTCTCGGTGCAGTCGCCGAGATTGCTAGTTCATGCGATGCTGCCGCTTCGTCGACGGAGCAAAGTATCGTCTTGCAGACATCTCAGGGGACATGCGTGTTTCGTCACGGCTTTCCTGCGCTTTCCACGCTGAACGAGCCGCTCCCACCGGGTTATGTCCTGGATATCGATTCATACAATGAGCGCCTACAGGATATCAACATCGAGGCGCAGATGACCATGCTAGACGCTTGGAATCACCAGAGTTATCGACTGCTTCGTGGGGCCGTTTCCGAGGAACTGTGGGCGTCTTTCAACCCGGAGGAGTAATCATGTGCGCCGCCCTGACGTCCCCGACAGAAACCTATCCTGTCTCGAAGGACCAGTACTTGGACATACGCGTGCCCGCGCAGGACAAGCCACCCACGCTGGAGTCTGCGTATGACGAGTTGGTGCCGTCGGGGCAGCGGGTTTTCCGCCGTCAAGGACTCACCGTTCCCCTATTGATCACGTTCTTAACTGCGGGCGGCGCCGCGACTGGTAGCGCCGCGGCGTCCAGCACGCGCCTCATCGACGCGCCCAATCTCATCGCGCATGTAGTCAAGCTGAACTCCGGGCATGGGACAGTAACATTTCCATCTGCCACAATCGAGCAGGACGATCGCGTCAACCACGAACTGGCACAGATCCGTGCCCTAACCGGGTTGTCCGTGAATGACATGGCTCGCCTGTGTGGCATCAAGAGGCGCCACGTTTACAACCTGCTGGACGGCGGCGAGACCGAGCCCCATCGAGCGGCGAACATTCGTCGCATCGCCGCTGTGATCGAGGGGTGGTCGCATAGATTCCAGCGACCGGAGGCTCTCCGATCGGCCCTACTTGCGCCGCTCGATGGCAGACAGCGGGACTTTATCACCCTTGCCTCGTCGTCCAATGAACCGAATGCGATCGCGACAGCTGCCGATCTATTCGAGGGCTATATGCAGCGGCTCGGCAATGCGAATCCTGTCGTCCGCATGGGTGTGTCTTCTGTCACGGGTCGGCGAGAGGCAGCCGAACAGCTACGCGACCTGTACGGTGAAAACAACGCTCCCACCGGCGCTTAAAGCGCTGATCCGCCGACTGCGGCGCCGGCGCGGTAACGATGCATCAATCGAGGACTCGCCCGTAGAGGCGGCGGCCATCCTTGATGCATCGCCGCCCGACAAAAACACAGTTCCGGAAGGTCCCGCCCCAGTTAGCGGCTTACTCCCGCCCGCCGATGAGGAAGCATTGATCGACGCGCTCATCCTACAAGGATGGGAGCAGGGATGCTGGCTCGACGATAGTGTGGCGGCGTATTCGTTGAACGCGTGGC
>JAABUQ010009904.1_pt1 | contig 12685 bp, 12 predicted proteins | sample 5560001 | NCBI WGS metagenome assembly JAABUQ01 (sample SAMN10711888, study PRJNA513371) | rock metagenome | isolation source: Antarctica rocks | place: Antarctica: Victoria Land, Finger Mt nord | collected 2015-12-18 | reverse complement strand
CATTTGACTGTGCCGTTGTTGGGAGGGGAGGGAGAGGAGGTCGCCTTCGTCTGAGTCTGGGTTGGCGATGCTGAGGTTGTTGTGGTGAGGGAGGGAGAGGGTGGGTTTGGAATCGTAGCGGGCGGCTGGGGGTGGGGCGTCGGTGTTGAAATTGAAGGTGGCGGGATCGGGGTTTGGCGGGGGGGTGTCGGGGTCTGAGCGTGAGTCGTGGGCTTGATAGTCTGGATAGTCGTCTGTTGAGGAGGTCTGCTGTGGGATTTGCGGTGGTGAGTTGTTTTGGACATGATAGGCTTGGTATTGGTTGTTGTACTCATCGTAGTCGTTGGTGTGATTGCCTGTTGGATAAGTGTGGGTACGTGGGTCGGTGGGGGTATCGTTTCGATCTTCTTCTCCTTGCGGCAGTGGTGGGGACTCGACGATGGAGCTCTGGTAAGTGGCGGGCATTTCTGATATGCCGGTTGGCAATTGACTGTAATTCTGCAATTGCTTTTGGTCGCTAGCAAGCGGTGTGGCGAGTGTCTCGACGTTTCGCAATGAGCTGCCCATACCCACAGTGCTACCCAGGCCACTTCTTGGTTCCGCAACCTCCGTGATCTGGCTGTCGGCACCGTCAGATTCGCGAATGCTGAATTGCGCGATGGTGTGCAATTTTCTCGTGACCCAGCTTGCGAGGATCTTGCCCCTTTGTTTTTCACCAAGCCGAGAACGAGGAAAGTCGCCTTTCGAGACAAAGGCCACAATGTCGACTACAACTTGATGCTCGCCGAGGATGGCGTTGACTATCACAGGAACAATAGAAGCCAGATATGCTTTCCGTCCAACTTCAACCAGGACTACAACAAGTCCACCGGCTTGAAAGACAGCGCTGGAACGTATTAGTAGAGGCGCAAAGGTAGAGTAGATGAGAATAAGACACACCATCCATTGGGAACAATATTGCGGTGGCATTTCTCAATCGAATGCTCAATGTCCATGGGGAAATGGCTCAGGCCGTTCACCTCGAAAGTCTCGCCAATACCACCTAGCACGAAAAGGATCTGCATCTCTACTGGCTGACCGCCTGGACCGATAGGCCTAACCACATTGTGTAGAAAACCGAGATCGCCTGTCCGCACGTACGTGACATGGGGGTCTCCGTCGACTGTCCTGCCATTGAATCTTTCAACGTCAAAAGCATCTTTCGACCCGTAGAAGGACTTTACGCATGCCTCCGACTGCACCCATATCTCGCCATATTCACCAATGTGGCATAACCTACAAGTCTCTGGGTTGACTATAGCGATCTGTGTGCTGACTGGCACCATACCAGAGTCTTGAATAAGTAGAGCGGAAGGATCGGTATCCGGGTCGACGGGAAAGATAAGACCTCTTCGTAGAGCGCGAGTATCGAGCCAAAGCTCGATCGGTTCGATACACATGTAGGATCGAGAAGCAACCATAGGATTAAGAACATGGGAGTAGATGGTGTTGATGGATGTTCGATCGAGGCCTGTTGCCGCGAAGTGAAGACGCACTTTTTGGACTACACAATGTTAGAAGACGTCGTTCGTGAGCTTCGCATGTTCACTTACAAACATCAACCCGAGGTCTGCCTTCGGTAGAAATCATCATGTTCTTTAGTTCATGAAGCGTAAAGCCCTTTCCCTGCATTGAATTCATCGCGTGCTCCAGCATCTGGCCGGTGGCATAAGTATCTTTGATCTTGTATCTCGACAGAGTGAGGAAAAGCGACAGAGGATTTGAGGCAAAATCAACAGGTGAAACCAAATACGTTGGAGCCCCTGCAGTCTCATTAAAAAATATCGAGCTCGGACAAAGTCGTGCTTACCAACAAATACTCCCATCAAACATGTATGTACAAATCCTAGACCCATTGTACTCCTTACACATCCAAGGACAGGCCGTGAGCTGGTCATTTGACACGTTTCCTTCTGAACTTTGCATGTACCCATGATCGTGTCATGACCTAGCTGTACCGCTATTCTTCTTTGATCAGGCGTCCAATATGTCCATACAAGCACAGGATAGTCTGGCTTGACCCAAGCAGGCTTCATGGTGAAGCCCAAGTCTCGACATCCACTGGACGACTTTGGAGGTTTCGTTGTATTATAGTAAGATGGTACGCCTACTCTGAGGACCTGCGCAGACTGCTTGATATGCTGAGATACAATCTTTTGTTTCAACAAGTGGTCGACGTCAGAGTTGACCAGAACAGCCTTAACTCGGAAATCAGCAATCATATGGAGGAAGGCGGGCGCGTCTTCGTTCAGACGATTTTGATCGAGGGGAGCCATTGGTATTGCCACAACTCCAACACAGAAGCAAGCATGGCAAGCATACACAAATTCTTCAGAATGTGTATACATCAGGATCATGTGATCACCTGGTGCGACTTTGACTTTGTTCCGAAGATAGAGAGCGACTGCTGCTACCTTGGTGTCGAACTTTTTCCATGTCACACCTCGACCCTCTTTGCCCCGTCCATCAATGGTGCAATAGGCTAGCTCTTCGGCCTGCCGTGCAACTCGCCATTGAAGGAGATCGACTATGCTCGAGAAGTTCGTCAAGGGTGTAGAAGTTCTATCATCGATGACGACTTCCCGGTAGTCAACACCAGAATACTGCTTGTCCTGATGCTGGAGGATCTCCTGTCGAGCCAATGTAGACACTTGTGACCAGATGCCACCAACAGGATCGACTCCAACGGGAAGATTCAAGACAGCTCGCTCTACACCGAACTTGACATGAACGCAGGGTAACGATCCCACATCAAACTCCTTACGACAGAGCATGTTCCCAATTTCTCGCCTACCATTCTTGACCACTCGCGGTAAGGTGTTTGGAGCTGTGATCATCACGCAATATACTCTGAGGTGATGCTGTTGTAACAAGACTTCCATAGTTCGCTCAGACAGAGAGTCTAGCAACGCGGTATCAAGCTGCCGAGGTGGGCCTCCGGACGTCGTCGGTGCCGTTGAAGCAGCACCTGATTCGAGTAGAACAACAGGAAGATGTTCGTCATTCGCAAAGACATCGAAGGCTGTGCAATCGTAAATCTTGGGCACATTTCTCATGACGCTGATTATCAAATGCTGAACGAAGAAATATCGGTATTCAGTAACTTCCATGCCATGCTCCACCCACTCAACTTTTTGTCTTATTCGATCCTCGTAAAGGCCCAGAATGAATATCTTGCCTTCGATGACACACCCGAGCAAACCTGTTCGCAGAAATTCGGGCTCAACGGCCATTGGCGTAGGATTCCCCTCTTGGAATCGGTACGGCCGCGCATGGAAGATGGTCTCTGTATGTTTGGGCAATGCCCAGAATCCGCCAGAGAGAGATGGAGAATCAACCCAAATCTCCCCAATCACGAATGGCGTACATAATAAGCTTGTTTCAGGGTCAACCACTGCCATAGTGGCGTCCGGAATCGGATATCCAAAAGCCCCAATTCTGACGGTTCCTGGTTCTCCAGCCCTTCGCTTTGCTTCCTCACCCATTGCTATTACCACGACCTCGTTCGTTTTCAGTGATTCTTTGTCTAAGAGCGCTTCGCTCAATTCCGTTCGCTCTTTCGGGACCTTTTTCTTTTTCGGGCGCTGGCCAATCAGACTGCCATAACCAGGGCCCGGAAGTGCAGCCTCGCTCTCCTTTTTTTCGTCCGGACTTTCAGCGTCGTCAACGACGTGCATACCCAACGGACAGCCCATCCTCTCTTCACCGCCAAGCCAGTCTCGTACACTGATGACCATGCCTCCGTGTTCTGGAAGGCAGAGCATAGGCGCGACCAATTCTCTGGCGCGATCATTGCGCAGAGGACGAAGCCACCTATCGGCCAATATTTCATGAAACTCACTGTCAACAGTAAGAGTATCAATCAAACATAATTTTACACTCGAGAAATTAGGCTCAAATTTCTTCATAAAGTTTCGCGTGGCCATTGGGTCTTGCTGGTAATTGTAGGCCGCTCGCTTCAGGCCTGGGTAATCAGCTATCATCAGTGTTGCTTTGTATTTTGTAATTAGATTTGCGTAGAGGCCGGGCGTCTCGACTGCAAGAGCCTCTAACCAGACTGTTGTATGCCCACCATACACGGTCAGCAGCAGACCAAGGATCAATCCGATGCTTTGACGTGGATCAAGATAGCTGAGCAGTATCTCCCCAGTGCGTGAGCCTGTCATAAGTCGTCCTGTCTTGTCTCGCAAACCAGAGCTGAAAGTATCATTCCCACTGGTGGGTATAGTGTGAATGATGGCACTCATGCATGCCATTTGATGCATGATAGTCTTGTGACTCATCACAACGCCTCGAAGATCACCTGTGGGGGCTCTGGAGAACTCGATGTATGCAAGATCAGGAACGATCAATGGAGGAACTTCTTCCTTTTTCTTCGGGTGAAAGCTCCCAAACTCGTTTGTCTTCCACCACTCGACCCCTCTTGGCCAATTCAGTTTGTTGGCAGTAATGTCTCTTTGGAATGTTTTGAGATTGACGTCTGTAGTTAGAGCGAGATGCGCTTGGGTTGTGGTGAGAATTATATTCAGCCTGTGGTAGTCGGCAAGATTGGTCGTTGACGATACGTCAAAGTCGTTAATGGGAACCGCAACGACGCCAGCGATATAACAGCCCATGAACGCAACAGCGAAGTCGATTATTTCAGGATCGCGATATATCAATGCTACACGGTCTCCTCTGTAGAGATTGCTTTTGTCGCGAATGACTTGTGCCACTTTTTCTGCCCTGCTTGCCAGCTTTTCCCATGTTATTGATGAAAATTCCTTACCCTTCTGATCCAGCACCCAGTATGCCGGTTGCTTCGGTATCGTCCGTGCACGGTGTCTGAGGACTGTGGCAATGTTGTCAAATTTGGCCATTGGGATGTTGCTATTGTGGGGATCGTAGACAGCAAACGGCACTTCTCTTGGTTCCAGTGGCGACTGATGGCTCAATGCTCCAGCCGGAGGCAAATCACTGTTCCTTAACATTGGCGGTGCAGTGTTGGCAGTCGGCGAGAAAGTATCTGTGGTGGAGTATCTTTGGGGCCCGCCACCATAGCTGTCACGCTGTGCTTCGTTTTGATCGCCTGCAAAATCCTGAAAGTAGGCCTGGTCCACCAATGTTGAGTTTCTTGTCTGATCGCCATTGCCGTAGCCATCTCCTCGTGGGCCGTTGTGACCGCCATCATTTGCCGGATTGAAAGCATACTGCGATTCTGCGGTAGTGCCCTGCCTCCCTGTATCCTGGCTTTGTCGGCCGCTATATGAATCAGGCCCGATTGAGGGCGCACCTGAACTTGGATTTGTAATTGCTAACCGTGGCCCAGAAGATTGCCACATCATCTCCGATCTTGGAGAGACTGACCTTTGAGTGAGAGCCGCAAGAGAAGCGGCTCGAGACCCATTATTGGAAGGATGCGCTGTATCATCTGGGGAATGTACGCGCAGGCCCCTTGCTGATTCACCAGGAGGAGCAAGGTATTGGGACAGGATGAGGGTCCGTCTTTTCTGGTATCCTGAGTTCTAATAAGCTCCTGCGACCCAAATTGTATCCCACTATGCCCACCTTTTTGTGTGATTTCCCCCTCTTCCAATTCAAGGTCAAGCTCCTTCAGCTTGCTCTGCAGCTCCGGGTTATCGTCCGCCATGCTTTGCAGTCTGAGGTATTTAAATAAAGGATAGAAAAAAGCGCAGTACGCTCGCCGATGCCACGGATAGAGGCTTCATTCACCGCGCCTGGAGCATTGCCAGAGGGCGACAGCGAAGCAAACAAACCATCTGCAGTCGGACTTAGGTCGGAAAGGAAATATGCCTCTTCGGGGTAACCTGCAAAATTGCGAAGCAAACGAATGACGGGGGTCGAACAGACGAGTTGGCGCAAATCGGGAGGAGACTTTGGGTTGAGTAAGGTAATACAGAAGTATTCGATGCTTGGCCTTGATACCTCAAGCTTCACGTACTGTAAGCTGCCATTCGCTCGTACTCGCAAATTAGGTTTGATACCCGAGTTGGCCCTAAGCCATGAGAGGCTTGGCATGCGTCCCATTATTCCCGCTTTTGGTGATGAATGCTGGACCTGATAATCGACGTGATGTCGATATTCTCAGAGACAGGAACCTCAAATAGATATAACAACCATGTATCTCAGATCTGAGTTCAGTCACACTTTTGTCACATTTTGTTGTCAAATCAATTTCATAAACTCTCTCCAATTAGGTGATTCTCTGAGCTTGATACAATGGTCCTGCTCCGTACTGTATGGCTAACGTTGTCGAGAAGCTATCAGGACTATAGATAACTTGCTCTATACAGTCCGAGATTGATGAGCCTTTCTCGGCGGACAGGAGTGCCTGATGAGTCTCTTCTGAAATAATCGATAGAAACGAGTGAAGACACCACCAGTCACAAGCTGTAGTGGTCTGTATGCAAAGACGTATGTTTGTAATCGCTGCTAGCAAGCAGGCCGGCGATGCCCTAGCTAGGGGGCGAGAATCGGGGAGGAGAGTCTTCGGACATCTTTGATGCTGCTCCCTACCCTGTCGGTCTTTTTCACGTTCTTGAGTCTCATGTTCTGTTCTCTAAGCAAAAGAGCCTTCCCTGGCCTGTCTCGCACTTCTCGCACTTCTCGCACGTAAAAATACCCTCCAGCGGGCTCAACAAGGCAAACGCTGACCCAGGAACTGTACGAGGTGCAAATTCTGTACAGTAGTGAAGGGGCTGTTATCTCAATTGAAAGTCACGGCGCTTCGACGACTATCGTTGTCGCAAGGAAAGAAAATAACCAGATCAACATCCAGATCAGAATTAGCAAGCAATGCGGCAGACACTCCCATGCACGGCAATGCACAATATTACCAGGCTTTCGAAAGCATTTCATTGATCTCTATGATGGCTCCCGCCACCTATAAGTCTCAGCCGATATCTATTTTCATTCAATCGACAACTTTGCTAGATCTACTCCTTAATTTCTTAAGCTACAGCTTATGGCAAGCCAAACATTTTAAACAGGCAACCTTTTCTAAAGCACTGCTTCGGGCTTTCCGCACCGCTTCGATTTTCCATTTTGCTAGGAGAGTTAGTGACAACTTGCTTTTCGAAAATTTCAGGCGTATATGCCGCAAAGCATCATTACCATTGAACACGGCGTTGCGGGTTCCTGAGAAAGTCTCTCTGTTGATACGCTTAGTGCCGTGGGTCTTCTGTCCTTCTTTGATATCTTCAGTTGCACGCAAGAGAAGTGATGGATTCGACATGCTGATTGCGCTAGCTACCCAACATATCCACGAGACCCTGATTGACATAGATCGGGTGTCGGCTGTATTCTATTCCCCTTGGGATCTTATTATCGAATTCTGGAATGCTTGATCCAGCGATCTCTTACTTCCTAGATAGTTGGCCATGAAGGGAACTCTCCCATTAGATTCAGGGGATTTGGGATCCTATAACCCCCATCTGAAAATCGCACAATCTTCCGTTATAAGCTAAACGCTGGTGATATACCCAAGCTAAGTTCCTAATGCGGTCGCAACGCTACAGATGACTCATTGAGGTTCCATTTCTCTGTGCCGTTGAAAGAATCCTGGTCCCGATGTCGGCCATGCTAAGCTTAGGCCCGGCCCGGGCCTAAGCCTCGATAGGCTTGGCACCGGTAGGTAAGGTATCTCCGGCCCGATGGCTTGCCGAGGGTTCATCAAATGTTTTTCATTTTCTCTGCGGCGCTGGCGTGGCATCCCGATGGGATCATCACACAACCTGCCTCAGATATCCTTACGCACCTCGTCGTCACCCGACCCCGGTCCTATTGTTATCGCCGAAATGGACTTTGACTTCGACTTCAATCCCCAATATAAGATGACTTCTCTCTGCTCCCATCCATCCGCGTTCCAGTCATCGCTGACGCAAATATATTGCGTTCCTACAATACACACCACATTCCTTCGGCCTAAAGTCTCCTACCTCACAACCATCCCCGCCAATGTTTTGCCCCGCCCCTGCCAGCAAAACAAGTCTCTACGATGCAGATGACACCAGCCGGTCTTCAAGTCCACATCAACCCACAGATCTCGAAAAGGCTGAAACGCAACCCGATGTCCCCAATGCCATCACCAGTGGCCGAGTCTCCCGCATACAAAGCTTGACTCGAAGACGCGCGACTTTTGACCACGCCCTGTCCCATGTAAAGACCACCGAAGATGTATTGGTCGATTTTGATGGCCTCGACGATCCATACCGCCCAATCAACTGGCCCTTTCGAAAAAAAGTCGTCACCACCGTACTTTACGGACTAACTACCATGGGCAGCACCTTTGCCAGCAGTGTGTATGTAATCATATAATCATGGATAGGGAGTTTATGCTAATACCTTCTGCAGCTATTCTCCTGCCATCAACCAAGTCTCCCAGCAATTCGACGTTGGGACTGAAGTATCACTCCTTGGATTGAGCGTCCTCCTCGTGGGCTTTGGTCTCGGTCCTCTGATATGGGCACCACTTTCAGAAGTCTATGGAAGGAAGCCAGCTGTGTTGGCGCCCTACTTCCTCGCTGGAGTCTTCAGCTTCGCGACTGGCTCCGCAAAAGATATCCAAACAGTCGTCATTACAAGATTCTTTGCCGGTTTCTTTGGATCTGCGCCAGTCACCAATACCGGAGGGGTATTGGGGGATATCTGGGACCCCAGACAGCGTGGAACAGCACTCGTTGGGTATGCTTTTGCTGTTGTGGGTGGCCCTATCCTGGGGCCAATCGTTGGTGGAGCCGCTGTGCAGAGCTATCTTCGATGGCGTTGGACAGAATACCTGACTGGAATACTCATGATGACTATGCTAGTACTCGATGTCCTCATTCTCGATGAATCCTACCCGTCGAGACTGCTTGTATATAAGGCGAGAAGACTCAGACATGAAACCGGAAATTGGGCACTACATGCGAAATTCGAGGAATGGGATGTCTCGCTGAAAGAGATGGCGATCAAATTCGGCATTCGGCCTTTTCAGATGCTCATGACCCCAATCTGCTTCCTCGTCGCTCTGTACGCTTCGTTCTGTTATGGGATTCTCTATGCCAACCTTGCATCTTTCCCAATCGAATTTCAAGAGGAACGCGGATGGAGTTTGTTGGTCGGCGCCCTACCTTTTCTGGCTCTCCTCATCGGTATTCTTATTGGTGGAGCTGCCAATGTCCTCAATCAGAGCTACTACATTCGTCGTTACGAGGCCAATGGAAACAAAGCTGTACCCGAAGCACGTTTACCTCCGATGATGATTGGGTCAGTCTTCTTTGCTGGAGGCCTTTTCGTCTTCGGCTGGACGTCTGACAAGAGCATTCCATGGATTGCTCCATGTATTGGAGCTGCCATGATGGGATTTGGCTTCTTCACGATCTTCCAAAGTGCCTTGAACTACCTCATCGATACATTTCAAAAATATGCTGCCAGTGCGATCGCCGCCAACACCTTTCTTCGATCGGTGTTTGCAGCCGCTTTTCCGCTTTTCATCAACCCTATGTACCATAAGCTTGGTATACCTTGGGGAACGAGCATCTTCGCCTTCTCCGCGGTCGCCTTGATACCCATTCCGTTCCTCTTCTTCATCTATGGCAAACGATTGAGAGCTCGTGGGAAATACTCGTCCAACATGGGATGATTTTTCAATTTCGGGTAGCGGACACGATGGTTAGATGCCCCGAGGACCAAGACGCCAACGGCAAAAGGGGGGGGTGAAAGCCACCGAGCCAGCTTCAGTGATAGGCTAAAGAAATGCCGGTAAATCTCTGGTACGTGACCGAGCATGGTTTAATTCGAGACCAATCCTCCCCAGCCTTGATTGCTTCGCATGATGAAAAAAAATCAAATTTATCACAGACCTGTTCTGAACACTCGTGTGGATATCTTTTATCTTGGAGACCTTCTGATATTAAAGCCACTATACCTTTCTACGACTTTACCGATGTCTAGCCATGCAGCATGCTAACTTGCTTATGTCTACAGGACCGAACGGCTTCGAGAAGTCGCATCTTAGCTATATATAGTCCGAGGATGCAATGTCCTGAAACAAGGAAGACTTATCAAGTGGGAACGATTGATCGTCTGCAAAAGTTGCACAGAGTGGAAACGTTTCCTTTTGGTCTTCTCGTTGTGCTGGGTAGAATGCCATCTAATGGGGGCCTTCCTTGGGCTCATAATTTCAAGACATTTATGATGGCGATCTAGATGGGACCACATGCTTAATGCTACAAAGTCTTGCTACCTATTTCGAACCAATCTCCAGTCATTCCTCGATTCTCAAAGCATGGTGTGTGATTCCCAGTATTTCAAGACCTGGTCAACATTTGCTTTGTTCATTCGCCAAAAGATGTCAATCCACCGCCTTTGTCCTGGGATTCCCACTTCTCTATTCCTCATATTTGTTTGAACAGCGACAATCCCATTGTCCATTTTTGTTGGGCTCACAACGCAGCGACTAACAAAAGTATCGTCTTCTCCGCGAGTGGGCATCTTTGATCTCGAGACACTACTGCTCTTTTGGTCATCATCTAACAAACGGCCTCTTTAATTGCGAAACATAATCTATGACACCCAGTGGGGACCAATCATCTTCGTTTGCTACTCAGAGACCGAGCCGTCCCCACCATGGACGCTTCGCCCGAGGAAATTGCTGCTGTTGAGGCAGCTTATGCGGAAATGCTTGAACAACAAAACGGTTTTAACATTGAACTCGACTGGGACAGCTTGCAGATGATTGGCTCAGAAACCTCAGTAGACTCGTCATCCACGCCATTGGAAGTGACGAGCTTGCAGCCTGTGCAAGGACAGCCAACTCTCTCCAGTGAGCATTCTGGATCACCGTCCGTTGAAGAGATCGATTTCCCCGAGTTGACCTCAGACGAGCCTGCTCTTACATCCCCAAATATTACCAATAGCAACTTAGACTTTGATTTCGACTTCGATAAAGAAATTCGAGAGTCTACGGGACCTCCCACCCAGGCCAATGGGGTAGCTCCTGCACTATCAGCCCCTCAAGACCTTACTGATGAAGTCTTAGCAAAAAGCCGGCCGTCCTTCTGGAAGCGGCCCTTCCTAACGCCTGACACCGCATGGCTGTTCGAAGACAAATACTGTCCCAGCCCGGACAGCGCCTTGCTCTGCTCGCCGAACCAATACCTACAGCCTCCGCAGCCCCAACAGCGGGCACGTCCTGTCCTGCCGTCCGCATCAGCAATGGTCCACGTTCAAGGCCAGCACGACGGAATCCTCTTGTCTAATGGAGCTCAGCGCAGGTCCAACACGGCTCCAGTCAACGCAACCACAGCATGCGCCAAACCCCTTCAAAAGGCCACACACACATCCAAAGACCTCGCCCACTCCAGCCTCGGCTACCAGCAAAACCCAAGCTACACCCCTCTCCCCACCCCCCCTCAACCCTGGGACATCTTCACCCACACCCTCTCAGGCGAGCTCGACCCCGCCCAGCTCTACACCCACACCGAAATAACCCGCTACCTCCTCTCCAACCCCCACCCCCTAACCCTGCGCATCCACCGCAACCCCGCCAAATCCCGCGCCCGCTTCCCCACCACCCTCTCCCACCGCTGCCGCTTCACCACCTGCCCCGCAACACACAACACCATAAACCAAGGCCACGCCTGCGTCGCCTTCGACGAACTCTCCACCACGACCCCAAACCACGACCCCTTCCTCAACGCCGCCTACGTGCACCTCTACTGCCTCGAGCGCTTCTGCGACTTCCCCCTCATCTGCTCAACCCTTCCCACCGTCGCCGAAACCCGGAAATTGCCCAAAGAACCCCGGGGCGTCAACCGCATGGAATTCTCCTCCGTAGCCGAAGAAAAAGCCGTCACGACCTTCATCGAAAATTGTCGCCACACCACCCTCCCGGCCGCATATCGACGCTACGACAACGGCGCGTGGCGGTACGAGGGCACATTGTGCCACTCCCTCGCCATCATCAAATTGCGGAGCCAGAAGAAAGGCACGATCAGGCAGCGCGAGGCGAGGGTGCTGAGGGCGGGGTATCGGGGCGCGACGATGGATAGTCATTTGGGGGATTTGGAGGCGGAGGCGGAGATCAGAGGGAAGACGCGGCTGCATCGGAATCAGACGAGGCACTACAGTGGGGAGAGGAAGGGGAGGGTGAGGGCGTGGGGGGGTGGTTTTGTTGGGGAGGGTGACGAAGAGGAGGAGGAGGAGGAGGGAGATTGTGAGGGGCTCGATGGAGAGGATGCGGCGGTGGATGTGCAAGCGCGATTCGGCGCGCTGCCGGCGCATACGTTGGCCCTTCCTCGGCGGAGGAGCGACCAGGTGTCAACGTATCCACCCCACACCCATGAAACGGCCCCCCCGCCTCCGCCACGCCGCTCCACCGACGATCCCACCGACCATTACCTGACCGACGTGCTGTCTGACCTGGGAACAGCGACCCCCTCAACCTCCCCATCAGACACCGACCTCACCCCCGCTACTGACCTCGCAACAATAACGGTACAGAAAATGCAACTCCAGTTACAAATCCTACAGGCAAAAGAGGAAATCGCGTGGGAGTTGCAGGTGCAACAGAAACGCGGGAGGGAGGAGGCAGGGGGGTGTGAGGGAGGGGAGAGGGGGGGGAAGAGGCTGCGTAGTTGGTGAGGCTGTGCTGTCCTGGGGTAGCTCAGGAGGGAGTTTAGGGGGG
>JAABUQ010009900.1_pt1 | contig 12690 bp, 11 predicted proteins | sample 5560001 | NCBI WGS metagenome assembly JAABUQ01 (sample SAMN10711888, study PRJNA513371) | rock metagenome | isolation source: Antarctica rocks | place: Antarctica: Victoria Land, Finger Mt nord | collected 2015-12-18 | reverse complement strand
GTGTAGTACTGGCCGAAGCCGACTGTGCCGAGGTGGCGGGTGAGCAGCGGGGCAGACACGAGCCCGAGCAGGGCTCCGGCGAAATAGCTGCTCACTCGCATCCCGGCACCACGGATCGCGCGGGGCCCGGCCTCCGGAGTATCAAGCACGTCCGGGCCGACAGAGTCGGCGATGGGACCCGTCGGGTCGGTCGTCGCGCTGTGGGCCACTGCCTCAGTCTGCTACATGGTCGATCGCTCCCCAGGACCGAGTGCATCGTTACGCGGCCGGCCGGCTCCTGAACCGAGCGCTTCGACGACCACTGCTCCTTGAGGGCTACCGTGCTCGCAGCCTTGGCACTCCTATCGCGGCCAGCCCCGTCGCCTTGCGTCGGTCAGGTGCGCCATTGCGCGCCATCGTCCTCGCGGGCCCTGCACGCGTCCCGTGCTCAGGGGAAGGAATCACCTGACCCCGCACCCGACTCCCCTTGTGCGGTTGTGGCCCGCCACCACCCCACCGTCCGTGCCAACCCGTCCTCGAGCCCAATGCGCGGGTGCCACCCGACGTCGCGATCGAGACGACTGACGTCGGCCAGGATCCGCTCCGGCTCGTGGGGCCGTGCGCTCCGCGCGCCAAGCTTGAGGCGCCGGGCATCTCCCGCCATCTCGGCCGCCCGCGCCGCGAGCCATTTCAGGCGCGTCGGCTCGCCGGACGCCACATTGATCTCCCCCTGTAGGTCGCTCTCGAGCAATGTCACCAGCGCATCCGCGAGGTCCTCGACATAGAGGTAGTCACGAATCTGCATCCCGTGAGTGGTCTCGGCCGCCTCTCCCGACAACACCGCCCGGATAACAGACGGGACCAATCGCTCCGGCGCCTCTCCAGGGCCAAAAGTGAAAAAAATCCGCGCCCAGGCCAGAGACAGACCCGCTTCCTGCGCTATGACCTGGGCCCCTTCGCGCGCCGCGTCCTTTGCCTGTCCGTAGGGCGTCGACGGCGTGATTGGCGTGGCACCCTCAACGCACAACGAGTTGTCCCATCGGTATTCCGCACAGGTGCCCGCCAGTATCGCGCGCCGATCAGGCGCCGCGAAGGCGCCCACTAGGTCCACCGTCGCCTCCCGCCAACGGTCGTTCAAGTCGGACCGCCAGGCGCCACCGTGTCCTACCTCCCAGGCAAGATGGATCAGCCCCTCAGGCGCAACGTCTTTGATCAACTGCGCTGCAACCCCGGGAACGAGGAGATCGCTGCGGTGTGAGTAACCGCAGTCGGCAGCGACAGGGGAGGCGCGTCGCCCGACGGCATGGACCTCATAGCCACGCTGGCTCAGTACCTGAACCACGTGGCGTCCGATGAAGCCGGTCGCGCCCGTAACCAAGACGCGCTTCACTCAAGCAGTCTCGGAATCGGGAGACGCACCAGGAAGCGGCCTCCCCAATCGCGAATGTACGCCAATTCGTCCACGATCTCGTCCTTTAGGTTCCACGGGAGAATTAAGACGACATCGGGTCGGGCCTCAGCGATGGCGCCGGGGGGGCGAATCGGGATGTGCGTGCCTGGCAGCAGCAAACCCTGTTTGTGAGGGCTGGCGTCGCACGTGAAGTCCACGACATCTCGACCTATGCCGCAGTAGTTGAGAAAGGTGTTGCCCTTCGCCGGAGCGCCGTATCCTACAACGCTCTTCCCACCATTCTTGAGCTCGATCAGCGCGTGGAGGATGTTCCGCTTATCCTGTTCGACCCGCAGTCGATACTCCGTATATGAATCAAGTCGCTCGAGACCGGCCGCGCGCTCACGAGCAAGCAGCTCATCGACACGGTCCGTGCGCAGCTTAGATCCGTCGTCCCGATGACGCGCGAAGATGCGCAATGAGCCACCATGCGTCTGGAGCTCCTCCACGTCGAACAGATCGAGTCCGTGGGCCGCAAAGATACGGCGTGCAGTAGCGAACGACAGATAGGAGAAGTGCTCGTGGTAGATCGTGTCCCACTGGGAACGCTCGATGAGCCGCAACAGATGCGGGAACTCCATGGTGATGACGCCGCCCTCACTGAGAAGGATCTTCATGCCGGCCACGAAATCATTGATGTCAGGTACGTGCGCCAGCACGTTGTTACCGACCAAGAGGTCGGCCCGGTGATCGGGCGCCAGGGTCCTCGCAGCCTCGGTCCCGAAGAACTGTACGAGGGTGTTGATTCCCTTTTGCACTGCCACTCTGGCTACGTTGGCCGCGGGTTCGATGCCTAGCACGGGAATCGAGCGCTGATGAAAGAACTGAAGAAGATACCCGTCGTTGGATGCCAACTCGACCACGCGGCTCGTGGTGTCGAGGCGCCAGCGGTCGACCATCTCCTCGGCATAGCGCTCGGCGTGAGTCACCCACGTCGTCGAGTAGGAAGAGAAGTACGCGTAGTCGCCGAAGATGCTCTCGGGCGTCTCGAACTCCTCGAGTTGAACCAAGAAGCACTGTGCGCAAACAAGAGCGTGCAGTGGGTAGAACGGCTCCATCCGCGCCGCATCCTCCAGGGTCAGAAATCTGTTCGCCAACGGCGACATCCCGAGATCGGCGAAGGTGACCTCGAGCGGCGCTGAGCAAAATCTACAAGTAGGGATCATTGACCGTGCCCTTGCGGCTGGGCGATGATAACCGCTCAGGTCCAGGCTCAGCGACTGGCCCGTCGTTCACGCCCGAACCTCCGCGCGACGGCGCCGAGGGCCGGAATGAGTGCATGCGGAACCAGCAGGACCGGCAGGCTGCGTATCCAAAACTGCGGAAGAAACCAAAACCAACGGGTCATCGCGACCAGCAACCGAAGATCACCGGCCGTCGTATGACCGGGTTGGAGCTTGTAGTGGGCGAGGCCGTAGGGGTTGGCCTGGATCACGAAAGCTTGGTTCATCAGGATTCGATAAAGCTCGCTTCGGCGGCCAAACAGCTGGGCCCACACACGCGCGCGATCTCCCATGAGCATTGTCTGGTAACGGTCGAACTCACTACCTTTGGGTGGGTCGAGGTTGGAGGTTCCCACCCGATGGCGGACGGCCTCCTTTGGATAAAACCGCCACCGGGGTGCCCGCCGCACCATCTCGACCATGATCGGGATGAGTGGGAACACGAGCCCTGCCTCGATGCCACCCGAACCTATGCTCTTTACGGCGGCTAGCCAACGCTCGCGGTGCACGATCTGTGTTGACAAGAAGTCAAACAAGAGGCCCAGTCGGCTGAAGGTCTCCTCTGGCGTGACGTAAAGCTCTTGACCCGCTGGAGGCAGGATCGGCCGGGTGACGGCAGAGACCTGCTCGGGGCTTCGGACGTCATAGACGACATGGCTCGTGGTAATGCCGGTCAGTGCCGGATCCGCTTCGAGCAGTGCGAGTACATCAGCGATCGATCCTGGCTCTAACGTATCGTCTGATCCCAGCAGCCAGCAATACGAGCCGGTAGCCGCCGCGACCACCCGCAGCATGTTCTCGGTGAACCCAAGATTGCGCTCATTACGGTGGTAGACGAGGCGATTTGCGCCCAAGCGCCGCCTGTAGATCTCCATGATCTCTGCGGTGCGGTCACGCGACGCGTTGTCGCTGACGCAGACCTGCACGCGACCATCTGCCAAGTCGTCTCCTACCTGCGACAAGACACTGTCAATTGCGCTGCGCAGATGTTCGGCACGACCATCATGCGTCGGTATGCACACCGAGAGACACGGCGTCTCTGGACCATCCCGAGGGGACACAGGGTTGGAACGAAGGTCCCGCTCGGGCAAGGATCGGACGATATCTGACTCGCCATGGAGCATCATCGGGTCAGGATCGGTGATTGGCCCGAGTGTCCTGGCGACGGCGAGGGCAGCTACGTTGTCGAAAAAGGGCTGAGCGCTCACGCCCAGTGGCCCCGACGGTGACGCTACCGTGCGGAGCCATGCTCGAGTCAGCGGCGCGATGATCTCGGTCGTCATCCCCGTCAAGAACGGCGGCGAGGACCTGGCCCGCTGTCTGACCGCCATCGGCGATCAGGTCATCGGCGAGTCGGTCGAGACGGTCGTGGTCGACTCGGGCTCCACCGACGCCAGTCCCCAGAGAGCACGCTCGCTGGGGGCGCGCGTGCACGTCATTGCGCCGCAGGACTTCAATCACGGGGCCACGCGCAACCTCGGAGCCCGACTGGCCCGGGGCGACATGCTCGTGTTCATCAGCCAGGACGCCTTTCCCCTGGGGCCGGACTGGCTCGAGCGGCTGACCTCCCCACTCCGGGAGGACGATCGCCTGGCGGGCACCTACGGTCGCCAGATTGCTCACGTTGACGCATCTCCTTCAGAGCGCTTCTTCCTGGACTTCCTCTACGGACCCACCAGCCGTGATCAGCGGGCGGCCGCAACCACGGAGCTGTCCATGGAGACCACGCTGTTCTCCAACGTCAACGCGGCCATCCGGCGCGACGTCTTCGCGCGCTTTGCCTTCGTGGACGACATCATCATGAGTGAGGATCAGGAATGGGCCCGGCGCGTGCTCCTGGCCGGATATGGGCTGCGCTATGTGGCCGAGGCTGCGGTGGCGCACTCCCACCCCTACACCCTCTCCCAGGCCTTCCGCCGCTTCTTTGACTCCGGAGTCTCGGCCGAGCGCGCCTACCTCTCCGGCGCGCGCCCCTCGGCGGCGGTGCTGCGTCGCCAGGCGGTGCGCTACGCGCGGGAGGAGATGGCGTGGCTGTGGCGCACCGGTCATCGTGGGGCGATGCCGCACGCGGTGCTCTACGAGCTGGCCAAGTTCGTGGGGCTCCAGCTCGGAGCTCGCCACCGTCTGCTGCCGCTGGCCGTCAAGCGGCGCCTGAGTGCGCTGCCCGTCTACTGGGCGCGCCTCGTCTAACCTGGGCGCCCTGGACCGGGTTTCGTCGCTCACCCCAGGGCTCGCCGTGCCTGCGCCCGCTCCGCGCCCGTAGCCATGGCCACCGTCTGCGCCTTTGTACTGACCCGCAACCGCAAGGCTCTATTGGTCGAGTGCCTCGAGGCCCTGCTGGCTCAGACGCACCCCGTGGACCGGGTGATCGTCTTGGACAACGCCTCTGAGGACGGTACCGAGGCGCTGCTGCGCGAACGGGGCCTGCTCGATCGGCGCGAGCTGGAATTTCACCGCAGCGAGCGCAACCTCGGCGGGGCCGGCGGATATGCGGAGGGGGTCCGCCGGGGATCGCAGTCCGGCCAGTACTGGCTGTGGCTCATGGACGACGACGCCGAGCCCCACCCGGATGCCCTGGAGCGGATGCTGACCTCGCCGCCCGGGCTGGACCCCGCCACCACCGTGCTGTGCACCGCGGTGCGCCACCCCGACGGGAGCGTCGATCCCTTGCACCGGTGTCGGCTCGGACGCTTCGTGGTGCCCCTATCCGAGGCGGCCTACCGTCCGGGCACCTACGTCGATGTGCAGTGCGCGTCCTTTGTGGGCTTCATGATCCGCACGGCGGTGGCGCGAGAGATCGGCCTACCTCGGGCAGAGTTCTTCCTCGGCTATGACGATGCCGAGTACTCCCTGCGAGCCCGCCGCCGCGGGCGCATCCGCCTGGTACCCGAGAGCACGATCGTGCACAAGATCGTGGTGGGGGGCGGGGAGTCGACCCGGCGCAGCCGGCTGTGGAACCGCGTGCTCGGACACCAGTACACGTCGGCTCCGTGGGAGAGCTTCTGGAAGGACCTGTACCGGGTGCGCAACTTCATGGCCGTCAAGCATTCCCTGAGGCCGGTCAGGCCTGCGGCCTTCGCGGGCCTAACTGGGGTCTACGTGATCAAGACCTTGCTCTACGATGCCCAACCGCTGCGCCGCGTGCCGTGGATCGTGCTCTATGCGCGCAAGGGCCGCGCCGGGGACTTCGCCGGCCCCTCCCCCGAGGACTGGGTGCGCATGGCGCAGAGCGAGGACTGATGACGATTCCGATTCCCATCGCCCAGCGGGCGAACACCGGACACGGAGGTAGGAAGCCTACGCAGAAGCCGCATGGGCTTCGCTAGGCCGGCGCCGGCGCGCGCTGGAAGGCCTCGATCTGTCCCAGGGTCACCGACCGAATGTCCTCGCCGTCACGCAGCGCCGCGTACCAGTCGACCACGGCATCAAGGCCCTCGCTGAGGTTCCAGCGCGGACGCCAGCCCAGCTGGTTGCGCGCCCGTGAGGAGTCAAGCTTGAGATAGCCGGCCTCGTGCGGATGTGGTCCAGGGTCGATCGTCCACTGCAGCGGCTGCGTCCAGCGCTCGGCGATGCGCTCAACTATCCATCGCACGGGCCGCGCATCCTGATCGCTGGGACCGAAGTTGTACGCGCGCGCGTGCTCAGGCGATCGCCACAGCGCCTCGGCGAGGACGAGGTAGCCGCTCAGGGGGTTGAGCGCGTGCTGCCACGGTCGGATGGCCTGAGGGTTGCGCACCGGGATCGGCGCGCCCGCCAGGGCTCCGCGCATCATGTCGGGCACCAAGCGGTCAAGAGCCCAATCGCCTCCTCCGATGACATTACCTGCACGGGCGCTGGCCAGGCGCGTCTCGTCATCGACGGCGAAGAAGGAGCTGCGGAAGGCGTTTGTGACGAGCTCCACGCAGCCCTTGGAGCTTGAGTAGGGGTCATGGCCGCCCATCGGGTCAGACTCCCGGTAGCCCCACTCCCACTCCCGATTCTCATAGCACTTGTCCGAGGTGACGACGACCACGGCGCGCACCCCGCCGGCCCGGCGAACTGCCTCGAGCAGGTTGATCGTACCCATGACGTTGACCTCATAGGTCTCGCGCGGGCGCTGGAAGGAGGGTCGCACCAGCGACTGGGCCGCCATGTGGAAGACGACCTGCGGGCGGGAAGCGGTGACCGCGTCAAGAATTGCCTCGTGATCGCGCACGTCGACCCGTAGGTCCTCGACGTCCTGGGCGAGCCCGGCCACCTCGAACAACGACGGGCTGGTGGGCATGGTGTCTGACAGCCCGACGACGTGGGCGCCCATCCGGGCCAGCCACAGCGACAGCCACGAGCCCTTGAAGCCGGTGTGCCCGGTGATGAGCACTCGCCGCCCGCGCCAGTGGCCAGGCTCGACCTTGCCACGCGACAAGCTCGTATCGACCGGGCCGCTCAGCTCCACGTCTTCCACGGCGCGTTGGCGCCCTCCCACAGCTGCTCGAGCGTCCGGCGGTCGCGCAGCGTGTCCATCGGCTGCCAGAAGCCGTCGTGGCGGTAGCAGGACAGCTGATCGGCCTGGGCCAAACCGCGCACCGGTTCGTCTTCCCACACCGTCGCGTCCCCCTCCACATAGTCCCCGACGCCCGCGGAGAGCACAAAGAAGCCGCCGTTGGTCCAGCCACCGTCACCAGGGGGCTTCTCCCGGAAGTCCAGCACGCGATCACCGGCGACATCGAGTGCCCCGAAGCGCCCGGGAGGCTGCACCGCGGTAACCGTGGCCAGGGTGCCCTGCGAGCGGTGAAAGTCGATCAGCGCGCTCACGTCCACGTCGGCCAGCCCGTCTCCGTAGGTGAAGCAGAAGTCCTCATCGCCGAGATAGCCGAGCACGCGCTTGAGCCGCCCCCCGGTCATGGTCTGATCGCCGGTCTCGACGAGGGTCACGTTCCACGGCTCGGTCTCCGAGCGGTGGATCTTCATGGCCCCGCCCCTGAGATCGAACGAGACGTCGCAGTTGTGCAGGTGGTAGTTGGCAAAGTACTCCTTGATCATGTAGCCGCGATAGCCCAGGCAGATCACGAAATCGTTGATGCCGTGCGCCGAGTAGATCTTCATCACGTGCCAGAGGATCGGCTTGCCGCCGATCTCCACCATCGGCTTGGGCCGCACCGCGGTCTCCTCGCTCAGCCGCGAGCCCAGTCCGCCCGCCAAGATCACCGCCTTCACGGCGCAAGAGCTTAGGCCACGCCCCCGCCTGTGCCCGGTGCGCGCAGGAGCCATGGGTACTGCGCCGGGCAATGAGCGCTGAAGGCTGGCCGTCAGCGCCTCGGCCCAGCGAGCGCTCGCGGGCGCGAAGCCGTCAGTGCTCGATGACGCCCACCACGTTGGATCCCCCCGCGACGTAGGGGAAAGCGGCCTCGTACTTGGACACCACGCGGAACTGATACCGAGCGGGGCCCGCCAGGCGAAACCGGTAAGTCGAGCGGAAGCGACCAGCGCCATCCGTGCGCACCACGCGGAACTGGATCCATCCGCCACCACGCTGACGAGCTTCGAGGATGAGCTGCTTTCCCCCTCGCGGCACCGGTTTGCCGCGCACGTCGCCGCTGAAGACGATGCGGCTGCCCTGGCTGGCGGAGGCCGGGGCGATGGCCAGATGCAGGCCGGCGCGCACGGCGATCTGCAGAGAATGCTGGGCCACCGCCCGGGTGTCGTTGAGGTGGCTGCGGTACAGGAAGCGCAGCGTGCGCGAACTGCCGCGCGCCAGTCGGTAGACGAAGCGCCCGTCGTTGCCCGTGCGAGCGCGGCCCTCACGGGTGGGTCGTGCGCCTGGGTAGCTGGGCCGGGTAACGACGTCGATCGCGGCGCCGGAGATCGGATGGCCTCCCGGCGCGGTCAGGCGACCGACGACGCGATGGCGCTGTCCGAAGCCGCTCGTCAGCCGCGGCCCGCGGCCGTGTGACCAACGGGCGCGCAACTGGGCCTGGTCAGACGGGTCGCTGCCGTTGCCCGGGCCGCGTCCGTGAGCTCCAGCGCCGACGCCATTGGCGAAGCGCACGACGCGGTCGATCACCTTGGCTTCGTTGCCTGCGGCGTCGCTGACCGACACCGTGAGCTCGTGCTGGCCATCGGGTACCTGCGCACTGTTGAACAGCTGGTGCACGTCGGCGGCGAGCAGGCACGGCTGCCCGTAGAGAAAGGCGCGCAGGCCGTCGCTGGCACCGCCGACGTCCTGGCAACGACCACCGTTGTCCCCCACCGCGGCCTGACTGACGGCATGGCCGTCGACGCGGTAGGTCACCGCGTACAGGCCTGCCCCCGCGTCGGTGGCACGGAACCCGATGTCCTGCAGGCCGGTGAGCGAGGACGCGCTGAGCAACGAGCCCGCGGCCCCGGTCGAACTCGGTGGCGCGTCGTCCTCGAGGGTGATGTCGGCGGCGGTGACATGCACCTCCGCGGTGTACCGCGGGCTACCCGTGCCGCCGTTATCAGGGCACGTGTAGCCGGGGGCGCCGGCGCAAGCGGATGACGCGTACAGATGCAGCGAACCGGCCGCATTTGCGGCGGGGACGACGACGCGATTCGCAGCAGACAGCGGATCGGCGGAGCGGCCCGCCGAAGTGCATGACGGCCCCACGCATTGATCGAAGACATCCCCTGCGTCGTAGGCGTCGTGGGGGCCGGCCAGCGAGTAGAGACCCGTCGCGTTGGATACGTGCTCCGACTCGCCTCCGTAGCGCCACAGCGTGGCGGCGGCCACGCTGGTGCTCGGCGGGGATGAGTAGGACCATTTTGCTATCGCCTGGTTCGTGGGCTGAGCGACGGCGGCGTCGATCTCAGCGTCGAGCGCACCCCCGTTGGGACAGCTGTTGACGGCGTACACGTAGGAGCCCACGAAGCTGGAAGACCAGCCGTCCGTGGGAGCCGCTTCTCCGGACGGGGTCCGACAGGAGAAGACGTGGTACCTGCCTGCCCAAGCGTCCTGGACGAAAGCCAGCCAGATCAGTGCCACCACCAGCAGCAGCGCGGAAGCGAGGACGATCTCTCTGTGCCGCGAACGCCGAGGCGGGCTGACAAAACGCATGACCTTCAGATCCCTTCGGTTGAGCTCTTGATCCGACGGCCGGCCGGACCTTGTGTATGGGTGTCGATCGCAAGGCGTCAGCCCCTCCCCCGCGATCTTGTCACCCTTCCCCGCTCTCGCGCGGCACGTAGAGCGCTTTGCGGCGCAAAGGCGCTCCAGTCCTGGCGGCATGAGCGTTGATCAGTCTCCGACGAACGTCCACTAGCGGCGCACCAGCCTTGGGCTACCCGGCTGCGCTGCCGCCTAGGTACCTCGATGCGACTGCGACGCCTGTTCACGCTGCTCGGGTGCGCGCTGGTGTGCGCGGGTCTCCTGGCCACCTCGGCCAGCGCCCGACCCACGCATCGGCCGGGGTGGCTGACCAGCGTGCTTCTGACCCAGTACTGGCCGGCTCCGGAGGCGTGGTTTCACGGCGCCTTCGTGCAGGCTCCCGGCCTTCCGGGGCTGCACCGCATCGACTGGCTGTACTCGGCGCACGGGCTGTCCATGGAGGGGGACGGCATCGGTATGGACGGGCGCATGTATCACATCGACGCCCTGGGACGGGGCGGCTGGGTGAGCTCGTCGGGTCGTTCCACCAGCGTCAGCGGCGGTTCTCCCTTCTGGCGCGCCGGTGGCTACTGGCGCAACACCCGCGGGGCGGTCACCTATCCACTGGACACCGGCCGCTGGTCGGCCGGGACCGGTCGGCGTTACGTGCCCCTGCCCGGCGTGAGCTTCGCCCCCGGTGTTCCGCTGCCGCTGACCTTCTGGGAGAGCGTGGCCGTCGATCCGCGTCTGATCGCCGAAGGCAGCCGCATCTACATCCCCGCGTACCGAAACAGCCCAGCGCACGGCTGGTTCCTGGCCCAGGATACCGGCGGAGCCATCCGCGGGCATCACATCGACGTCTACCGCAGCCCGCCGCAGAGCCCGCTTGACCCAGGCCAGACCGTCGGGGGACAGCCCGTCTACGTGCTCCCGCCGGGCCAGAGCCTCCCGGCCGTGACCGCGAGCGAGCGGATGCCTCCGCCGCCCGGGACGCCCATCGCCATCCACACCACCCGTCGGCCCAAGCACCGTCCTGCGCCCACGCCCAAGGCGTCGGTCCCGCCTGCCCCGCCGACGGTGCCGGCCAGCGTCACCGGCGCCACGTACATGCCAGCCCTCCCCGGCGACGGCCTGGGCGGCGGCACGGCCGCTCCCTGACCCGCGACCGCTCCCAGGCGCGTGCGCCCTGCGACGTGCTCAGACGCCCGCGTGGCGCGCACAACTCGACCAGCTGAAAGCGGACAGACCGCGGATGCGCAAGGCGTGGTCGGCCCACGCGGGATTGACGTGGCGGCCGATCACCACCAGGGCCACGCGGTGGGCACCCGCGGCCTTCAGCGCGCGGGCCGCCGCCTGAGCGCTCGCGCCCGTGGTCCACGTGTCGTCCACCAGTAGGACGTCGAGGCCCTCCAGCGCCACTGTCGCGCAATAGCGTGCCGGCGTGTAGTGATGACTTGGACCGTCCGCGCCGGCCGCTCGCAGCACGCGCGTAAAGCGGCCCGCGGTCGCGGGACAGCGGCGTCCGACGATCTCGCGGAGGCGAGCGCGCGACTCGTCGGCGCGGGGCTCCCGTGAGGGTACGGTGGTGACCAGGCGAAAGCCGGTGCTCTGAGCCGCGCGGGTCAGGCACGCCTCGTGCTCGGCCAGGAAGCGTGCGAGCACCGCCGCCAATCCCAGCGTGCAGTGGTCGCGGACAACCTCGCTGCGATCGTCCTTGTAGGCACGCAACTCGCGATGCAGGGGCCCACCGCCGCAGCTCAGCGACAGGGGCAACACGGCGTCCAACTCGACCGGCAACCGACGACAGCTCGGGCAGAGCCCGTGGCCTCCCGCGGACGCGAAGGATCGACACACCCGACAAATCCCGACCCGCGGTGGAGCGCAGAGCACGCGCTGATAGGGCCGGCTCAGGCACAGGACACGACTCCAGGTCAGCGTCGCCGTCCGGTTGCCCTGAAGGAGTGCTGGCGTGGACACGCGCGCTCCCCTCCGTCGCGGGCCGGGCGAGCGGGACCAACCAGAGACGCGCAGCACCCCGCCCCGGGCGGGGCACGACGGGGCACGACGGGGCACGAGCGCACCTAGCGCCCTTGGCGCCGCCGGTCGCATCGCCCTCTAGGCTCGTGCTCGTGCTCGCGCTCGCCATCGCCGGGGCGACCCTCGGCGCCCTGCTGCAGTCCACCACCGGCATCGGCTACGCGCTGGTGGCCGGCCCTGCGCTCCTGATGATCACCACGGCGCAGCGCGCGATCGCCACGCTGCTGTTCACCGGCGTGCTCATCAACGTGCTCATGCTCGCGCGGGTGCGCCGCGGCACCGGCGAGAAGCACATGAGCATCGGCCCGCTGCTGGCATGGTCGCTGCCGGGACTCGTTGCCGGGGTGCTGCTCCTGCAGCTGATCGCCAAGCAGACGGTGCAGGTGGTGGTCGGCGTGGCCGTGCTCGGTGCCGTTGGCGTGACCCTGAGACCCCCGCCCCGCCGGGGGCCTGCGAGTGCCGCGGGACGCACGCCCACGGGGCACGTCGCGGCGGTCGGGTTGGCCTGCGGGGCGCTCACCACGGCGACCAGCGTCAACGGGCCACTGCTGCTGCTGTGGTTGAACGCTCGACAGGCGACGGCGGCTCAGGTACGAGACGCGTTGGCCACCTGCTTCTTGGCCCTCAACCTTCTGGGAGCCTGCGCGCTGGCGCTGCTGGGAAACAGCGGTCAGGTAGTCGACGTGGCCCTGCTGGCCGAGCTCACCCCGGGGATCCTCGCCGGCACCCTGCTCGGCCGCCGCGTCTTCGCCGGCCTCGACGAGAAGCGCTTTCGCGCCGGCGGACTGGTGGTGGCCACGGCGGCGGGCCTGGCCAGCATCGTGGCCGGACTGGCCACGTGATGAACGAGATCGCCACACGCGCCGCCCGGCTCGTGGTCTCCTGCCCCGACCAACCGGGCATCGTGGCCGCGGTCTCCG
>JAABUQ010009899.1_pt1 | contig 12693 bp, 13 predicted proteins | sample 5560001 | NCBI WGS metagenome assembly JAABUQ01 (sample SAMN10711888, study PRJNA513371) | rock metagenome | isolation source: Antarctica rocks | place: Antarctica: Victoria Land, Finger Mt nord | collected 2015-12-18 | reverse complement strand
CCAGGCCGGATGCAGGCACGATGGCAAAGGCTCCTCGCGCGCTTCGGACGTCACGCCAGACGCCCGCCAGCGGCAACACCCGGGCCCAACACCCCGGGCCCAACACCCCGGAATCCAACAAGAGCCTTCATGATTGCACCCGGCCGCGGCGCGGAATCTCACTTTCCCCTGCGTCGAAGGCCGCATTCACACTTAGGTTTTTAGTAAACGTCGCGGTCGAAAACCAGCGACAATGCGGTTAGCACCATGATCCTGAGATCCATGAGCACTGACCAGTTGTCGATATAGGCCAGGTCAAACTCAACGCGCCGCTGCATCTTGTCAAGCGTGTCGGTTTCGCCACGCAGGCCATTGACCTGCGCCCAACCAGTAATGCCCGGCTGCACGCGGTGACGGCCAAGATAATCGTCGATCAACTCTGCATACTGCTCATTATGAGCTAGCGCGTGAGGACGCGGGCCGACAAGCGACATGGCGCCGCTCAGCACGTTGAGAAGTTGCGGCAACTCGTCCAAGCTTGTGCGTCGGAGAATGCGGCCAAGACGGGTCACTCGCGGGTCGCCACGTTGTGCCTGTGGCACCCCGGCTTCCGGCGCGGGACGGTGCTTCATCGTGCGGAATTTAAAAACCGTGATGACATTGTTATTGAAGCCCAGGCGCTGTTGGCGGAACAGCGCCGGCCCGGGGCTGTCAAGCTTCACCGCAACCGCAATTAGCAGCATCACTGGCGCGAGCAGCGCGGTCGCCACCGTACCAAGAATGATGTCCTCGGCCCGCTTGACGATGTGGCTCCAACTTGTGAAAGGCCGGCGATAGACGGTCAGCATGGCACTTTGCATGAACAGGCCGACGTCACGGACCGGCAAACCCAACTCGGCGACCCAAGGGCAGATCCGCACGTTCGTCGGAATGGTGCCGAGCCTGCGGAGGGCGCCGGACAGCTCGGCGCCGCCCTGGCCAGAAACGACCACCAAGACCTCATCAATCCGGAACAACTGGGCAAGCGCGATGAGATCTTGGATGCCATTGCGCTGCGAGTTCGTACGCTCCTCAGAGAACAGGCCGACAAGGTGGAACTCGCCGGGGTTGAAGGTCTGCATGCGGCGGACAAGCTCCCTCCCGTTGCCGCCTTCCCCCAGTTCGATGATGGCCACCGTCCGCGCCAGCCGACCCTGGCGCTGCCAACGCTTGGTCTGTGAAATGCTCCAGGCGCGAAGGGAGGCGAAACCGCAGAGCGCCAGGCCATACCAGCTTACAATCCAAAGCCGGGAGTAGATCTCGGACGTCTTGGTGAGATAGCCGAGGATCAACAGGATGGCGAAGACGAGCGTCCAGGCGCGCACGGCCTTTCCGACCTGTGCGGCAAACGCCTCGCTCAATGCCCCGCCATACGCGCCCGACATGTGCATCGTGTTGACCGTAAGCACTGCGGCGAGCAGGGCCGTGGAGGACACCTCAAGCGGGATGGGGGTGAACCCTTGCCGCAGCAGGTTGGCGACCGCCGCCGCGACCAGCACAACCAGCGCGTCGGCCACCCACATGCCGTCCACAAGAAGCCGCAAAGGGTTTGCCACTGAGGACGAAGCGCGGGCACCTGCCTTGGCTTGCCTCCAAGCCTGCGCGGCAAGCGGCAAGGCAGGACCATAGCCTAGCACGTCGCCGGTCCCGTTCAGTCCGGTGTTCGACATGCTAAAGCACCAATCCAAGGGATGCCGGGTCAAAGTCCGGGCCTGCGCCATCCAGCCGCATAGCGCGCCAGATACGCTCGTTCAAACTCGGCAGCGACGGCTTGGGCCTCTCGGCGGCGCAGGCGCGCATCCGGTCAAGCTCGTCAGGCACGGTGTTCAGCGCCAGTTCGACGGCGCGGGCCATCGCTCCGTTCTCAAAGGGATCAAACACCCAGCCGGTCATGCCATGGACAATCAGGTCGGCGACGGCCCGGACTTGGGTGCTGCCGAGCACCGGCAACTGCGCGGCCAAAGCTTCCGGCACCACGTCGTCCCAAGGGTCGGCCAAGGCCGGCAAAGCGAGGATGTCACAATCGAGGAACGTCGTCGCCAGTTCCTTCCGCGTGATCCGGCCCAGGAACAATTGCCGGACGTTGGGTGGCAGCGGCTGCGCTTCCAGCACGCCGCGAAGACAGCCCTCGCCGCACCACCGGATACCGACCCGGCGTTGCGGATTGCGTTCAGCCCAGGCTGCGACGCAAAGCAGGAGGTCGGCCACGCCCGCCTCCGGCTCCAGGTCGCCGACATGGACAATCTGGCGGAGGTCGCCGCCCGTCCGTGATCGCGCCGGGCGATCAAACGACGCGAAATCGTTGCGGCTGCTGGACAGCACGATCCGCGATGCCGGCACGCCGAACGCATGGATTGCCCGGGCTAACGCGTCGGAATGCACCAGCACCGCATCGATGCCGGCGAGAACGACCCGGTGCACCATGCGCACGTTCAACGGCATTTCATCAACGCACAGCAAGATACGGCATTGCGGCGTCAAACGGCGACGCAGGACCGCCCTGACGGTCCCGAAACCAAAATCCCGGCAGATGGTCAAATCAGGCCAGCGCTCGCGTCGGGCGGCGTCAGGCTTGCTGCCGGTCCGCGAACCCTGCTGTACGCCTGGCTTCTTGGCAGTCCTCGCCGACTTGCGCGCCTGCTTGTCCCACGGCTCGCCCAGAGCACGGCCGGCATCTGGGAAGCTCGCGGAGGTCAGGGCATGGATGCGGGTCACCTCCTCGCCTCCAAGGACTTGAGTTGCAAGCTGCTTCATACTCGACATAGATTTGGCCACCTCGACAGGCGGAGCGCTGCTTTCCCTTGGGAAATCATAACCCCGACGAAACATCGGCATCGCTATACCGCAAGTCTGGCCCAGGAAGCTTGAGCCGCACGGTCTAGGTCAAAGGCTTAATCCAAATAGATCCAAGGGTCTCTTCGACTATAAGAGACACAAAGATATTATGGCGTCAACGGTCGCACTCTGAAAGCAAACCTAATGACAGATCTCGCTGCGACCATGATGGACGCGGTATCAAAGCGGTTGATTGGACCAACCGGCGTCGCAGCGGCCCTCTTGCTGCTTTCGGTTGTCGTATCTGCCATCATCGTATTCTTGCGTTCCGACGAGTCGAGAACGCTGCCTGGCCTCCTGCGCTTTGTGACTCCCATCGCTATCCTGACACATGCTTCCGCACGGGCGGATTTCTCATTTTGGATCTCAAGAAAATTTGTGATGCTCCTGGTGGTTTTGCCTACGGGTGCATCTATCACCATTGCGTGCGGCTACGCCAGCCACGCTGCTTTGGCAGCGGTTCTCGGCGACGGAGGGCACGCATCGGAACGCCAAACCGTTCCGTTTACGATTTTATTTACTATTGCGATGTTATTAGCTTATGACGTGTCGTATTATCTCTATCATAATCTTCAGCATCGGGTTCCGGTACTTTGGGAGTTGCACAAAGTGCATCACTCGGCCGAGGTGATGGTCGGCACCACCAAAGACCGGATTCATCCAATTGATGATTTGATGAACCGGATCTGGGATGGGCTGATCACCGGGCCTATCTATGGATTCTGGCTGTTTTTCGCATTTGACCCTGTTGAGATCACCGTTCTGGGCATCAATATTTATGTGCTTCGAAATATCATTATGATGGATTTCGTTAGGCATACCCATCTTAAGGTCTCATTCGGGAACTTGATAAACAAAGTCATTCTTTGTCCGCATTATCATCAATTGCATCATAGTGCCAATCCCAAACACTTCGATAAGAATTTCGGATTAATGCTGTCAATCTGGGATAGGATATTTGGTACTCTGCATAAACCAGAGCCTGATGAGAGCTTTGCATTCGGCTTGGGTTCTGAAAGTGAGGAATACCGGTCGACTTTCGGGCTTTACGTGCTGCCGCTTCGAAAGATTGGCCGGCTTTTGGGGTTGGGACGTGTGGAGGTGCTGCCGCACGCAGCCACTCCGGCCCAGTTCGGCACCGCCCAACTTGGGATCACTTCTCGCCAAAAGGACCATGTCGCATGAGCATACAGACTGAGATCGTCACAAGTCCCGACCGTTTGGCGGAAGTCGGCCCGGCCTGGAATGCGTTGTGGAGCCGCAGCAGCCAGAGCGTTTTTCAAAGCCATGGCTGGATCATGGCCTGGTTCGGATCTCGGGGAGCCGGCGACCGGTCCCGTCTTTGCGTCGGCCTGTGCTGGGCCGATGGCCAGCTCCTGGCGGCGATGCCGTTTATCACGCGCCGGCACCGCGGCGTCCGCGTGCTGGAATGGGCGGCAAAGGACTGCAGCGACTATTGCGATGCGCTTGTCGATCCGGACCAGGGCGTTGGATGGCAAGCGCTTGAGAAGGTGTGGGCGGCCGTGGTGGCTTCGACCGGGTTCGACGTCGCCTACCTGAGCCACGTGCGTCCGGATGCTGCCGTGGGCACGCTGTTCACTCGTTGGTCGCGGTCGATGCGCTTGAAGCCGGGTCATCGGTCCGCAAGGAGTCTGCAGGTCGGCAGCGGTGGGGCCAGCGGCCATGCTTGGTTCCGTTCCCTTAACAAGAAGGCTCGGAACAATCATACGCGGGGAATGCGCATCCTGGGCGAGACGGGTTCAGTGTCTGTGCGGGTCAGCGAGGCCGGACACGCTGCCGACGCCGTGCTCGAACGCATGATCGCGCTTAAGCAGGAGTGGCTGGTCAGCACGGGGCAGAAGAACGAGATCCTGGATAACGACGCGTTCGTTCTACGGGCTTTGATCAAGGAACTCGCCCGCCAGGAGGTTCTCCAGGTTTTCAGCATTCACTGTGACGAGGCCCTTGTTGCGGGATCGTTGAACATCGTGAGCGGCACGCGCATGCAGGCGTTCTTCGCGGCTTACGACCCCGCGTTTGATCGCGCCTCGCCGGGGACGTTGGTGATGGTGGAATATCTGAATTGGGCGTTCGACCATAGGATGACGGAGGTTGATTTCCTCTGCGGCGAGGAGCAGTACAAGTTCAAGTTCGCGACTGCGCAAACTGACCTCGCGTCCTACGTGGGCGCAAGGACGTGGATTGGCAGCATCGCACTTGCATTGGGTGAGCGCCTGGACCGGACGCGCCAGCCGGAGAAGCCGGTCGAACTGGCGCCGCCCGGAAGGCTGGCCGAAGCCTAGCAGCCTCCCCTTTCAAGCGGGCTTGCATGGTGCAGTGTTGCCCGTAGTCGCCGGGCCTCGTGCGTTGGGCCGTTTGAATGGACATGTCCTGGGATTTCAGCGTGTTGACGAACGGAGCCGCCATGTTCAATCTCCTGCCAGGCCGCTTTCTCCGAAGCCGGCCGCTCGACCCGGCAGGCGACACAGGCAATGCCGATTTTTGCATTCGGCTGACTGGTACGCAGGCCAAGGTCCATGATGCCCTACTCGCTGCGTTACTGGGCATGTCGCCGTGCGTCATGTTGACGGGAGCGGCCGGCCTTGGCAAAACAACCGCACTTGCGGCGGCGCTTTCCTGCATCGCCGAGCCGGAACGGCAAGTGCTCCGGCTCGACGACGCGGAGGGCGGGGTCGAGGAGGCTTTCCGCGCGCTGTTCGCGTTGGATCGGCAACGGCCTCGTCGACGGCAGCACCTCAAGCGGCGCCTCGTCCTGGTGGTGGACCAGATGGAAGCCAGACCGCCGGGAAGCTTCACCTACCTTGAACTGCTCAGCCGCATGCCCGGCAAGGCAGCGCCGATTCAATGGGTTTTCGTCGGCCGCTCAGAACCGTGGAACTGCCTGGATGGTTCCGCTGCGGCCTGGTTGCGCGAGGCCAGCCCGGTGTACCTTGCACTCCCGGTATTATCGGAACAAGACGCGTGGGAGCTGTTCCACCATCGGGTGAGCCCGACCTGCGGCTTGCGCTCGGCAGCCAAGCTGGTGGCGTCTCTCCTGAAACAATCGGAAGGCTTGCCAGGCCGCTTCGACGCGGCGGTCAGGGCGGCTATCACCGCCGGTTTGTTGCAAGGCATTCCAGCCCAAGCTGCCTGAAACCGGCACAAATTAACGGGCATGAACTCCGTGCATGACTGCTTCGCCCGAGCGCGCCTTGCCCTGTCGAGCTTCGGACCGAAGCGGACTTAAACGCGAGATCTCTACCTCATCTTCTACCCGGGGCAGGTGGCTGCGAAAGCCACACATGCGCGCCGACCCGTATAGATAGTCCATTTGGGGACATGGCCTAGATCGTTTAGCCCAAGACGGGCGCAGCAGATACCTTTACAATTCCGTTATAATATTGGTAGTTCCAAAAGCTAAATGACGTAGTCGAGAGGGGGTCAAGTACATGATGGATTTCGGAGTGACGCCCTTTATTCATCCTTTTAGCATAATGTTCTTTTTGTCATTAGGAAGCAGTTTGCTTGATCGATGCGGCAGCCGTTGACGCGAGGATTCGCGTCTAGTCGGACAGAAGATATTTTTAACGGTCCAGGAAAATACCTTCGACACAGGTGATTACAATGGTCAAGCTGAAGGCATTAAAACGACTTATTGTGGTGTGGAAAGCATGCTCAATACTCTATTTAGGCATCGCCGCTCCCCCAGTCTGCCCCTCCACCCTCTTCAAATTGGTCTAAACACTATGCAACCACTTTCTATGAACCAACTCCGCGAAGAGGGGGCGATTGTTGCTGACCACTCACTTACACGGGAACTGCTGGGCGACAGTCGACCTGAGCCGCTTCGCGAACCGATGAGCGCACTTCGAAACCGGCGCTCCAAGCCCTTGAACGTCGCATTGATTTGCCATTTCGGACGGACGGGATACAATATCCTGCGGTCGCTTAAAGCCGTCAACGCCCGGGTTTATCTCGTGCATGACCGACGGGCCGCGTCGCTCGGCTACTCACGCCGTTGCAAGGTGGTGCATACCACGCAGGATCTCGGTTCGGCTGATCCGGACCGAGTGCTTGGCATCATCAATGAACTACACCTGCGAGTCGGCTTGGACAGCGTCATCGCGAGCGACGTCGAGAGCCTGGCATTCTTATCGAAGATCAAGGAGCGGTTGCTCGCGCCGGTGTTCCCGATGGCGGACGCTGGCACGCTGGCCACGCTCAACGACAAATGGACGTTTTACAAGCTGTGCGAAACCGCTGGCGTTGCCGTTCCAAAATCGCTTTCCGTCAGGTGCCAAGCCGAATTCGATATTGGGGCCGTCGAGCGTGAGCTGGGCTACCCCGTCATTGTTAAGCCAGTGGATTCCTATGGGCAACGGGGCATATCCATCCTCCGGGATCGGATGCAGGCTGAAGAGTGGAAAGAAAGCCAGGTTGATCATGATCAACCGGTCATCGTTCAAGAATACATCGAGGGTACGGACTGGGCGATAAGCGTTTTTGCCCAGGATGGCATCATCAAGCATTGGGTTTCCTGGGTTTGCCCAAGCCAACTCGATCTGGGGTATGGCATCGGGCGATTCCTCGCGACTGAGTTCCGGCCGCGTGATGATCTGTTCGCGATGACGCAAGAGGTCATCACCGCCACCGGCTTCTCTGGCGTGGCGAACTTTGACGCGCGTTATGACGACCAGGCCTGCCAGATGAAGATGCTTGAATGCAATCCCAGGTTTTTCAATCGCATGTCGGCGGCGAGGCTCAGCGGCCTGGACTTCGTTCGGCCGGGCTTGCCCGTTGCAGGTGATCAACCAGCGACCTTGGGCAATGTGGGTTATTACCCTTGGCAGGAGTTGTTCTCAGCGCGTGGGCTTCAAAGGCTTCTACGTGGACAATGGAGGATGGCACCTTTGTTGCATGACATCTTCGATATGGGAACCGACCCAATGCCGCCAATCGTTCGAAAGTGGGTGCGCGAAGATGAGCGCGATTAAAAATGTTTTGTCTTAATTTTTTATATGGTAAACGACGTATTGATACCAAATTTCTCAACAGCTCATATATTGGCTAATATGTTGAACGTAGGATTTCCAGAAATCTGGGATGCTATTTAAGACAAGTCAATAGTTTATTAGAAATTCTAATCATCAATGTGGCATTTCAAAAAATTTTTGGTTTTTCTATTGATTTCAGACTATTAGTTTTCTAATTTACTTACAATAATGGACCTCTTGACACCTTGTATTTAGGCATTGTCGTATCTGATACCTTCAACAGCTTGTCAAGGCATTGATGCTAATTCAAATACGATAGCTCTGGCCATAGTGCGAGCCCATTATACTTCATCCCATATGTGTCGCGTTGAATGTCAAATTTTAGCGTCCAGCAATCACAAACTATAGACTGCCTGCAGGCTCTCGGAAATTTGACTGTCACGCTCGCGGATTTCTGTGGGTTGGCCGAGTAGCGCAGCGTTTCCTGTCGCTTGGACAAGGAGGCTGCCCTTTGACTTCCCAAGATTGGAGTTCTCATTCAGAGCTGCATGCAGACGCGGCGGATCTCCCGCAATCCCTAACGACCCAGTCGGAGGTCGGGACAGTTCGGGTCTCGGTCGTCATCCCAGCGTTCAACGCCGCCTCCACGATTAGAAGGGCGATTGCCTCCGCTCGCCTGCAAACCGAGGAAAGCCTGGAGATCATAGTGGTGGACGACGCATCGAGTGACCAAACTCTGGAGATCGTTGCCGAGGCAGCCAAGTCGGACGCGCGTGTCAGGTTGTTGCGCCAGCCGGTGAACGCGGGGCCGGCAGCCGCGCGCAACCGGGGCATTGCGGCCGCCAAAGGCGACTGGATCGCGCTGCTCGATGCCGACGACAGTTATTTTCCCGAACGTCTTGCGACGCTGCTCGATCTGGCTGACCGAATGGGTGCCGACATGGTGGCCGACAACATCCTGCTCTGCAATGCAGATGGCCAGATAGCAGGCGCCGCGATGATCCCGCCTACACTGCTGTCCCAGCCAATGGAACTGACCACCGCCGAGTTCATTGCACGCAACGTGGGTTCGCCGAGAATGCCCCGCGTTAGCTACGGGTTTCTGAAACCCCTGCTCAGAACCAGTTTCTTGCGTGAAAAGCAGATCGCCTATGACGAACGCAATCGGTTTGCCGAAGATTTCATGCTGTATGTTCGCTGTCTCACCAACGGCGCCCGCTGGTGGCTGCTGCCTGAAACAATGTATTGCTATGTCGTCACCCCTGGCTCCCTCACCGAACAGCAGAGTTCGCATGACCTGATGCGTATTCGGCAAATGGAGTCTGAACTTCTTGCCGATCCAAAGGTCGGCGAAGACCCAGCCCTTGTCAAAGCAATACACCGACACAAGAAGGTAATGGATCGCTGTTACTATTACCGAGCGTTCACGGATGCAATCAAAAGTGGCGATCTTCGCCGTGCGGCAGGCCTGTTGCTTGATAGCCGTAAGAGCGCCCAACTAATCGCTCAGGAAATGACCCGGCAAATGCCCACCATTTTGGGCAAAGCGCTGCGCGGCGGATATCTCCCGCATGGGTGACAATCGGTCGGGTTGCACGGGCTGTTTCCTGCATCGTCGATGCTGCGCCAGTAGGACCGAACATGGCCTGAACAGCCTCGGGTCCACACGGCGCACGCAGCTTCAAAGAGCCTCGGCACAGCGGCTGAACCGAGGTGCGGGTGCGACTGGCGCTCACTGCTCTCGATTGTTGTCGTTTTTTGTTGGCGCTCCCTTGTGACCATTGCAGCTTTCGTGACGGATTTCGCCGACCAGGCAGTGCTGATCCCGTCAGCCATCGCGGTCGCGATCGGCTTCGGTGCCGCTCGCTGGTACCGCGGCGCGCTCGCCTGGAGCGGCGTTCTCGCCTGCACCTGGGTCAGCATCCTGCTGCTCAAGCTGGCCTGCCTTCTTTGCGAGGCGCTCTGGGTCGAGGGGCTTCATAGTCCGAGCGGGCACACCGCCGGCGCGGCGGCAGCGGCCGGCGGGTTCTTCGGGCTGATCGTGCGGCGGCGGGGAGGCGACTGGCGATGGACGATCCCGATCTCGGCCGGCCTTGCAACCGCCATCGGGCTGTCCCGCCTGGCGCTGCACGTGCACACCGGTCTGGACGTCCTGGTGGCCGGGATGGTTGGGGTGGTCAGCGCGACAGTCCTGGTCATACTGGCCGGGCCGCCCCCTCCAAGGTTGCGGCTGTCGCCGCTCATCACGGCCTTGGCAGTCATGATCCTGCTTCTGCACGGCTCCCAAGCGTCGGCCGAGGCGACGATCCAGCGTATCGCCGCCTCGGAGTTCTGGGACGATCTGGGTCTCGGCGGGTTCGCGCGGCAAAGCTGCCAGACGCATGCCAGCCCTCTCGCCTTGGGATCGGGCAAAACGGCCCATCGGCCAGTGCCAGCGGCGCCTGACAAGTGCGGCACCGAGAAGTCCGTAACGCTGCACGATCCTTATCAGATCTAGAAAAGATCGGCTGCTTCACGCCCGCGCCCATGAGCGCCTGACGGAATCCGACCGGCGCCTTCCTCACCGACGCCATCTTCTGGGCATGTCGTTGTCCGGCCTCGTTGCACCGCGGTGGTGAAGGGCTTGCCGGCTGAATGACGCGACGGCCCGACCGCCGACCTCGGCTGGGGAGCGACGAATGCCGCGCCGGGGTTGGGGACGGTGGACCCGCTCGGGTCGGACGGCCGGCTCTGCGCCCCGGTGTTGGCGTTCTCCGAACCGGGTGGCGTGTTGCTTGACGGCGCCGCCGGGTGGGCCGCGCCGCCCGCGGTCCATCTCGGAAACTGCGTCTGCTCCAGGCCCCGGGCATCAGCACCGGGCATCGGCAATGGTGGGCACGCCAACATGGCGATCCCGAAAAGAGGGCGTCACGCGCATCGCCTCCTCCATGGCAATTAACCTCAGATGGAACCGCGCGCAGCGGCGTCGCTGGACGAGCGCTTCTCTGGAAGCCCATTGTCAATGCTGGACCCAACAGATAACGATGAAATCGCCCAGGTTTAAGGGCCAAGTTTAGGGGGCCGAAACACCGTGAAACCTTTGCTTCTGGCCTGCGTGCTTGCCGCACCATTCAGCCCGGCCATGGCGAAAACCCTGCCAACCCTCGCGGTGTTCGATTTCGCTTTGACCAACACGTCGCCTGCCCCCTCGACGCCAGAGGAGCTGGCACGGCTCCAACGTCTGGACCAACAGTTGAAGAATGGCCTGCGTGACCATTTTGACGTGGTCGATGTCAGCCCGGTGCGGGACCGGCTGTCCGGCGTGGACTCGATTCGCGGCTGCAATGGGTGCGAGCTGGACCTGGCGCGTCAGCTCGGCGCCCAGCAGGTCGCATACGGGTGGGTGCAGAAGGTCAGCAACCTGATCCTGAACGTGAACCTCGTGGTGGAGGAGGCCAGCACTGGGCGGACGCTGCGGGCCGAAAGCGTCGATATCCGCGGCAACACGGACGAGTCCTGGAGCCGCGGTCTGCGCTACCTCCTGAACGAGCGCATGTTCCGCGGCGAGTGACAGCCGCGAGCGCACTCAACAATATTGCCAAAACTTCCAAAACGACGATACTAAGTTGCCGACGCAGCCCAACAGGGCCGCAGGCTCGTTAACAGGCCCGAAGAGGCTCTGAAGACGACCGAGGGAGGCGACGACGCGACACATCCATTTCCTGGCCCTGCTGGGGCTGGCCACTCCGGCCTATGCGCAGGTCGGCCCCCAAGCGGAAGCTCCGGACGGCGCGGCGCTGTTCCGCCGTCAATGCGGCACCTGCCACTCGCTGACGCCCGGAGAGCTGCGTCAGGGTCCGAACCTGGCGGGCGTCTTTGGCCGCAAGGCCGGCACGGTGCCGGACTTCAAGTATTCCGCCGGGTTCACCGACGTGGACTGGACATGGGACGAGGCGCACCTCGACCCTTACCTCACCAACCCGCAAGCGGTGATCAAGGACGGCGTCATGGGCTATCGCCAGGCGAAGCCGGAGGTGCGCCAGGCCATCATCGCCTACCTCAAGGAGCAGCACTGATGGCCAAGCCGATCCACTCGATGATCCGCGTGCTGGACGAGGACCGGGCCGTGACGTTCTACCGCGCCGCCATGGGCCTTGAGATCGTCGATCGCTACCCCTTCGACAACTTCACCCTGATCTACATGCGCGACCCGGCCTCCACCTTCGAGCTGGAGCTGACGGTCAACCATGGCCGCACCGAGCCTTACAACCTCGGCGACGGCTACGGGCACCTCGCCGTCGCGGTCGATGACCTCGACGCCGCGCGGGCGAAGATGGAAGCTGCCGGCGGGGCGCCCGGCCCGATCCGCGAACTGCAGCGGGAGGGCACGCTGCTCGGGCGCTTCTTCTTTATCAAGGACCCTGACGGCTACAGCATCGAGGTGCTGCAGCGGCACGGGCGCTTCGGCTGAACCAATCAAAAAAACGGAGGACCTGTCCATGAGAGAGATCGACCGACGCACGCAATTCAGCCGGCGCGGCTTCCTGCGCACCACCGGCGCCGCCGTGCCCGCCGCCGCCATCGCCGGCACGACCATCGGTGCCGGCGCGGCCTGGGCGCAGGACGCCAGGGCCATCGCCCCGCACGCCATGGCGACGCTGGTCAAGGCGGCCCGCGACATCTTCCCGCATGACCACATCGGCGACGTGTTCTACGTCCGCGCGGTGACACCCTGGGACGCAGGGCTTTCGCATCAAGCGACAGGCATGTGGTCGAGGATGTCGGCGAGAACCCGCACGTCAAGCACCGCATCTCGCATGGTGTGGCGGATGGAGTTCTTGCCTGTGACGATGCGGACAGCGTTGAG
>JAABUQ010009897.1_pt1 | contig 12694 bp, 6 predicted proteins | sample 5560001 | NCBI WGS metagenome assembly JAABUQ01 (sample SAMN10711888, study PRJNA513371) | rock metagenome | isolation source: Antarctica rocks | place: Antarctica: Victoria Land, Finger Mt nord | collected 2015-12-18 | reverse complement strand
CGCCCGATCAGACGCTCGTCCTGGTCAACGGGCGGCGCTATCACGATACCAGCGTCATCAACCTCGAAACCAAGATCGGTCGCGGCACGACGCCCGTTGATCTGAACACGCTGCCGCTGAACGCGATTGGCCGGGTCGAGGTGCTGCGCGACGGCGCGGGCGCGCAATACGGTTCGGACGCGATCGCCGGGGTGATCGACTTCGTCCTCGACCGCGCGCCCGGGACAACGGCGTCGGTCAGCTACGGCCTGAACGTCAGTAATCCCGCAGCGATCCAGCAGACCTTGACCGATGGGCAGACCGTCGACGTGCAGGTCAAGCACGGCATGGCGCTCGGCGATGGCGGTTTCCTAGTGGTCGGCGGCGATTACCTGCTCGAACAAGGCAACAACCGCGCGGGCTACGACCAGGGCGGCGAGTATCTGACCAACGGCAGCGGCACCGATCCGCGCAATCTCGCCTTCACCGGCCAACGTCTGTTCAAGGTCGGCGACCCGCGCTCGGAGGGGTTCCACCTGTGGTACAACGCCGAACTCCCGACAGGCGCGCTGACGCTCTACAGCTACGGCATCGGCCACTACCGCCAGGCGCTCGGCTCGAATTTCTTCCGCTGGCCGGTGGTCGCGGCGGGCGTGGGCGGCTCGACCAACTACGTCTCCCCGGTACAGCCGAACGGCTTCCGCCCGGCGTCGGACAGCCGCAATAGCGACTTCCAGGTCATCGCGGGCGCGCGCGCCACGCCCGGCGAGTGGCGGTTGGACGGCAGCATCGGCTACGGCCAGAACGCCTTCGACAACCGGCTGCGCGATACGGTCAACTACTCGCTCGGCGACGCCTCCCCAACGCGGTTCCAGGTCTCCCGAACCACTTTCGATCAGCTCACCGCCAACATCGACGCCGCGCGCGACATCGACATCGGCCTCGCCAAGCCGCTCTCCATCGCGTTCGGCGGCGAATACCGGCGCGAATGGTGGCGGTCGCGAGCGGGCGATCCCGCCTCCTACGCGGTCGGGCCGCTCGCGGGCGATCCGCTGTTCCTGCAGGGCGGCTCACAGGGAGCGTCTGGCCTCACTCCCGAAGACGCCCGCGCGCGCAGTCGCGACGTGTTCGCGGGCTACGGCGAACTCTCCTCCGCGCTGACCGACAGCGTCTTCCTCGACCTTGCCGGGCGCGTCGAACATTTTGCCGACATCGGCAAGACCGGCGTCGCGGGCAAGGCGGCGGCGCGCTGGGAGTTCGCGCCCGGCTTCGCGCTGCGCGGCTCGGTGTCGAACAGCTTCAAGGCCCCCGCCTTGGCGCAACTCGGCGCGTCGGCCACCACGCTCAGCTTCGGCCAGGGCGGCGCGCTGCGGCGGGTGGCGACACTGCCATTCGACAATCCCGCTGCCATCGCGCTCGGCGCGCAGAAGCTCGATCCCGAGACGTCGTTCAACCTGTCGGCGGGCCTGACCGCGCAGCCGGTACATGGCCTGCGGCTCTCGGTCGGCGCGTTCCGCATCGACATCGACAAGCGCATCACGCTGTCCGAACGCTTCGACCTGACCGGCCTCAGCGACACACAACGTGCCGCGCTCGGGCTGGGCACGTTCGACGCGATCAACTTTTTCACCAATGCGGTGGATCTGCGCACGCAGGGCGTCGAGGCGGTCGCGGACTACAACACCCGGCTACACGGTGGCACGCTCGCGCTATCGGCGGCATACAGCTATTTCGACAACGGCATCCGCCGCGTCCGCCCCGCGCCGCCGCAACTCGCCGCGAACGGCATCGGCGGATCGCTCGTGGGATTGGAGGAGCGCAACACGCTGACCAACGCCGCGCCCGACAGCAAGCTCGTACTGCAATCGAGCTGGCAGGGCAGCGTATTGAACGGTCTCCTCCGCCTTACCCGCTTCGGCGCGGTGACGCGCGTCTTCGGCTTCGGCGGCGGCTTCGCGCCCAGGCAGACGTTCGGCGCGGACTGGGTGCTCGATACCGAGATCGGTGTCACCGTCGCCAAGCGCTACACGCTGGCGATCGGCGCGAACAACATCACCGATAGAATACCCGATCCCTCGATCGCCGACATCAACGGCGTGGGCAATCTCGCCTACGACGTCATCTCGCCGATCGGCATCAACGGCCGGTTCGTTTACGCGCGCGCCGGGGTGAGGTTCTAACGCTCGCGCCCGGGGTGGCGCTGCCCTAGGGGAGGGCGTGGACGCCGCCGACATCCCCGCCCTCGTCGATCAGCTCGCCGAGCGCTACGCGCGTGCCGCCGATGCCCTGCGATCCGCCATCCGCGCCTATCTCGCACACGGCACCCGCCCCGACCCCGCCGTGCGCGCCGCCGGGCTGTTCGCCTATCCCGAGCTGCGCATCGACTACCGGCCGGACGAGCCCGCCATCTTTCCCGCGCGCGCCTTTGCCCGGCTCAACCAGCGCGGGCTTTACGCGACAAGCATCGCGCGCCCGCAACTGTTCCGCGCCTATTTGATCGAGCAGCTCGGCTACCTCGTCCGCGACTACGGCGTCGACGTCAGCGTCGGCGCGTCGCCGAGCGAAATCCCCTACCCCTATGTGCTCGATGGCGGCGACAAGCTCGGCCCCGCGCACCCCGCCGATCTCGCGCGCTGGTTCCCCTCGACCGATCTGGCGCACATCGGCGACGAGATCGTCGACGGGGTGTGGTCCGCGCCAGGCCGCCCCCGCCCGCTCGCGCTGTTCGATGGCCCGCGCACCGATTTCAGCCTCGCGCGGCTGCGCCACTACACCGGGACGCCCCCCGAGCAGTTCCAGCGTTACGTGCTGTTCACCAACTACAACCGCTACGTCGACGGCTTCGTCCGCCACGGCCTCGCCGAACTCGCGCGCGAAGGCTCGCCTTTCGAGGCGCTTGCGGTGCCCGGATGCATCTTCGGCCGCGCCGACCTGGCCGACGCAGAGGCCGCGATCGCCACCGATGGCTGGCGGCGACACCAGATGCCCGCCTATCACCTGATCGCACCCGGCGGTGGCGGCGTCACGCTCGTCAACATCGGCGTCGGCCCCTCGAACGCCAAGACGATTTGCGACCATCTCGCGGTGCTGCGTCCCGAAGCGTGGCTGATGATCGGTCACTGCGGGGGCCTCCGCCCCAGCCAGACGATCGGCGACTATGTGCTGGCCCACGCCTATTTGCGCGACGATCATGTGTTGGACGCGGTGCTGCCCATCGAAATTCCCGTCCCGCCGATCGCCGAGGTCCAGCAAGCGCTGGTCGCCGCCGCCGCGCGCGTCACCGGCGACAGCCCCGAGGCGCTGAAGCGCCGCCTGCGCACGGGCACCGTGGTCACCACCGACGACCGTAACTGGGAGTTGCGCTTCACGCGGTCGGCGGTGCGCTTCAACCAGAGCCGCGCGGTCGCGGTCGACATGGAATCGGCCACGGTCGCGGCGCAAGGCTATCGCTTCCGCGTTCCCTACGGCACGCTATTGTGCGTCTCCGACAAACCGCTCCATGGCGAGATCAAGCTGCCCGGGGCGGCCGACGCCTTTTATGAACGCGCGGTTTCCGAGCATCTGATGATCGGCATCGAAGCGCTGGCGATCCTGGCCCGCGAAGGCGACCGGCTCCATTCACGCAAACTCCGCAGCTTCGACGAGCCCCCATTCCGTTAATCGCGCCTAGCCGAGGCAAGCTCGCACTAGCGCCTCTAACGCCGCGCCGCCGGAGTCAGGCCTCGACCCCAACAGGGATGATGTGGCCGGTGCGTGGCAGCAGTACTTTCAGTAATGGGCCAGTCATGATTGTGGTGACGACCGCCATGATCACCATCATCGTGAAGACGTTTTGCGGCAAGAAACCCAGGTCGAGCCCGATGTTGAGCACGATCAGCTCCATCAGCGCGCGGGTGTTCATGAGCGTCCCTAGAATCGAGGATTGCGGGTGATCGAAGCCCGACGCGCGCGCGGCGATGTAGACGGGGATGATCTTGCCAAGGATCGCGGCGGTGAGGATGATCGCCAGCCAATAGGCGTCGGTGCCGGTCGACAGGCCGAGGATGTTGGTCCTGAGGCCGGTGAAACAGAAGAACACCGGCAGGAAGAACACCAGCACGAACGCGCCGACCTGCCTGCGCCACGCGTCGACGAAGGCGATATGGCGGTGGAACAGCAGCCCCGCCGCGAAGCCGCCGAAGATCGCGAAGATGCCGAGCTTGTAGGTGACGATCCCGCACGCGAACGCGAAGCACGTGACGATCGCCATCAGGTTGGGCTGGATAAGGCCCTCGCGGAGCGGCATCGCGGCGATCAGGCGATCGGTGAGCGGGCGCGCGACGAACCATAATGCCGCGCCGAAGCCGACGATCTCGGCGACCTGGACCGCGGTGTGCGCGCCCGAGAACTTCGCCGCCGCCAGCGCCGAGATGCCCGCGAGCATCACCCAGCCGACCACGTCGTTGAGCGCGGCGGCCGAGATTGCGACGGTGCCGAGTTCGGTGCGATTGAGGTCGAACTGCCGAAGGATGCGGCCGAGGATCGGGACGGCAGTGATCGCGAGGCCGACGCCGATGAACAGGCTGTAGACGGTCGGATCGATCGCGGGGGCGAGGATCGGCGCGGAGATTTGGCCGATCAGCAGGCCGAGGATGAACGGCACGCCGATGGACGCGACCGCGATCAGGCCGACGCCCTTGCGGCCGCGCGCCGAGGCGAGGTGGCCGAACTCGAAGTCCATGCCGATCTGGAACATGAGCAGGATTAGGCCAACCTGGCTGAGGACGGTGATCGGCGGCGACGCCTTCGCGCCGAACACCGCGAGCGATGCGCCCGGGAAGAAGTGCCCGAACAGCGACGGGCCGAGCATCAGCCCGGCAAGGATTTCGCCGATGACGCCCGGCTGGCCGATGCGCCGGAACGCGGTGTTCATGATCCGCGCCGCGCCGATCATGACGATGAGCTGGGTGAGGATCGAGAACAGCAGGTCCTCGGTCGCGTGGACGTTGGTGGCGTGCACGGCGCGTCCGTTACCGCGCTGACGCCACGACGATCGTCATACCCGCAACCGCTGGCTGCGCGTTCCAGCCACGAATCGCCACTTTGGTCGCGGGCGCGGCGCGGGGGTAGGCGATGTCGACCTTGCGCGTCTCGCCGGGCAAGAGTTGCAGATAGTTGTCGCTGTAATAAGCGGGCAGGATACGCGCGCCGTCTTCGCCGGTCAGCGTGAGCTTGACGTTCAGTGCCGGGATGGTGCCCATGTTGGTCACCACCGCCTGGACATGCTCTTCGGGACCGCCACGGCGCGCGATCGGCTCGAGCCCGCCACCGTAGATCGTGGCGGTAAGTTTGATCGGCTGCGCCGCCATCGTGTTCAGCCGCCGCGATCCCGCCGCGTCCCGCGCGACCCAGTAGACGTTGTGCGACAGCGCCGCGCCGCCCGCGTCCACCGCGTCGACCGCGACCACGACCGCACCCTCGCGTGTCAGCAACGCCGCGAGATCGAGTGTCGCGCCGTCCGCCACCTGTCCGGCCTCGGCGCGCACCTCTCCGCCGAAGGCACCGAGCGCGCGGCCGTCCAAAGCGACCACGCGCGCGCTCAGCCGCCCCGCCACCGCCGCGTCGGTGTTGTTGACCAACTGCAGCCGGTGATCGGGCAACGTCATCTGCGCGTGGACCGGCTCGGCGGCGTGCTTGAAGCCATAGTAGCTCGCGTGCGTGTCGTAATCGTGGCTCAATATCTGCCACATCGTGCTACCCCATGCGGGCTGCGTCATCCACAGCATCCGCCCGCTGGCCTCGCGCCAAAGCCCTGCGTTCATCCCCTCAATGATCGCGCGGTGCGTTTCGTAATTCATCAACTGCGCCTTGCGCTCGAAATCCTCGAGCGAGGTCGCCACGCCTAATTTGGCGTCCATCGCCGCGACGAAGCCGTGCGTGTCGCCGTTCCCGTCCTGGTGCCAGTCGTGATACGCCCAGGTGTCGGACATCGGCCAGCGGTCCGCCGGGGGAACGATCGCCTCGAACGCCTCCAGCGTGGGGAACGACGGTGTGCCGACTTCCACGCTGAAGCCTTTCGCGTGCGTGGTGAAGTATTCGGCAGGTTCGCGGTAGTTGTACGGCCCGCTGAACCACAGGCTGACTTCATTCGAGCTGCCGTTATACCAGCGCGTGCCGTCGAGCCCGTATACGAGGTTCTGCAGCCCTTCGTTCAGCGGCGGCGGCGGCATCCCCTCGTTGCGGCCGAACCATAGCGCAATCGACGGGTGGTTGCGGTAGCGCGCGATCGTGTCGGCCGCGTTCGCCAGGAACAGTGGCACGTCGGCGGGTTCCATCTGGTAGTTTTCGGTCGAATCCCAGAAATCGTTGGTGATCAGCAGCCCGTATTCGTCGGCGAGATCGTAGAACACCGGCTCGGTATTCTGCCCCATCCAGTTGCGGATGATGTTCACCCCCGCCTCGCGGTGCAGGCGGAAATATGGCTCCAGATGCTCGCGCGAGATGCGCTTCATCATGTCGTCGGTGCCCCACGATCCCCCGCGCGCCGCGATCCGCACGCCGTTGACCTTGAGGATCAGGAACGGCGTGAGGCGGGTATCGGCGAGGTCGCGCACGGCGGGCGAATGTTCCCCCTCGGCGGTCAGCGAGTTGACCCAGCCGCGCGGCACGATGCCCGGCGTCGTCGCGTCCGCCATCGTCCCCGCGCTGCGCCGCACCGCCTCGTGCCGCCCGTCGGTGACGCGCTGCCCGAGCGCGCGGGCGTGGGCGTAATCGACCTCGACGCGGCGCAGGTGCCCGCCGCTGTCCATCAGCGACAGTTCGTAGGTGATCTGCCGCATCCCGAACCGCACGTCTTTATGGTCGCTCTCCGCACCATCGGCGCGCACGGCGAAGTGCGCGGTGTGCAGCGCGGGCGCGCCGTAGCCGTTGGGCCACCACAGCTTGGGGTTCGCCACCAGCACCTTGGGCCGGATCGTGATCCCGCCCGGCGGCACCTGCACGGGGATGCGCAGCGAGACATCGTCGAACCCCGCCGAGACCTCCGCCGCCACCGTCCGCGCACCCGTGTTCTGGAGCGGGATGTCGAGCTCGACCACAGCCTGGCGCGTGTCGCCGCCCGGCAGCGTCGTCACGATCTGCGGATCGCCGATGCGCACCGCGCCGCTGTCCTCCAGCCGCACGCCCTGCCACAGCCCGATGTTGCGGTCGCGGATGCCCGGGATCCAGTCCCAGCCTTCCGAAGCGAAGAAGGTCGGCCCGTCCAAAGCCTGCATTCCGCCGTTGAACCCCGCCCCGGCACGGATCGATTCCTCGTGCGCGATGCCGGGGTGTGGCGGCGGCGAGATGCGCACCGCGACCGCGTTCGCCCCCGCGCGCAACCGGCCCGCCACATCGAACCGCCCCCGGATGAACGCGCCGCGCACATTGCCCAACCGCGCGCCGTTCAGCCACACTTCGGCGGCGTAGTTGATCCCGTCGAACACCAGCACCGGATGGCGGGTGACGGGCGCGGTGAACTCGGTCCGGTACCACCACTCCTGCCGTCCCAATCCGTCGGGGATCGCCATATTGTTCAGCCCGTGTCCCGGATCGGGATATACGCCGCGATCGACCAGCGTGGTGAGCACGGTGCCGGGCACCGTGGCGGCATACCAGCGCGCCGCGTCGTAACCTGGCCGCGACAACGCCGCGCCGTCCGCCGCTACCTCCGCCTTTGCCGCGAGCCGCCACTTGGGCAACGTCCAGCCCCCGGCGGCGGCCACCAGCGCCGGGCCGTCGTAGGCGGGGATCGCGACGGGCTTGTCGAACGGTGCCTTGGCACGCGGCAAGGTCCACGCGTCCTGCGGCGCGAGCAGCCCGGTGGCGTTCGTTACCTGCACCGGCCAGGTTGGGCTGCCAGTATCGAACACGGCCAGCGCCGGATCGTGCCGCGCGGCGGCGAGGTTGCGGATCTCGTTAGCCGACATTGCCCGGCGATCGAGCGTGAAGCCCATCAAACGCCCGCCGAACGGCGCGAAGCCGGCGACGGCGAGCGGTGCGAGCCGCAATTCGGTGGGCACGAACGCGGGTCCCGGCGTGGCGGTGCCGACCTCGGTCCCATCGACATAGAGATGGACGCGCACGCCATCCGCTACGGCAGCGAGAAAGCGCCAGCCGCGCGACGAGGAAGTGGGGGCGGGTGCCTGCACAAACCGCGAGCCGTTCCAAAACCCGACCCTGCCCGGCGCGACCGCGAGATAGCTCGCCGCCCCAGGTCCGCCGATGCCCCCGACCAGTACAGGACGTGCATTGTTGTCGCGCGGTTCGACCCAGCCGTACAGCGACCAACGAGTACCGCCGCCCGCCCGCCAGCCGCTGCCGGGAAGCGCGCGCGCGTAACCATCGCCTCCCTGAGGGAAATCGACATTGAACGGACCGAACGTGGATACCGGCTGCGACCGGGACGCGGACGTCGCGACCAGCAAAAACATCGCCGCAAGCACAGGGCGCCCCAGTCCGATCATCCCGCTCCTCCCACCGCCACCTCGGGCTTTATACCGCGATCGCTACGCCTGCTGTTATCGCTAACGCAACCTGCAACCGCGTGCATCCGATCCCAGGACACACCCTCGGGTGTTCCCCTCTATAGCTTCGGTAAGGTCGGCCGTTCCTCTTTCCACATCCCGTCGTGGAAATCGAAGATGCTCAAGCCTTACCTCCAGATCGTGCCCGCAATCGGTCCCGCCAGCGCGAGCGAGAGCCTTCAGGCGGCCTGCCTTGGCGCGATCAGCGAGCCGGTGCTCGCGCTAGGCGCGAACAGGCGCGTGTTGCTCGCCAATGTGGCGTTCGAACGGACCTTCGCGGTCGGGAAGGAACAGCTGCTTGGCCGCGATCTCGCCGAAACCGCCGAGCTGTCGCCCGCGATGCGCGAACTCGCCACAGCGGTCGCGGCAGGCGCGGACGAAGCCAAGCTGACGCTTGCCGGTGCCGGGCGTTTTCGCCTGCACCGCCGCCGCTCGCGCGAAGGCGGCCTGATCCTGACCTGCCGTCTGGACACGAACGCGCCCGCCGAAGGTGCCAGCGCGAGTCAGCGTCAACGCTTCGCCGAGGCAATCACGATGGAGCTGCTGCGCGGCACCGCCGTCGCGGTCATTTTCCTCGATCTCGATCGCTTCAAGCTGGTGAACGATACGCTCGGACATCCTGTCGGCGATGCGCTGCTCGCCGCCGTGGTCGATCGCATCCGTAGCCTGCTCGTGCGCGGCGAGGCGTTCGTGCGGCTCGGCGGAGACGAGTTCGGAACAGCGTGCGCCGGTGAGAGTGCTCAGGCTAACGCGACCGATCTTGCCACCCAGATCATCAGCCTTATTGACAGACCGGCACTGATCCAGGGCCATGTCGTCCACGTCGGCGCGAGCGCGGGGATCGCGGTCGCGCCGCGCGACGGGCACGACGCCGATACCCTCATCCGCCGCGCCGATCTCGCGCTGTATGCGGCGAAGGAAGGCGGGCGCGGCGTTTGGAAATTGTTCGACGCCGCGATGGACGAGAAGATGGCCGAGCGGCGCAAGCTCGAGTTCGAGCTACGGCGCGCAGTCAAGCTGAAAGAGTTCCGCTTGCATTACCAGGCGCAGGGCTCGGCCGATGGCAGCGGCGTCGTCGGCGCGGAGGCGCTCATCCGTTGGCAGCATCCGACGCGCGGGCTTTTGGCACCGTTTCACTTCCTCGATCTCGCTGAAGAAATCGGTTTGATGCCCGTGCTCGGCGCGTGGGTGATCGATACCGCCTGCCGCGAGGCAGGACGCTGGCCGAGCGCAATGACCGTCGCGGTCAACGTCTCCCCCTCGCAGTTCCTGTCGGGCAAGATCGTCGGGATCGTCGCCCGCGCGCTCGAAGTGACCGGCCTCGATCCCCAGCGCCTCGAATTGGAAATCACCGAAACCGTCCTGCTGAACGGCACGGATAGCAATTTGCGGACGCTACAAGCCTTGCGTGCGATGGGCTGCCGGATCGCGATGGACGATTTCGGTACGGGCTATTCGTCGCTCAGCTATCTGTCGCTGTTCCCGTTCGGTAAGATCAAGCTCGACAAAAGTTTCGTCCAGCGGATGGAGGGCGATCCAACGTGCGACGCGATCGCGCGCACCGTCGCCGAGCTGGGCCACAAGCTCGGCATGAATACGATCGCCGAAGGCGTCGAAACGCAGTCCCAGATGGACGCGATCCGCGACCAGGGCTTCGACGCTGTTCAGGGCTATCTGCTTTCCAAACCCATCCCCCCCCGAACGTTTGAGCGAGATCATGCCCGGGATCGCTCTCCATATCGAAGAAGGAACGAACCATGCCTGACCGTTTATACCGTATAATCTACATGAGCCGTAACATGCTGACTGGAACCTACGACGCCATCGCGGCCCAGGTCGACGGGATCCTGGTAAGCTCAAGGCGCAACAACGCGCCTGCGGGCGTGGGCGGCGTACTCATGTTCAACAATGGTTGCTTCCTCCAGGTGTTGGAAGGCCCGTTCGCCGCGGTGTCCGCCACGTTCGAGCGTATTCAGCGCGACGAAGGCCATGATGAGGTCATCGTACTCGAGGCGGGCTACCCCGAAGAACGCCGCTTCGCCGATTGGTCGATGGCTTTCGTCGGTGCCGACCGGGCCGACGCTCACCGTTACGAACTACTCAAGCTCGACCGCGCACGACTTGCGGTCCTCGCCAAGGACGAAATGCTCGCGCAACTGCAGGGGCTGGTCGGCGAGGAAGAGGTGCGCCGCGCGGCGTAGGCAAGCATCAACATACGCCTCAAGCCTTTCGCGAACAGGCAGGGCTTAAGCCGGCGTGATCCGATCGTGCCGTCACGCGGATGCGGCGACGTGCAACACGTTGGCGAGCAACGCGTCGCCCATGGGGGTCAACACCGATTCGGGGTGGAACTGTACGCCCCATTGGCGCGCGCCGACATCGCTGATCGCCATGGCCATGCCGTCGAGCCAGGCGTGCACGCTGAAGCGGGCGGGCGGCGCGGGCGTGCCAAGCGAATGGTAGCGTCCGATCTCGATCTCGCGCGGTAGCCCGGCAAACATTCCTTCGCCGTCGTGCGTCAACCGCGAGGCTTTGCCGTGCATCGGGGTAGACGCGCGCGTCACCGCGCCTCCAGCTTGTTGAATGATCGCCTGGTGCCCCAAACAGACGCCAAACATTGGAACGCGGCCTTTCGCCAAGCCGATCAACTCGAGGCAGCAACCGGCTTCGTCGGGGCCACCGGGGCCGGGTGAAAGCACGATCAGCGCGCCCGCCTGCTCGGCCTCCGCCAGCGCCTCGGCGGCGGGAACAGTGTTGCGCAGCACGGTAACCGTCGCGCCCAACCGCGCGAACGAGTCGACCAGGTTGAAGGTGAAGCTATCGAAATTGTCGATGAGCAGGATGTTCATCGAACCGCACCCAGCGCGCGCAACACGCTTGCCGCTTTTTGGCGCGTTTCGGCGGTCTCGAGTTCGGGCACGCTGTCCGCGACCACGCCCGCTCCCGCGCGGACGGTCGCAACACCGTCGCGCACCAGCGCCGATCGAATCACGATCGCGGTATCCATCGTGCCGTCCGCACCGATCCAACCGATCGCGCCGCCATATGGCCCGCGCGCATCGACCTCGTAATCGCGCAGCAACTGCATCGCGCGGATTTTGGGCGCACCGGTCAATGTGCCCATGTTCATGCAGGCGGCAAGCGCGTGCAAGGCGTCGAGATCGTCGCGCAAGCGGCCACTCACTTTACTGGTCAGGTGCATGACGTGGCTGAAACGCTTGGTTTCGAGCAGCGCGTCTACCGTGCGCGTGCCGGGCGCGCTCACCCGGGCTACATCGTTGCGTGCCAGATCGACGAGCATCATGTGCTCGGCGACCTCCTTTGCGTCGGCGCGCAGATCGGCTTCGAGCGCGGCGTCTTCGGCGGGTGTCGCCCCGCGCCGCCGCGTGCCGGCCATCGGGCTTACCTCGACTTTGACCGCTCCGTCGTCGCGCCGGACCCGCACCGCCGTTTCGGGCGAAGCGCCGAACAGCGTCCAACCGCGATGTTCGATGTGGAACATTGCCGGGCTGGGATTGCCGATCCTGAGCCGTCGATAGGCCGCGAACGCGTCCGCGCACGGCGCGCGGAACGAGCGTGACGGCACGACCTGGAACACGTCGCCCGCCGCGACATGTTCCTTCATCCTGAGCACGAGCGCGCGGTAGCTGTCGTCGTCCACATCGGTTTCGACATGCACGCCTTCGGGCGCGGGCGACAGCGCGCCGAGCGGCGTCGCAGCTTCGGCGCGCTGCACCAGCCGCGCGAGTTTCGCCTCGCCGTCCTCGCCCAGTCCGGCGAGCACGGTGGCACGCGCGACGCCGTCCTCGATGGTGACCATCTCTTCGGCGAGCGCGAAGATCAGGTCGGGGAAGTCCACCTCGTCGCGCCTGGGGGCGGGCAGCGCCTCGAACACGTCGATATGATCGAAGCCGAGCACGCCAACCAGCATCGGCGCGATATCCGTATCCCCGTCCCACGACAGCTCGAAGCTAAGCGCGCGCAGCAGGTCAAACGGCGAGGAGGCTTTCAGCCGCGTTGCAGAATCGTGCGCGGTGGCGCGCGCGAACCGCACGTCGAGCGCCACCGCGCCCAACCCCGCAAACGCACCCTGGAAGCGCCAGCCGAGCGCGTGCGCGAACCTTGTGCCGAGCTGAGTATGTGCTTCCACCCGCGCCGCGCCGCGCGTGGCG
>JAABUQ010009896.1_pt1 | contig 12696 bp, 14 predicted proteins | sample 5560001 | NCBI WGS metagenome assembly JAABUQ01 (sample SAMN10711888, study PRJNA513371) | rock metagenome | isolation source: Antarctica rocks | place: Antarctica: Victoria Land, Finger Mt nord | collected 2015-12-18 | reverse complement strand
GGGATGGTGGGCATGAGGACTCGCTCCGTCAGCGCCGATCGAGGGATCACGCACACGATTGCACACGCCTCGACGCGAATTGTCCACCAACGACCCCTGGCGAGAGCCGGTTTTGAGAAATTCCCCAGACCGGCATCTTCGGCCGTAGCGGGGGTTCCTACGGCCTCCGCGACATCGGCGACGGGACCAGCAACACCTTCCTCGTCGGCGAGTCGGTTTCCGAGTCGTGCAACTGGTTCAGTTGGGGAAACCCCAATGGCACGACCGCCTCGACGGTGGTGCCCATCAACTACAAGATCTCCACCATCGAGGGCGGAGCGCGGGCTGACACCGCCACCCTCCGGAGCAGCTCGAACTGGATCTCGGGCTTCGGCTTCCGCAGTCATCACCCCGGCGTCGTCCAGTTCCTCTTCGCCGACGGCCGGGTCCAGTCGCTCAAGGAGAGCGTCAACCGCAACGTCTACCGATACCTGAGCACTCGGGACCAGGGTGAAGTCGTCAGCGCCGATCAGTTCTGAGTGGATCGCGAAACGGACTTCACCAACTCGCCGCAATGATCTCCTCCAAACGGCCCTGGAGCATCGCGCTCCGGGGCCGTTGCCATTGCTCGGAAAATTCCGTTGCCGAGGGGGATGACACGCCCAACGAGAACCCTCACGGGCCAACGGCAGGAACCTGGTGCGAACCCTTCGGCCTCGGGCGCGCCTCCCCCCGGCAATCCGACCATGTCCGCCCTTAGTTGTTATTCATCAGGCACTTGCAGATTAACCGTCTCGGGCCGGTGTCGGCCCTCGATCCTTGGCACGATTTGTGGAAGAGACACCCTTCGCCTTGTGGGCATCGGAACCCGAGAAAGTGCTGTCCCACCAACCACCGGGACGGCTCGACGCCCGAGGGCGTGAGGAATACGACATGCGAGGGAATCTCCGCGGAATGGCGATCTCCGGGGTATTAGCCGTGGCAGGCACGTTGGGGCTCGGCCTGTCCGCGGCGAGGGCGTGCGACCACGGCCCCGCTCTCCGGTTCGGCCCCGCCACCGCCTCCGCCTCCGCCTCCGAATGGGGCTATGGCGAGGTCCGCACGACCGTCCGGTTCGGCGGCCTGCCCGACTACGACCACTGCCCGGTCTGCCAACCCCGCCTCTTCGTCCCGCCCCCCTGTCCGCCCCCGCCATGCGGCGACGAGTTCGCGGCGGCCAGGGAATATCGACGTGTTGACTACCGTGAATATCGCGGGAGGGATCTCCCCGTCGCCTACCCGGTGGCGCCCGTCCCTTACCCATCCCCGCAGGCGACCACCATCTACGAGGCACCCAACACCTTGGCCACCCCGGCCCTGCCGACGAAGCAGGCCCCCAGCCTGTACGGGACCCCGCGGTACTCCGACCCAGGCTCAGTATCCCCCCCTCCTTACGCGACCCCTCAGGCACGGGGCCCGTATTCACCTCCAGCCCCCTCGGCCAACGACGAGCAGCCCCCGCCGCTCCCTTCGCCATACGGCGCCCCGCAACGGTGAGCGGCTCCAGTTATCGGCTCGGTACCCAAGAGAACCCCGACCCGCGTCGGCCGGTCCTCGGAAGCCAATGACCCTGCGGCCTTTCGAGGGCCTCGGGGTCAGATTCGTCACTCGCCTTACCTCCCCGTGGAGTCCCTTCAACGGGTGACGTTCCAGGACCCTCGAATGGGCGATCCCGCGTCGCGAATTTGGTGCAGCCATGTGGCGACTTGGCAAATCTTGGTGTCTGGACGCACCTCTTGCAAGGTCGTCGGAACGAGGATAAAATCCTCCATTCCCGATGAGTTCGCGGAACACTGAGGCAGTGCCCGCGAATCTCAGGAGTTGAACCTCAATCAGCCTTGCGGGTATAGCTCAGTGGTAGAGCGCTAGCTTCCCAAGCTAGACATGCGGGTTCGATTCCCGCTACCCGCTTCCTTGCTCAACGCCTTATGCCGAAAGCTCTTACGCTTACCTCCCGGCGGTCGGGAGTGCGGCCCGGAAGTCCAAAACCGGTAGTACCAGGTACTACTGACGGACCCAGGGTAGCACTTCCCATGTCCTCCAGTCCCCACCAAGCCCCCAAATACCGCCACTACAAACCAAAGGATCTCGCCGTCGTCCGAATCGACGGCCGGGACCACTACCTCGGCAAGTTCGGCACCCCCGAGAGCAAGGAACGATATCACCGGCTCCTGGCCGAGCGGTCCGGCGCCGGGGCGGTCGTCGCTCCCCCGAGCCCGCAGGCTGGACAGGATGCGATCTCCGTCGGCGAGGTCATCCTCGTGTACTGGAAGCACGTCGAGCAGCATTACCGCGCCCCCGATGGCACGCCCGGCCACGAGATCGTCAACATCCAGTGCGCCCTGCGCCCGCTCCGCCGGCTGTACGGGACGACGCCGGCCGTGGACTTCGGGCCGAAAGCTCTCAAGTTGGTGCGGGCCGAGATGGTCCGATCGGGGCTAGCCAGGACGACCGTCAACGGCCGCGTCAACCGCATCCGGCGGGCCTTCAAGTGGGCGGCCTCCGAGGAACTCATCCCCGAGTCGATCGCCTCGGCCCTAACCAGCGTCGCGGGCCTGGAGAAAGGCCGGTCGGCGGCCAGGGAATCGAAGGGGGTCGCCCCCGTGCCGGTCGAGCACGTCGAGGCCGTCCTGCCCCACCTGATGCCGGCCGTAGCGGCGCTGGTGCGGCTCCAACTCCTCACCGGCATGCGCCCGGGCGAGGCATGCCAGATGAGGGGGTGCGACCTGACCCCCGGCGAGCCGACGTGGGAGTACCGGCCGTCCGGCCACAAGAACGCATGGCGGGGGATCGAGCGCGTCATCCCCCTGGGTCCGCGGGCGGTCGCGATCGTCAAGGCGAGCATGAAGACGGACCTGCAAGCCTACCTCTTCGCGCCGGCGGAGACCGTGGCCGCACACCACGCCAGGAGGAAGGCGGGCCGGAAGTCGAAGCCCACGCCGTCGGAGGTGGCGAAAAGAGCCGAGGGAGGGCCAGGGGCGAGACACGGCCAACGGTACAGCCGCAGGGCCTACCTCCAGTCGATCCACAGGGCATGCCGTAAGGGCGGAGTGCCGGAGTGGACGCCGAACCAACTCCGCCACACGGCCGCCAGCCTGATCCGGGCCCGGTTCGGCCTGGAGGCCGCGCAGAACGTCCTGGGTCACGCCAGGCCAGACACGACCCTGATCTATGCGGAGCGGGACATCACCAGGGCACGCGAGGTCATGGCCCAGGTCGGTTGAGACTCGCCCCGACCCGGGCGGTATAATGCGTACAGCCTTCGGGTGGTCGCCGTGCCGACGGGTGCGGCGACCTTAAGCGGGCGGCCGGCGGGGCGTCCTACCCTGCGTGACGTCGGCCGCCCGGCCCGGGGGGAAAGGGTACACCCGCCATGAGCCAAGATCCTTTCGGCCGCCGATCCGTCCATCTCCCATCGTTGCTCTCACCAGCCGTGGATCTCACCCGGAAGGCCATCGAGTCTTCCCGGGTCTGGCGGGAAGCGTTCGAGGTGACGCGGCCCGACGCCCTGAATCTCGCGTGGGCGGCGCAATACCCGATCGGCGCCCTGATTGGATTCCTGGCAGGGCGTGGATTCGCCTTCGGCGAGGATGAGCGGCTCGCGCGGGACCACCCAGAGGAAGGACGGGCACTCTCTGCTTTGAGACCCGCCGCCGAGGAAGGTATGCGGACGATCCCGGGCGCCTCCAGCGGGGGCCCACCATCCTGGGAATGGCTCGATGAGCTAGAGCGGATCTCGGGAGTCCTCCGAACGCTCCTCGCCCGAGCAGAGGCCGAATGTCCCACGCCGCCGGTGGCCGACCCTCCGCCCCCGATAGGGTCGGGGCCGCTGGGCGCGTACTATCGGGAACTCTGGGCCGCCGAGGAGGAATTCCTGGCGGGCCGGAGCCCTACCTTCTACACGAGCGGGCATTCGTTCTGGCGAACCCATGAGGGCATTGAGCGGCTCGAATCCATCGACGAGCAATATGGGGTCGCGCACGGCACCGACCCAAGGGTTTATTCCATCGCGGCGTTCATCGCCGAGAACACCGCCTTCGAGAGCGAGATGAAGCGAAGGGGGTTGAAATTCCCCCAGGGGGAGGCGAGCAAGTACGCGCAGGGGCGGGCGAAGCAGTACGCGACCGACTACGAAGCGAGACATTTCCCCGGCTTTGTGTGGGATCGGCCGGACGACTCGATCGATAGCATTTCAAAGCTATGGTTTTATATAAAAGAATCATTGAGTATTATCGGAATTCACAGGGGTAAAGAGGAGGTAACGTCCATTTCGCATCGCGCGGCACGTAGGCGGTTAGACATCGTCTCTTCCTGCCTGCTCGACCTCCCCATCATCTGGGATCGTCCCGCCGAATATCTCAAGGATGCCACCGAGCGGCAGTTGTGCAGGGAACTGAAAGAGATACGCAATAAGCTCGCGAGAGAAGAGGCCGAACGGCATTCCATGGAGGATCGTCGGGCGATCGAGGCGTCATGGAATATCGAAGCAAGCCCCAAGATTGGGCGGGATGTCATCGACCAGGCGGCATCGCCCACGGTCCCGGATGACCTGGATGACAAAGCAGACCGCATCGCCGATATATCGACGATGCGGGCGGAACTGGGCCTATCCTCCGATGAGCCCGCCACCCTCCCGCATCCCCATTGGGACAGCGAGAACCGCAAGTTTTGGTATGGGGACACGCTTTGCTTTAAACTCAGGGCGGACGCAGGTAGACAGATACCAATTCTAGAGGCTTTCGAGAAAAACGGTTGGTCGGGTTCGATTGCGTGCCCGTTCGGGAATGATATCGAAAAATTAGATCAAACAATAAAAGATATAAAAAAGCATAAAGGCTGCCCAATTAAATTCCGTCGGGCAAATACCCGAGCGGAATGGTTCCGCAAGACGGGGGGGAGATAAGGTCCGAGCAAGGGGGAGATAAGCTCCCCCGAAATCCGAAACCCCTTGTTTACCTCCCCTGTCATCTCCCCGCGTTTATTTGATCTGATGCCGGTAGAGGCGAGTTACTACTCACCGCTACGAGGCCACGCGGATGATTGACACAACGCTCGAAGAGTTGATCTCGCTTGAGACCGGCGCGAAGGTCTACCCACCAGGGCGTAATGGTCGGAACCGTCACGTCTCCTATCTGATTCGCGGCATCACCCGGGGCATCAACGGTCACCGGCTGGAGGCCGTCCGCGACGGCTCGCGCTGGTTGACGAGCCGCGAGGCCCTGCAGCGCTGGATGGAACTGCAGACCGCCGCCGTCCTGGGCGATTCCCCGCCCGCGGACCGGCCGTCCCGCCGCGAGGCCGCCGAGCGCGCCGACGCCACACTCGTCGCGGCGGGATTTTGATCGTCCAACAAAACGAAACGGCCGCCGGGTACCACGCCGACGGCCGTCCCGGGTTTTCGTTGTCGTCACCGTCAGTCGCACCAGTCGGGTCGGACCGGGGCCATCCCCCCCAGACCGACACTCACCATCCGACCCCCTCACGAGGTCACACTCATGCTATACGACCGCACCCCCGACGGCAACTCCCCAGCGGCATCACACCCACGTCCACCCCACCCCCGCGACGCCCGATCCGCCCACGTCTCGACCCTAGTGGACGACCTGTACCGGGCCGGCTCCGGCCGCTGCCCGGATCGGGTGCGGCACCTATACGGTCAGTTGAGCGAGATCGACCCGCGACTCGCCCGAGCCCTGATGACGGCCGCCGTCGGGCAGGTGGGCCGATGAGCATCCACCGCGACCAGCCCCAGGGCGAACCGAGGCCGTCGAGGAGGGCCATCGCGTGCCACCTGCTCCGCGATGTCGCTACCGCCCTAGAGAGCCGCGACTATCCGACCGCTGGCCGACTGGTCAAGGAACTGCGAGGCATCGGCCGACCGGCCGGGGGAGGGCCCGCGATGATGGCCAACCAGTACGACGCCTATGACGCGGCGATGAATTGGCAGGAGAGGATGGCCACGGCGGGGGTCACCTCCCGATGAGCTACGCGACGACCGCCGCGAGCGATCGGCAGTCGCCCGGCACTCGCCGGGTGACTCATCACGACCCATGCCCGACCTGCGGGCGGTCCGATTGGTGCAGGGTCGCCCGCGACAACACCTATGCGATCTGCAATCGCCGGGAATCGGACAGGCCGGCGACGGGGGCGGGAGGCGGTTGGGTCCATCGCCTCACGCCGGGGGCCGCGAGGCACCGGGCCCCGATCATCATCCCGATCCGCGTGGCCGGGGCGGCATCGGAGGCCCGGCTCGACGCCGCATATCGGAGGTTGCTCGCGCGGTGCCCGCTGTCCGACCAGCACCGGGCCGACCTGATCCGGCGGGGGATCGCGCACGAGCGGATCGCCGGGGGTTATGGGACGTTGCCGCTCAAGGGCCGGTCGTCGATCTGCCGGGCGATGGAGGCCGCCGGGATTGACCTCGCCGGCATCCCCGGGTTCACGATCAAGACGGGCGACCACGGGGATTACTGGACACTGGCGGGCAGCCCCGGCTTGCTCATCGCATGCCGGCCGCCCTCCAGGTTGATCCGGGGTCTGAGAATCAAGCCGGACGGCCCAACGGCCGCCGGGAAGGGCGGGAAGTATCGTTGGTTCAGCTCGGCAGAAATGCCGGGCGGGACCGCCAGCGGCGCCCACTGTCACGTCGCGATCCCCGCGAGCGATTCCGACCCGGCGACGATTTGGGTAACCGAAGGCGAGATCAAATCGGAGATCGCCGCCGATCGGTTGGGGGCGAAAATCATCTCGATCCCCGGCGTCGGCATCTGGCCCAAGGCCCTGGCTGACGTCGCGGAGCTATTGCCCGACGGCGGGCGCGTCGTCGTCGCAATGGACGCGGATTGGGCGACGAATCCCGCAGTGCTCTCGGCCGTCTGGGGATTGGTCAGGGCCTCCCGTGCCCTCGGCTACCGGGCCGAGGTCGCGTCGTGGGCAAATCCGTTCAAGGGGCTGGACGACGCCCTGGCGGGCGGGGTGCGTCCGAAGGTTTCGACGCCGGACGGGCTCCCGGATCTGGATTGGAAACTGAAATGGCAATCGCGGATTTTGTGCCCGTGTCCGAAGCGACCGACGCCCCGACCGATCACGCTGGCGGCCATGCGGGCGAGGATCGGAGGGGAAATCAGGGGCCTCGCAAGGTGTACGTAGTGGCCGCCCCGACCGGCGCGGGCAAGACCACGGCGATGGCCTCGACGGTCAGCGAGATCGGAAAAACGTGCTGGTTGGCTGACAGGAAACAGGACGTGATCGCAGCGACGGCGGCGATCGAGCAGGCCGGGGGCGAGGTCGGCCACGTCCTGCCCCTGGACGGGCGGAGCCCAGGGCCGAGGGGCGAACTTATACCCAATTGCCTGCATCCCGGGATCATCGAGTTGTGGCAAACGAAGGGTTATAGCTACAGGCCGGGGTTTTGCTCGGTGTCGTGTGCGCGCAAGGGCGAGGCGGATGATTGCCCGTTCCTGGGTTCCATCGAGGCATTGGCGTCCGCCGATACCATCGTCACGACTAAGGCGATGGCCCGGCGCAAAGGGTTTTTCAGCGCGATGGGCAACGCGGCCCGCGAGACCGTCGTCCTGGACGAGGACCCGATCGGGTTGCTGCGTCCGCCGGTGGAGGTCACGCGGACCGACCTGGAGGCGTACACGGCCACCCTCGCGGCCATCGTCGCGGAGTTCGACTCGCCCGGCCTGATTGCCGCCATCGGTCCGGAGGGATTGGCGGCGGCCAGGCGGGAGGCGGAGCATTCCCGGCGGGTCGCACAGTGGGCGTGGGACGTGATCGCCAGGCAGGGCCCGATCGCCCCGCACGAGGCCGCCGGCATCCCGGCCGAGTTGAAGCCCGTCAGGCCGATCCTGGAGGCGGCCCAGAAGGCGGCCAAGATCGGGCGGCGGCTGGTGCAATCCGCGTTTTACAAGAAGATGCGAGGAGACCCCCACGGCACGGTGCGGAACGTCCACCGCGACCTCGGAGACCTGGCATCGCGGGCGGTCGGCCGGACGGCGTTCGCGACCTCCCGGGGACTACTCTTCCACCTGCGCATTGCGATCCCGAAGGACAAGAAAATTTTCGTGCTGGACGCGACGGCCAACGTCGACCTGCTCAGGCCGGTCTTCGCACCCAGGCCCGTCGAGGTCGTGTGCGACGACCGGGTCCGGCCCGTCGGCCGGATCGTGCAATTTATGGAGGCGAACTTCCCGAGGAGTTCCCTCACCAAAGACCTAGAGGCGGGCTCGGCCGGGACGCCCCCGAGGGTCCTGCGGATCATCGACGCGATCGGAGAGCAGCACCCGACGGGCCCGATCGTCCTGATTTCCTACATGACGTTCGTCGAGGGATTGGCCAAAGCGTCGGCACACGCCAGCCGGATCAAGACGGCCTACTTCGGGGCCGTCCGCGGCCGGAACGACCTCGAAAGGGCAGCCGCCTACGTCGTCATCGGGTCGCCCAAGGGTTCCGAGGAGTCGCGTCAGCAACTCGCCTTGGCTGTTTACGGCAAGTCCATCATCCCTTTCCCGAAGTTGGTGACGCTCACGACGGCCGTCGTCGGGCGCGTGCCGGCCGAACTGGGCGAGGAGGTCGAGGAGGACGACGAGACGCCCGAGCGGATCTGGGAGGTGCGGAGCAAGGGCTACCACGACCCGCGCATGCAGGCGGTCTACGCGCACCAGGTGACGGCCGAGCTGACCCACGCGGCCGACCGGGCGCGAGTGCTGATCCACCCGACGACCGTATACCTCGTGACGAACGAGCCATGCCCGAAATTCTGGTTCGCCGAGATGTGCTACGCCGAGGACATCCTCGACCTGTCGCCAGGGCCGAGGGCGGACCGCAGGACGAACGAGGCCGCGTTCGAGGACAAGGCCAGGGAGTTGCTGGACGCAGGCGGGACGATTTGCGGGGCCGACGTGTGCCGGGCCTTGGGCAAGGACGACTCGTGGGGCAAGCGTCACTGGCGGGCGTTCCTGGCCAAATTCGGGGACGCCTTGCAGGGGAAAAAGAAATTCTCGTGGAAGAATCTTTGATGAATTTTGCGGTTTGCGGAGGGTTTGGCACGGCAACTTTTGCGGAACACTTAACCCCTTTATATTATAGCATCAAGTGTTCCGCAAATCCGTCAAGTGTTCCGCAAATCCGTTAAGTGTTCCGTTTTCTTGGAACCGCTGAGGATTCCATCTGAACCACCCAATTTACCTCATGTGACACCCGCCGCAATCGCCCTTCCAGGACCCCAAAACCCAAACGCTTGGAGGATCGAAGCATGACCCGCCAGTCCCTCACCCCCGCCGACGCCCTCCTGATCGGCCGTTTGTATCTGCACGCTCGCGGCGGCGGCCGCTATCGCCCGTTCCTCGGAATACGGGTCTGGTGCCCGTACTGCCACGACACTCATCAACATTCCTGGATCGACCCGCCGTTCAAATCGAACACGGTCGACCATCGCGCGGCCCACTGCCACGACCACGTGACCCGCAAGGGCATGAAGCTCCAATCGCCGTTGCGGGAGGGCGGCGGATATTTCATCGGGCTCGATCCATCGGCGAAGGCCGAGAACGCCAAGGTCATCCGCGAGTTCGCCGAGGCGTTCACACGATGGGAGGAGCGCGAGGCGATGCAGGCCCGCCGCCTCGTGACCGCCGCGAACAACTGACCCGCCCCGCCCAGGTATGTCCGCTCCATGCCGGCGAGTACACCTCTAGTCGCGGCAGGCCAGATTCAATGCCGCCGATAGAATCACGCGTCCCAGTCTTCACCTATCCCATCCAACCCCCGAGAGCCATCACCATGCCCCGCACCCGACACACCGACGAATCCGCATCCGCACTCGCATTGCTCGACGACATGGACCCGGAGGCGGCCCAGAGGATCGAGGCCGAAGCGCGGACCATCGCCGCCGAGACGACCCCGGCCGAAGTGCCGCCGCAGGACCCGCACCAGCGCGAGAGCGGTTGCATGCCGCACGCAATCGAGGCCCGATTCCTAACGCTCAAGTTCGGGGCCGACGCGGACAAGGGATTCAAGTTATTCGCCCAAGAACATGCGAAGTGGGCGACGAAGATCGCCGAGTACTCCGGGCGGCTCCTGTCGATCACGTCCCTGTGTGCCCGCGTCCACTGGCGTCGGGTGATCTTGCGCAGGTGGGCCATCGTCGCGGCCCTCGCGGGGCGCCTCGACGAGGTGCCGGCGGCCGAGGACTCGGCGGGCGTCGAGGCGTGGACCGTCACCCTCAAGCACGGCCAGGAGGGCATCGACGAGTATCGAACGGTTACCCGGCAGATCGAAACTGACGCGCGGGATCAGGTCGCCCAGGGCCTCGGGGGACTCGGGGACTGGTGGGCGATCGAGGTCGGAAACCCAGAAAGCAGCCCAGAGAACCGGCGCGACTATCCGAGGAAGGCCATCGACCGCACGCAGCGGATCGCCGAGGCCCGGACGGCGATCGAGGCGATCGAGGCCGACCGCGCGGCGGCCCCGGCAATCCGGCAGCGGAGGCTTGCCCGGGTCTTCGAGGAGCACGGCGGCAGCGAGCCGCTTGCCGGGCGGATTTATGCCGCCCGCCTACTCGCCGGCCAGGACCCGGAGGGCCAGCAGGCATCGGCGCGGCTCAGGGGACTGGCGGACGAGCTGGCGCAGGTCGACCGCCACCTGGCTGAGGCCGCCGACCCGCTATCAGTCGTACCCGCCTGGATGGCCGAGAGGTCGCAGGTCCGCCACGACGAGCTAACCGACGAGATCGCGGCCAAACGTGCGGAGGTCGACCGGGCCCGCGGGAGATCGGCCGAAGCCCTGATCCGACGCGCGATGGCCGGGGATGACGAGGCGGTTGCCGAGCTGCTCACCATCGACCGGAAGCAACCCGTGTCGGCCGCCGACGGGTTCGCCCTCGCACTGTCGAGGATCGACCCTGAATGGGAATACGTGCCGCGACTCGTGGAACTGCTGGCAACCGGCGCTCTCCCCGAGCATGAGGTGGTCGACCGGGTGCCGAGCCATTTGCCCTGGCGCGACACCCCGTCGATCCCCGTCTGGTGGTAAGCCGGCCGTCCGAACGAACCGAGTCATCCGAACCCGAAAGGTCCATTCATGTTCACGAACCTGAAAGCCAAACTTCCCGCCGCACGAAGGAAGGCCGGCGGGAAAGCCGTGTTCCACTCGCCGCCCGTCCAGTTCGGCACCGCGGAACGGGCGAAGCCGAAGGCGACGACGGTGTCTCGGGCGTTCTTCGCGCCGGCCGTGACCTTCACCGCCGTGAAGCGCCCGAGCCCGGCGGCCGTTGACGCCGTGTTCCACGGGCCGGCGGTTGACTTCGCCCGGGCCGAGATGTGCGCCATGCTCGCCCAGACCGACATGGGCCGGGCGTGGCTGTCGAAACGCGGTCTGAAACCCGCCGAGATCGAGGCCCTCCGGCGGTCCTATCGCCCGAGGGCATGACAGTCACGAGCCGGGATGGCCCGAGAATGGCCCTAGGCTGCCCGTGGTGGCGTCCGCGGGGAGTCTGGGCAAAACGCATCGGGTAAAAATGGGGGGCCGTCCTGGAGGCTCTCAGGGGCTTCCGGGGCGGCCCGGATCAATCGAGGCCGACGAGGGGGCGGTTTCGAGGCGATTTTTTCTCTCCTGATTTCTTGATTCGGAGGAAATCGGCGCCTCCTTGGCGTCTGGACGCGCGATCAAGGGCAGGCCGCGATAACCTGCTGACGCGCCACGTTGACCTGGATCGTTGGGAGGGCCAGTTTCCGGACCGTCGCGAGAGTCTTCAGTGAACTCAGGTAACGCCGATGGGCCGAGTCGATCCGCCGCTGGTGGTAATCGGCCTGCTTGATCGATAGGCCGTCCTGGCAGGCATAATCGCGTTCGTAGTAATTCACGACATGCCAGCAGAACGCGGCGCGATCGGCGAGCAATCTTTCGATGGGCGTCGGGTCCGGGCCGGCCAGTTCGGCGGCGAGGGCGGCGATCTTGCGGAGGAGCAGCTCGCGGGAGCCCACGTCCTTGCCGACGAGCTTGCCCGCAACGGTCTGACGGGCAAGCTCCTCGACGTTCAGAATGGACCGGAAATGCAGGTCGGGACGATCGAATGCGGCCCGGAGTTGCGGCAACGTGGACTCGTCGCCGGACTCAGCCCGTTTGAGCAAAGCCCGGACCTCCTCGATCGACGGGGGCGGGTCGGCGGGAGCAGTGGCCTTCGGCTTCGTCGCAAGGGTCTTCTCAGCCACGGCGTTTCCTCCTCCAGACTCGTTTCGGCCGGTGGTAGCCGGCAACGACCATCGCGGCATCGGCCAGGACTTCAATGGCCTTGCACCATTCCGAAATGGCGTGATCCTCGGCCTTACCTGCGGCGACGAAGGCCCTCCACTCCTCGGCCTCCGCACGTTTTGCCTCGGCCTCGGCCCGGTCGTCCGCCTTCCACCGCTGGACCTCCATCGCGAAGTCGAGCCGGAGACCGTCGAGCTGCCGCCTAGACTCTTCGACGATCCCCGCCATCCGCTCGGCACGGTCGCCGGCCGCCACGTATTGCGACGTGACCTTGCCGCCCCGGCGGACGGACTGATACCAGTAATTCTACTGTATCCCGGGCTTCGCTTGGTATAATTCCTTTTGCACCAATGGATTTCCTCAGGGAGGCGGCTTGGAACGGGGGAGAGCATGGAACGGCGATACGAGGCGCGATTGGAGGAGATG
>JAABUQ010009895.1_pt1 | contig 12698 bp, 10 predicted proteins | sample 5560001 | NCBI WGS metagenome assembly JAABUQ01 (sample SAMN10711888, study PRJNA513371) | rock metagenome | isolation source: Antarctica rocks | place: Antarctica: Victoria Land, Finger Mt nord | collected 2015-12-18 | reverse complement strand
TCGCTTCCGTCACACGGTCGGTACTCAGCTCGCCGAGCGCGGCGCGAAGTTGCACACCATCATGCAGGTGCTTGGGCATTCCAGCGCGAGTATGTCGCTGGTGTACGCTCAGATCAGTGATCGCGAGGTGCTACGCGACTACCAGGCGGTGCTCGGACCGGGAGCAAAGATTGCGGGGCCGTATGCCGAGACCCTGCGCGCTGGCGGGCTTTCAACTGAGGCGGTGGACTGGCTCAAGACGAACTTCTTCAAGACCGAGCTTGAACTGGGCCATTGCCTTCGTGTGCCGCAGGAGGGGCCATGCGAATGCGACCTGTACCTCACATGCGCCAGGTTCGTCACAACCAGGGAATACGCGCCACGCCTCCGAAACCGACGGCGCCGTGAGTTGGACTTGATTGCGGATGCCGCAAACCACGGGTGGGAACGAGAGATCGAACGGCACCGCTCTATCGCACAGCGGATCGAGCAGCTGCTCGCTGACCTTGGTGCACCGGTTCGCGAGCCATCGTCCGCCGATGGAGCCGACGAACCGTATCGTTCTTGCCAACCGAGTCCCGTCGAGTCGATGGACTCCAGCCGACCTTGATCAAGGTACACTTCGAGGGCGCAGCGACCGTTCTCTCCGGACTTCGTCCATATAACCGTGTACGAAGCAGAGTCAGTGACCAGGGTCGTCGGCCGTAGCGCGGTGTGCTGCTCGATCAGTCCGTCAAGAATGACCAGCGAGTCGCGCAAGGTGCCCGGCACCACGAACCCAAAGAAGCCGATGCTGCCGGCCGAGGTGTAGTTGATGTATGTCACGCCTTTGCCACGGCCGAAGTATTTGGGGTTCGCGCCGGCGTGTACCGAGCGGACCGGAACGACGAACCGAATTCCATCGGCAGAGGCCAGCTCCCCACCGCCCAAAGCCTTCGTCAGCGGGAGCGCGGCGTGGACGTCGACCAGGTGGTTGGTGGCGACGGTGATCGTGTCGGCGCGGATGTAACTCTGCTGGATCCACGCCAGTCGAGCACGGGTCAGCGCCGGCATCTCTGGGCGCACGAGTGGCTCGAGGCCGACGTTGCAAGCCTCGGCCAACAGGACGGCACACACGCTGATCGGCAAATCGTCAGCACGCGCGCCATGCTCATTGACGTGGGTGAAGTCTGAGGCGAAGCCGGTCCAGGCCTGGACCTCTAACAGCAACTCGGGCAACTCCACACGCGGCAGGCGCTGGGCCACCAGGGTCCTGAGACCCAGCAGCGAAGGCGGCTCGTCGAACCGGTCCAGGCCTGACAAGACCAGCTCATGCCGGCCGTGCGCGCGTTCGATGTGCACGGCCTCGTTGGTTGGCAGGTTGTCGGCGGTACGTCGATAGGCCGCGTCCAACTCCTGCGTCAGGCGCGCCAGTTCGGGTGCTGGCAACTCATCCAGTCCCAGCGTGCGGCAGACCGATGTGCGCTGCGCCTGCCACGCCAGGCCAGTCAGCAACTGCGCCCGTGGATCTCCCCAGCGCTGGCCTGGTACGACGTACAGGTCGCGCCGTTTGAACGCCGCCACCAGCGCTTGCAGCACACAGAAGGTGTAAGCACGGCGGTCGACGCTCTTGTCGGCGCGGACGACCAGCCGTCGCCACGCCGGCGTGACGATGCGCAGCGGGGCCTCGTGCATGGGTGGCGTCGTCATGTGCTCGATGCGGCGCAAGAACTCCCAGGCGGCCAGGACGGCTCGGCCACCATCGGCCGCGTGCGGAGTGATGGTCTCCAACAGCAGGGGCACAAACTGGCGGACTGAGCTGTAGCGACTGAGCAGCGCTTCGGGTGCTTGCTTGTTCTCGGGCGGCCGAGCGAGTTCACCTACCGTGGCCACGGCATGCTCGACCTGCTCAGGGGTGAACAGCTTGAAGATCTCACTGCGCAGGCTGTGCTCAGGCTTGGCCGAGTCGAGCACGACGAGGCCGACGTTGCGCAGCAGGAGGGCCGCCGCATCCAGATCACCGATGGTGCGTAGCCGCCGCCTCTTCTCCTGGCTCTCCACGCGTGCCAACAGATCGGTGAGCAGCACGTCCAGAACGTCCAGCACGTCGTCCTGGGCGGTTGCCTGCAGCGCACAAGCGAAGGCGAGCAGTGTAGCGATGCCGCGCTCAGCTGGCATGCGCTGGAACACCTGAGCCCGAGCACTGCTCGCATAGCGCGCCAGTACTCTGAGCCGGCCCGCGGGTATGCCAGACAGGTCCAGTTCGCTCACGCCGAGTGCACGCACCTCACGAAGCCGCCGCAGCGCCTCCAGTAATCCCGCCGCGGTAGGCTGGGTTGGCCCCCGCCGCAGTCGGTCGAGTGCCGATCGTCGCGCACCAGCGGAAACGGTCAGCAGCTCTTTGAGCCGATCACGTTGCTCGGCGGATGGCATGCGGGCCAGCTTCCGATACAGGCGCGCATTGGCCCGCTCACGAATGCGGGCGACTAGGCGCGCCAGGATCGTCACTCCAGGTAGGAGCACCTGCCGTTCGACCAAGCGTGCCGTCGCCAGGTCGAACAGCACGCTCGGTTGGCTCTTCCACGGGGCGTGTCCCCGCAGCAGAAGGGTCGACGCTACTCCGCTTGCGCTGTTCCTTCTGCTGTCCAGTTGCGAGCGGTGCCGGCTGAGAGCCTGCCACCATCGAGTAAGACCGTTTTGTTCTGGAGGCAGAGTGCTTCGCGCGAGGCGTGCGACCGTGCTGCGGCTGGCCCCCCATGCTGCAGGCAAACTTCGCGGACACTCCACCCGATCAATATGGGCGCCGGGGCGGCCCGTCTCGGCCCACGTGTCTATCCAGCTGCTCCAGCTGAGGGGGTTCCTCGACTGTGTACACTCGGGCCGCGAGTCGCGGTGGCACCACGTCTCGGGGCGGAATCTATCGTATGGCGACGTTCGTTCTGGTGCATGGCGCCTGGCACGGTGGGTGGTGCTGGCGGCGGGTTGCTCCGGCATTACGGGCCGCCGGGCACACCGTCTATGCGCCCACGCTGACCGGACTCGGTGAGCGGATCCACCAGGCCAACCGATCGGTTGACCTGAGCACCCGCACCACGGACATCGTCAACGTGCTGGACTACGAGGACGTGACAGGCGCGCCGTGCTGGTCGGCACACCTACGGCGGCATGGTCATCACCGGCGTTGTGGACCGCGCGGAAAATCGCATCTCGCACCTCGTCTTCGTGGACGCGTTTCTGCCCGTGCCAGGCCAGTCGCTCCATGATCTCATCGGCCCTGAAGCCGCGGCCGCCCGGCGCAGTCTGGCAGACCAGCACGGCGAAGGCTTGCGTGTCCCGCCGATCATCCCGCTGTTCGGGTTAACCGATTGGCGCACGACGACGCGAACCGCGCCAGGGAGTGCTGGCCCACCTCTTCATGTCGCCGGCTGCAGGTGTTCCTGCTCTAGCCACCAAGGCCAGTCGGACCGGCGTGCCGTGGTGGTCGCACCGCGCGCTCAGAAGGTTGGAGTGTCGTCTACCAGAGCTGCTGCGAAGCCAGTCGGGCCCCCTCTGCGAGCGACTCGAACTTGCGCCAGGTGATCTTCGGATCGACCGAGTACAGGCCAACGAACGTGCCAAAGCCGCAGTCAGAGCCGGCCATCACGTTCTCACGACCGACCAGCTTCGCATAATTGGTGATGCGTTGAGCAACCAGCTCGGGATGCTCAACATAGTTGTTGGTGGAGTCGATGACGCCAGGGATGAGCCACTTGCCCTCTGGCAGCTTGACGTCCTCGAAGACGCGCCACTCGTGCTCGTGTCGCGGGTTTGAGGCTTCGATCGAAATCGCGCTGGGCTTCGCGGTCAACACGATGTCGATGATGTCGCGCAGCGGCACATCGCGCTCATGTGGCCCCTCGTAGTTGCCCCAGCAGATGTGCATGCGGAGCTGCTCGGCCGGGATGCTGCCCACAGCATAATTGATGGCCTCGACGCGTTGGGCGGCCACCTTGCGGAACTGTTGGACCGTCATGTCGGCGAACGCACCCATCTGCCGGCTCATGGCCAGGTCAGGGCAGTCGAGCTGCAGCACGAACCCGGCCGCGGCAATAGCTTCGTACTCGGGTTTCATGGCCTCGGCTAAGGCCATCAGGTAGCCCTCCTCGCTGGGGTAGTACTGGTTTGCGAGGAAGACGGCAATCACACCCGGTGAAGCCGCAGTAAGGAACGTATCTTCTGAAGTGGCCCCTTTCAGTGCCGCCTTGAAATTGTCGATGTCGGCCTGCACCGCTTGCGGATCTTTCAAACGCACTGGCCCGGTACAGGCCGGCGTCTTGAGGTGCATGAAGCCCTCCATCTCCTTGCCTGAGAAAAGGCGGCTCCAGTACTCCGGATAGTCACGCATCTCGGCGGTGCCGATCGGTACGCTTTCGCCGTCGAAACCAGTCAGGCGGTCGGTTACGTACGTCGAATAGCCTACCTTCGTGAACTCGCCGTCATTGATGACGTCCAGTCCGGCGTCGATCTGCCGACGCACCACCTCGCCAGTGGCTGCCCTGAAGGACTCCTTCAGGATTGCCGCGTCGACAGGTTTGCCGTCCGACTTGTCAAACATCAAGTGCGTCAGGTCTGCCGGCCTGGGCAGGCTGCCCGTGTGCGTGGTGAGGATCCGTTCCGTGCTTCGCTTCACTGGGGAAACTCCTTCGGAGCTGAGAGTGGGCGACGCACCGCCTTGTACGTCTCTCTCGAACGGAGCTGTGCGGGTGACCAGCAGGCAGGCTTCGGCAGAAGCGGCTCTTCGAGAGCGCGCCGGACTGCACCCAGGCCAGTAGCGCACATGCTGCGGGCCATCGTGATGAGGGGTATTCAGGTACCTCGGGTCAGACCTCAGCGGCGCATCCGACGCTGCGCCCGTGCCAGTTCGTGGACCGGGTACCCGAGGATGATCCTCTCGGCGGACCCGTCCATGGTTATGAACGCCTCCCCCTCGAGACGGAATGCGTCGTCCACCCGATGGCGTAGCTGCTGGCCGTTTCTACGATCCTGGCGGAGTTGCGGATGCCCGTCTTGGACAGCATCAGCGCCAGGCCATCCACGGGATCGAGCATCCACGCATCACCCGAACGGGCATGGCGCTGCGGCCACCACGGGGGAGATGAAAAAGGCGGAGTACGTGATCTAAGCTGGGCAGGGTGGCGAGTGGACCGAGGTCGGCTCGAATTTGGTGCTGTGAGCCCGTCCTTAACGTGACCTGGCTGTCTCGTAGGCACCACAGAGTGTGGCTCCCGATATGGGAAGCACGTACCGCAAATTCTTTTGCAGGAGGCAGCCCCGCTCGACCCAACACAGAGGAGGCCGACAGATGGTGGAGGTGGTTAGCGAGCGCTGCTGTGGTCTAGACATCCATAAGCAGACCGTGGTGGCTTGCCTGCTGGTGCCCAGTCCAAACACGGCACCGCACAAAGAGATCCGTACTTTTGGCACGATGACCGAGGATCTGCTGCAGTTGGCCGATTGGCTGACCGCAGCCGGGTGTACGCACGTGGCGATGGAGAGCACCGGCGTGTACTGGAAGCCGATCTATAACGTGCTCGAAGGCAACTTCACGCTCCTGCTGGTCAACGCGCGGCACATCAAACAGGTGCCTGGTCGGAAGACCGACGTGCGGGATTGTGAATGGATCGCTGAACTGTTGCGACACGGGCTGTTGCGTGCCAGCTTTGTTCCCGACCGGCCGCAGCGAGAGTTGCGCGAGTTGACGCGCTATCGGACCTCCCTGATCCGTGAACGAGCGGCAGAGGTCAATCGAGTGCACAAGACGTTGGAAGGCGCAAATATCAAACTGAGCTCAGTAGCCACCGACGTACTTGGTCTTTCTGGACGGCAGATCCTGGTGGCACTGGTGGGCCGATCGCAGCGAGCCGAACGCTCTTGCGGAATTGGCCAAAGGCAAGTTACGTAGCAAGCTGCCGCAGTTGGAACGCGCCCTCACCGGCCGCGTCGGAGCCCACCCGCGCTTTCTGCTTGGCCAGCAACTGGCGCATCTGGATGCGCTGGACGAACTGATCGGCCAACTGAGTGCGGAGGTGACCGAGCGGCTGCGCCCTTTCGAAGCAGCGGTGGCACGCCTGGACACGATGCCAGGCGTGGGTGTGCGCATAGCTGAGACGTTGGTTGCCGAGATCGGGAGCGACCTCGGCCGATTCCCCACGGCGGCGCACCTGGCTTCATGGGCCGGCATGTGCCCTGGCAACGACGAGAGTGCCGGGAAGCGCCGCAGCGGCAAGACGCGTAAAGGCGACCCATGGTTGCGTACGGCGTTGATCGAAGCCGCCCAGGCAGCTGGCCGCACCCGCGGCACCTACCTGGCCGCGCAGCTGCACCGCTTAGCTGCTCGTCGGGGCAAGAAAAAGGCCCTTCTCGCCGTCGCCCATTCGATTCTGATCATCGCCTACCACTTGCTTACTGAAAACACCGAGTATCGCGACCTCGGCCCGATCTTCTTCGACCAACGCGACGAGCAGCGCGTCACCCGCAGACTCGTCGACCGACTCACCGCCCTCGGCTATAGCGTGAAACTTGATCGCCCCGCTGCCTGACGGCCGCGCCCGCCTTCGGCGGGGACCCTTTTTCACCGCAAGCAGTCGAGAAAAATACCAGCTGGTCCAAGGTAATTACCCGCGGCTCGAACTGAGCAGCCCGAGCGACAACGTAGTCGACCTCGCGCAGCACCACGTTTGGCTGCTCGAAGTTGACGTGCGATTGGCGCACTCTTCGGCGTTTCTTCTCAGTCATTCACAGCCTGCCCAACCGTCCCCTACCGGGACCGGCGACCCCTATGAGGCGGTGTCGGCCGCGGGGCCAGTCACCGGCGCGGAGCTCGCGGCCAGAACTGGCACAGCCGAAGCCTATGTCAGCCGCTGGCTGGTCCATCAGGCTGCCGGCGGTTACCTCGAGTACGACCCCACGACGAGTCGCTACAGCCTGCCCCCTGAGCACGCCGCCGCCTGGCCCACGTCGGCGCGGCATATTCACTGTTCACGGCCATGATCAAGGCCGAGCCGCGCATTACCGAGGCATTCCGCACCGGCCAGGGCATGCTGTGGGGCGAGCACGATGCCGGCGTGTTCTCTGGCTGCGAACGCTTTTTCGGCCCAGGCTACGAGCAGAACCTGGTACCGAAGTGGGTTCCAGCGCTCGACGGCGTGCAAGCGAAACTTGAACGAGGTGCGACGGTCGCCGATGTTGGCTGCGGCCACGGCGCCTCGACCATCATCCTGGCCCGGGCTTTTCCACGCTCGCGCTTTGTCGGCTTCGACAACCACTCGGCGTCCATCGAGCGCGCTCGCCGGGCCGCGTTGGAAGCCAGCGTTAGCAATGCCACGTTTGAGGTCGCAGCTGCGACGGACCATCCCGCGCCCCTCTCTGGTTACGACCTGATCGCGTTCTTCGATTGCCTGCACGACATGGGCAATCCGGTCGGCGCCCTCAGCCACGCGTCCGAAACTCTGGCCGAGGGTGGCACCGTCTTGCTGGTCGAGCCGCAGGCCGGGGAGCGCACCGAGGACAACCTGAACCCGGTCGGGCGGGTGTACTCCGGTACGTCGGTATTGCTGTGCAGTCCGCACGCCATTGCCGAAAGCGGCACAGCCCTGGGCACCCAAGCAACAGAGCAAACCCTGCGCGGCGTCGCGGAAAGCAGCGGCCTGAGTCGATTCCGCAAAGCGACGGAGACGCCGTTCAACCGCGTGTTCGAAGCCCGTCGCTGACCAGTCTGCAGTCCCGGGCCGGGAAGTGGAGTAGCGCTTCGGCCCCGGGCTGCAGGCACTCCGCGGCCGGCCTGAGCGCGCGCACCGGGCTGCCGTCCCCCAACTCGAATCGTAGGTCACGTTGATCGCCGAGATACACCTGGCTGACCAGCCGCGCCTGAACGACGTTGGTGGCGGGCGGCACCGCCGGCTCACCAATGATGCGCACGGCACTCGGCCTGATCGCCAGCGCCAGCCGCTCCGCATCGAGCCGGTCGTCGTCGGGCGACTCGACCTCGAACGGACACCCTGCCAGACGAACCAGGCCCGGTCGCAGCGCCTCTACCGCCAGACAATTCGCCTGGCCGATGAACGTCGCGACGAAGCGCGACCGCGGCTGCTCGTAAATCTGCTGAGGCGTCCCGATCTGCTCCACCTGCCCGGCGTGCATCACCGCGATGCGATCGGCGATGACCATGGCTTCGGCTTGATCGTGGGTGACGTAGACCATGGTAATGCCCGTTTCCTGGTGCACCCGCCGAATCTCGAAGCGCATTTGTTCGCGCAGGTTCGCGTCGAGGTTGGACAGCGGCTCATCGAGCAGCAGCGTGCCGGGTCGGACGACGAGCGATCGCGCCAGCGCCACACGCTGTTGCTGCCCGCCACTCAGCTCGTGTGGATAGCGCCGTTCGAAGCCACCCAGATTGACCACTCCGAGCACCCACCCCAGCCGGCGCGCAACCTCGTCTTTCGACAACTGCCGCATTTCAAGTGCAAAGGCGACGTTTTGGGCCACGGTCATGTGCGGCCAGAGCGCATAGCCCTGGAAGACCATGCCCATATCGCGCCGCTCCGGTTGAACGCATCCGCCAGCGCTGGAAATCAGTCTGTCGTTGGACCAGATCTCGCCCCCGTCTGGCGTCAGGAATCCGGCCAACATCTGCAGCGTGGTGGTCTTGCCGCAGCCCGACGGACCGAGTAGGGCGAGCAGCTCGCCATCTTCCACCACCACGTCGATACCGCGCACGGCGACGGTGTTGCCGTAGCGTTTTTCGAGCTTGACGAGCCGCAGCTGAGCCATCTCTCGGATCCGGGTCAGGCTGCGCGGCGCACGCTCAGTGCGCTGCCGCCGAAGAAGCGATAAGCCACCGCCACCAGAGCGAAGGTCAGCAGCAGCATCAAGATGCCAAGCGTCGAGACAGATTCGAAATTGCCCGCGTCCGACAGATCGAAGATCAGCGTGGACATGACCGCCGTCGCCGGTGTGAACAGAAAGATGGCCGAGCTGAGCTCGCGTAACGACGGGATGAATACCAGCAGCCAATTCATCAACAACGTCCGCCGCAGCAACGGTAGGACAATACGCGTGAACGTACGCAACTGGCCGCACCCCAGCGCGCGCGCGGCCCGCTCCAGGTCGAGATCGAGTCCGCGCAGCGCGGTCTCCATGCCGGTGTACGAGATCGGCAGAAACCGCGTGGCGAAGGCGATGATGAGCATACCGGCGGTGCCGTAGAGCACGATCGGTGGCCGCGCGTAAGCGCTGAAGAAACCGATTGCCAGTACGATGCCGGGCACGACGAACGGCGCCTTGGCGACAAAGCCCAACCAACGCGCGCCGGGCAAGAGTCCGCGCGCGACGACGTACGCGCAGAAGGCAGCGAGCACCAGGGCGATCGTCGCCGCCGCGCCGGCGTACGTCAGGCTGTGAACGATCGCATTGCGCGCGGCGTCATTCTCGAATGCCCAGCGATACCAATCCAGGGTGATGTTGCCGGCCACCGGGCCCTTGCCCCAGGCGTGTGAAAGTGAGGTCGAAAGCAATGCGGCATATGGGAAAACCAATGACAGCAGCGGTGGCAGGAGGCACACGCCCAGGGCGGGCCAGCGCCAGGCGCCGAGCCGAATTCTCTCGCGGGCGACGCCGCGCCCGCCGAGCGTGGTGTAGCGACCGCGGCGCAGCAGGCGTTGCTGCAGGTAGAAGAGCGTAATCGCAAACACCAGCAGCGGGATGGCATACGCCGCCGCCATGTTCGGCCGCGTTGGATACTGGAAGAATAGGTACAACTGGGTAGTCATCACCTGCTGGCGGGCCGGGATCAGGAGAAACGCTGGCGTGCCAAATTCCGCCAATGCTTCGAGGAACGACAGCAGCGCGCCGGCGACAATCGCCGGCCGAACGAGCGGCAGTGTTACTCGCGTGGCGACACGCCACCAGTTCGCGCCAAGTAATGCCGCCGACCGCTCCATTTCGGACGGCACGGTTTCCAGGAAGCCGGCCACGAAGTTGAAGGTGTAGGGGTAGCTGTACAGCGCGGTGACGAAGATCGCGCCGGGTAGCGAGAAGATATCGAACGGGCCGCGGGCCGCGCCGGTCAGGGCTATCCAGCCGCGGTTCAGCCAACCGGAGTTGGGCGCGGCGAGAAAGATCCAGGCAGTAGCGCCGAGAAATGAGGGGGTGACGAATGCGGCGAAGACAAAGAGTCGAATCAAGCCGCCGGCGGGTACGTCCGTGCGGGCAACAAGCCAGGCCAGAGCGGTGCCGAAGATGACGCTGAGCAGCGCCACGCTGGTCGCCAGGACGAGCGAATTGCGGATTGGCTCCAGGTAGATGGACTTGCTGAAGGCTTCGAGATAATTGCCAATCGTTAGCGCGTCGGTGCGATCGGCGTGCACGCTGGACCACAGGATCCAGCCCAGCGGCGCGACCACCATGAACGCCAGGACCGTAGCCGCGACCGCCCAGACCAGCAGGCCCGGGTCCATCAACCGGACCCCTTGTGCGTGTGGGAGCGCGATTACACCCCGAACGTTTCGCGCCACTTGCCGACCACTTCGGGAATACCGTCTTCCAGGCGCTCGACTTTGTTGCGGTACCACTTGATCTGGTCGAACGACTTGCCGGTCGGCGCGGGGACGTCAACCCGCAAGGGGTAGTTGAACGTCTTGACCATAGCCTGGGAGTACTCCTTCGAGTAGAAGAAGGACTCGAACAGCCGCGCCGCGTTCGGGTGCGGGGCGTCTCTCATAATGGCCACTGGCGAAACGATCAGGATCGCGTCGTCCTCAGGGAACTGCACGTCGATCGCGTTCCCGGCGGCTTTCTTCTCGAGCGAGAAGTTATCAGGGCCGGCGCCGACCTGACGCTCGCTGCCGACGATGTCGGTGACCGTGTCGTTGATCGAGCGGCCAATCTTGGGATTGTTCGCGGCCAGCTTGGTGAAGTAGTCCCAACTATACTTATCTGTCATCGCCACGACCCAGTTGCCGACAAAGCCCGAGAAACCTGGGTGGCCCACGGTAACCTTGTCTTTCCACCGCGGCTCGAGCAGGTCGCCCCACTTCTTGGGCGGCGTGGGCACGCTCGGCGGGGCGTAATTGATGAGCACGAAGCCGAACGCGCCAACGTGGTAGGTGCCGTCGGGATCGATGCCTCTGAACGACTGAGGCAGCTGGTCGGCACCTGGCGGCTGGTAGACGGCAAACGCGTTCTGGGCCTTGAGCGCGGGATAATGCGATTCGTCGGTGGTGGCGAAGACGTCCAGCTCGTGAGTGCCGGCCTTGAGGCTCTGGGTGGTGCGCTCGTAGACCACCTGAGCCGTCTGGCGGATGAAGTCGACCTGGATGCCGGGGTATTTGGCCACGAATGCATCGCGCACCACTTCGGCGGCGCTCTGCGCGTAGTGCGCCGTCCACCACACAACGCTGCCCTCCTTCTTGGCAGCATCGAACAGCGCGGCTTCGTCGAGTGCCGGCGCGGTTGGCGCGGCGGCCTTGCCGGGCGTTGTCGGAGCGGCTGGGGGATTGGCGGTGCCGCCGCAAGCCGCCATGAGCAGCGTGGCACCAACGCTGAACGCAGACCTCACAAAATCGCGGCGCGAAAGCATACGGTCAATAGTACGACCACTCGAGACCCGCGGCCGAGGCGGGTGAAACCGGAGACGGTCCCTGGGCTTCCGGGAAGGGAGGTCGGTCGGATAGGCTGGGGCATCTCATAGAAAGGACCGTCCGTGAGGTCTACCACGGACGGTCCGCACGGAGGCCCGGTGTCTGACACCCTCCGCGAGCAGATGCTCGCATCCGCTGTCGCTGCGGTCAATACCCTCTGCACATGGGCGCAGGATCAGCCGCTGGCGAATTTCGATGCGCGCGAAGAGCACGTGCTGAACGTTGGTCGCGCGCTGCAAGCGACCTGGTTAGGCCAGCTCACTGGCGCGGCTGGGCCGCGGACCGTGGCCTGCCCCGAGTGCGGCGTTCACTCGCTCAACGCGGTGCGCCGTCGGCGTCAGCCGCGGACTATGAACAGCCGCGTGGCACGGTCCGCATCCCGCGCGTGCGGCTCACGTGCCGCGGGTGTGGGCACAGCTGGTTGCCGCTCCAATCGGTGTTGGGGCTAGGGCCAAAACAGCGGACCAGTGGCGGTGTGCAACACTGGGAAGCGCTGGTCGGTGGGCTGACCATTTTCGCCGAGGCAGCCCAGTTGCTCGAAACACTGGCCGGGGTGCAGGTGGGTACCGAAACCCTGCGCACCCACGCTGAGGCCGCCGGCACTGAACTGGAAGGCGAGCAGCGGGCGGCCATCGCACACGTGGAGGCGACTCACGAACCGCCGGCCAACTATGCCCCAGTGCCGGAGACGGAGGCGTTGGTCGTCGAGGCCGATGGGGTGCTGGCGCGCTATCGGGATCGCCATCTGGACGGGACGCTGATCAAGGTGAATGGCACGAGATCAAGCTGGGCCTGGTGGGCGGCTGGCAGGACAGTCAGCTGGGCAGTCCGAGCTACGTGGCGGCGCGCGAGGCGGCCGTCAGCTTTGCGCCACGTCTGGGCACTGAAGCGACGCGTCGTGGGGCATTGGACATCGTAGGCTGGCGGGGCCTGGGCAGCGATGGCGGCGGGCAGGAAGCCGTACTGCGGCGGGTGCTGATCATCGGTGATGGCGCCAAGTGGATCTGGGAGCATGTCGCCACCACCTTCGGCAGCGAGCGCGTGGAGATACTGGATTGTTTCCAC
>JAABUQ010009894.1_pt1 | contig 12698 bp, 12 predicted proteins | sample 5560001 | NCBI WGS metagenome assembly JAABUQ01 (sample SAMN10711888, study PRJNA513371) | rock metagenome | isolation source: Antarctica rocks | place: Antarctica: Victoria Land, Finger Mt nord | collected 2015-12-18 | reverse complement strand
TTTCTAGGGTACTTGCCTCACTTACATGGACATCAAGTTGTCATCAGTAGAGGATTAAAGTGCGGACTTAACCCAGAAAGGGTTACTCTACCAAAGCCTGGAATCCCCCCATATTAATAGGTTTCTCGGCTTGGTTCAAATCGGGGTGCCAGATTTAGAGTGCTCAGTGTAGTGTGAATGCTTGTCGTGCTCGCTCCGAGTTAAATCTAAAACATGAGTCCAAGTCTCTCAGTCGCAGCCAATCTGCCCCCTGATATGCGCCAGAAACTGGCGATTGAGGTGTTAGCCAAGTCCAAGCCTATCAGCCATCTAGCGACTGAAAATAAAGTCAGCCGCAAGTTCCTGCATCTTCAAGGACTCAAGGCGAAGCAAGCGTTGGCAGAATGCTTTGAACCGACAACCCCTGACCATGAAGTTCTTTTCTATTTGCCGGTTACCAAAACCTGGCTAACCCAACTAATGCTAGGGCTGCTTCTGATCTGCCACTCTTCCTATCGAGGTGTCATTGAACTGTTTCGCGATCTGTTCGATCTGCCCATCAGCATCGGGACAATTCACAATCGGCTAGAATCTGCTGCGGAATCCGCAGTCGTGGTCAATGAAGCTCAAGACCTGTCTAGGATCAAGGTCGGACTCCAGGACGAAATCTATCAGGGGCCTCAACCCGTTTTGACTGGGGTGGATGCCGCCTCAACCTACTGTTATCTGTTGAAAGGTGTGGAGCACCGCGATCAAGAGACTTGGAGTTGGCATCTGCTGGAGCCGATGGAGCAAGGATTTAATCCGGACTACACCATCGCGGATGGGGGCACAGGATTGAGGGCAGGCCAGAAGGCCGTTATGCCCAAGACCCCCTGTCATGGAGATGTATTCCATCTTCAGCATCAGGGTCAGAGCGTTGTGAATCGTCTCAATCGTCTAGCGATGGGGGCCGCCACCCGCCGCCAATCTCTGGAGCAGGAGATGGCAGAGGCCAAACAGAAGGCTCAGGGCAATCGCGTCTCCAAAAAACTGACCCAAGCTCGTCAGGCTGAGTCAACCGCTATCGCTTTGTCTGGCGACGTCAAAACCCTCATCCACTGGTTAACCCATGATGTCCTGGAACTGGCCGGCCCTGCTCTGGTAGAGCGTCAGGAACTATATGACTTCGTGGTGGCAGAACTGAGGCTTCTAGAAGGGATTGGGGGCAAGCAGGTTCGCACGCTGAGCAAGGCGCTACAGAATCAGCGCGACGATATCCTGGGGTTCGCGCAGGTTCTTGACGATAAACTCGCGGAGATCGCCCAGAGACTGGATACGCCATTGTAATGGGTCCGGCAGATATGTCTGTTTTTCCGTAAACAACCGACCTCCCAGGCTTACTGGCAGGTCTGGGAACATCTCCACCAGAAGCTGTCATGGAAGTTCCATCTACTCTATGAAGCAGTTGAGGAGGCCATGAAGCGGACACCCAGAGCGAGTTCGTTGGTGGAGAATCTGAACTCTCGACTGCGGCATTACTTCTTCTTGCGCAAACAACTCGGTCCCTCCTACCTGAATCTGCTACAGTTTTTCCTGAATCATCGGCAGTTTATGCGCAGCGAATGTGAAGAACGGGTGGGTAAAAGCCCGAAGCAACTGATGACGGGAGAAAGTCATCCTCATTGGCTGGAGCTATTAGGATTGAAGCGTTTCCAACAAGCCTAATGAAAAGTTCAAACTCGGTCCAGGTCATCGTCGGAATGATGACCCAACTTGTCATGCAGTGTTACCCTAAAACCCCTGTTTTTGAACCATGCCGATTTTGGTCTTCTTGACGAGCAGGGGTAGGATTATCCCCAACCAGAGCTGTTTTTTCCCAACAGGCAGTTTTCGCCAGAGCTTGCCCCTCACTTACTGGATTTTCTGGTAGTTCCACTTCCAATGACTTTTCGACATCCTGGTGTTTCACATACTCACCCGGCTGTTGTTTTTCCGGCTGTGGGGGGTAAGGGGGGAGTGTGCTGTAATCTCTGCTTCCTTATAAATAGAGGTTTTCATGCAGCTACTGTTAGTTAAATATAAGCCAGCCGTGGGCGCTGCGCTTAAACGAGTCCTCAGCCGTGAAGATATATAACTGACTGGGTACTCAACGGCACTGAGGCATGGGACTATTTAGAGGATCAGTCGAACTGTAAACAAAAACGCTACGAATCTACACAAAGATGTACTGAGAACATGCACTGCTAGCTCAAAAGTTGTTATGTTAACGCTTTTTGAATATCTGCTTTTAGCTATTTTTGTTGCAGTCCTGCTCTTCGTTAGCCGCTGGGTTGGACTGCAAGCTTACTCCTGGATGCCTGCTCAGGCGACCGCAGAAGCGCAACAGGTTGACAATCTATTTAGCTTTTTGGTCTCGGTGGGAGCATTCGTTTTCCTGGGGGTGATTGGTGTTATCGTGTTTTCGATCCTCTTCTATCGGGCACCTGCGGGTGATTACAGCGAAGGTCACCCGATGAGAGGTAGTTGGAAGATTGAGGTTCTTTGGACAATCGTTCCAATTTTACTGGTGTTGTGGATCGCCGCCCAAAGCTATAGGATCTATGAGCGATTGAGTATTTTGGGTCTGGCAGCACCAGTGGTGCATCTGCATGGGCCTGTAGAAGCTGCTGACGCCGAAACTGTGAATCACAACAACGGTCAACCTGCCGCTGAAGAAATTGAGGTGATCTCTAAGCAGTGGGCTTGGTCCTTCCGCTATCCCAACAATGTCACTAGTAACGAATTGCACCTGCCAGTCAATCAGAGTGTTCGCTTGGCGCTGAAATCGGAGGACGTTCTCCACGGCTTTTATGTGCCTGAGTTCCGCGTCAAGCAGGACATCATTCCCAAGCGCACCATTACCTTCGTGTTTACACCCATCCGAATCGGCAAATATACGTTACAGGATTCTCAATTTAGTGGCACTTATTTTGCCTTGATGGATGCCAACGTCTATGTCGAATCCCCTGTAGCTTATCACCAGTGGCTGGAGCGAGTTGCTACCCGTGAGTCAACTTTAGCAACCAGTCGAGCAGTTTCTGAACATAGCCAACCAGTGAAGAAAATCCTCAACAGCGGTTGGTCTACTCTGCCGCCCGCTTAATCTGCTGTTGTGAATCATTACAGTTGTAAGGAAGGTCATGAATGACAAATTCAATTGGCAATATTGGCAGCGCTGGCGAGTCCGCAAGTTCCTACCGCGAACACGATTGGCGATGCTACTTCCGCTTTAGCACTGACCACAAGGTTATCGGTGTCCAATACATGGTGACTAGCTTCATCTTTTTCCTCGTTGGCGGACTGTTTGCCATGCTCATCCGAGCCGAACTGCTCACTCCCGCCTCAGATCTGGTTGATCGCCCCCTTTACAACGGTTTGTTCACCTTACACGGCACGATCATGATCTTCCTATGGATCATCCCGTTCAATGCCGGTCTATCTAACTACCTGGTGCCGCTTATGATTGGGGCGCGGGATATGGCCTTTCCTCGCCTCAACGCGATCGCCTTCTGGATGATTCCACCGGCAGGTGTCCTGCTGCTGTCCAGCTTTTTGCTGCCCACAGGTACCGCACAGGCCGGTTGGTGGTCTTACCCACCTGTAAGTATCCAGAATCCGTCCGGTCACCTACTCAACGGCGAATTCGTTTGGTTGATAAGTGTCGCAATCCTGGGGATTTCATCGATTATCGGGGGAGTTAACTTTGTCACGACCATCGTCTGGATGCGAGCGCCGGGCATGACGTTCTTCCGCATGCCCGTCTTCGTCTGGACAGTTCTGAGCGCTCAGTTCCTGCAACTGTTTTGCCTACCGGCTCTCACTGGCGCAGTTATCCTGCTATTTTTCGATCTGAGTTTGGGGACGCACTTCTTTGAGCCTACACAGAATGGCGACCCGATCATCTACCAGCATCTGTTCTGGTTCTACTCCCATCCGGCAGTTTACGTCATGGCGCTGCCCGCCTTCGGCATCTTCTCCGAGATCCTCCCCGCCTTTAGCCGCAATCCCTTATTTGGTTATCGGACAGTCGCACTCGCCTCGTTTGGCATCGCTGCGGTTAGTGCCTTCGTCTGGGTACACCACATGTTCGCGAGCGGCACTCCGGGCTGGATGCGGATCGCTTTCATGGTTTCCTCAATGTTTGTCGCTGTGTTTACTGGCATCAAAGTGTTTGCCTGGACTGCCACTGTTTGGAAGGGCAGACTGCACTTGGAGACACCGATGCTATTTGCCTTAGCGGGTGTGGTGATGTTTGTGTTTGCTGGTATCACTGGCGTGATGCTGGCGGCAGTGCCGTTTGATCTGCACGTTAACAATACCTACTTCGTCGTAGGACACTTCCACTACATCGTTTACAACACGATTACGATGGCCATCTTTGGGGCAATCTACTTCTGGTTCCCCAAGATCACCGGACGGATGTACGCTGAGGGCTGGGGCAAGCTACATTTCTGGCTGACCTTTATCGGTGCCAACCTCACTTTCTTTCCCATGCACCCAGTAGGCTTGCAGGGCATGGTGCGCCGGGTCTCGTCCTACGATCCTCGGTATCAGGGGTGGAACATCATCGCTAGCATCGGTTCGTTCCTGCTGGGGGTATCAGTGCTGCCCTTTATTGCCAATGCACTCGGTTCCTGGCTAGCTGGTCCCAAGGCGACCAACAATCCCTGGCAAGCTACAGGGTTGGAGTGGACTACTACATCTCCACCCCCAACAGAGAACTTTGAGGAAATTCCGCTCGTCAGCAGGCCACCCTACGACTACGGCGATCCTAAAGTCGCCGTATTTGAACATGCTGCCTCCCAGTAGCTGCAACATCCCTAAAGGAGCGAGTCGTGGCAAGACATATCCATATAGATGAAAGTCCCATCCGTTTTGAGCGGCACCTGCAACGTCTGCCCAACTGGCTACAGCGGTTCCTGCCCAGCGGCGGCGGAAATGCCAAAGACGAGCATGGCAAGGGCATGTTTGGCTTCACCGTGTTCCTGGTGTCAGAGAGTATTATCTTCCTTAGCTTTTTCTTCACGTATGCCGCTCTCCGAATCGCAAATCCCCACTGGCTACCACTTAGTGTTTCGGGACCGGAATTGAATACATCCGTCATTATTCACTCGGTGGTGCTGATTTCCAGCAGCGCTGTCATTCAGCTAGCAGAACGTGCCCTCAGCCGCCGCCACCTCAACAAATTCCGCTTGTTGTGGTTGACAACCTCGGCTATGGGCATCTACTTCCTGATTGGGCAGGTGAGCGAGTGGAGTCACCTTGACTTTGGACTGAGGACGGGACTGGTTGGCGGAACGTTCTACGTGCTAACAGGCTTTCATGGCTTGCACGTTCTTGTCGGTGTTCTGCTACAGCTACTCATGTTTGGCCGCTCTTTTCAGCGCGGCAACTACAGCAAGGGCTACCTCGGGGTAAGTATGACGACTCTGTTTTGGCACTTCGTTGATGGGGTTTGGATCATCCTCTTCTCCCTGATCTACCTCTGGCGAGGGTGACTTTTTGCTTTATGGAGCCGGTATGGACTTCTTATCAGATACTGTTGTGCTATCGCGGATGCAGTTTGCTCTCACGGCGATCTTTCACATCTTGTGGCCCGTTCTAACGACTGGAATGGGTATTTATCTAGTCATTGTTGAAGGGTTGTGGTTGAAGACGCGCCATTCAGATTACTACTACCATGCCCGCTTCTGGTCGAAACTATACGTGTTGAACTTTGGCATTGGTGTGGCATCAGGATTGCCAATGGAATTTCAATTCGGCACTAACTGGGCACCATTTTCGGAAGCGGTAGGTGACTTTTTCGGGAGCATTTTGGGCTTTGAAGCATCGATGGCATTCATGCTGGAAGCTGGTTTCCTGGGCATTATGTTATTTGGCTGGGAACGGGTTAATCCGAAGATTCACTATTTCGCCACCATTATGGTTGCTTTCGGTGCTAATCTCTCAACCTTCTGGATTTTGATTGCAAACTCTTGGATGCAAAGTCCGGTAGGGGGAGCAATGGTGAGCGGTAAGTTTGTCGTTGACGATTACTTTCAGGCAATGTTTAACCCTTTTGTGGCGAGGAGTGTATCCCACATGTTCTTTGCCACATTGGAGACCTCTCTGTTTGTGATTGGAGGTATTAGCGCCTGGTATATTCTCAACAAACGACATGAGGCTTTCTTTGCCCGATCACTAAAAATTGTTGTGGCAGCGGCGCTCATCGTCACGCCCTTGCAAATCTACATTGGACATCTGAGCGCTGAGCAGGTGGCACAGTATCAGCCCACGAAGCTGGCGGCAATAGAGGCGAAGTGGGAAACCAGCCCTGCCGGACAACCTGCCCCTTGGAGTGTTTTGGCACTGCCCAATAATAAGACCGAACACAATGACTGGGAGCTTGCCATTCCTAATGGCTTGGGCTACATTCTGGAATTCCAGAAAAATCTCTCTGAACCTGTCCTGGGTTTGAAGGAGTGGAAGCCCAACGATCGCCCCCGGATGGTGGGTTTAATTTACTACTCTTTCCGGATCATGAGCGGCATCGGCTTCTTCCTGGCTGGCTTAATGGGAGTCAGCGTCATTCAATGGCTACGGGGTAAACTCTCACCAACGGCGATCGCTCAACAAAAATGGCTTCTGCGAACCTGGATTTTCGCCGCGCCTCTGGGCTACATTGCCGTGGAGACAGGTTGGATTGTCCGTTGCGTTGGACGGCAGCCCTGGGTTGTCTACGGGCAGATTCGCACGGCGGACGGGGTGTCTCACTTGCCTCCGGGCGAGGTCTTGACCTCTTTGCTGCTCTTTACTGGGATTTACACCATCCTATTTATCTGTGCCCTGTTCTTTGGCAGTCGCATCATCCGCCAAGGTCCCAATCTAGATCTACTGATCCCTGGAATTGAGAGCCAACCGGCGCTAGACACCGAACCAGCGGAGTTTATTCCTGACCAACGTCCTGTCGAGGCGCAGCAGTAAGTATGGAAAACCTAGAACACTTCCTCGCTCAGGTTTGGTTTGTGATCCTTGCTCTGTTTTTATTTCTCTACGTCATGTTAGACGGCTTCGATCTGGGTGTTGGCATTCTATCGCTCACCAGTTCCAACGAGGAGCGACGCGGAATGTTGATGACCAGTTTGGGGAACGTTTGGGATGCCAACGAAACCTGGCTGGTGCTGATGGGAGGAGCATTATTTGGTGCCTTTCCTCTGGCCTATGGCACTATTTTGAATGCGCTTTATATGCCGATTTTTGGGATGCTGTTTGGCTTGATCTTCCGAGCGGTAGCGTTTGAGTTTCGAGAGCATTCCACTAACAAGGTGTTTTGGAACATGGCCTTTGGGGTCGGCAGTTTCCTGGCAGCTCTGTTTCAGGGGTTTGCCTTGGGCAGCATTTTGGAAGGGATTGCAGTGGATGAAGCGGGTCACTTCAGCGGCGGCATCTGGGACTGGCTCGATTGGCGATCACTGTTGGTTGCACTGACCTTGATCCAGGGCTATGTTCTGATTGGCTCAACCTATCTCATTTTAAAAACGGAGGGAGAACTTCAGACGTCCCATTGCCGCACGGCAAAAGTAGCTGCCTGGACGACTTTGATTGGGGCAATTTTAATTACGATCGCCCTGCCAGTCGTCTATGAAAACGCCAGAATAAAACTGTTTCACCAGCCAGAAGTCTACATCTTTGCTCTGATTCCGGCGCTGGGCGTGCTGTTAGTTGGGTTGCTGCTGAGAAGCCTGAACCGTCAACAAGAAGCAACCCCGCTGATTTGGACGATACTCCTCTTTCTGCTGACATTCATCGGGTTAGGACTCGTCGTCTTTCCTGCCATCATCCCTCCCAGTATCACCATTTACCAAGCCGCCGCCGCACCCAGCGCCTTGGTGTTCATGCTGGTTTTTATTGGGTTTCTGATTCCCATCATGCTGTTCTACAACATCTATAACTATGTGGTATTTCGGGGCAAGGTCGTTGGCGGTTCCTACATGGAGTAGTCGTCTCAGCAATTCTCATTGTGGGAATTCAACTAGAGTTAGAAACAGTTTATAAATAAAACATTAAGCAGTCTTGTAAGTTCTAGTGCGACGATTGTTGCCAAGGCGACCCAACATTAGCCGAATCATCACCACACAAATCATGCCCTCATGATTTTCCGGTAACACTTCATAATCACGACATAATACTCTCGCATTGTCCAACCATGCGAAAGTTCGTTCGACAATCCATCGTAAAGACTCAACACGAAAGCCTTTCTTCTCCCTTGGTGGTGCAATCTCCAAAACGCATTTGTAGGCGGCTTGCAGGCAACTATCTAGCTCTCCCTTGTAAGCCTGGTCAGCTAAGTAGCTAGCCAGAATTAAACTTAAAACGTTCCAGTGGATCTCTACCTTGTTTACTGCGTGCTTCCATCCCCTCGATGACAGCAATCGCTAAGTCATATTCATCCTCAAACATGCGTCCAGCAATTTCATGTGTTTTTAGTTGATGCCATTCCTCTTCAATTCGATTCATCTCAGAACAGTACTGCGGTAGGAAGAACAGGAATAATCCCTTTTCCTGCCATCGTTGCCACTGTTGCTGAGTCACTTGGCTGGTGCGCAGAGAACCGTTGTCTTGCACCACTACCGTCAGTCGTTCTGTCTGGGCAAGGGTTTTGGCTGCCTTGTCTGCAACCCAGTCCATCACTGTGATGTAGCTTGAACTCTTGAAACTACCACAAGCATATTCAAAGCCTTCTTCCGGTTGCCAAAGCCCCAAAATACTGATGCGTCTGCCTCGTCGTTCGGTTTGCTCCAATCGTTTTTGTTCCCCAATGCGACTATAGCTATAGCTCACAGGACTCCACAGACAACAACCGGATTCATCCAGGTATTTTAGGTCGATGTAGCCCTCTTGTGCCGCTAACTTCAGTGTGTCAAGGTCGGCTTGCTTGAGGCGTTTTTGCTCAGGATCTTGCTTACCTCGGTGACTATGACGAGTTTGTTTCCAGCGAAAGCCCTTTTTTGTAGAAGGTGTCGCAATCGCCTTGGGCTGAGCTTGACCTGCCGCTGCTCGGATAGCTTCTGAGCCAGTTGATGGCTGTTGTAGGTGCGAACGTCTGCCTCAATCCATTGTTCGACGCTTTGTAAATCAGCTTCTTGCCATTTTGGTTTGGCACCGCGTCCGGCAGCTTCCCACAATCCCCCTAACCCCTTGTCTTCCCATCGTCTTAGGGTTGCTCGTACAGTATGCTCGTGGCACTCAAAGATCTCAGCAATGGCAGGTATAGCAGTCGAAGTATAGATCAGGACGTTAGACGAGCGACTTTATCTACATCTTCCGTTTACTTTTCTCTACTATGTCCTAACCTTTGCCTCGCTTGCTATACAGTCCATCCTTGAGCATTCAACCGCAGCATGTGTGCTCGCTCTCGTGTACGTTGTGGCACAGTAGTTGCTACCCGCAATTCTGCTAGGGTACAGTCTTCTTCGTCAGTTAAAACAATATGGATAGAAGCTGGCATTGATGAGTAGCAGCCATTTGGCAAAGAGAGTTTTATAGCGTTTCTTGGTTGGGTGAGGTACACGCTCAAACTTGAAAGGCTTGACAAAACTGGGGTTTGTCGTACTTCACTTGCGTGGGAACCGCTATAACGCTCTTCTGTCACTTCTGCGAGAGAGAATTCTGTAACCCTCTCTAGGCTTGGATTTCTTGCTAATGCCTACAAATTGAGGAATGTGTTAGAAAATCAAGCTTGAAAGGCATATAGTACAACCACTTTCAGTTTTTAGTAAGATTTTTCCCCATCTAGAGTGACAGAAGAGCGTTACAGCGGTTTTCGCTCGAATGGTATACACTTGAGTTAGGCAAGCTTTTTGACTAGTTGTGGTAACAATGAAAGCCTACTCCCTTGATCTGCGTCAAAAAATCATTAATGCGCATAACAATAAAGAGGACTCGCTACGCCAATTAGCCTCGCGATTTAAGGTCAGTCTTAACTTTGTGCAAAAATTGATCAGGCGGTATCACAATGAAGGTACTCTAGAGCCCCTCCCTCATGGCGGGGGCTCAGTGCCAAAACTAGCCAATCACTTAAACGTAGTCCAGCAACTAGTTGAAGAAGACAATGATGCTACGTTGGCAGAGCTATGTGAGCGCATAGAACAGCGCACAGGAGTAAGGGTGAGTCAAAGTACTTTATTTCGGGTGCTACAACAGCTGAAACTGACGCGAAAAAAAAACATTCCATGCCACCCAAGCAGAAAGTGAGCGGGTTCAAAATCTGCGAAGGGAATACTGGGAACTGATCCACGATGTGCGACCTGAAGACCTAGTTTTTATTGATGAAACCGGAATGAATCTATCGATGGTTCGCTTGTACGGTCGTGCTGTTGAGGGTCAACGAGCATATGGTGAACGACCTTATACGCGGGGTAAAAACGTTACCTTGATTGGGGCGCTAGCGTTGACTGGTTTTGTCGCTGGCTGGACAATTGATGGTGGAACTAGTGGCGATGCCTTTATTGGCTTTGTCGAACAAATTTTAGTACCAAATCTTTTGCCAGGTGCCTGTGTTGTTATGGACAATCTTCCAGCACATAAAATTGAGGAAGTTCGCTCAGCTCTTGAAGCTATTGGGGCAAGATTAGTATATCTATCTCCCTATTCTCCCGATCTTAATCCGATTGAAACCTGTTGGTCTAAGCTGAAGCAATATTTACGTTCTGTGGCAGCACGCACCCGAGATGCTTTGGATCAAGCGATTAGTAATGCCATGAACCTGGTGACAATTAAAGATATCCGCAATTGGTTTGCTCATTGCTGCTATTGTACATCACCCATTTGAAAACCGCTATAACGCTCTTCTGTCACTCTAATGAGAGTATAATTGGTGGTAAGTGCTGAAATCTAAGCCCTGTCTATGGATAAGCCCCGTGCTGCTCGACCAACCATCAAATTTATCGACTAGTATTGTGCCTTTTATAAAACTCTGTTTCCAGAAGTTAGGAGCTTCGAGGCATTTAAGCATTTGCATGTCGGCATGATTTCCCCGATTAAGCGTAAGACTCTACCAGAAATTGCCAAAGTGACGGGGTTAGAAAATGAACAGTCGTTGCATCACTTTCTCACAAAATCCCCTTGGTCGGCCAAGGAACTCAGAAAGCAGAGACTATATTTAATTTTACAAGAATTAAAAGGAAGAAAAATTTTTCTAATTATTGATGAAACAGGAGATAAGAAGAAGGGAAAAATTACAGATTACGTCAGTCGTCAATATTTAGGAAAATTGGGAAAAATCGACAATGAAATTGTTGCAGTAACAGCTTGGGGATTAATCGATGGTATTACCTTTCCCTTAATTTTTGAAGTTTACAAACCAAAGGGACGACTCAAAGTAGGAGACGTATATCGCTCTAAGCCAGAGATAGCCGCACAGATGGTAATAGAGCTTAAACAGATAGGATTCGAGCTAGAACTAGTATTAGCAGATAGTCTTTATGGAGAAAGCGAAAGCAATTTTTTGGGGTGTTTAGAGGAGTTAAAACTCAATTTTATTGTAGCCATTAGGAGAAATCATGGAGTCTGGTTGCCCCAAGGGCAGACGGTTCGGTGCAATCGATGGCGAAAATTTGACCGGGCTTTTAGTGATGGAACTCAAGAAGTCCGTTACGTAAGAGAAATTATTTTTGGCAAAAAGAGAAGCCGCAGATTTTGGGAGATTACGACAGATCCGGAAACAATGCCCGAAAACTCAACCTGGTATGTAATGACAGAGATTCCTGGGTTGAAATACAAAGATGTTGGAAATTTATATGGCTGTAGAAATTGGGTCGAATATGGCTTAAACCAAAGCAAGAACGAATTGGGATGGGCAGATTTTCGCTTAACTCGATATCAAGATATTGAAAAGTGGTGGGAAATAGTTTATAGTGCTTACTTACTCGTTGGCTTATTTGCTGATTTGCCGAAAAAATCAGCAAAACTTACTACAAGTATTTCGGATTCTAAAGTTATAGAACTTTTAGGAGAACATCCAGAATGGGATGAAGGAACGGGCTGGAAAAACTGGCTCAATAATCTTCGTTTAATTAGTCTGCCATTTTTCTGTTTCAATCTCATTCTTCCTTGGTTAAAGGTTTTTCCCATTCCACAATTATCTTTGGGATTTCCTCGCTTAATTGCTTTGATGAATTTCTTCCCTAGTGCTGTTCCACAGACCATTGAAGATGCGGATTTCCAATTTTCTTCTGCTTAGAGTGACAAAAGAGCGATAATGGCGCGAGTTTTACCTCCTTTACCATAGATCATCAGTACCTGCCCCCCCGACTTCTCGTGACTGCACCCGCATTTCTCACAAACTTTGCGAACATAATCGCTCAAAGCCTTATAGAGTCAAGGATTGACCCGGATCAAAACGAGGCGAAAAAAACAACACACTGTTAAAGCCCTTACTCCGCTTGACTTTGACAGGGCAAGGATTCTAGCTTCTCAAGCTCTGTTTGTGAGAAATGCGGGACCCACAGGTCAATCATCCCCTCCAAAGAGCTAGAGGGGGCAGAAATTCGTGAGATTCCCAAAAACGGGGTTAAATCGGCCTCTAACATCATGAATGTATGATTACGCGGATACTCTTACATTCAATCACACCCAAATCACCTATTTTGACTCTAGCGAAACTCTAGCGAAAACGCTCCTGTGGTAAATGGTAAAATAGTGACCATTCACTCACTCCA
>JAABUQ010009893.1_pt1 | contig 12700 bp, 11 predicted proteins | sample 5560001 | NCBI WGS metagenome assembly JAABUQ01 (sample SAMN10711888, study PRJNA513371) | rock metagenome | isolation source: Antarctica rocks | place: Antarctica: Victoria Land, Finger Mt nord | collected 2015-12-18 | reverse complement strand
ACCGGCTCCAGCTCCGCCGCCTCCCCGGGCCGGATCGTCCGGTCCGCGAACCCCGCGACGTCGCCGGTCTTGCCGTCGATCGCCCAGACCAGCAAGCGATGGCCGCCGTACTTCGGGGCCTCAACGGCCCGGACCGGCGGACGCCACCAAAACCAGAGCCCGATGGCGGCCATCGACGCCAGCACGACCGCGACGGCAGCCTTGGTGCTCGACTTCGGCATGGTCCGGCCCCCGGGTCGACCGATTGCTCGCCGACACGCCCCGCCGGCGCCGGCTTCGGAGTCTCCAATCTATCACGGCCGGCGCCCGGGCCCAGCCGGTGTTCGGCCACGCCGAGAGCCTCGATTGCACGGTCGCCAACGCCGACGCGGCGTTCCTCGGCGTCCTGTCGGAGGTCCAGGGGCGGACGGACCCCGAGGCGACCCTGACCGTCGAGGAGACGCTCAAGGGCGAGCACCGCGACCGGCTGCGGGTCCGCTTTTCCGCCGGGGGCCGAACCTCCCGGACGGGGTGGGGCCGGGGTCGAGGGTCCTGGTGACGATCAGCGACCACCCGCCGATGACGTCTCGGGGCACCCCGGCGACGGTGGCCCGGCTGATCGAGCTGGAAGGCGAGAGGGGGGAGGTCCTCTCGGCCGACTTCACCCTCCACCGGGGGCAGGCCGAGATCGCCCAAGCCGCCCGGGTCGCGATCCGCCACATGCCCGGGGTCCGGCGGATCGACACCCTCTCGGTCCCGGTGCCGGATCAGGTAGTGGCCGGGACGCATTGGGACCGGGGCGTCGTCGAAGTCTACATGGACGTGCCCGTCGACGACCGCCTGAAGCGTTGGGCCCTCCGGGCGATCGCCTCGGACGACTGGTGCCAGCGGATCTCGCCGGCCTGGCCCACCACCCGGCTCACCGAGTCGGCCGCGTAGGTGATCTCGGGCGGCCTCGGCCACCGAGAGCCCGGCGGTGGGGACGGCGTGGAAAGACGATGCGTCGTTCGGGCACGGGATCGACCTCCGAGGGCATGTCTGGCCCCCTTCCCGGGGTCCAGACATCCGCCCAAAGCGCCACCTATGTCCCTGCGCCGAACAGCAACCCGACATCGCGTGACAGAGTACCGTAACCCCTGCCACCCTGGAGATTTGAGAATCCCGGAAGTTGTTGGATCGACGATCCTAAGCTCACGGCTGGAGGTCGCGGGAGGCGATCCGGCGGCGGCCTCGGTAGAACAGGCCGGCCCCGGCGGCGAGCAGGACGTACAGCGCGGTGGGCTCGGGGGCGGGTTGGGGCAGGAGCGAGGAGAGGGCGTGGGTGTTGGTCAGGACCTTCTCGCTGGCGAAGTCGGTGGTGAAAATCCCGTCGAAGGTGCTGTTGGCCTCGCTCGTGACCCGCATGTAGGCGTTGGCCCCGTAGAGGCCGGCCAAGGCCCCGCCGGTGATCTGGAGCTTGAGGTCGAAAAGGTCCTCGTTGCCGACGGCCGGCTTCAGGGTCTGCGAGCCGAAGGCGGTCGGCGTCCCCTGGAGGAGCAGGCCGGAATAGGTCTGGCCGTCGACCGTGACCTTGCCGTAGATGGCGAACGAGTTCAGGGGGCTGTCGACCAGGTGCCCCTGGGCGTCGAGGACGGCGGTGACAGTCTGCGACTTGATCCCGCCGTCGTTGGCGACGACCGGTGCCTCGTCGTAGGTCCCGCCGGCGGTCTTGCCGTTGGTGAGCAGAAACGGCGCGTTCGAGAGCTGGAAGACGCCGAGGCCGGTCGAGGCGTTGTAGGAATAATTCTGGTAGCCGTTGGCGAAGGCGGTGATGTCGGGGAACTCGCGCTTGTCGTTGGGCCGGAGGAGGTCGGCCGAGGCGGTCTGGGCGAATCCGGCGATGGCCAGGGCGATCACGCCGGCGAGGAAGGCGGGGCGGTGCATCCGGTGCATTGGGGGTTCATCCTTGGTAGTCGGCCGACGCTCGGATCTTTCCTGGGTGTGCGGGCAGAGGGTCCGGAAAGATGCGAATCACGGCGGGTGTGGCGAGCAAGTTCGACTCATCCGAACCGATCCGGGCTCGACCCTCGCGAAGAGGACGAGGCCACGCCCTCCGGGCGCCGGGGGTTCGTTGCCAGATCAAAAGACGATGGCGATGGTGACGACGACGGTGCGGTCGATGCGACGACGATCCCCGCGAGGGGCTCAAGGCCGATCCAACCCGGGTCAATCGTGGGTGTCGAACAAGAAGGGTGGTTGGACCATCCGGAATCCGTTCCGTTTCGGTGCCGACTCCTGGTCTGGCCTCGCGACCCTCATCCGTTGAGGCTTCGCCTGGCGAGGCGTGCGACCCGGCCTCGCCAGCTTCGGCGGACCGGTGCGGAGCGGCGGTGATTAAAACCGCCCGGCCCGACGATGTCAACCGCGATTTCCGCCAGATCGAGAATCGGCCTGCGTCGGCGACTTAGGTTCGACCGGGTCGGCCGAAAAGCAAAGAAGGGCGGGAGCCGATATCGGCTCCCGCTTCGCCGGGTCGCCATGCTCGGGACATGAATCGCCCACCCCGAGTCGCCGAAGGCGGCCTGATCGATCACGCCATGAACCGTGACAACGCCCGCCTGACCATTTTCGCCGACGGCGGCCATGCCGCCTTCGAGCGCACCTCGGCGGAGGCCGTCGTTTGCCAGGGACGGCGAGCCTCTAACGCTGGACCCTGTTCCGCTTTCAGGGTCGGACTTCGAGCACGAGCGTGGCGGTGACGACTTCCTCGTCATATTCCTCCTGCCTATCCTTGGCCGCCGGCCGCGTCGTCTTGACACGCAGGACCCAAGTTCCCGCCTGCTGCGGGCGGACCACCGCTAGACCCTTGGTATCGCCGGTCGTGGCGTAGCACCAGGCCGCGTCGGGCTTGAAGCCGATGTAAGTTGCGACCAGGTCGGCCGAGGGGAGGGGCTTGCCGCGATAGAGAACCTTGAAGTTGAGGTCGTGCCCGGCCTTCCAGTCGGCCGAAGGCTCGACCGGGACGATCTCCAGCTCATGCCCCAACGGCTCGGGGGGGCTGGTCGTCTGCGGGCCCGAGATAAGCAGGGCTTTCGCGTACTTCTTGATCAGCATGGCATGCTCGGCGGTCCCCTCCTTGATGGACTTCTTGGCCGCCCGGACATGGGTGTGGACCCCCTTGGGATCGACGACTTCGGTCCAGACCGCCGGCTTCTGGGTCGCGACGGCCTGGTACAACCCCTCCTCCTCGACGTGGATCACGTTGGAGTGGAGCGAGGTCCCCTCCTTGACGAAGGTCTGGAACGAGCCCGAGGGGAGCTTGACGTGGTAGTCCTGGAGCCAGTCGGCGTCGATCGGCTGGTCGACGGGCAGGGCGTGGCCGTAGGACACGTAGACCGTGTCATCCTGGCCGGGCGCCGCCATCATCCGGGCCACGAGGACCCGCAAGTCATGGGCCCGGCCCGTCGCCGCCAGGCCCAGGGTGATGGCCGCCGTCGTCAGGATCGTCGCGAAGCTTCGCATGGTTGGTTCCTCGTTGATGGAGGGAGAATGCAAGGAGTAAGCAGGAGACCGGGTCCGTCAATAGGAGTCGGCCGAGACGACCTCGCCTCCGGCGCGGGTCGCCAGTGCCTGCCAGGTCACGGCGTTGATCGAGTCCTTGACGAACTTGACGCTGCCGTCGCCGAAGAGGGCGTTGACCCCGCCGGGGTGGCGGCTGCGCGCCGCCTTCCAGCCGTAGTCGCTACCGCGCAGGCAATCATAGGTCTTGCTGTTCGGCGGGTAGTAGTGCGTGTAGAGCGCATGGCGGAAGTCGCCCTGGACCCAGCTCGCGCACCGCTGCCCGTTGTAGTAGCCCGAGGTGCCGGCGGCGGCCGACTGGCATTCGGCGACGGTCAGGTCGGCCGGCGGGAGGGCGTTGATGTCGACGGCCACCTGCTGCGCCATGACCTCCTGGGGATTGACCGGGGTGCCGGGCGCGATCTGGAACGCGCCGTTGGCCTGGCCGAGTATGCTCTCACTGATCGCGACCGTCTGGCTCAGCCCGTCCTGGATCGCGGCGAAGGTGACGCCGGAGTTGTAGAAGAAGCAGCCGTTGGGATTCTCGTGGAACGCCGAGCCCCCCGGCAACCCATTGCCCGCGTTGGCCATGTAATTGGCCGGCGCGAATCCGGCAAGGACGGTCTTCACGGCGTCGCTCGGGCAGAGGAACAGGCCGACCTGCACGGAAAAGACGGAGGTATTCGGCGGTGCGATGCTCCCCTCCGGCATGTAGATGGGGTAGCTGTAATTCAGCGCCCCGAAGATCGCCGTCTGCTCCAGGAATGGGGCGAGCATCGCCAGGGTCGAGTAGCGGTAATGCTCCCCGCCGACCCCGGTCGGGTACCAGTAGTTGCCCGGCAAGGCGACGATCGCCCCATAGGGCAGCCGGCCCAAGGTGTCGTGGTAATTGTGAAGGGCGATGCCGAGCTGCTTGAGGTTGTTGACGCACTGGGCGCGGCGGGCCGCCTCGCGGGCCGCCTGCACGGCCGGCAGGAGCAGGGCGATGAGCACCGCGATGATCGCGATCACCACCAGCAGCTCGATCAGGGTGAAGCCTCGACGGCCCATTGGGGGGTCTCCTCGGGGAAGGGCGGGCGAAACGAGTGCGACTCTTCGTCAATAAGCGTCGGCCGAGACGACCTCGCCGCCGGCTCGGGTCGAGAGGGCCTGGTACACGCCCTGCGTGGGGAGAACGGTATAGAGGCAGGTGCTGGGATTGTAGGTGACGTTGTTCGGCATGCCCGTGGCATTGTTGTACGACCAGGCGTTGATCGTCTCCTTGAGGAACCGCACCGAGCCGTCCATGAACAGGAAGTTGGCGCCGCCGGGGTGGAAGCTGCCCGCGCAGTTCGAGTAGATGTCGTCGGTGGCGCCGCCGGCGCGATCGTCGTCGGCGACGAACTTCCAGGCGTTGATCGGGAAGAGCGTGGTGAGGAGCGAGTGGGAGCGATTGCTCGAATACCAGTACTGGTTGTCCGTGATGTCGTTGTTGCCGTCAGGCTCGACCAGGTCGGGGCACTTGCCGTGGGCACGCTCACCCACGCCGATGGTGTTGCTCAGGCCGTCGGTGATGCCCGCCACGTTGACCGGGCTGACGCTGCCCGGGTTGAAGCCCGGGTTGGGGTTGACCGTCGGCGTCAGGGTTGGGTAGCCGATGTAGAAGAACATCCCGTTGTACTGGGCGAGCTGCTGGGCGAAGTTGGCCGACGTGTTGGTAGAGCCGTTGGGGACGATCCCGACGCAGCCGGCGTAGCTGGTGAAGGCGTGGGCGTTGGTGCTGCCGTCCCACATGAGATGGTTCGGCGTCGGGACGACCTTCGTGACACCGTGGACCGTGCCGTCGCTGGGGCACCACAGGGCTTGGATCCCCGTCCCCGCGACTGTGGAGTTCGGCGCGGTGTCCGAGATGAACGAGAAGTTCCAGGCGTTGAACAACGCCTGCTGCTCCAGGTTCGGCAGCATCCGGACGAACATGCTGCTGCCATTGTGGAACGTGTTCGCCCCGTAGATGCAACTCGGGCCGGTGTTTTCCAGCGCGCTTCCGTAGGGATAGCATCCGTTGGAGCTCTCGTAGTTCGCCAGCGCCAGGCCGATCTGTTTGAGGTTGTTGACGCACTGCGAGCGGCGGGCCGCCTCTCGGGCGGCCTGCACGGCCGGGAGCAGTAGGGCGACCAGCACGGCGATGATCGCTATCACCACGAGAAGCTCGATCAACGTAAATCCGCGATTCGATCTCATGAATGAATCACTCCTAACGGTGAAATCAGTTGGTGCCGATCAGATAAAGGGAACTGGGGCGACCAGATGGTCTTGTTACGATCGCGGAGATCGTAATACTGTTCCCGTATTACGATCCTAGCCGCCGTGTTACCGGGGCACAAGTGGCTTGGGTCCGCAATCTTGGATTTCTGGGACTGGAGCCGAACCGGTGGAGAGGGGGTCGGCGAGCGACGGGGAGGGGGGCTAGGCGTTCTCGACCCGCCCTCGGCTTGTCGGTTCGGGAATTCAGCCCGATAATGGACGAAGCCCTGCTGACAATCCCCGATCGCCCCAGATCCCGAAGGTCCCGCCCGTGTCGACCGCCGAAGCCCCCACGATCGAGCGTCCCCCGGCCCTGGCGAAGCCCGAATTGCTGGCTCCGGCGGGCGACCCGACCTGCATGGTCGCCGCGATCGAGAATGGCGCCGATGCCGTGTACTTCGGCCTCCAGGGGCACAACGCCCGGGCCAGGGCCGCCAACTTCGACGCGGGCGAGCTGTCGGGGACGATGGCCATGCTTCATCGTCGGGGGGTCAAAGGTTATGTCGCCCTCAACACCTTGGCCTTCCCCCGGGAGTTGGAGGGGCTAGAAGCGACGATCCGCCAGGTCGCCGAGGCCGGGGTCGACGCGCTGATCGTCCAGGACGTCGGGCTGACCCGGCTGATCCGGGCGATCTCGCCCGACCTGGAGATCCACGCCTCGACCCAGATGTCCGTCACCGGGGCCGAGGGGGTCCGGCTGGCCGGGGAATTGGGCTGCTCGCGGGTGATCCTGGCGCGCGAGCTGTCGCTCCGGGAGATCGCGGCGATCCGATCGGAATCCGACCTCCCGCTCGAAGTCTTCGTGCACGGCGCCCTCTGCGTGGCCTACTCGGGCCAGTGCCTGACCAGCGAGGCCCTCGGGGGCCGGTCGGCCAACCGGGGGGAATGCGCCCAGGCTTGCCGACTGCCCTACGAGATCGTCCGCGACGGCGAGGTCCGCGACCTCGGCCCGGTCAAGTACCTCCTCAGCCCGCAAGACCTCGCCGCTTACGACCTTGTCCCCAAGTTGATCGAGCTGGGCGTGGCGAGCCTCAAGATCGAGGGGCGGCTCAAGACTCCCGAGTACGTCGCCAACATCACTAATCACTACCGCCAGGCCATCGACGAGGCCGTCGCCGGCCGCTCGATGGCCCGCGACCCCCGGGCTGTCCGCGAGATGGAGCTGTCGTTCTCGCGGGGGTTCAGCCACGGCTTCCTGGACGGCAACGATCATAAGGTCCTGGTCCGGGGCGACTACGCCAAGAAGCGGGGCGTCTTCGTCGGCGAGGTGGCGGCCGTCAACGGCCAGCGGATCGCGCTCGAGCTCGCCGCCCCGGTCAAGCCGGGCGACGGCCTCGTCTTCGACGGCGACCCCGACTCCGGCCTGGCCGAGCAAGGCGGACGGGTCTATGAGGTCTTCCGCCGGGCTTCGTCGAAGGTCGGCCGACCGACCTCGATCCCGGTCGGCCCCGAAGGGCTGGAGGCCGGCCCCGCCGAGCTCGGCTTCGGCCGGAACGACCTCGACCCCCGGCGGATCCGGGTCGGCCAGCGGGCCTGGAAGACCGACGACCCCGAGCTTTCCCGCCGGCTCCGCCAGTCCTACGAGGGCCCCTCGAAGCGGAAGCTCCCCCTCGACGTGGCGGTCCATGCCGTCGTCGGCGAGCCCCTCCGGCTCGAGGCCCGATCCGCCAATGGATCTTCCGCCCGAGTCGAGGCCGAGGCCCCGCTCGCCCCGGCGACGTCGAGGCCCTCGACCCTCGACGACCTCCGCGACCAGGTCGACCGCCTCGGCGGGACGATCCACGAGTTGGCCGGCTTCGAGGCCACGATCGAAGGGGGCCCGATGGTCCCCCGCTCGGTCCTCAATGCCCTCCGCCGAACGTTGGTCGAGCGCCTCGACGCCGCGACGCCTTCCCGGACTCCCTCGATTGCCGAGGGGCCCGTCCTCCCCACGCTCCGGCCCGAGATTCACCCTCGGACCGAACCGCCCACCCCTCCGACCCTCGCCGCCCTCTGCCGGACGCCCGAGCAGATCGAGGCGGCCGTCGGCTCCGGCGCGGCGACGATATACGCCGAGTTCCAGGACATCAAGCGCTACCCCGAGGCGATCCGGGCCGCCGCCGGCACGACCTTGTTCCTGGCCACCCCCCGGATCCAGAAGCCGGGCGAAGGCCCCATCTTCCGCCACCTCGCCCGCCAGGGGGCCGACGGCCTGCTCGTCCGCAACGCCGGCGGCCTGGCCTATTGCGCCGACAACGACATCCCCTTCGTGGCCGACTTCGCCCTCAACGCCGCCAACGAGCTCTCCGTCGCCTACTTTCGGGGTCGGGGGGCCCTCCGCGTTGCCGCCTCGTACGACCTCAGCTTCGACCAGCTCGACGACCTGCTCCGGGCCGTCCCTCCGGATTGGCTCGAGGTCGTGATCCATCAGCATATTCCCATGTTTCACATGGAATTCTGTGCGTTTTCGGCCCACCTTTCCAATGGCAAGCCGCACCCGGAATGCGGCCGGCCCTGCGACGCCCACGACGTCAGGCTCCGCGACCGGGTCGGGATGGAGCACCCGCTCAAGGCCGACGTCGGCTGCCGGAACACCCTGTACAACGCCGTCCCCCAGACCGCCGCCGAATACCTCCCCCGCCTGATCGCCCGAGGCGTCCGCCACCTCCGCGTCGAGTTCCTCGACGACACGCCCGCCGAGGTCGCCCGGACCCTCGACCTCTACACCCAGGCCATCGCCGGCCGCCGCGACCCCAAGACCCTCTGGCGCGACCTCAAGGCCACGGGAAAATATGGCGTCACCCGGGGGGCGCTCGCGATCCTTTGATGGGCCGGACGTGTCGAACGATCGAAGATCCTTCTTGTTCACGCCGGGGAACGACCCATGACCACGATAGCGACGACGATCGGCGACCAGGTGGCCGTGATCCTCGAACGATCGGCCGCCGACGAGCTGGGGATCGAACCGGGGTCGCGCCTGGAAATGTCCATCGAGCGGGGCGAGATCCGGATCCGCTTGGCCGACGACGGCCGGCGCGACCTGGTCCTTGAATCGGCCCGCAAGATGATGGACATCCACGACGAAACGTTCCGGAAGCTCGCCGAATGAACCCCATCTTCCTGACCGTGGCGGACGTCCTCGACCTCCACGACCTTTCGCTCCAACGCTACGGTGGGTCGGCGGGCGTCCGCGATCGAGGGCTCCTCGAATCGGCCGTCGGCCAGCCCCAGGCCAGTTTCGGCGGCGAATTCCTCCACGAAGACCTGGCCGCGATGGCGTCCGCCTACCTCGTCTCGATCGTGAAGAACCACCCGTTCGTCGACGGCAACAAGCGGGCGGGGCTCGCGGCGGCGCTCACGTTCCTGGACGTGAATGGGTTTGCGATCGACCGTTCCACCCCCTTGCTTTACGATGCCACGATGGCGGTCGCCGAGGGTCGGCTCGATAAGGGCGACCTGGCCGACCTGCTGAGGCGGCTGGCGGAAGGCTCGGGCTGAAGGCCCGGACGGGATATCGCGACCGGCGGGGCGAAGGGGGCGGGATGGGACGCGTCGCGGTGGGGATGCTGGGCCTGGGGACGGTGGGCTCGGGCGTGGCCCGGCTCCTGGTCGAGCACGCCGAGCGGATCGGCCGGCGGGCGGGGCGGCCGATCGAGCTGAAGTGCGTGGCCGTGCGCGACCCGGGCCGGATGAGGGGGTTCGGGCTCCCGGACCGGCTCGTCGTGGGAGATGCCCGGCGGGTCCTGGATGACCCCGAGATCGGCCTGGTCGTCGAGGTCATGGGGGGGATCCGGCCGGCCCTGGATCACATCCTCGCCGCCTTGGCGACGGGCAAGGACGTGGTCACGGCCAACAAGGCGCTCCTGGCGGAGCACGGGGCGGAGCTGTTCGCCCAGGCCAGGCGGCACGGGCGGACGATCGCCTTCGAGGGGGCCGTCGGCGGGGGGATCCCGATCATCCAGGCGCTGGCGGTGGGCCTGGCGGCGAACCAGGTCCAGTCGCTGGCGGCGATCCTCAACGGGACGTGCAACTTCATCCTCACGGCGATGAGCCGCGACGGCCTGCCCTACGCCGAGGCCCTCCGCAGGGCCCAGGAATTGGGCTACGCCGAGGCCGACCCCACGCTCGACGTCGACGGCACCGATACCGCGCACAAGCTCGCCGTCCTGGCCCAGCTCGCCTTCGGGGCGAGCGTGACGACGGCGGACATCCCCCGCGAGGGGATCGACCGGCTCCAGCCGGCCGACATCGCCTACGCGGCCGAGCTGGGCTACGTCGTCAAGCTCCTGGCCACGGCCAGGGGGTCCGAGGCCGGGCTAGAACTCCGGGTCGCCCCGACCCTGGTCCGCCGGGGGACGCCGATGGCCGACGTCCTGGGGCCGTACAACGCGGTCCGGGTCGTCGGCGACGCGGTGGGGGATACGTTCTTCCACGGCCGGGGGGCGGGGGCCATGCCGACCGCCTCGGCCGTGGTCGGCGACATCATCGACGTCGCGGTGGGCCGCTCGGCGCTGACTTCGAGGGCCCTGGACCTCTGGCCCGAGGGGGCTCCGAGGGCTCGCTTGGTGACCGACGACCAGGTCCGCGACCGCTACTACCTCCGATTCACCATCGCCGACCGGCCGGGGGTGATCGCCGCGATCGCCCGAATCCTGGGCGACCACGGGATCAGCATCGCCAGCCTGATCCAGCACGACCCCGGCGACGACGCCCCGCCCGACGCCCCGGTCCCGCTGGTGATGATGTCGCACCTGGCCTCCGAGGGGCACCTCCGCGCCGCGATCCGCGAGGTCGACCGCCTCGACGTCGTCCTCCCGCCCACGGTCTGCCTGGGCGTCGAGGAGTGAACCGGACCGTCACTCGTCGATGTACCAGGGGACGTTGATCACCACGACCCGCCGGAGCCCGCTGAAGAGGAGGTATGCCTTCATCAGCGAGGCCGACTGGTTGTGGAGGAAGTATTGCCACCACTTCGCCTCGACCAGCTCGGGGATCACCACCGCGACCTGCCGGTGCGGGTTGGCCTCGGTCAAGCGGCCGACGTAGCCGACCAGGGGGACGTAGAGCCGGCGGTAGGGCGAGGGGACGATCACCAGCTCGGGGCTGGGCAGGCCGGCGGCCCGGGATGAGGCGTCGACGAAGCGAGGCCAGTCGGCCCGGAGCTTGTCGCCGAATTCCTCGTCGGACGAGATGTGGACGGCGTGGATCTCGGGCGAAATCTTCAGGCCGAACCGCAGGGCCTTGCGGGTGATCCGGCTCCAACCCCGGATCGGCAAGACCACGATCGGCGGTTGGAGGTTGGCGGCGTCCAGCGGCTCCTCGGTCGCGAGCTGGGCGGCGACGCTCCGATAGTGGCGGCGGATCGCGTAGAACAGGACGATCATCGTCGGCACCACGATGACCGTGATCCAGGCCCCCTCGGTGAACTTGGACACCAGGACGACCGCCAGGGTGATCCCGGTGCAGGTCGCCCCCACGGCGTTGACGGCGATCGACTTCGACGAATGATCGCCCCTTTGCTTCCGCCAGTGCTGGACCATCCCGGCCTGCGAGAGCGTGAACGCCAGGAACGCGCCGACGGCGTAGAGCGGGATCAACTTGTCGGTGATCCCTCCGAAGGCGATCAGGAGCGCGGCGGTCAGGATCGCCAGGACCACGATCCCGTGCGAGTAGACCAGCCTCCGCCCCCGGTGGCCGAAGGCGTCGGGCAGGAAGCCGTCCTGGGCGATGGCCCGGCAGAGCCTGGGGAAGTCGGCGAAGGCGGTGTTGGCGGAGAGGCAGAGCACCGTCAAGATCGCGCCGATGGTGATGTAGTAGACGACCCCCTGGCCGACCACGGCGGCCGTCAACTGGGCCAGGACGCTCCGGTAGCTGGACTGGCCGGGGTCGGTCGCGCCGATCCCGTAGGCGTGGCAGAGGACGGCCACCCCCAGGAGCATCAGGGCGAGCAGGGCGATGATGCAGGTCAAGGTCTGGCGGGCCGGGCCGACCGTCGGCTCCTTGAAGGCGGCGACGCCGTTGCTCACCGCCTCGACGCCGGTCATCGCCGTGCAACCGCTGGCGAAGGCCCGCATCAGGAGCCAGAGGCCGACGGCCTCGGTCGCCTCGGGGGGCGCCGGCGGGGCCACGATCGGTTGCGGGTAGCCGCCGCTCACGATCATCTTGTACAGGCCGATCGCCATCACCGAGAACATCATCACCAGGAACAGGTACGTCGGCACCAGGAAGGCCACGCCCGACTCGCGGACCCCCCGGAGGTTGACCAAGGTGATCGCCGCCAGGATCACCAGGCAGATCGGCAAGGTATATCGGTGCAGGCTGGGCGCGGCCGAGACCAGGGCCCCGACGCCCGCGGCGATCCCGACCGCCGCCGTCAGGATATAATCCAGCAGCAGGGCCGAGCCGGCGAGCAGGCTGGAGAACGTCCCGAGGTTCTCCCGGGCCACGGTGTACGAGCCCCCGCCTTGGGGGTAGGCGGCGATCGTCTGGCGATACGAGAAATAGACGATGATCAGCAGGGCGACGATCAGGCCCACGATCGGCCGGATGTAGCCGATCCCGGCCACGCCCAAGGGGAGCAGGAGGGTCAAGGCCGCCTCGGGCCCGTAGGCGGCCGAGCTGAGGCCGTCGAGCCCGAACATCGGCAGGCCGGCCATGACGCCGACCTTCTGGCCGCCTTCCTCCGAGGTCGCCAGCCTCCGGCCGAAGATCCGGTCCTCGATCGATCGGGCTGCTTCAGGTTCGGTCGCGGTGCTCACGGTGATCCAGCCTCGGGGTCCGAAAGGGATGAGGGGGCGAGGGCGGGCCCGGGGGCCGCGACCTTCGCGATCCGAGGGTGCGCCAGCGGATTCTGGCACGAGTCGGGACCACCCCCCCACCCCAACCCTCCCCCACGAGGGGGGAGGGGGCCAGAAACGCCCCG
>JAABUQ010009892.1_pt1 | contig 12703 bp, 13 predicted proteins | sample 5560001 | NCBI WGS metagenome assembly JAABUQ01 (sample SAMN10711888, study PRJNA513371) | rock metagenome | isolation source: Antarctica rocks | place: Antarctica: Victoria Land, Finger Mt nord | collected 2015-12-18 | reverse complement strand
GCGGTACGAGAAGACGGCTCGCAACTTCCTTGGATTCGTTCATGTGGCGTCGATCATGATCCTGTTGCGGTAGCCTTGGCGACGTAGATCGCCCAGATATTGTCTACACGACCTAGCCAGGGTGCCGGACGTTTCCGGGAAAAGCCTCTGGTTCCCGGTCAGCGGTGAGCTACGGATTTATGGATCTTTGGCGAACAATACTTATGTCGATTATCCCATGGCACGCCAGACCTACGGCGTCGTTCTGGGTTCACTCCAGTTGAACCGCGACCTGCCGGATTCGGCCTTCGTCGTCCATACGAAGCCGAGGACCGAACTCGCCAACGCACTCAGCTTGAAGCGCGATCATCCGATCGAGGTCCAACTGCCGAAATTCGAGCGGCCCAAGACCGACCCGGCGAGCGTCAAGGCCCGGCTCGACGCCAAGCTTGCCGAGGCCGACAGGCAGGCTGCCGAGGTCGTGGCCTCGTCTCCGGCCCGCGAGGTCTGGAACCCGGTCGTCGCCTTGCAACTGGTCATCGCCGCCGTCGGCGTCGCCGTGATCGTGTTGGCCGTGATCTGGAGCCGGAGGCGCTCGTGAATCACGCTCGCGGGACAAGTCGACTCGCCGCCCTGGCGTTGGTTCTGGCGTTCTCCACCGGCCCGGGCGTGGCCGCGACGGACGACGAAGACCTCCTCACCGCGGTCGATTGCGGCCCGTCGGCCCTGTATACCCTGTCCCGGCTCATCGGCCGGCCGCTCGGCCTCGAAGAGATCCGGTCCCACCTGCCATCCGCTCGGCGTGGCAATTTCTCGATGGAAGAATTGAACCAATCGGCCCTCGCCTGCGGACTCCGGCTGCAAGGCGTTCTCCTCGCCAAAGGTGAAGGACAGGCGATCGACCGGCCCATGCTGGTCTTTCTCAATCGGGGCGAGCACGGCCACTTCATCGTGATCCGGCCGATCGGGACGACTGGAAAGCTCGTTCAGGTGATTGACCCCGCAAGTTCTCCCGCCATCATCGACAAGCCGACGCTCCTCGCCGCGAAGTCGTGGACGGGTTTGGCTTAGATTCGCGACGAATCTCGCCCTTGGCTAGTTTTCTCGAAGGTTGCCGCCTTGATGATCTTGGCCATTGGGGTCATTGCCATCCGTCAGAAATCCGCTGTCAGTGCATCTTTCCGGTCGAGAAAGATGCACTGACAGCGGATTTCTAGGGCAAAGCCCCTGGGATCGCAACCAGGGCAAAATGGGGTCGATCCGGGGAAAAGGCTGCTAAAACTCCGCGCTCGATCCGAAATGTATGGCTTGATGGGGATGCCCGATGGCCCGCGCCGGGGGTCCCGCCGGCGTTTTTGGGCGTCGAGCCTTTGGATCGGAGACGCTCGCCCTGATCGTCAGGAGCATCGGGGCGCGATCCTCACGGGCGGGCATGGCGGGCGAGCCGTCGGCCTCCTCCGGACCCGGTCGGTTCGGGTCGGGTTCGGCCGAGGGGAGCCCATTATCCGCCGCCGAGGAGCTTCGGGGAACCCGGTCCCGACCGCGCCGGCCCGGGTCTCAGGAGTGCGAGGGGCCGAAGGCGAGGCCGATCGACTTCGCCCCGAGGGTCGCGATGATCGTCCCCTGGCCCGACGTCTGGGCGTAGGCCCCGGTCCCGCCGATGACCGTGTAGGCATACGAGCCCGACGCCGGGCTCGAGAACGAGGCCGACTGCGGGCCCAGGAGCCGCAAGTCCAGCGTTCCCGAGCGGTTCGAGACGAACAGCTCGCCCGAGGACTCGCCGCCGATGATCGCGCCGGTGCCCCAGAAGGTCCCGGTCACCCGCGCCTGCCCGAGCCCGCCGAGGTGGCCGGAGGCGGAGAAGCTCGCGCTCGCGCCGACGTCGGGGCTCCCCTGGACCCGGTGCAGCACGCCTCGGGCCGCCCCTTGCAAGGACAGGCCCGGGCCGGAGGGGAGGACCTCCGCCGAGACCATCCCACCGCCGGCCGGATGGGCCAGGTGCGACAGGAGGTTCCGGCCTTCGAGCGGTTCGAGGCCGGCCGATGCCCGATCCGACCATCCCTGGCGACGGCTCATGGCTACGCTCCCTTTGACTTTGGGCTGGGATACCGCGTTATTATCGGCCGGGCCCTCGGTCGAACTTCGGCTTGGCCCGGGAACCTTCGGAGGGGCGGCCTGGATGGACGTGCTGATCATCGGCGGGACGAGGTTCGTCGGGCTCGGCCTGGCCTGGCGGCTGATCGCCCGGGGCGATCGCGTCACCCTGCTCAACCGGGGGACCAGGGCCGACCAGTTCGGCGACCGGGTCGAGCGGATCGTCGCCGACCGCTCGACCGCCGACTTCGCCCGGTCGGTCGCCCGTCGCCGGTTCGACGCCGCGATCGACTTCGCGGCCTACACCGGCGAGGACGCCCGAGGGGCGATCGGGGCGTTGGGCGGCCGGGTCGGGCACTACCTCCTGATCAGCACCGGCCAGGTCTACCTCGTCCGCGAAGGTTGCCCCCGGCCGGCCCGCGAGTCCGACTACGACGGCCCCCTGATCCCCGAGCCGGCCGACCCCGCCGACCGCGACGACTGGTCCTACGGCGTCGAGAAGCGTCGGGCCGAGGACGCCCTCGCCCGGGCCTGGGCTGAAGCAGGGTTCCCCTCGACCCGCCTCCGCCTGCCGATGATCCACGGCGAGCGCGACCACTACCGGCGGGTCGAGAGCTACCTCTGGCGGCTCCTCGACGGCGGCCCGGTGATCCTGCCCGACGGCGGCCTCCAGCCCACCCGGCACGTCTACTCGGGCGCGGTGGTCCGGGCGATCGCGGCGATGCTCGGGCTCCCCTCGACCTTCGGCCGGGCCTACAACCTGGCCCAGGACGAGACGCCGACGCTCGCCGAGCTGGTCGCGACCCTGGCCGACCTCCTGGGTGCGCCGGCCCGTTCGGTAGCCGTCCCGGCCGCCGCGATCGAGGCGGCCGGGCTCGAACCGGCGCGGATCTCCCCGCTGAGCGGGCGGTGGATGTCGTTCCTCGACCCGAGCCTGGCCCGGTCGGACCTGGGCTTCCGCCACGAGCCGCCCCGGAGCTACCTCGACAAGGTGGTGGCGACGTTCCTCAACGCCACCCCGCCCTCGCCCCCGGAAAACTACGCCAGGCGGTCCGAGGAGGTCCGCCTGGCCCGGGAGTCTGCCTGAACTCAGGCCAGCGAGGGCCGCCCGTGGCAGAGCTGGGCGACGTGGCGGGCGAAGTCGGTCGAGTGGGTCAGGAAGCCGACGTGCCCGCCCCCTTCGATCGACTCGAATCGGGCCCCGGGGATCGCCGAGGCGAGGGCCTTCTGCCGCGAAGCGGGCACGACCACGTCCCGGGCTCCCGCGAGGACCAGCGTCGGGGCCTCGACCTGCCAGAGCCGGTCGGACACGTCGAACCCTTCGAGCATCGCCAGCCGACGGGCCATGATCCCCTGGTCGGTCTCCCAGCACCGCTCGACGACGAACCGGGCCATCGGGCCGCCCTCGGGCTTGCCCCCGTGGAGCAGGTTGAAGAACTGATTGACGAACGGGTTGTCGGAGGGGAGCGGGAACCGCTCCAGGACCCGCCGGGCGACCGTCGAGCCGATCGTCGAGCGGAACCGGGCCTCGACGCCCGAGAGGATCAACCGGCCGAGCCGATGCGGGCGGTCCGCCGCGAACTCCAGGGCCACCGCGCCGCCGAACGAGACCCCGAAGACGGTCGGCCGCTCCAGGCCGAGTTCGCCGATCAGGCCGTCGAGGTCGCGAGCATGGTCCGCCACCTGTCGGGCCGGGCAGGTCGAGAGCGGGTTGAACTCGTCGCGGAACCCGTACAGGATCACCCGGTTGGTCTTCGCCAACGCCCGGGCCAGCGGAGTCAGCAACCTCCAACCGCCGGCCAAGCCGGGGACCAGGATGATCGGCTCCCCTCGGCCGACATCCACCACCTCCAGCCGGTTCCCCCCGACCCGGACCTGTCGTTGCCGACCCTCGAACCCCAGATTCGACACGAGCCATTCGGCCCGACGCTTTGCTGCGATCCGCATGGATGCCCCCAGACCATCTCAAACGAAGCCAATCGCAAAGGTGTTTCAGTCGCGGTGATCCCAAAGCACCTTTCGTTCCCAAGCCGACACGCAAGAGGGAATGCGAGAAATGGAATCGGCGCCGAAGTTCGCCCGTTGGAAAACGGACAGTTTTCGGCGCCGAAATCGGCGCCGATGCAGCGCGGAAACGGCTGTTGATAAGATCGGATCGCCGCAATTCTTTTCATGGTCGTCTTTTATGGAGAGCGGGATTATTTGGTTATTTGGGCTAATCGCGATGCCCGACAGGTCTCGGGGGCTGGGTGGGGCCGGCCGAATCGCGTCGGCGTCTTGATGAGTAATTCCTTAATCTTCTCTCGGCGCTTGGCATCTCGGCGCCGATTCGCTATCGTTGGAGCCATCGACTGGCTCCTGAGAATTCGCCCCATTTCCATTGATGACGCATATCCCCGGGAAGTCTCTTCTTTGCTAAATCCTCCAAAGCCCCCGGGCGAGTCTTCATTCGGTCCGCAACGGCGCAAGCCTTGGCGGCCGTTGTCGCTCTTCGTGCTGTCGCTCCTTCCCATCGTCTATTCGGTCTGGGCGTTGATGGTCGTTGCCTCGACCGGCGACATCGGGCTGACCTGTGTCCTGGGGACGATCATCCGGGAAGAGGTGCCGAAGGGTTATGACTGGCGAGGTGGCCGGCACCCGAACGTTGGCGATCATCTGGTCGAGATCGATGGTCGCCCGATCAACCATTACCCGGACTACGTGGCGTCGTTGAAGGACCTGCGGGATCGGGTCGGGGAGAAAATCTCCGTCGCCTGGACCGAGGGCGAGACCGGGCAGAAGATCCGGTCCGAGGCGACGGTCCGACTGCGGCCTTCGTGGACTTATTTCTGGTCGCTGCTCTGGTTCTTCCAGGAGACGGCGATCTTCCTGCTGGGGGCCTACGTCTACTGGAAGCGGCCCAGGGACGAGTCGGCCCGGTTGTTCTTCGGCCTCTGCATCGTCACGGTCGGCGCTTATATGGGCGGATACCACTGGACCGAGATCGTGGTCGAGCCGGCCTTGATCTACGGGTTCGCCGCCTTCGCCGCCCTGGTCCCGATCGTCAGCCTCCACTTCTACCTGATCTTCCCCCGGCCCAAGGCGTTCTTCGAGCGGCATCGGCGGGCGGCCTGGCTGGTCCTTTATGGGGTCCCGGCCGCATTCGTCGGGTCGACCTGGTGGTGCATGTATCAAGCGGGCCGGCTCCGGGGGCAGCCCGGCCCCGGGGCCGAGCGGGCCCTGGTCGCGACGATCGGCTGGATCAAGGGGCTGGCGATCGGCTACATCGGGCTCTCGGTCGTGGTCTTCGGCCTCTGCATCGTCTGCCTGCTGGCGAGCTATCGGTCGGCGACGGACCGGTCCGAGCGGAACCAGGCCTACTGGATCTTGCTGGCGTCGCTGCTCAGCGTCTTCCCGATCAGCTACCTGCTCTGGAGCGTCTGGTGGGAGCCGGCCAAGCTCGGCCAGAACAGCGCGGCGTGGCCGATGTACGTCGTGTCGTTGCTCTACACGGTCGCCTATGCGTTGAGCATCACCCGCTACAAGCTGATGCAGGTCGAGGAGATCTACAACCGGGGGAAGATGTACGTCCTGGCGAGCCTGCTGGCCGGGCTGTTCTACCCGGTGATGCTGGTGGTGACCATGCTCCTGATCGACGACCAGATCGAGGCCGAGCACACGACCCGGGGCGCGGTGGTGGGGGCCCTGGTGATCGGCCTGCTGGTGCTCTCGGGGGCGACCCGGGGGCCGTTCCAGCGGGCGATCGACCGGCGGTTCTACCGCGAGAAGTACAAGTTCGACGAGGCGATGCAGAAGATGAACCTGGCGGTGGGCCGGCTGGTCGACCGCGAGACGCTGGGCCTCCGGCTCCTGGAGGCGGCGGCGGAGATCCTCAGGCTGGAGTGGGGGGCGATCTACCTGCTCGACGACCCGAAGGGGCCGCTCAGGCTCGCCGCCTGGCACGGCCCCGAGCCCGACGAGGCGACCCTGGCGATCGACAACCCCCTGGTCGAGCGGCTCAAGGCGGCGCCGACCTTGCGGGCCCCGCACGCCCTGGCCCTGTCCCGGGCCGACGACCCGGCCACCGACACCATGATCGGCCTGGGCGGCGAGGTCGCCCGGGCCCTGGAGGCCGACGGGTCGCTCGTCGGCCTGATGGTGCTCGGCCCCAAGCGGAGCGGCCTGCCCTACGAGGACGAGGAGGTCGCCTTCCTCGGCGCCCTCGGCTCGGTCGCGATGCTCGCCCTGCATTCGGCGGTCGTCCAGCAGACCCTGGAGCGGCTCAACCTCGAATTGCGCGACAAGGTGGACAAGATCGCCGAGCAGCAGCGGCGGATCTTCCTCTTGCAGAAGCAACTGACCGAGCGCGGCCAGGGCTCGGCCGGCCGCCTGGGGCTGGCCGACCCGATCGACCCGGTCGTCTTCGAGGAGATCCGCGGCTCGGGCAACGCGGTCAAGCGGATGCTCAAGGTCGCCAGCAAGGTGTCCGCTGGCCATTCGGCGGTCCTGATCCGGGGGGAGAGCGGCACCGGCAAGGAGCTGCTGGCGCAGGCGATCCACGCCGCGGGGCCTCGGGCCGACCGGCCGTTCGTCCAGGTCCATTGCGCGGCCTTGTCGCAGAGCCTGCTGGAGAGCGAGCTGTTCGGCCACGTCAAGTCGTCCTTCACCGGCGCCGATCGCGACCGGGTCGGCCGGTTCGAGCAGGCCGACGGCGGCACCCTGTTCCTCGACGAGATCGGCGACATCAACCTGGAGGTCCAGACCAAGTTGCTCCGGGTGCTCCAGGAGAAGGCGTTCGAGCGGGTCGGCCACAACCAGACCATCACCGTCGACGTGCGGATCATCGCGGCGACGCACCAGGACCTCGAGGCGCTGATCCGGCTCGGCAAGTTCCGCGAGGACCTGTTCTACCGGCTCAACGTGATCCCGATCTGGACCCCTTCGCTCCGCGAGCGGAAGGAGGACATCTTCGAGCTGGCGGTCCACTTCCTCGGCCGCCACGCCGAGCGGAACGGCCGGGACGTCGGCAACATCGACGACGAGGCGCTCGAAGCCCTCATGGCCTACGACTGGCCGGGCAACATCCGCGAGCTGGAGAACGCCATCGAGCGCGCCATCGTGCTCTGCGACGGGCCGACGCTGACCCTCGACGACCTCCCGGCCGAGGTCCGCAGCCCGGGACGGCGGCGAATCCGGCCGGCCTTGCCCGCGATCGGCGGGGGCCGGGCTCCTGGCGCTCGACACCTGGGCTCGTCGGCCCGCCCGGGCGAGGGCCCGATGGGGGACGACTTCGCGGGGGACCCCGAATCCGACGCCTACGAGCGGCATCGCCTGATCGATGCGCTGGAGGAGGCGGGGGGCAACAAGAGCGAGGCGGCCCGGTTGCTGGGCCTCCCCCGGAGCACCTTCTTCAGCAAGCTGAAGAAGCACGGCGTGCCGACCCGCGATTGAGCGGGCCGGTCGCTCGGCCGGCCGGAAGCCCGGCGAGTGGCGCCGGGCGTCGCGGCCGTCGGGTCGCTCGAATTACTTCGGGGCGTCGCCCGGCTTGGTGTCCGCGGGGGCCGGGGCGGCCGGGTCCATTGCCGGCTTCGAGGAGTCCATGGCTCCGCCCTTGCCGGGCTCCATGGCCCCGTCCTTGCCGGGCTCCATCGCGTTCTTGCTCGGCTCGGTGGTGCCGGCCTTGACGTCGGGGGCGGGGGTGGTGGTGGTCTTGCTCGCGTCGTCGCAGCCGACCAGGACGAAGCTCAGCGAGAGGACCGAGCCGGCGAGGATGGCGGAACGGAGGCTGGAACGCATGTCGACTCCTTGCGGAAATCAGGTCGGGTCAGTCCGAGGGGCCCGGCACGACGGGTGCTCGGGGCCGATCGTCGCCCCTTCGCGGCGTCAGCCGGGGGGATCGAACGGCCCTTAGCATCCGCGCTCGGCCGGACAAATTCAAGCCACCACCGGGAGACCGGGGGCGACGTCCCCGGGCGGCCGGCGACGGGCCGGATCAGGGGGCCTTGTCCTTGGTCAGGGTCATGGTGGTGACGGTCTCGATCGACTGGGGGATCTCCTTGCCCTCCTGCTGGATCCGGGCCTCGATCTTCTGGGTGAGGGTCGACGAGGTGATCCGCCCGGCGGCGTTGTCGAACGAGTAGCGGCCCGAGGCTTCCTCGGACTTGACCGTCACCGGCACGTTGGGGTCGGGCTTGAGCGGCTCGAACTTGGTGGTCAGGTCCACCCCCTCGGCCTTGTTGCCGGCCTCGGCCCCCCGATAGGTGAACATCTGGTCGATCATCCGCGACGCCCCGTCCGGGCCGGCCGGGGTGGGGAGCTTGCGGTCCCACTTCCCGCCGACTTCGAGGGCCTCCTGGGGCACGACGAGGGTCATCTGGTTGAGCATGTTCTTCATGCCGTCCTCGGTGATCCCGAGCTGCATCAGCATCATCTTCATCCCGCCCGGCTCGGCGGGCTGGCCGGGGGCGGCGGCCGGCTCGTCGGGCGCCTTCAGGGCGGCCAGGAGCTTCTCGGGCAGCTTGACGTCGTCGATCTCCCCCCGGGGGGTGACCGTGAAGGTGAACTCGGAGCCGACCAGGAACTTGAACAGCGAGCCGATCGGCCCGGCCGCGTCGGCGTCCTTCGAGTCGTCCGACAGCTTGCCCACGTAGGGCATCGTCGCCGTGGTCCGCATCCGGTCGATCGTCTCGGCGACCGACGCCTTGCCCTGGTCGTCGACCGACTTCACCGTCCAGGTCAGGTCGATCGTCAGGGCCAAGGTCTGCTGGACCGGCTTGGCGTTGAGGTCCTGGATCGAGGTCACGGTCGACTGGACCGTCTGGTAATGGAGCACGTCGCCCGGCTTGAACTTCCAGCGGAGCGTGGTCTTGGCCTGGGCCATCCCGGCCCCAAGGCCGATCAGGATCGCCAGGGCCGCCAGGCCCGGGCGGGCCGTCGAGGGCAGGGTCAAGCGCATGGGATGCCTCGCGTCTCCGGGTCGCGAAATCCGACGGAAGCGGCCGCCGGCACCCGTCCAGCCTAACCCGACCGGGCCGTCGATGGGAAGGCTCGCCGCCGAGTCCGCCGGGGCCGATCGGCCCTCAAGCTGGGGAGGGGCCGATCTTCCCTCGATGGCGAGCCGATCGTATTGGCAAAAATTGCCATGCGTGATACGTTGAGTCCCGGGAGGGATTCGACATGACGACGATGAATATTTCTCTGCCCGAAGAGATGAAGGCGTTCATCGAAGCCCGGATGACGCAGGAGGGCTACGCCTCCGCCAGCGAGTACCTCCGCGCGCTCGTCCGCGAGGTCCAGAAGAAAGACGCCCGGGAGGGACTCGAGGCGAAGCTCGTCGAGGGCCTCCAAGGGCCGCGCGTCGTGATGACGCGGGAAGACTGGGATTCGATCCGGCAGGAAGCGATGGACGGCCTGTCCGACGAGCCGATCCGCCCATGAAGGGCGTCATCTACCGCCGCGCCGCCGCCAGGCGGGACTTGATCGAGGCATACCGATTTTATGCCCGCAAGGCCGGCTCGGGAGCGGCGGGTCGGTTCCTGGCCGAAGCCGAATCCACTTTCGCACGCCTCGCCTCCGTGCCGGGCATGGGCTCCCGATTCGATCCGAGCAGCCCCGCCTTCGGCGAACTCCGGTTCTTGCCCCTACCCTCACGCTTCAAGCAATACCTTGTCTTCTATCGAGTCGTCGCGGATGGCATCGAGATCGCCCGCGTCTTGCACGGTGCCCGCGACATTGCCGAAATCCTGGCAGAAGAGTTCGGCACCGGACCCGACGAAGTCGAAGTTGTCGACTCACTGATTTGAGCTATTGTGGATTCTTCGTGAGACAGCGGCGAATTGTCGGTCGACCGATTCCACGGATCAAGCGGCCCCAGCCCTGGCCTGCCAGTCACACCCGACTGGCCAGGATCGCCCGGCCCGGCTCGCCTCGGCCGGCGACGAGGAGCCAGGTGGCCGGGGTCGACCCTTCGGGCTTGAGCCGGGCCCGGTAGGCTTCGGGGGTGGTGGGCAGGCCCCGGGTCTTGATCTCCAGGGGGCCGAGCCCCCGGGCGGCGACCTCGCGGCGGAGGACCTTGAGGTCGAGCGGGAAGGTTTCGAGCACCTCGAAGGCCGACAGGAATGGGGAGGCCACGGCCAAGGGCCCGGTCAGGAGGTCGACGCCGGCCGCGAGCCGCCGGAGGCCGTGGGCGGCGGCGAAGCCGTCGAGCAGGCCGGCGCGATCAAGCGTGGGGTCGGGGTCGAAGACGAACGCGGCGAGACCGGGTGGGGCGATCGAGGCCGGGGCCGTGGGGCCGTCGAGGTCGGTCCAGGTCGCGCCGGAGGGGAGGTGGGTGGCCCTCCGCCGGGCCCTGGGGTCGGCCAGGTCGCCGAACCAGGCGGTCGCCTCCTTGCACTCGCCGCCCAGGCTGACCAGCTCGACCTCGAACCGGCCGGCGCCGAAGTGGGCGTCGAAGTCGCTCGAAGGGCCGAGCTTGATCGCCCCCCCCGGGGCCGAATCGGCCAAGGCGAGCAGGGCCGCCAGGCCGGGGGCGTAGTCGCGGATCGCCAGGGCCTTGCGGCCGCCCGAGGCCCTCCGGTCGGGGTCGACGTGGACCCGGGCCCCCCTCGGGATGGCGAACGCCTCGGCCCGACTTTGGGCGGCCTCGACCCTCCCCTCCAGCCCATGGACGCGGGCGTTCCAGAGGCTCCGGCGGCCCATCCCCTCGTCGAGGTCGACGGCGAGCGCCGAGCCCGAGGCCTCGGCCAGGGCGATCGAGTCGCCGCCGATCCCCGAGCAGAGGTCGACGACGAGGCCGCCGCCGGCGAACCGGCGGGCCTTGTGGCGGGCGACCGCCTCGGGCGTGCTCTGCTCGACGCCGATCGGGTCGAACCACATGGCCGAGGCCCGCGCGAACTTGCTCGCCCCTTTCCGCCGCCCTTCGGCCAGCCGGAGGGCCGCGGCGACCGCTTCGGGCGGGCTCGACCGCCGCCAGCGGGCGACGTCGGCCGGGGTCGGGCGGCGGGTCGCCTCGACCTCGGCGAGCAGGGCCTGCCCTTCGGCGGTCGTCAGGATGGCCTGCTCGGCGTCGCACGCTTCGATCGACCCCATCGGCCGGCGGTCCCCCTCGTGAGCTCGGCCCTCGGCCGCTAGAATGGTGGGGCCCCAGGCCCTCGCGATCAAGAGGTCGACCCTTGCCCCACCGCGACGATCACGATTTCGAGACCCCCGAAGCCCCGCCGATCGTCCGGGAGCCGCTGAGGATCGGCGGCGTCGCGATCCCTTCGCGGTTCTTCCTCGCGCCCTTGGCGGGTTACACCAGCATGGCGTATCGCCTGACGGTCCGCGAGCGAGGGGGCTTGGGGCTGGCCACGACCGACCTGATCAACGCCCGGGCGATCCTCGAAGGGCGCCCTCGGTCGGCCGAGCTGGCCGAGACCTGCGCCGAGGACAAGCCCCTGGCGATCCAGATCTACGGCCACGTCATCCCCGAGATGCAGGGGGCCGCGAAGTGGGTCGTCGACCACGGGGCGACGATCGTCGACATCAACATGGGCTGCCCGGTCAACAAGGTGGTCAAGACCGGAGGCGGCTCGGCCCTGATGTGCCAGGCCGACTCCGCGACCGAACTCGTCGCCGCGGTGGTCGAGGCGGCCGGGGTCCCGGTGACGGTCAAGATGCGGCTGGGGTGGGACGACGCCACGCTCTCGGCGCCGAGCCTGGCCCGGTCGTTCGAGCGGGTCGGGGCCGCCGCGGTGATCATCCACGGCCGGACCCGGGCCCAGGGGTTCACCGGCCTCGTCAACCGCGACGGCATCCGCGCCGTGGTCGAGGCGGTCGAGTCGATCCCGATCGTCGGCAACGGCGACATCCGGACCCTGGCCGACGCCGAGGAGATGTTCCGCGAGACCGGCTGCTCGGCCATCTCGATCGGCCGGGGGTCGCTCTCCAACCCCTTCCTCTTCCGCCAGCTCGCCCACTGGGCCGAGCACGGCCACCCCGGCCCCGAGCCGAGCTTCGCCGAGCGGGTCGACGTCATGGCCGACCACTTCCACCGCCTGATCGACCGGAGGGGCGAGCGCAACGCCTGCCTCCAGTTCCGCAAGGTCATCAAGTGGTACAGCCACCTGATCCGCCCGCCCAGGGAGCTGTACCACCGCCTGATCAACCTGTCCAGCGGCGCCCTCTTCGACGACACCGTCGCCGCCATCCGCCGATCCGGCCCCGCCTCCCCCTTGCCCGGCCACTTCGACCCCAGGGTCCCCGTCCCGACCGGGCCGATCGACAAGTGGTAAAATTGAGCGTAACCCAAAGATCGAGATATTTGGTTTGACGGGAGGAAATCGAGGGCGTTACAAGGGAGGCACCGTTTCCCCTCCAAAGAGGCAAAGCCCGGGAGAAAGCCGTGCTCCGGGCATGCCTGATCGCGTCGGCCCTCGGCTTCGCCGGCCCCATCTCGGCGGATGCCGAGAAATTGGCCGCGGGACTCCTCGCCGCCTTCGAAGCCAACCGCGCTAGCTTGGCCGTGGCCGGGACGCTCCATTTCCAGGGACTGTCTCATCCCTCATTCCGTGCGGTTGACAGTCCTTGCGTCAGCTCGGCCGGATCGGTCTGAAGAAGTGCCCAGAAGTCGAACGTGGGCAGATCCATCCCCAACGCCTGATACGGGCTGGCC
>JAABUQ010009891.1_pt1 | contig 12704 bp, 19 predicted proteins | sample 5560001 | NCBI WGS metagenome assembly JAABUQ01 (sample SAMN10711888, study PRJNA513371) | rock metagenome | isolation source: Antarctica rocks | place: Antarctica: Victoria Land, Finger Mt nord | collected 2015-12-18 | reverse complement strand
CAGGCCGAGGGCCAGGCGCGCCTGGCCCGGGAGCACGGCGCGGCCGCCGCCGAGCGCGACGAGCTCGCCGCCAAGCTTGCGCGCCTCGGCGCCGAGCGCGAGCGGCTGCAGGCCGAGCTGGCCGGGCTGCGAAATGAGACGGATGGCCTGCGGGACGAGAGCACACGCGCGGCGGCAGCTGCGGCCGCCGAGCAGGAGCGGCTGCACGCTGAGCTCACGGGCGCCGCTGCCGACAAAGCGCGCCTGGGCGAGGACGCAGGGCGGGCGGCGGCGGCGGCGGGCGGCGCGGCGGCGGAGAGTGAGCGCCTGCGCGCGGCCGCGGCGGCGCTGAGCGCCGAGCGCGGCTGCGCAGAGGCCGAGCGCGCGCAGCTTGCGCGCCGCCTGGTGCGCCGCCCGGCTCGCGTTCCTGCACGTCGAGCGCTCCTCTCGCGGATCACGTGCATTTAACAATGCAGGCCGGGCGACGACGTGAGCGCTGCGCCGACCGGGCCAAAGTCCGGCGGCGCTCGCTGCACTGGCAGCCCTCAGTTGTGCCCTGCACACTCTGTAAATAACATTGCCTGGCATGCGCCCTATCCTACCCTATCCTGATCACTCTCCGGCGGGCGGCAGGAAGCGCTTCAGGCCGAGGCGGACGACCTGCGGCGCGACGCTGAGGCCGTGCGCGCCGCGGCGGCCCCGACGCCGCGCGGTGACCGCCGCCGCGCGCGCCGCGCCGGCGCGCTGCGGGCGCTGCTGCGCACGGGCGTCACGGCGGCGGCCTCGCTGGCGGCGCACGCTGCGCTGCAGGCCCACCACGACGCCGGCGCCGGCGGCCGGCCGCACGTACGCCCGGCCGTGCAGCTGCCCGCCTGGTTCCCGGGCGCCGCCTAGGCATGCACCGCGGCCATGGCACCGCCAGCGGCCGCCGCTCCCCACTTCAATGCAGCCGTGCCGTCAACGGAGCATGCTGGGCGTGTGGAGCGCGCATGTGAGGCTGTCAGCTGGGCGATGCAGTGCCATGCTCCCTGACTGCAAAGCCTTTGCCGCAAGATGTGAGAAAGGTAGGGATGCCATGCAAGGCACCGCACCGCCTCACAGGCCGCTGCATGGCTGCCGTCACTGGCCCCGGCCGCTGCAGTGCAGGGTAAACGTGCCGGCGTGCATGTATGTGGGGTGTTATGTATGTGGGGTGTCGTTTCGGGGAGTTGCGGCAGGCTGGGGAGACTGTGGGCGCCCGGCAAGTTCCGCAACACCGAGACCGAGGAGCTCTCAAGTGAATAGCAGTGCATGTGCTCGGAGAGCGGCTGCGCCCTGTGTCCATGCCATGCGCACAGGGCGTGAACATGTGCAGGGGTGATAGACGCATGGAGCTATTAGTGTGAAGAGCCGCAGCAGGACCCAACCTTCTTTGAAGTCCGTTTACCTGCCTCATCTCTATGTTTGGACGTCACGTGGCGGGTGAGATTGCAGTCTCTGAGAGGAGTGGAGGTGCTTGCAAGACGCAGGAATGCTGGCGTGAGATCCGCCTAGATAATCTTAGTGCGCTCGTTGTTGGTGTCGTGCCAAGCACACGACTAGTATCATATGGATATGGTATGAAGACGAGTGTGCTAGCTGCTCACATGGCTGCTGAGCAGCATGCAGGATGGATGGGTGGATGTAACTTGCAGGAACAGTAGCAGCTCCGCAAACCTCTGCCGCATGTCACACATACAGGGACAAGGCTGATCAGAGTCCGAGTCAGCGGGGGGTGCTAAGTAGGTACAGGCACGCCAGGACGGTGTCGCACCGGCCAGGTCATGTGGCCAAGGCGACACAGAACTACAGCTAAACTGTCCAGGCCGCGTTTGACTGAGTTGATACTACGACTGGGCGGACAGCCACTGGCATCACCCGAGTCGGCATGGCCCTCTGGGGAAGCCGGTGCGTCAGTGAGGGGCTACATTGCAGTGCATGCCAGCTGAGTCCGCATGCGAGCAGACACACTCCCTGGACGGCCCGCATTACCAGACGCACACAGTGCGAGCGCCCTCACTCAAACGTTGCCCAGGAGTCTGTGGTGGTGGCCGTGGTGGACGACTTGGCCCCAAACGGCTGATAGCCCTCCAGAGCTTCGGCTGCGCCCGCGACGGCGGCCACCGTCGTGGGCGCGCCCTGGCCCAGCAGGTCCTGCTCCGCCCCGCCCCTGCCCTGGCCAGGGTCGCCGCCGCCGTGGCCAGGGTCCCGCTGTTGCCCGCCGCGCGCCGGCGCCGCCGGCGGCGCGTGCGCGGCGCTGCCGCCGCCCACTCCGGCAGGCGCGGGCGCCGAGCCGTGCCGCTGACCCTGCAGGGCACGTCGCTGCTCACGACCACAATTACAATTCGTGCACGCTTTTCTACCCGCATCTGCATCTGAGGCGTCTCAGCACGGCAGCACATGCACGCTCACGCAGTTCTGTGCAACTTGCATGCCACTGTAGAAGTGGCTGCCCCAGAGGACACCTGCTGCGCACGCATGTGTGGACGACACGACGCATCGAGCATGCGCGTGCGACCCGGTCATTTGCTCTTGAATGGTCGAGCAGCCAGTCAACAAGGGTCCTGGCGATGCACCCTGGAAAAACTGACTCCTCATCGCAGAGGCGCCGCGCACCGCGGCAGGCGGCGCCTGCGGCGGCGGAGCAAGAAGGCCGCCGCCAGGCGCGGGCGGCGGCGCTGCGGCCCCGTCCTGGCCCCGGCCGCCCTCGCCCAGCTGCGCCAGGAAGTCGCCTCCGCCGCGGCTGCCGGCCTCCGACCGGGCCGCTGGCGCCTTCATGTGGATCCTGCCGCGGAGCAACCCCGCCATGGTGCTGATGCACTGCGTGTGAGTCACAAAGCCGGCCCTGGCTCGGGCCGCCATCGGCCGGGGAGGTGCCATCGCCGCCGCGGCTGCTGGCCCCAGCCTTGGCTGGCAGTGTCAACGTAGCCACAGGCAGACCGCAAGCGCGTTTGCAGGCAGGCTGCCTGGCATGGATGGCAGTAAGTTGTCCGCAAGCTGAAGCAATAGATTCATGATTAGTTGCTGTCTCAGCATGCAGCATATGCAGGGGCACCGCAAAGGGTATTGAGCACAAGTGAAGCGGCTGCGCCCTGCCCGGCGCGCCACTTCAGGCTGGGAGCGCCTAAAGTGCCGCAGGCAGCGCACAGGGGCCCGCACTTCAGCGTCTCGCCGTCCTTCAGGCTGAGGTCCTGGCGGCGGTACAGCGCGGCAACGTCCGGCGACGCCTCGGCGGCGCCGCTGCCGCCGCCGCCGTCCCCGCGCGCCGCGGCCACCTCCCGCTCCCTCTGCAGGTGCTTCTCGTGGTCGGACTGCGCGCCGGGCCGCGCGAGCGAGTGGACTGCAGAGCGGGTCACCTACTTGCACCCCGCAGCGTGCTGCAACTGGTCTCCAGCTTTGCATGCAAGCAGAGGAGCGCCGCGGACGCGTGCTGTGGTCATCGTCCGCTCATGTTGCATGCACTGCGCACGCTTCACGTAGGCAGCATGCATGCCGGGCTGATGAGACTGTCAGCAGCCCTTGGTTATGTGCTTCAGCTGATAATCATAAGCCATTGGCTGGAGGCCCTTCTTTGTGGCAGCCACTCTGCTGCCCGTCACAACTGTCTTGTTGACACAAAGCGATAAGAAGGTTCGGACTGGTGAGCCAAGGCTGAGTCTTCAGCAAGCACGGGTCGCACCAGCGCCACGTTGAAGTCAAATGCCTCATTCCGGTCTCCGAACATCAGGCCTGCGCCAGGAGGTATAGTATGAGACTTGGCACTTTGGAAAGGGGACACGCAAAACCTAGGCCTACGTCGTGGCCATCGGACTGCCTCAGAAACCAGCAGCACCTGCTGAGCATGGAACCGGAGCTCACAGACAACAGCAGCAGGTGAACAGAATACATGCGTTGCTAGTATGACACACTCACTTACAGCATCTCAACCCTTCAACCCCACCGGAGCGTGACGCTGGGTGTCTGGTCCGCCGCCCGCAGCACATTCCCAAACAGCCCTGCTTGCGTGCGGGGTATGACTGTGAGTCACCGACCCTGCCATAGAGGCCCCCAGTGTCGACAGTCTGACACTATAGGCGTTCACAGAGGGCACACTGCATCCGCGCAGCCACGGCGTGTTATCGAGCGCGCACCGATGAAGGCATGGCGGCCGGAGGTCGGATCCACCAGGCGCAGCACGAAGCCGCGCGAGCTGTCTGTGACCGGCTCCACAGCCATCGGACGCTGCCCGGGCGCGACCGGGCACATCGCAAACAGGTCGCCGCTGCGCCAGGCAGCAGCGGCAGTTGAGGTTACAGAAAAGTGACAAGCACCTGCTCTGTTGCAAATGCTGGGTGTGGCGGGCACGCTTTGGTACTGGCGCTGGACAGCGGCAATATCAGCCGTGCATACTGCATCTATAGTAGCACCAGCAGCGTTTCACTCGCCAAACACGAAGCCTCACACAGTGCTGAAGGTCTTGGGAAGGCGGAAGCTTCACACTCACACGCGCTTGGCACGGCGTGCAGTACAGGCCTTCGGGACTCACCTGTTTGGGTCCTCGATGCGCACTTCCGCGAGCTGGCCTTTGGCAATCACCCGCACGCGCCCCGCAAAGATGCGGTCGGACACCAGCCAGTCGCCGCTGCGGTGGCCGCCCGACGTGCGCGGCGCTATTTTGTACAACGCGGCCTCCCTGCACACAATCAGCGTCTGCTCCAGCTCCTCATCTTCTGCACCCATCTTGCTCACTTGTGTTCGGCGCGACACCTGCGTCAGGTGCAACCAGCGGACACGGAGCAGTGAAGTTCTTGTAGATCTGTGGGAGCCACACTAGACGCAGGCTTGTGTGCGCTACCAGCTTGCTCCTGAGGTGAACGAGGAGCCGAAGTAGGGCAGGTATTGCCAGCGTTGCAGATAGCTATCTAGAGAGTCTCACAGCTGTCCCTGCGAATGTGCTCGTAACTGTTGTTGTGCCCGGTGCGTGGTAGCTGAGTAGTAAGTGAGGACTGGGAAACGGCTAGCAAAACAGCGATTGGCGCCGGTGCAATCATGCCGTGCACAGTGGTGAACGCAGCTGGGCTGCAGCTGGGCCCGGCACGCCCGTGTCCAAACACAGCTCAGCGGGCTGTGCCACGCCCTCTGCATGCAGCGCGTCCTGCCCGACCAGCCAGGCACGTCGTGCGCGCTGCCGCTGCTGCAGTTGCCGACGTGCGGCTCCCCAGGTGGGAGGACATACACAGGTGCGAGCGGCACCTTGAGCAAGCTAGCATCCAAACTGTACTAGCAGCTGATGCCGCTGCGCACTTCAGCTTACATGCTTAGCAGCAATGACGTGCAGGGTGCTTACAGTCACTGAGAATTTACAGTCAGTGAGCCCGGAGCGCGCCGCTGCGCTAATGGAGCGGGACGGCTATGTGCGCACATGCACCGGCCAGCTTCAGCCCAGCAAGGGCCCTGACCAAGGCCTGCATGGCTCTGCCACAAGTAACTGACTGCTGCTCGCCAACATACTCGACGTGACACGCTGAAGATGGCTGTCTTCTGTAAAAGCCTGTCAACTGAGGCACAGCACGAATTAGCACTGTTACAAGCAGGAGCCTGCCGGTCCTGCCTGCCATAACTTTGCCCGCACCCTCCCTGCCTCCTGCCTCCTGCCTGCTGGCCTGCACCTGCAGGCCCGCCTGTTGGCTGCCTCTGACGGCCCTGCTGCGGCACACCGAGGTGGGGAGCGGCCTCCGGCAGGTGCTGGTGGATGTCCGGCCCGCGGCGGACTACGACAAGGCACACCCGGAGGGCGCCGTGAACGTGCAGCTGTTCCAGCGCACCAACTTCGCCAAGCCCTCCTTCGCGAGCTACCTGCGCGCTGCCGCGCTGATGGCCAACGGCGTGACCCCGGTGCGGCCCTTCATTCCAGCACCGAGGCTGGCCTCGCACTGGTCTCATTGTTTTACTGAGCTACGTGTGCGAGCAAGGCAAAATGTGTGCCACTGTTTGTATGCTAAGAAGCAGACAGACAAGGCTGACTCTGTTCCGGCGCCATCGGCACCGAGCGGCCTGCATGCAAGGCGCGCAGAAGCGGCGGGCTGCGCGGCGCAGATCGAGCAGAACCCGGACTTTGTGACGGAGCTGGCGGCGGCAGGCGGCGGCGGCGCGCCGGGCGTGATCCTGGCCTGCGAGGCCGGCGGCGTGCTGGACCCCTCGTCCTCGTTCCCCTTCGGCAAGGAGAGCCGGAGCCTCAAGGTGCGCTGTGCGCTTAGGGTATCCTGGCGCCGGCTCCTGCGAGCGCTGCGTCCGGGCTGCGCATGTGCCGCAGTGCGTTCGTGCGCACTGCGTTCGTGCCGCAGTGCGTTCGTGCGCACTGCCTTTGTACCGCAGAGTGTTCGTGAATGCACTTGCTCCCTGGCGTCCTCACGGCCTGCGCCGCCGGTGCTGCAGGCGGCCTTCAAGGCCGTGCGGAGCGGGCAGGTGAAGGAGGTGCTGCACCTGCAAGGTGGTGTTTACGGTGGGTTACCGAGGCAGACCTTCTCTGTGCTATTGGCATTTGCGCGTGCGCATGCGGTGTCACAAGCAGTCTATGCGGCGTGTGTGCATGATGTGCAGCTGAGTAGCCCAAGCATGCTCCAAGACATGAGCTCCTCTGCGTTGCTGGCTGTCTGAAGAGTAGTGTAGATGCGCACGACTGCGCAGCGGCTGCAGTGGTACGCATGTGTGCCAGACTAGCTGAAGCTCTTGGCAATGCGCGGCGCAGGGTGGTTCAGAGCAGAGCTGCCCTTTGTGGGCGAGTACAGCACCGAGAACCTGGGCAGGACACCCAATGCGGTGGGCGTGAAGTGATGCGTGAGCAGCGTTGGGCAGCATTGCTGAGCAGGGTGCATGCCCGGGTACATGCATGCAGGGACCTCACAAGACCGGCGCACTCAACACAAGCACACGCGCTTCTGGTTTGGTTACAGTGAGTCAATTGTTAGTCCTGACATCAAGCACGATTGCACATGAGTGCTCTGTGGTCAGGTGCAAGGCCTGGACCTTGCCGCAAACTGGTTATTCTGCATCTGTGTGGCTCCGTCAGTCATCTGTCCATAGTGTGCGCAGCATGTGCCATACGTGCTGTGTTCACAGTCATGTTCTTTCTGCAGCCCAAGTCAGACAACCAGGGCTGCTAAGGCGTTCAGCCCCACATGGAGGCTGCAGGCCATGGCAGAGACTCTACCAGCGCCTGGTAAGAGCGTGGGCGGACACCAGCAAGGATATCACGGCAGCCTCGCAGTGCACAGTTCAAGTGCAGCCGTGCAGCACACTGCACAGCAGACGTCACTACCTAGCTCTAACTCTGCGTCACCAGCTCCACTCCAGCCGCTGCCCCCCGCTCAGGACACCAGCATGGGCATGCCGTCGCGCGGCCCCACAGGTATCACGCTGGGATGCCGTACTGCCGGCCCGCCGGTGTAGGTGAACGTGAAGCGCTGCGCACAGCGCTGCAGCTGTCAGGGCCGCGTCGCACGCTCGGCGGCCAGGACGCAGCGTCGCGCGCAATAATGCGTAACACCTGGTTGCTCGTCATGCGCAACAGGGCCAGCGCTCTGCACACACGGGCAACGCTAGCTGAGACACGCACGCGTCTGCACCCCTTGCGCTGACGCCCAGGCAGTGCGGCAGCTCCCCTGGACTTGCAGTAGGGCCGGAGCAGATAGGGTACAGGGATAGGGCGAGCCGGGCCCTGCGCGCCTTGACCAGCAGCGCCAGCACGATGCGCGCCTCCAGCAGCGCAAAGTACTGGCCCAGGCAGTTACGCGGCCCCTGGATGAACGGCACGAACTGCGCGCCCATGGTCGCACAACCCCGCCTCAGGCTTGCATGAGCGGGCACGCAGGACCTCACTTGACCCTGGAGCCGATGTGATGTGCGCATCGCATGTGTGCCCGCCCGCATGATGCAGGACCAGCGCCAAGACTGCTCAAGGGAAATTTCACGTCCAGCTCAAAGCAAGTCACTGCAGCAATGCTGTTCTGACAAATCTGAAACACTTTCTGTAACACAACGCGAGGTTGTTCGAAAGGGTCAAAGCAAGTCCCTGTCAGAGCGACCTGAGCAGGCGCGCGCCATGAACGGCCGGGTGCCGTCCGGCATGCGGGCGACCTCGCCGCCGGGGAGGAAGCGCTCCGGGTTCCAAGCGTCCGGCTCCGACCAGGTGTTGTGCACGGCCTGGCGCATGGGGCACACATGCGTCCAGTGTCATCGCGGCCGTGGCAAGCTCTGTAGGCCCCATGCCCCATGCCTGGCGCATGGGGCACACATGCGTCAGCATCAGCGCGGCCGCGGCAGGGTCGGGCAAGCAGCACATCCTCTCAACGGTGCATCAGGGCGCGCTTCCCGGCGCGCGCGCCTGGATGGAGCAGGCCACGTAGGTGCCGGCGGGGATGCGGTGGCCGCAGATCTCGTCGTCCGCGGCGCAGCGCCGCGTGACCACCGGCACCACCGAGTACTTCCGCAGCGTCTCCTGCGGCACGCAGGAGAAAAGGGATCCATTTTTATGGGAAGGGCTGACGTGCCTCCTGGCGCGTGGCCGTCGGATCCTCCACTTCAGCGCCACAGCAGGCTGCCCAGGCTGGTGTTCCGAGGACCCTCAGCTGCCCATTGCCGTCACGCAGCGCATCCCGCAGCGCATCCCTTGCATGCGCCCCAAGCGCGACTCCACCGCGCGCGCAGGAACCGCGCTGGTGCGCGCAGCAGCTGGCGCTCATGTTCGGGTCGAGAGGCCGAAGGGCGCAGTGTGGCACTGTCAGCGGGGCTGTCCGGGCGCGCGGGAGCAGGCGGCGCGAACAGGCGCGCCTGCAGCGCGGCGACGGTGAACACCATCGCGTCGGCAGCGGCTCGGCTGGGATGCGCGTCGTCCGCCCCGAAGGCTGTGCAGGCCTCCGTCTTCACCTGCGGCCCATGCTCCCCCAGTCAGGCGCAGGGAGGGGAGCCTCCGCTGGCCCGAGCCCAGCCCCAGCGGCCGCTGCAGCAGGTGCAGCTAGACTGCAACAGGTGCAGCTAGACTGCATCTGGAATGTGCCAGTGCTTGCGCTCACCCGCCCTCACACGCTGCACGGAGGCCCCCTGGCAGGGGCGCATGCAGGCGAGCGCGTCCGGGTCGCTGCGCAACAAGCAGGTCGCCAGCGCTGCTGGCGCGCAGCGTGGCCATGCCATGAGTGCCAGCACCTGGTACCCATCGAGTACAGCAGGGTTCAAGAAAGAAGGGGGTGGGGGGCGCACGCGCGCGAGGGCTTTCGGATGGCACACGAGCTCGTACAGCGACCAGGTGAGCATTGCGGCGCTGGTCTCGTGGCCCGCCAGCAGGAACGTCTTGACCTCGAAGCACAGCTGCGTCTCCAGCGCGGCATCGTATGTGCCGCCCGCGGCCTGCGCCCGCGCCGGTCGCTCAGACGCGCGCAGCAGCGGGCACGGAGGGGTAGCGACCCGCGCGGGGCGCTCCTTGCGGCTGCTGCCATGCACGTACCGCCACCCCTGGCTACACAAACAGAGACCTGAGGGTGTCCCAGCTGGCACCAGAGTGTCAAGGCGGCGCCCTGTGGCCCGGCGGCGCAGGGCGCTGCGTGCTGGCAAAATAGGGTTAGAGTAGGGTCACCCTGTCGCCGCACCGCGCCCCAGGGGCGCGCCTCTATCGACGCCAGCAGCCGGTCCAGGATGTCCGGCTTGGCCGCGGCGGCGCCCGTGCAGCGCGCGGCCCAGCGCGCGCGCAGGATGCGCCGGATGTACGCGTTCAGGCGCGCCAGGCGACGCAGGTGGGCCGCCGCGCCGGGCGTCGGCAGCCACGCGCGCCAGGGGCGCACGGCGCGCAGGTTGCTCTCCGCCATTACCGGCAGGTACAGCTGCGGGAACACCTGCGCGAGGTATACCCTACCTTATTCCCCAAAGCGCGGCAGGCCGGGGCCCTGACACCGGCGCCATGACTCCGGCCTGTAATACAAGCCGTGGTCATGCAGATTTGCTGCAAGCGCAGGACAGCAGTGCAGTGAGTAGCGTAGTAGTAGTCATAAGCAGGCGGGCCGCCGTGCACCCAGTCGCACTCCTCTGGCAGCAGGCCGAGCACGGCCTTGCCGATGGCCCGCACCATGGGCAGCAACGCATGCGTAAAGTGAGGGTGGAGCCTGGGGCTGCCGCACACCCTGTAACATGGATAGGGTTAGGGTAGGGTGGGGTAGGATAGTGCGCCGCCGCGCACCCGGTCGCACTCCTCCGGCGGCAGGCTGAGCACGGCCTCGCCGATGACCTGCAGCGTGAGCAGCCGAAACTCCTCCTCCATGTCCACCGGCCGCCCGGACCCGCGCGCGGCCTCCAGCTTGGCGCTCAGCCGCCCCGCCGCGCGCATCGCGATGCCCACCTGCGCGCGGGCCGCGCCCGCGCTCGCCCGCCCGCGCCGCGCGCGCAGCGTGACGGAGTGTCCAAGCACGCCAGGGGCTCTGCCAGCCCCGCCGCGCGCACTGCGACGCCCGCCCGCCCACAACACACGCCAGCTTGGCGCCTGCTTCTGGTGCAGGGCAGCAATGAAATAGGTACGAGCGCTCCAGCTGGGCATGCGGGCCGTATTCTGCAGCAGCGCCCCGCGCTCAGCCCACCACATTCTGCAGACATGGCTTGCACGCAGACTGGAGCATGCAAGATTGAAGCAATGGCGCACCACATCGTCCAGGATGTCGACGCGCAGGGCGGTGCCGATGAGCAGGCGCTGGCGCTGCCAGAGCGGCCCGTCGGCGGTGACCAGGCCGGTACCGAGGATGGGCAGGAACGGGTGGAAGCTGAAGTCGAGGTCCTTGACGTACGCGCGCTGCCGCGTCTGCGCGCGCCCGCGCCAGGGCGTCAGCGCGGCGCCGGGGGCTGCGAGGTCCTCCTAATCTAGACAAACGTGCGCCGCCGCGCCTGCGCGCCGCTGATGCCTGGTGCAGCCGCGGCAGCGCAGGCTGCAGGGGGGGCTGCCGACATGCATGGCGTGTGGGGCTGGAGGCCGCGACTTACAGCGCGGCTGCAGCTGCGGCCCACTGCGGCTGCCAGGGCAGCATACAGGTGCGAGCAACATTGGCTAGGGCTGACAGCAGCATTCCTGGTCCCGACGCGCGCAGGTCGCCACCGCACACTTGCAACATGGCAGCTCACGACGCCGCGACTACTGAACACAAGCACACAGCGCGTGCGGGCCGCGTTGTGGTTCATACACCCGCTGCAGAAAGGCACATGCAGCATACGAGCAGCCACACCCACCCGCTGCTCAGTGTTGCAGGGCGTCACGGTCCCTGCCGGAGCGCCTCAGAGTGCATTGCGACACACAGGATTACTTTCATACACAGCAAGAGCTGTACTGGGTCAACACAAGGCTGCGCCGTCAGCGCGGCGCAGTGCTGCGTGTCCCAGCTCGACCCAAAGTGAGGCACGTCACCACAACCGTCAAGGCAAGAGCCCCCCAGCACCTGCAGGACACGCGGGGGCCGCGGTGCCAACCTGGAACACGCGCTTCACGCCCTCGGCCGAGCCCACCACGACCATGTGGCGCTGCATGATGCGCAGCTTGACCACTGACGACCAGTGCGGCTGCTCGGCCACCCACTCAGCCATCAGGTCCCACGCCGTGCCGCGCAGCAGCGGCAGCACGTGCCCCAGCAGCCAGTGGCCGTGAGGCGCCTCCGGCACCGAGCTCAGGCCCCGCGCGATACGCACGTAGGACGCAATAAAGCGTGCCAGGCGCAGCAGGCCATACGCAAGCAGCGCGGCAAATAGCAGCGCTGCTGCTGTATGCAACCGCGTCGCCATCGCGGTCGATGCAGCCGCGGCGGGCGGCCTGCACCGCTTACTGCTACCTGGCCACTGGCTGCTGGGCGGCGGAGCTGCCTGCTTCACGCGGGCTCCCAGGCTGGATGGCGCTGCCACTGCTTGGCAAAAGTGCTTGAGCGCCTAAGGCCTGGTCGTGCTTCCTGAGAACACTTGCTTATGTTGTGACTCGCATACCGTGCAGTGGCAGCCTGGTGGCTGTTTAGCCCTTTGGGACGCAGTGGGGACAGAAGAGGTCTTGTCACAATGCTTGCCTATTTTAAAACTGACAGTCTGTTTAAATCCGTGCCAAGTATGGCTTATACTCCACGGCAAGAGCTGCAAGGCCGCGATGCAGCTTCAACACGTCAACCTCCAACACCCCTTTCGAGCCTGTCACAGTGTGTTGTCTACGCTCGAAGCAGTGAGCTGTGCTCCTCCAACCAGAGGACCCTGTTTAGGTCGTCAACCCCTAGGCCTAAGCCACACACACTGTGTGCGGCTTAGGCCTAGGGGTTGTGACAGGCGCTCCCTGTGACAGGCGCTCAGCGGGCAAGGCGTCCTCTACTACTTTGGGCAGAGTGGCGAAACAGAGGCGAATAGAGTTAAATAAAATAGACCTGACAGCGGTTGCACAGCATGAAGCACAGGATTGCTGGGAACAGGCTGCAGCGGAACCATGCGCACAGGTGGTCAATGCTCAGGTATGTGGCAGCGGTATCTGTGTTTATTCAAACTGCAAATGCTGGTTCAATTTCGCTCATGTCTGCTCCATACTGGTCTGACCAGGGAGTGCGCACAGGACGATGGTCTCACAGCTGCTGGAGCACGAACGAATAGAGACCACGCTGCCAAAGGCTAAGGAGCTGAGGAGGGTGGCCGACAACATGGTGACTCTCGCGAAAGAGGTGCGCGTAGCTCTGGAT
>JAABUQ010009890.1_pt1 | contig 12704 bp, 4 predicted proteins | sample 5560001 | NCBI WGS metagenome assembly JAABUQ01 (sample SAMN10711888, study PRJNA513371) | rock metagenome | isolation source: Antarctica rocks | place: Antarctica: Victoria Land, Finger Mt nord | collected 2015-12-18 | reverse complement strand
TCACGCACAGGTGGCACAGGCAAAAGCGGCTCTAAAAGCTGCCACTGATAGTCAGTCAGGTTCATACAGGCTCCACAAGAAGATTGCCTGTATTTTACCATCAACCATTTATGAGATACCTTCTAGTCACGTTTCCTGATCGTACACAGTGGCTTTTTGAGGGGGGCGGCCACGCCTCCCCCGTTCTCGGTAGTAATTCTGGAAACTTCTTCGGTATTACTGCCATCGTTGATCGCAATGGGCACAGCTTAAGGTTCTTGCGAACAAGCACCGGCTATGCCATCAACAATGATGCCGGAACCGCTTTGCTGTCGGTGAGCTATTCCAATAGTGCTATCAGCACTATCACAGACTGCTATCACCGGCGCGTCTGCTACCATGTCGGGACTTACAAGACAACCAATGTACCTTCCGGTTATCCGCAGTCTTATCCTGAGCTAGACCATGTTTCGCAAGTCGTGCCGGACAGCATGACCAGCGGGCCGGATCGGTATGCCTATGGTTATACTGGTGTTAGCAACGGCGACGCGGGAACAGGTGCGGGCGAAACGATTCCGTTTCTGCACAGCATCACGGTGCCTACGCCTTCGAGCGCCAACCCTGCTTCCGGGACTTTGTCTGCGGGTATGTCGGGCACGAGTTCGTCTTACATAAACTACAGCCCCAACACCTGCTATGTGTCTAGCCTGGTAGACGGCAACAGCAACACGCGCACTTACACAGTGGTAGATGGAACCCACACGAAAGTGACTGTCACCAATGCGCAGGGCCAGACAGTCTTCTCCAACACGTCGGGCTTTGACAGCTACATGAGCAAACAGGCCGAAACGGACGGCAATAACACGCCCACTTATCAGGTGCTGTCATGGGACCCGAATGACCCTGCCCGTCCTGCTCAAACAAAGGACGGCAACGGCAACGTCAGCAGCTACACGTGGGACACAGTCGGCAACATGACCTCCATGACGCCACCTTCTAACAGCTACCGCACTCCCGCCAAAACAATGTACACATACAGATACACCAGTTTTGCATTGGGTGAATTGACAGCAGTGCAGGAAGGCAGCAAAACCTCGACCCTCTATGCCTACTACGAGCCATACGGCTTGGTAAGCACCATCCAGACGCCGGTTGCGGGATCGGTAGGCAGCACTACTCGCTCCACCACGACTTACGCCTATGATGGGCTAGGCAATGTTCTGACTGTCAAGACACTCGGCAACAATGCCACCGTTGTCAACGGCATTGACCAGGGCATCACGACGACTTACAACTACAAGACGGATGGCAGCTACAGCCAGACGGCGGCTATCGGTCAGCCGCTGACGGTGACAGACAATCTTGGAGAAGTCACTCACTGTCGTTACGACAGCCAGGGCAATCTTATCACTGACATAGACGGCGTGGGCTGGAGGCACGATTACTCCTACAACATCGCCAATCAGCCGCTCCAAACTGTAGACCCAAGCACAGGGCAGACCGGTACCGGACGCGCGTATCAGCAGATGGCATACGCGTACCCAGGCGGGCAGGAAACATCAACGGCAAGCTATGATGAAAGCGGCAGCGGCGCTCCTGTGCGGCAGGTCTATTATGCCTATGGGGCGGAGGGGGAAACAATGGGGGTATCCGGCAGCACAGAGCCGGTGTCTTACACCTATGACGCGCTGTACCGGCTGGTTGCGCTGACGGATAGCGGTAATCACACAACCAGTTATTCCTACAACCCGGCGGGCTACTTGTACCAGATGGCGTATCCGGGGGCGGGAAGCGCGGCCCTAGCCGCAGGGTCACGCGATACTGTGACATTCACGAATTACGATTACAACGGCAATGTTCAGATGCGCGTAGACGGCAATGGTGTCGTGACAAGCTATGCCTACAATGACCCCGAAAGCCTGCTGACGGGCATCAGCTACGCTTATCCACCTACCTATGGGGGCGGCACCACCGGCAACGTCTCTTTTGGCTATGATGCTTACGGACGGCGTGCAGGCATGACCGATGGCAGCGGCAGCGTTACCTATAACTACGACGACCAAGACAACCCGCTCACCGTTGCCACAACCTACAGCGGGCAGTCGCCTTTCACGGTGTCTTACAGCTATTACCCGGACGGCAGCCGCCAAACGATGGGAACATCCGAAGGCGCTTTCACCTATGCCTATGACGCCGTCGGGCGCATGGCGAAGCTGACCGATCCCTACGGCGAACCAAGCTCCTGGCAGTATGTCTCCAATGGCTGGCTGCAAAAGCAGACACAGGTCAACGGCGTCACCACGAGCTACGGGCGTGACCCGCGCGGCGAGCAGTATAACCTGCAATCCAACAAAGCGGACGGCACGCTGCTGTCCCAATATTCTGTTCCCGGTCAGGGCGGCTATGACGGCGTGGAAAACCTGACTTCCGTGAATGCCACAATTCCGGCGGCTCCCTCCGGCTACAGCGGCAGCAACAGCTATGGTTATGACACGCGCAGCCAGCTCACTGGCGTCACGTCCACGCGCTTCAACGGCTACTCCTTCGGCGTGGGCTATGACGGTGGCAGCACCACCGGCCCCGGCAACCCAACCTCCTTCCGAGGCACAGTACACACCTACAATGCCGACAATCAAGATACCGCCAACACGTATGACGGCAACGGCAACCCGACTACCTACAACGGCAAGACGCTGCAGTTTGACCCGGAGAACCGCATGACAGCCTTCGGGAGCGCACAGACAAACGGCTACAACGGGGACGGCCTGCGGGCATGGAAGCAGACGGGTAGCGGGCGCACGTACTACATCTACGACGGCGACCAGGTAATCGGCGAGTTTGCCAGCGGCACCAGCTACCTGTCCGCACTGAATACGTGGGGCGCGAACGGCCTGCTGGCGCGGCATACGCGGGCGGGCGTGTGGTACTACACGTTTGACATGCAGGGCAACGTGTCGCAGAAGCTGAACGCTCAGGGGGCGGTGCTGTCGTCGTCCATCTTTGACCCGGCGGGCAACCAGGCCACCAATGACCCCAACCCTGACCCTTACAGCGGGTTTGGGGGGCAGTGGGGATATGTGAGCGACTACGAGACAGGGCTGACGCTGCTGGGGCATCGGTTCTATGACAATAGCACGCAGCGGTTCCTCACCCGTGATCCCATTGGCTACGCTGGCGGCATCAACTTGTATGCTTACACAACTAACAATCCTGTTAACAACACTGATGCCACAGGGTTGTTTCCCGTTTTGACGGAACCTGCTCCTCTCCCCGGAATAGCTCCAGTCCTTGAAGGAGGAGGAGGAGCAGGCTTAGGAACAGTTTTACTCACAGTAGGAGGTGTTTTTGGTGGTGTCTTTGGTATAGCAGGGCCTGCTGGCCCTGTAAATGAGTTTCCTATCACCGATCCGCGTAATCCAAATAGTCCTTATGAGAAGGAAAAGGACAGAGAATATGACGTGTACAAAGCTTTGTGTGATCAGCCTATAAAAGGAGGAGACCCTTGTATGACACTACGGTTAAATATAGAACGCATGAAAAAATGTATTGCGGCAAGAAGAGCATGGGACAAGAAGTATGAGCCAGGTTTGCATGACACCCACATCCCTCAAGAGCAGAGGGAGTTGAATAATCTAATAAAAAAACTTCCTATGATTTGTGGGCCATGTAAATAGTTATGGACGCACAAACATCACTAATGGCGTTGATGGACAAATATAAAGATCATCCTACGTTTTTCTTAGAGGATTTTGTTAATCCTAATCAGCCTGGCTTTTTAGGTGATACTCTTTTGCACGTTGTTGCAAGAATAGGAACCATTGAAGAAATTGACCTACTTATAGCAGCTCATGCACAAATTAATTCTCTAGGTGAAATGGGTTATACTCCCATGCACTATGCAGCTAGCAGGGGCCGACTAGACATAGTTGAGCATTTGCTTGAACTTGGTGCTGATCCCAATACTCAGAATAAGTTTGGGGCTTTGGCAGCAGATGTTGCCGTAAATCTAGAGCATCCTGAGATTGCTACGTTCATCCGCAACTTCAATAAATAACACAAGAACCGCCTAACCCGCTACGATGGCGCAGTGGCAACAAACGGCTACAACGGGGACGGCCTGCGGGCATGGAAGCAGACGGGTAGCGGGCGCACGTACTACATCTACGACGGCGACCAGGTAATCGGCGAGTTTGCCAGCGGCACCAGCTACCTGTCTGCGCTCAACACGTGGGGCGCAAACGGCCTGCTGGCTCGGCATACGCGGGCGGGGTCGCAGCGGCGGGGGAGTGACAAACGACAGATAAGACAGGGGCAGGCTGGCAGCCACACCAGCTTGCCCTATTCTCTTCTGAAGTTGTCAAGGCTGAACCCATTGGAACCGCCTTGCTCTCTTGAAAGCGACGAGCCTATCGCCCAAACACGCTTTCCCAAGGAACAACTTGGTAACAAAATGCGTCTGGGAATAGTTATGTGAAAATTGTGCTTGCGCAATAACGGGCGTTGTGTTATAATTTAAGCGTTGCCAAGGAAGATCACAACGCACAGAAGGGCGATCCTGCGGACGATGGCGGAAAAGGCGATGCAGCACTGCCTGTATTTCTTTTCGGCACGGGAACCGGGACGACCTTTCCTCTTCTTGCCCTTTTGCTTAAGTCTCCGAAAGGACGCATTCCAAGCGCATGGCCGCTTTTGTCTGTGCCTTTTTGCTGTGTTAGTCGCCGCTTTGTGGTTTATTCATCGGTTCTTGGCGTCTTCCCGTCTGCGCGCTTTTCCATTCCGCATGCGCTTAGAACGTGAGGCTCAAGGGCCAGGAGGTCCTCGTTCTTGAAATCTCATTCCCTTTTGCTGCGCGCAGTGCTGCGCTTTGCCACCCTCGCGGTGGCTGTTTTGGCCGGCCTGCTGGCGTTGCATGCGTCCGCTGTGTCTGCCGCCTCTTCTGGGCATACAGGGCAAGCTTTGGCCCTGCGCGCTTTGCTGCACCCCGGTAAAACCGCAAGTGCGTTTCTCGCCCAGCCGCGCTACCAGCGTCTGCCTAATGGGCGCATTCTACTGCCCAACAACAATTTGACCACTCAGGGCCGCAAGGGCCACGCAGTCGGCGGCGCACCCACGCTGATTAACGAAGGCGTGCAGACATTTGACCTGTTTTCGCCGCCGCCTACCTTCCAAACGCAGTCGCCTGCCGGGCCGCTCACGCCCACCAACCTTTACCCGGTCTGGTCGTCAGACGAGCGGTACATCGTTTTTTCTTCCAACCTGGACATCACCGGCAAAGGCGTTGCCGCCGACGGACACTTCCACATCTACGCGGCGTCGGCGAGCGGCGGCGGCGTGGTGCAGATCACGTTCGGCAAAGGCAACGAGTTTTTCCCTGCCCTTAATGTTGGCAACACCGCCCTCGCATTTACATCGGATGCCCTGACACCGGGCACGCAAAACTTGTTTGTGATTGGCGGTCAAAGCGGCGTGCCTTTCACACCCGGCCTTGCCCCTATCAACGTTGCCACGCTGACCAGCGCCACCAACCAGAAGACGACCACCAACACCGAGTTTGGCAATGTCCAGCGCCCCACATGGTCGCCGGGGAGCGACCGCTTGGCGTTCTCCGCAACCACTCTGGCAAGCACTACCGGGCACACCCCCAACGTCAACCACATCTACTTTTTGTATGTCTCCAACAACGGCTTCCAGCCGCAGCCCCCGCCGAACACGCCCAACCCGCCCGCCGCGCTGACCGATGGGTCGGGCAATGACACCGACCCGGCGTGGTCACCGGATGGCTCTTCTATCGCGTTTGCTTCCACCGCTACCGCTATCGCAAACTCCGGGCGGCAGATCAGCCCCAACACCGCCCCGACCACCACATCCGGCGGTGCCGTCGGCGGACAGCGCGGCATCTTTCTGCTGAATGGCGGCAGCGTCTCCGCGTTCGGCGTTCCCGAATACACAACCAACGGCGGACGTGTCACCGCGACCGGCAACGATGACTTCGCTCCGGCCTGGAGCGCCGACAGGCCGAACCAGTACTTCAACCCCAACGGCACGTTGGAGTATCTATCGTTTGCGCGCGGCACGGCGCAGAACGCCAACCACGACATTTACTACTTCCGTCTGCTGAACCTGGCGTCCGGGTCGGCAGCGCCCATCACGCCGGAAACAACCGGCGGCAACAATGACGGCGTGAAGCTGAACACCGACGACAATGACGGCCAGGGCAACAACTTTGACGACACCTACCCGACCTGGGCCCCGTTCGCGTCCATCTTCAGCATCGCCTACCAAAGCCCCCGCTCGGTGACCTACGATGCCCTGGGCACAAACGCGCCTTTGGAAACCGCCGTCTCGCTGCCGCAGGGCACCGGCCCGGTCGGTGCCAACTACGTCGGCATTCTAGAGTCGCAGGTGTTGAACCTGGACCCGCCCACGCTGCTGCGCTACAACGGCAACCAGGTCATTCGGGTGCAGGACCCCAACGGCAATGAAACCCGCAACATTCAGCCCAGCATCCCCAGCAGCCCGTCTACAGTAACCTTCACCGTCCGGCTGAGCAACCGCGAGGCGGGCATTGACGACAACAAAGTCTTCCTGCAACTCAAAGACCCCGATAGCAAGTACCAGGACTCGCAGGGGCTGGAACACAAAGTCTTTGCGGGCCTGAACGAAGGCGCGACGGACAGCGGAACGGCAAGAACGGAGTTGCCTAACAAAGGGGCACGCGATGGTGTTCTTGATCCTTCTCTTCCCGGAAATGGCACGAATGGAAAGTTTATCTTTCGTGGTGCTGGGTTCAACGTTATCGGCCCTACCCGTTTCCCTCAGTTTGGCGAGGTTGCCGGTGTAGATGGGGGAGACACCATCTCTGTCGGGCATGATACGTTCGCCATCCAACCAGCCACAACAGGCCCGAATGCCACACCCGCCAAGCGGCTGCCGATCTCTCTGAACAATTACAAGCCTTGGGGGCCGGAGTATGAGTGCCAGTTTGTGGACCCCACGGTGGCTAATCCTTCCAACCCTGCCACGGATTACGGAACGCCTTATTACCTGGCCGGCGTAGACGATCAGGGGGCATTCAGTGGCCTTGTCAAACCGCCGCGCCCGACAGCGGCTGCCACCGATCCGAACACTGGCGCAACGATCCCTGCCGAGTACCTGCCGCTGACCCGGCTGCCTGATGCGCAGCAGGACGGCCAGGGCGGCGTGCTGTACCAGGCCAAATACCAGACCCCCAACAGCCCCAGCGACTTTTACCTGGACGTAATCGCTTACGACAAAGCGCAGTTTCCGACAGTTCAGACAACAGGGCTAAACTACAGCAACGCAGGCAGCAAGTTCAACTTCCGCATCTACGATAATGTCGGCGGGTTCACGACGGCGACGTTTAATGGCGGCAACGACATCTTGGTCGTCAGCGACAATGCTTTGGGGCAAAAGTTCGCCGCCACGACCTTTGGCGGGCCAAACAACAATGGCGCCAACTTGCTGCCGACGTTCTATGGGGCCGAGTCTTACTTTACCGATATTGACGTGTCCCTGTTGCCGAACGCAATAGACTTCACAGTTTCCAACACGGCTCCCAAGGCGCCGCCCATCCCGGCGGCTGACCCGACGCAATCCACGCCAACGCAGCTCAGTGCCACACCCGGCACCGGGCAGGTAACACTAGAATGGGCAGGCGTTGTCCCCATGCCCACGTCTTACAGAGTTTATCGCTCCACGACTCCTAATGTCCCCAATGGCCCTGGCGTGACACCACTTGCCACGGTACCCGGCAATGCACAAACAAGCTATCTTGATCGCAATGTTGTCAACGGCACCACTTATTACTATGTTGTGACCGCTGTTGACCAAGGCGGTAACGAATCAGGGCCGTCCAACCCGGCTTCGGCAACCCCGCAGAACTTCTCGGGGCCAACCCATAACGCCCAAGCGCTGTCCTCAGGCGGCAACGGTGGCTCTTCCGGTTTTGAGCCTAATGTCCTGAACGGATTGGGCGTTGGCTCTTACAACGATGGCTTTGTCAACGACGGAGGCCGGGTTAACGCTGATGGGGCAGACATGCCCGCTGATGTTGATAGGGGAGTTGTTACTGGCGAAACTGTGCCGTTCGTGCGCTCGCAGAAGTACAGCCTCTGGCGCATCCTTTCACGCGGAGCGATCCCGCAGTCTGTGCTGGCGGCCTACCAGCCGACGTTCCAGGCACAACCCGCCGTCGCAGATGCCACCAACAACGTCAATGCCCCGGCAGCGCCGAATGTCCCTGTGGCGAACCGTTGCGTTATCTGGATTTCACCTTACACCGGCGACCTGCCTTTGATTGATGCCGGGTCTTTGGAGAACCCAACCACGCAAAGCACGCTGCAGTCGTTCGTCAATGCGGGCGGCAGGTTCTTCCTATCGGGCCAGGATGTTGTCAACGCTCTGACCTTGGGAGGCACAAAAACCAACACGTTTGTTTCCAACGTACTGAATGCTGCCTTTGCCTCGGATGCTGGCGGTTCAACAACCCTGGCGGGCAACAACAACCGGATTAGCGGCGATGCCAGCATCAACGGCAACATCAGCAATGGTTTTGAGACATTCCAAACAAACGGGAGTTACGCAAGTGGAAATCACCCTTCCGGTGGACCGTTGCTCCTGAGCAACAACCAGCCGGGTGGTGACTTCGACCCTAGGCCACCGAATTGGCGTGCGGATGCTTCCGAAGACCAGATTGGACCTCTCTTTGTCGGCTTCGGCGGCAGCACTGCGGTGGGACGCATTGACACGATCACAGCGCTCAACGGAGCCACCGTTGACATGACGACCGGAGGCAATCCGGGGCTGATCTACAATGCTAACTTCACAGCGGCCTTGAACCAGGGCTTTGGCAGCCGCGTCGTATTTTCTTCCTTTGGCCTGGAAGGCATCGGAATTGAATACTATAAGGTTACTATCAACAGCGTTAACTTCTATGTGCCACGCAACCAGCGGCCCAACCTGCTGCATAACATCGTTAACTACCTACGCACCGGCACCTTCACCGGGCGCATCACGCAGGCTTCGGGACAAGGCGTTGCGAATGCCACAGTGTATCTCAGTCCGGCTGGTGGAACCGTTCCAGGCCCGCGCAATTTGTACAGTGCAACGACCGACTTCAACGGAAACTACACCATTAGCGGCGTTGATACAGGGTTCTACAGCCTAGTTGCCTACAAGAGCGGCTTCAGCACTGCTCGGTCTAACGTGGCGCTTGGCGTGGAGGGAGACACGACAAACAACTTCAGCCTGGTCATTGCGCCGACCCCGCCGGGCCGCATCCAGGGCACAGTTACCGACAACGGCAGCCCAAAAAAGCCGATCAGCGGCGCGGCCATCACGTTTGTCTCCGCCGACAAGCAGACCACCCTGACTGCTGTCAGCGGCCCCGACGGAACGTACACCATTGATAACGTCCCGGCAGGCTCCTATACAGGCGTGGCTTCTCTGAAACCGCAGTTCGGGAATGCTGCCCCCGTTCAGGCCGACCCGACGACCGGCTTCATCACCGTGCCCAGCGGCGGCACAGCCCCCGCCGACTTTGTGCTCATGGCGCAGCCCGCCACCTTGACCGGTATCGTGTTCCTGGATGCCAATGGTGACGGCACATTGGACAACGGGGAAACTGGAATTGCTGGAGCCAGCGTCTCGTTGGTGCCGTCAGTTAAGGGAGGAACCGCTCCCGCCGCTGTAACAACAGGCGCGGACGGCAGCTACACAATCACGGGTATCGCGCCGGGCAGTTATACGCTCAGCGTTACTAAGACCGGCTTCACGACAAACGCATCGCCGACATTGACCTTTGTGGCGGGCGACGCGCAAACGCGCAATGTGCCGCTGATCGTCGCTGTTATCCCGCCGAACGGAACATTGGGCGGGTTGGTGCAGACCACGTTTAACAGTATGACCTTGGGCGGCGCGACCGTGACGATTACAGACAGCACCGGAACTGTGGCAGCCACCGCCACCACAACCAGCGCCACGACTTCGCCTGCCGCTTCGGCGGGAGGAGACGGCGCAGCCCTAAATTATGGGCCGGTTTCGCTGCCTGCCGGCCTTTACACAGTCACGGTGACTGACAGCGGCTACAGCACACAAAGCCAGGCCAACTTGACTGTGACTTCCGGAGCCTTCACGCGGGCGGACTTCACTGTTGCCAACGGGCTGGCGCCTGCTCCGATCCATGTGTTCCCTGCGGGCCTGAACTTCTTCTCAGTGCCCTACAACTACAGCGCCGCCGGCGTGAGTTTTGACTCTCTGCTTGGCCCGCTCAACAGCGGAACCATCAGTGCGCCAAGCTCCGGCTCCAACCGCTCGCATATCTATGTCTACGACCCGTCGCAGCTGCAGTACATCCTAGACCCCACGCCTCCTGCCGATGCCCCTCGGCTCGGACAAGGCTACTGGGTGTACCTGCTGAACGCCCACGCCGTCACAGCGGCTGCTCCAGTGGCAGGCACGTCCACAATCTCGGTGGCCTTGAAAGCCGGCTGGAACATGATCGGTGTTCCCAGCGTGAAGCCGATCTCGGTCTCGGGCGTGTCGGGGCTGCAGTTCCCGAATGCGGCAGGCGGCGGGAATCTGGACTTTGCGGCAGCGTCCAGCAGCATGGTTCGCCTGATCTCAGGAACGCTGTACGGCTACAACGGAACGGGATATGTGCCCATCACGGCGGGCGGGACATTGGCGCCTTATCAGTCCTACTGGATTTACGCGTATGTCAACACGACCGTTCTCATCCCGACGCAGTAAGACTAAAAAACTCCCGGAGCGGTGGAAGCCGCTCCGGGAGTTCTTCGTCACGCTATTCGCGGCGGGAAAATATTTCTTGCGCAAACAACATCGTTATGTTATAATCAAAACGGCCTGAGCGCGTCGGCGTTCTTTATGCCGCCTGGCTTCCCTTCCTGCCTACGCGCCGGTGCTAAAATGTCCTTGCGCGTTTGTTGTTCTGCCCGGCAGCGCTCTCTGCGCTCCATTTTGTCTGATACGAGATACGAACGGCTGTGTTTGCGGTGTTCGTTGGTGAGACGCCGCATGTGTGAACCTGGAGGTTCAAAACAATTTTGAAAGTTTACTCATCCCAATCCAAGTTTTTGGCACTTCTCGCTGCCTTCGTTCTTGCACTGACGGCAAGCCTCTTTGCCTTCGGAGCCGCGAAGTCACCCTCCGGGCACACAGGGCAAGCTCTGTCTTTGCAGGCCTTGCTGCACCCCAGTCTGGCACAGTCTCGCCTGGCGCAAGCATTCCGACAAGATCAGGGCCGCTGGACACGCGCGTCGAACGGCCGCTTTGTCTACAGCCGCCATGCTCCGCAGTATCAGCGCAAAGCCCATGCCGTCGCCAATGGCTCTGTGGTTATCGATGAACCGGTGCAAACCTTTGACGTGTTCCTGCCGCCTCCTGCCTTTACGCCTTCGGATGGTCCTCTCACGCCCACCAATTCTAAACCGGTTTGGTCGGCAGACGGCAGCTATTTCGTTTTCTCGTCTAATCGCCCCAGCAGCGTCACCACCGATCCGGCAAACCATTTTCACATCTGGGTTGTTTCCTCGGGAGGCGATAATGCAGGCAGCCCGCTGACGCTGACGCAGATTACCTCCGGGTCGGGCAACGAATTTGACCCTGCATTGAACAGCTCCAACAATGCCCTGACGTTCACCTCCGACGCACAGTCTCCAGGTGTGCAGAACCTCTACACAACATCGTTCCCACCGCAGAACGGTGCGTTGAACCCTGCTACGCTGACGTCCCTGACGATTAATCGAAACTCCCCCACGGGTTTCAGCGGCGTGTCGCACCCCACCTGGTCCCCAGACAGCGCGCGCATCGCGTTTGCAGGGCTGACGACAACTGGTGCAACTAAGGGCTTTACGCACATCTACTTTTTGTACACGGCAACCGGGGGCTATTTGTCATCAGGGGCGGGCAGCAACCCGCCCGCCAAGCTCAGCGACGGCATGACCAACGACGCTGACCCGACATGGTCTGCCGATGGCGCGTATATCTTCTTTGACAGCACAGCCGCCAACATCATGGCTACCGGCAGCCCGATTGCGCCGAACCCCACAAACCCTGCTGCGGAAACCACTCCCTCCGCTACCGCTGGCGGCGACGGACACACGCGCAGCATCTTTGCGATTTTCCCCAACGGCACAAACGGCGTCAAAGTCACCAACGCCGGGCAGACCACGGCAGATGACGCATCCCCTGCCTTGCGCACCGAAGCCGATGGGCAAACAGTAGACCTTGCCTTCGCGCGCCGCGTCTCAGGCAGCCACTCCAAAATCAGCTTTGTGCTGGGCACGTACACTTTCGATCCCAATGCCAATAGGGCGTCCACGCCTGCCGAGAACAACACGCAAACGCTTAACTCCAGCGACAGTGCCAATGCATTTGACGACACGCAGCCTGTCTGGTCGCCGGTAACCGGTAGCACAAACACCACCACCGTCAACAGCATTGCTTATATCAGCAACCGCACTATCACCTACAACGATCCCAACACGAACGCACCGCTGGAGCAGCCTGTCTCTATTGCTCGCGGCACGTTCAGCGTCGGCGCAAACTACTCGGGGATTCTGCAGTCGCAGATTGATCAGATTGACCCACCGACTTTGCTGCCTTACAGCGGAGATGAAGTAATCCATGTCACAGATACCAAGACGAACACGCCTCGGCGCAATGGGGACATCCAGCCGGGGCAA
>JAABUQ010009888.1_pt1 | contig 12707 bp, 11 predicted proteins | sample 5560001 | NCBI WGS metagenome assembly JAABUQ01 (sample SAMN10711888, study PRJNA513371) | rock metagenome | isolation source: Antarctica rocks | place: Antarctica: Victoria Land, Finger Mt nord | collected 2015-12-18 | reverse complement strand
TGCAGTTCAGCGGGAATCCCGACAGCCTGGAGTGCTCCAACGAAGGCACTGGCCCGCTGCACCCGCGTCGAGCCCTCGTATGGGTCCCACGCTCGCGGCAGATCCGCTGGATTGGCATCCAGGAGACGCACGCCGACGAGAAAGTGGACCTGGCGGAGTTTATCCAGATCGAGTGGATGTCCGAGGTATGCCTGCATATCAGCGGTGCCGAAGGGCAGGATTTCCCGCTGCGAGCGATCGGGCAATGTATACGTCCCGGCTGAAAACACAGCTACCTCGCTCGTGCGCTCCGGATGAGCTAGTGCAAAGCGGTGGGCTAATTGGGCGCCCCGCGAGAAACCGAGTAACCGTACGCGGTCCGTTGAAACGGGCACTCCGTCAGTCTCCGTGGGCAAAGTGTCGAGGAGCGCCAGGATCTGCTCGCTGAGTTGCAGGTCCTCCTGGGCAACACTAAGCGCTGTCCAATCGCCGTACACAAAGCTCGGAGCGACTACGACCATCCGATCAAGCTCTGCGCGCGCGAGCAGCGGAGTCGCAAAAACTGGGCCATTCTCACCCATCCCATGAAGCGCAACCAGAACAGGGGCCGGGGTAGTCGCATCACTGCGCTCCGACGCCTCGCGCAGTTGGCGTGGCACGAAGACCGCGTGCTCGGGTAGACCATCAGCCGCGGGAACGCGTAGCGTCCAGTCCGGCGTAGATTGGGCCAGGCTCACGATCCCGTGCGCGGGCGCCAGCCCCAGCAGGATACCGACAAAGATCAACGCCGCAAGGCTAATCGACCCAACCTGAAAGCCGTTCATGCTGTTGCCTCAAGCACAACCGGGCAGGGCAATCGCGATGAGAGCCTGCGGCCTGCCTCGGCGAATTTTCGCGGTGCCGTTCGGCGGTGTTGGATTCGTGGGCAAACGCATTCAGGGTGATTTCGCGGGTCGCAGCCGCCCTTCAGAGCCGCCGCCACCAGTCTGGTGTCCTCAGCTGCTCCGAACCAGATTATCGCCAGTGGAGATGAATGGATGATGAAGAGCAGCCGCCGCCAGGCCTGACGGGCCTGAGACAGGTCGCCGTGGTGCCCAGTACGATCAGAGCGTCTGGTGATCTGCTAGGTGGAGCGTCGATTTCCAAAGGCAAGCGCGACCGACGATCTCAGTTGTCGACCGGATCAACCTCAGCACCTGCCGGAAACAACGTGGTCAGCGATCGAGGTGGGAGCGCAAGGCTCCCGCTACCACCTTGCAGTTGCACTCGGCCGAAAGGTTCCGCGCTGTGTTCTCTGTCCGTGCGCCAGACCGCGAGACTAGGGAATGTAGGCACGCCAGCTCCGGTGAGGCCGAGTGTCAGGTCGACTTCGTCGACGCTCTGGTTGACGAGAAAGATGGCCGGGGCACCTGAAGGGGTTCGCACGGCCAGGTAGCCGAGGTCAGGGGCGTCCCCATGTAGCTGTGTATCGAGCACGCGAGTTCCCGGCCTCAGGTACGGCAGAGCCTGTAGAAAGCCGTAGTATCGCCTGCGGCGTGCGAAGTCACGTTGTGGTCCACGGAGTATCCCCCCAGCGGGTAATCGCATCGTGCCCGGGCTGCAAGTAGTCGACCGCATCCCAGTAGAGCGCCGCGTCGGCGTTCGACCGGAGTGAGACAGCAGGGTGTTGGTGACATCCAGCATAAATCCCACTCCATCGTCGGCTTCCTGTCCACTGTCAAGGTCACCGAAACCGAAGGAGGTGTATTCGGTAACAATGACCGGTAGATCAGGTTGCCGCGATCGCACATAGTCGATCACTTGGGCTGTGTCTTGAGCAGCGTAATACCCGTGGAAGGCCGCGAATGCGAGGTCGTCGACCACAGTTGGGTCGTTCAAAAGGAGCGGCAAGTACTGCATGGTTGACGTGCTGCTCGACGTATCTGGTCCATAGAGCTTGACTCCAAGTGGCGCCAATCGCTCGGCCAATCGATGCGCTATGTATGCCAGCCCGCTGGGTGAAATCTCGTTTCCATCGCCGCCGTCCGGCTCGTTCGCTATTGTTGTCGCCCAAATCTGGATTCCCTGGTCGCGTACCAGGAAATCGACGACACTTGCGACCTAGTCGACGTAGTCGACGTAGTGATCCGGCTCGAGTTCCGCCAGCCGACCACCTTCCGAAGTGAACTGGGCTGGTCCGCCCCACACCCCGAGCACGATTCGCACCCCGGCCTGATTGAGCCGCCTCAAGAAGGGCCAGCTATCGGCGTACTGCGGCGATGCCAACATCGACTTGTACACCTCTGGGCCAAGCTGTACCGCTGGAATGCTGGGCGGCGCTGCCGGCAGCAAACCCGTGTCGACTCTTGCCAATGCGGGCCGGAATGGATCCAGGATTTCCTGCTGAAACAACCCTCGAAACTCCGGACAACTCCACAACGCGTGCTCGAAATTGAAGCCGGTGCCGAGTAAGGGCCGATGCTGATCAGCAGAATCAAGATCAACGACTAAGCCTTCTGCACGGGGCTGCGTGCCTTCCGGGATTACACTCTGAAGGTGCTCGGGTGCCGGCGACGGCTGATGTGAGCCCGGGTTGCAGCCCGTCCAGAAGCGTGTCTCCTGGAACGGCCCACCGTCGGACCCTAGTGCGCCGCCTCCTGAAGCGGCAACCAGTAGGCCGGCTATCAGCAGGAGAATCGATCCGCGCCGAGCCATCCTAATTTCTTCGCAGGGTGCGAACGGGTCCAGAGCGGGGCGCCATACGCATGGAGCTATCGAGTGTAACGCCAGGCCCGGTGTCCCGCGATTAGGACCATGTCGTTTTTCGTCGCGACGAACAGCCCGCACGTGCTCGGCGGGCAGTTCGCCACGGGTTGGTTGGCCAACCGATCGCGGCCGGAGTGGTGATTGCGCACGGCCGATGCCTAAATTTGCGCCGGTGGGCTAGCGCTGAGGCCGCTGCTCCGCGACTGTTTACGCTACGGTGCCGGCGCCCTTGATTACTTGCACCTCCGTACGTCGTGGCTTCGGAGCGGGCTATCCCGCGCAGGATGTGGAACTGCGGGGCGCTCCCCCGAACTGCGTCGCGTATCGGCGTAACACTGCCTCGATTCGCGCTGCGAGCTCGCGCGGGTTGTACGGCTTGACAAGATAGTCGTCAGCCCCGTCCGCGAGTGCCTTGATGGCAGCGAGTGGGTCCGAACTGGGCGAGACGATGATGAATGGGATTTGGCTTTGTTCTCGCAGCAACGCCCAGAACACGGGAGCACTAACTGCGTCCAGGTGTGGGTTCAACACCACCAGCATCGGGCGGAGTTGGTGCACAAGTTCGGACAGCGCGCAGTAGTTAGTGACATGTGTCGGACAGTACCGCGGCAGAAAATAGGGGCGCAACCGCTCGGCGATCAGCGGGTCGTCGTCGACGATGAGGACGCTCAGCACAATTGCACTCGTCTGCGCATTTGTTCCTTGCAGAAGCTTAGCGCCGACCGATGAATCGGATGCATTCGGTCTCGTACAGCATGTATCACGAGCGCTGATGCATCGCGCCGTCGCACCTTTCGTGTGTACTCCACGTCTACGTATGGCAGAAAATGAAGGCTGGGAGAGGCGCCGAGTTCATGACGCATTCATGTGCGGGTGACAGGCTGGAGAGGTAAAGCCCACGACCCCATGGCCGCAGCACACAGCGAATCGACCTGCGGTTCCGCCTCGAGGCGTGAGCCGACGATGCACGCCAAGGCGATCTTGTTCAGCCTGACACTCTGGCAGGCACGGCGCGACTACCGCGGAAATCCATCGACCTGGTTGATCGGGTGTTCGCACGTGGGTGTGCGCGGCTCGCTGGCTCGCTCATTACAGGAGCAACACAAGCCCGTGCTCGATCGCCATGAGTCCGCTTCCTCTGTTAACGGCAGCTTCTAGCAGGCGCGTTCAGGACAACTGTTGCTGTGACGCATTTGAGGAATCGAGGCAGACAATGAAGAACCCGACGGTGCCCTAGCCCGTTCGCGCAGTGGGACGTGGTACCGACCTCACCGCGTGCCAGGTCGGCTGCGTTCGCCAATTGGGCTAACACTCCTGGGATGTATGGTCAGGACCACTGGCTTCGTGCTGGGTGTCACGCCGTTGATGCTGGTTGGGTTCGGCTTAAGTGCCCTGTCTTTCCTCGTAGCGGCACTCCGTCCGCGGCCAACGGTTGTGCACAAGCGCGGTCGGGAGTTGCGGTTGCCACCCGAGCCGTCATGGCGCGCCCAGTTGTATGCGTACCTGTACGGTACCGACTTTGAGTAAGGCCTTCCGATGGCAAAGCCATCAACCGCCCCGAGGGCGCGGCGCGCGGATATCGGCGCTTGACCCGCCAAACGCTCGCGGGCGCAGATGCCCCACTTGTTTAAGACCGCGGCAGCCATCCGCTCTCCTGCAGATACTGGGCCAGAGCGTGAGCAACCACCTGGTGACCCAGCGCCGCAAAATGGGTGTCCGTGGGGTAGGTAGAGCTTGTCCTTATCAGGGCGTGCGCGAAAGATCGGGAGCAGGTCAACTTCAGGCAACCCAAGAAGGTCCACCTGCTCTTTCACCCGCTCCTGCGGCTTGTTCCAGTCGACCTCACTCTCTTCGAACCGGTAGTCGTACATGCTGCGGTAACGAGCCTCGGCGTCGAACTGCCCGATGTGCGGGATCACGATCACGACAGTCGGTGCGCCGACCGTTGCCGCCGTCTGTTTAATCTCACCGATGTAGTGGCCGAAGAGAGGCCAGGCAACATCAAGCCAATAGGTGCGGGGTGGATTCCGCAAGATGGTCCACTCGAAGCTCGTCAGGTTCTGCTGCTCCTGCTGCTGGGTGAGCGGCAGCTCACCGGGTGCCGTTGTCACGCTCGAGTCGATCGGCGCCCCGAAGAGCTTCGAGAGCAGCAGCGAGTGAGCGCGAAGCCCATCCCAGAGTGCCCGCTTCGAGAATACTGGCTGTGGCGTCAGCGGCCCCGTTGACGGCGTGGCGGTGTTGCCAACCGGTGTCGGAAGGGGCTGCGACGGATCCCAACCGGGCGGGACATCAGTCGGTGGCAAGCCGTTCCGCGGGAACCAGTGGCCACTCTGGTCAACCAGTTCAGCCGCTTTCGGCCCCCACGTGGTGCCTTTGGGATGCCACGGAGCTGCCTGGTAGCCACCGACAGTCCAGAGCACATTCTCGGAGACGTTGTTCCCCACGAACACGGAGTCCACCACCAGGTCCGGCTGCATCCAGGTAATGTTGTTCTGGAGTTGGCCGAGCTGGCAGAACGTCCCGCAACCGCCCACGCCCGCGTTGATGACTCGTACGTCGCTGTAACCCATCTGGCGCAAGTTGCCCTCGAGCAGCGCCGTGTAGTTCTGCTCGTACGGTACCTGTCCGCCAGCGGTGTAGCTGTCCCCGAGCACGACGATGCGAAACTCGCCAGGCGCTTTCAGGGCCGGCACCTCCGGTCCCACGAACCCCTGGCTGTTGGTCTTCAACACCTGGTCGTACTCGTCGGCTTGCAGCCTGACGCAGATGTTCGGCTGCATCTTGTAGCCGGACACCGCATCAAGCTCGAAGAGCCCCTTTTGGCCGTTGAGCAGCGCGCCAGTGCCGATGCAGTGCAACTCGATCAGGTTGGACTCGCGCATAGCGCCGACGCGGAGAACGATCTCGGCCACTGTGGCGAACAACACCAACATCGCCACCATGAAGCACGCGAGGATGAAGAATGCTGGCGGAGCCGCGCGCTTGGTGATGGCCGCCGAGTCAACAGGCGAGTGAGCGATTACCGCAGTCTACTCAGAAGCCTGGGGTTGGGCGCGCGTGGCACCAAAGGTGTGCTGCATCCGGTCAGCTGTCCTGGTCCGGCTGTACAGACTCTTACATAAGTGATTGGATCAATCGGCTCGGCATGTCGCTCGACCCCCTTCTGGTTCGGCAAGCAGCTCGGTTTCTTGGCCGGCGAGCACCTCCCTTCTGGTCAACTGGGCTGCCAACAACGACGCGACTCGTTCTCAAGTGTTCGTAAGCCTGGTTGACCTCCAGACTCCTCGGCGTCAGCTTCCGGCTATGCGCGGTTGCCGCACGGCGCAAGAATGCCTGGCATTGCAGACCCGTTACGCCATGAAGTTGCGTCATTCGTCAGTCCGACACGCTGGACGACCCCAGAGGCATCGGGTACGAGATGGAATGGCTGACGGTGCGACCAGGAAACCGAGGACTTCGTGGCGTCGAGTTCAAAGCGGCGCGCGCCCAGCGCTCCCCAATGGTCTTTCGGCCGGTGCCTTTGGCTAATGCAGGCAACCGGCCACACGACGCGTCGGGTGTCGCAACGTCCACTCGTTTGTCCTTAAGCATTCGTGTTTTCCGGATGAGCATCAGCCAACGTGATGATTGCGATGGGAGCGGACGCCCACACCCAGCGTGTTGCTCAATCGTTTACGTCTGGTTAACGCTCAGTTTGCGACCCGCCGCTCGCCCGGTTCAGCCACCTGGCTAGCCTGTGTCCGTGAGGCATGGCTAGCCAGACTCCAGCGGCCGCCGCACCGGCCGTCACCGTGGTCACGGCGTCCGACGTCGTCATCGACAACCTGTGCGTTAGAACTCCTGAGCGGGAGCTCCTTCGGGGCGTCTCAGCGACCCTGCCGGGACACGAGGTCACTGCGCTGGTTGGGTCCACGGGTAGTGGCAAGACAACACTGCTACGAGCCTTGAATCGGCTACATGACTCCAATCCAGCAATCAGCGTGAGTGGGCAGGTGCAGCTCGGCAACGTCGATATTTACCGCGACGTCCGCAACGTGCGCGAGGTGCGGCGCCGCATCGGGATGGTGTTTCAGCGCCCGAATCCCTTCCCGCAGAGTGTGATCGACAACATCACGATCGGTTTGCGCAGCCACGGACTTGCGAGGGGTGGCCAGGCCCGTGACGCCGCGCGTGGCGCCCTGGTCGACGTGGGACTGTGGGATGAAGTCAAAGACCGGCTGAATTCGTCTCCGTTCAACCTCTCAGGCGGACAGCAGCAGCTTCTGTGTCTCGCGCGAGCTCTGGCGGTGCAACCGGATGCGCTATTGCTCGACGAACCAACATCCTCGCTTGATCCAGGTACCACGCAGCACATCGAAGAACTGATTCGCGGTCTCAGCGAACGGATGACGATCGTCCTGGTGACGCACAACCTGCAGCAAGCGCGACGAGTCGCGCACCGCGTTCTCTTTCTCGCTGCGGGGGAACTTGTTGAGTCCGCGTCCGCCACGGATTTCTTCGAACGACCCACCGATCCACGCTCGCGTGCGTACGTCGCCGGTGTACTTGGATCAGCGACTTGAGTAAAGGAGCTTCGATGATCTGTTTCCCGCGCATCGGAACGTCTTGCCAACGAGCTGCCTGGCTGATCAGCGCCGCAGCGACCATGCTCGCGAGCGCATGTGGCGCTTCGACAAGCACCGGCGCCGCCACTCCGACGACGGTGGCCTCGGCAACAGCGGCCAAACCCGCCGCGTCGACGCCAGCCTCGGTACAAACCACGACGAGCCCACAACCTTCGGCAGTAGCCAAACCTGGTGCGACCCCTGGCGCCGTGACTGTGGCTCCATCGCCAGTCGCAAGCCCAGCGGTCGCAGCCGCAAGTCCAGTTCCCGCTGCAAGCCCGCTCGCGGTGAACTTTCAAGTCGGCAATCCATCCAGTGCGGTCACCCTCCAGGAGTCGGGATCCACGCTTGTCCTGCCCTACCTCCAGAAACTTGCCGATCCCTTTCACGCGGCCTATTCGAATATCACCCTCGCTCCGTCGGGCGGCGGTTCTGGCAAAGGCATCAGCGATGCGGCTGCGGGCACGGTCCAACTTGGCGGCTCAGACGCGTATTTGAGCGATCAGCAGGCTCAGCAAAACGGGAATCTGCTGAACATCCCGATCGCGATATCGTCTCAGGCCGTCAACTACAATCTGCCGGGGATTGCCGATCTCAAACTGAATGGTGACGTCCTCGCGAGGATGTACGAAGGCCACATTACGAACTGGAACGATGCGGCCATCGGCGCGCTCAACCCGGGTGTCAGCCTACCGAATCAGCCAATCATTCCCGTTCGGCGCGTCGACGCCTCCGGTGATACCTTCATCTTCAGCAGCCTGTTGACGGTCACTAACGGGGAGTGGAAGAACGGACCGGCTTACGGCACCACCGTTACCTGGCCTGCAGTGCAGAGTGAGGTGACTGCCAACGGGAATCCCGGCATGGTCCAGGTGTGTCAGCAGAATCCCGGCTGCGTCGCATATATCGGCATCTCTGTGGAGCAAACCGCCCTTAGCCAGAGCCTTGGCGAGGCGCTGCTGCAGAATCAGGACGGTCAGTTCCTGCATCCAACGCAACAGACGGTCGCTGCGGCGGTGAGCGCGGGTGCGGTGAGCACCCCGGACGATCTGCGCCAAGCACTCATCTACGTGGCCGGCGAGCAGTCCTATCCGATCGTCAACTACGAGTATCTGATGGTGCAGTCAAAGCAGCCCGACGCAAATACGGCACTGGCCCTTCGAACGTTCTTCGCGTGGGCGATCGATCCGACAAAAGGCAGCACGCCGGACAATCTGAACTCGGTCCAGTTTGTCGCGCTGCCGGAATCAGTGCTGCCGAAGGCGATCGCGGCTATCGGCAAAATCTCCTGACGGACACGCGAACGTCGTTGGACCGGGCTGCAGTTGCTCCAACGGAGCGCCGGAATGGCCGCGTCGAACCCCGATCGCGTTTGCTGCCGGTCTGGGCAACCCTGCCTGACCGGTCGCGGGGCGATCGAGCTGTGTATGTGGTGTGCGCCGCCGCGGCGCTTTCTCCGCCCCTCGCGCTGGTGTTCTTGACGGTCGAAATGGCCACTGCGGCCTATCCGGCCATCCTCTATTCCGGCCTCGATCTCCTGGCCGGGTACGTCTTCACCTTCGGCAACCTGTACGCTGGTACGCCGACCGTCCAAAACGGGATCGCTGCGCCGCACGGCGCTGCGTACGGAGTCGCGGCGCTCATGCTCGGTACGCTGCTCACATCGATTATCGCTGTCGCGCTAGCGGCCCCCGTTGGGGTTGGTGCCGTCCTGCTGCTGACCGAGTTACACCGACGGATACAGTTTGTCGTGTCGGTTGTGCTGGAGTTGCTGGCAAGCATCCCGAGCGTCGTTTACGGCTTGTGGGGCATCCTGACCTTTGGCCCATTGCTTGCGCACAACGTCTACCCTCTAATGGCGGCGTCCTTTGGGACCTGCATCCCATTTTTCGACGGTCCCACCGGCTACGGACAGGGTTTGCTCACCGCCGCTCTTGTGCTGGCCATTATGATCGTGCCGATCGTCGCTGCCACAACTCGCGAGCTTGTCCGTTCCGTACCTGTCTTGACGCGCGAGGGGGCTGAAGCCCTCGGTTTGACGCGGTACGAAACGGTACGGGCGGTCACGCTGCCCCTCATTCAAGGTGGGATAGCCGCAGCCACCCTTCTGGCATGGGCACGAGCGGTTGGCGAAACGATGGCCGTGTTGATGATCAGCGGCAATGCCCTGAACACCTTGCCGCGGAATATCTATGGTCCAACATCCACCCTGGCGTCCACCATCGCGGCGATGTTGGACGCCGGCCTGACCGACGCGACCGGCATGAGCCTGCATGCACTCGCAGCAGCTGGGATGGTGCTACTGGTGCTCAGCCTGATGACCAACCTCATAGGTCGCGGACTCGTGCGACGGATGAGCCAGCAAGCACTGCCGATTGGTCGCGGGTTGTGAGCCTAGTCTTGCTACACAGCATTCGCGATGGACTGTTCTGGGCATTCTGTGCAATTGCGCTCCTGCTTGTCATAGCGCCAGCGGTAGCGATCACCGTCGGGATCTTCGCTGCTAGCCTCCCGTTGTTCGGGCCCGCGCTGCTTCTGCAGACGACCAATAAGTTTGGCCTGCAGAACGCACTGCTCGGAAGCGCGCTGATCGGATGCGGTGTGCTACTACTGGGCGGGCCCCTCGGAGTGGGCGCCGGCATGTTTCTCAGTGAATACGCTCCGCGGCGGCGCGGATCACTCCTGCGCTTTTTAGCTGAGGTTCTCGCAGGTGTCCCCTCTATCATCGTAGGCTATGTTGGCTATACGGTGCTTATTGTCGGATTCCACTGGGGGTACTCGCTGTTGGCCGGCGTATGCGCGCTTTCAGTCCTCGTGATCCCGTACATCACACGCTCGACCGAAACGTCGTTGCACCAGGTGCCGACCACTCTCCGCGAGGCAGCTTTGGCCCTCGGGTTGCCTCGCCCCATCACGCTCTGGCGCGTGATTATTCCACCGGCCCTGCCGGGAATCATCACCGGCCTACTCGTGGCGCTCGCTATTGCAACGAGCGAGACCGCGCCGCTGCTGTACACAGTCGGGTTCAGCGACGCCAACCCCACGTTGCAACTCACTCAGAATCCGCTGGGCTACCTGACATACGTGGTCTATGTAGATGCGCAACTGCCGGATGAAGCCTCGCACCAACTGGCCAATGCCGCCGCGGCCGCAAGTCTGCTCGTCGTGCTCATGCTCGTCGTGCTGGGCCGATTGGTGGGGGCTCGAAGCAGAGCACTCTCCACGCGCATGAATGTTTGACGACATTTTTCAGGAGGAATTGTGAATTTCATCTTTTCTTCACCCGGTATCCGTCATGCCGTTCCTTTGACAGCCGTTATCGCGCTTTGCCTCGGGTCGCCCGGCGGAGCTGCCGCCCAGAGCGCGCCGAGTACGACGACGCCGATCTTGCACGTGGTCGTGATCTTTCAAGAGAACGTTTCGTTCGATCATTACTTCGGCACGTATCCTGCAGCCCAGAATCCGCCCGGCGAGCCCACGTTTTCGCCAGCACCGGGCACACCCTCAGTTGTCGGATTAACCGGGCCGCTGCTGACCGTCAATCCCAACAGCGCCCAGCCGCAACGGCTTGATCGCACACAGCCGGTGACGTGCGACATGGATCATGGCTATACCTCGGAACAGTTGGCCATGAACCGCGGACAGATGAACGCCTTCATCGAAAAGACCAGCGGATCACAATGCACGGACCGGTCGCTGGTAATGAACTACTACGACGGTAACACCGTGACGGCATTGTGGAATTACGCTCAGCACTTCGCGATGTCTGACAACTCGTTCGGTACTACATATGGTCCTTCGACGCCCGGTGCGTTGAACCTGGTAGCTGGACAGACGCACGGGGCCACGCCCGCCGATATCGCCAACAACGTGACCAATGGAACCGTGATTAGTGATGCTCGCCCGACGCAGGACCAATGCTGGAAGGGTAATCCTGAGCAAACGATCACCATGAGCGGTCGGAACGTGGGTGATTTGCTCAATGCGAAGGGCGTTTCGTGGGGTTGGTTCCAGGGCGGCTTTCGACCAACCGGCGCCGACGCAGACGGACACGCGACTTGCGACACCGGGCACCAGAATGTCGCCGGGGCGAACGTCGTGGACTACATTCCGCACCATGAACCATTCCAGTACTACCCGCAAACTGCCAATCCAGCGCACACACCACCGGCCTCAGTCGACGAAATCGGCCATGACGGGCCGGCTAACCACCAGTACGATTTGCAGGACCTCTGGGCTGCCGCGGATGCGGGAAAGCTGCCTTCAGTAAGTTATCTGAAAGCGGGTGCCTACCAGGACGGCCACGCCGGTTATTCCGACCCGCTGGACGAACAGACATTTCTTGTCGACACCATCAATCATCTCCAGAGACTCCCGACCTGGCCGCAGACGGCAGTCATCGTTTCGTATGACGACTCCGATGGATGGTACGACCATGTCATGCCGCCTGTCGTAAGCCAATCCAACGACGCGAAATACGATGCATTGGGCGATCCTGGCGCATGTGGCATCGCGCCCGCTACTGCCTACCAGGGCCGGTGCGGCTACGGGCCCCGTTTGCCGCTGCTCGTCGTCTCACCGATGGCGCGCGCCAACTACGTTGACCATGTATTGTCCGATCAGAGCTCGAGCTTGAAGTTGATCGAAGACAACTGGAGCTTGGGACGCTTGGGCGACCAATCCACCGACGACATGGCCGGCAGCCTGATGGGCATGTTCGACTTCCAGAAAAGCGGTGCACGCACGGACAAGTTGGTCCTCGACCCGTTGACGGGCGAACCCACCGCCAGTCAACAGTAATGTGCCGTTGCACAACAAAGTGCCATGGCCATTAGACGGGGTCGTAGGTCGGCGACCGCTATGTGCCGGCCGGACTCACTAGGTCCGTAAGGCTCGCAGTTCCCCGCAGACCTATGGCCGCCGGACCGTACGAGAGTCGTTGATCTTAGTGGGGATTCAACAAAGGACAGATGACTCGCTAGACTATCACGCTCGAGGTGATGCTCGAGCGGGGCATATAGTTGACCGCCCAGTGTAGTAGCCCGGCTGCCGCCGCGGCAAGTGACAGTTACAGAGCCGATTTTCATCAACCCGCGGCGAGCAATGGCGCCTCTACAAGGCGGTGGGAGCTGCTGGCGGACGAAGCGTTCAGGGGGAGTTGCGAAGCTGCCTCAAGCCTGGCCGCGACAGATTCGCGTCGACCGAGTTGCTGTCATCTGGTCCCTTCAATATCGGCTCCTTTCGCCGGACGTCGGCGAGGGATTCCCGTACATGAGTCTGGTATGCCTGAGGTACTCAAGACCTTCCGTGCTCTGTCGAGCCAGCGTGGTGGACTCCGGGCACGGCGTGGTGTCGACATGCTGTTGGAAGAGACGGTCG
>JAABUQ010009887.1_pt1 | contig 12707 bp, 8 predicted proteins | sample 5560001 | NCBI WGS metagenome assembly JAABUQ01 (sample SAMN10711888, study PRJNA513371) | rock metagenome | isolation source: Antarctica rocks | place: Antarctica: Victoria Land, Finger Mt nord | collected 2015-12-18 | reverse complement strand
GCCGCCCGAGGCCTGGGAGGAGCTACCCGTGCCCGAGCGCATCGTGGCCGACCACCCGACGACAGGCGACGAGTTCCAGCGCAAGTGGACCGCCTTGGCGCGCGACTTCGTGGCCGACGTGCTGGGCTCCCCGCGCGACCGCTACCTCACGTTCCGCGACGGTTGGCGCTTCCAGGAGGCGTTCGACGCGATCCGCGCTGGCCGCGGCTGGACAGCCATCCCGGCCTAGTATTACAGTTCCCCTTTGACACCAGGAGTGGGAGGGGTGAGCAGTGAGCAGCAGGGTGGGGCGGGGCTGTCGGTGCGCGGACGAGGACACGCTGGCCTCGGCGTGTGCGCGGGAGGTGGAAGACGCCGCGTGGCGGCTGCGGCGCCGCTTCCGGCGACCGGAGGCGTCTGCGCACGCGGCGGACTACCTGCGCGGCTTGCTGGCGGAGGTGGAGCGCAAGAACGGCTGGCAACTGGCGGAGCAGGTGGAGTACGCCCATCCGCGGGGCATCCAGCGCGTGCTGGACCGCTACGCCTGGGATGCTGAGGCTGTGCGCGACGACCTGCGCGCCTACGTGGTGGCGGAACTGGCCGACCCGCAGGCGGTGCTGGTGGTCGACGAGACCGGGTTCCCCAAGCAGGGCAGCCACTCGGCGGGGGTGGCGCGGCAGTACTGCGGCACGCTCGGCAAGCGGGCCAATTGCCAGGTCGGGGTGTTCCTGGGCTACGCCAGCTCCAAAGGCCACGTCGGACTGGATCGAGCGCTGTACCTGCCACAGGAGTGGACCGACGATCGGGCGCGCTGCCGCCGGGCGGGGATCCCGGACGAGGTGGCCTTTGGCACCAAGCCCCACCTCGCGCTGGAGCTGGTGGAGCGGGCACTGGATGCCGGGGTGCCGGCGGCCTGGGTGGCGGCTGACGAGGTCTACGGCAACGACAGCAAGTTCCGCCGGGCGCTGGAGGCGCGTGAGCAGGCCTATGTGGTGGCCGTCCGGAGCGACTATCCCGTCACGACCTGGCCACCCTATGCGCCGCCGGCGGCGTGGACGGTCACGACGATCCTGGCCGCGGCCCTGGCGGCCGGCGCCGTCGCGTGGCAGCGCGGCAGCGCGGGCGAGGGCGCCCAAGGCCCGCGCCTGTACGACTGGGCCTACCTGCCCGTGCGGCCCGCCGTGCAGGCTGCCGGCTGGCTGCATGCGGTGCTCGTCCGGCGTCACCCGGAGCGCACCGATGAACTGGCTTACTACCTGGTCTACGCCCGCGTCGGCACGTCCATGGAGCAGGTCGCGCGGGTGGCCGGGGCCCGCTGGACCATCGACGACATGTTCAAGCAGGCCAAAGGGCTGGTCGGGCTGGACCACTACGAGGTCCGCAGTTGGCAGGGCTGGTACCGCCACATCACCCTGGCCCTGCTGGCCTTCGCGGTGCTGACGGTCGCGACCAAAAAAGGGGACCATCGCCGGCGCCCCCGTGCCCCACGCACATCCCGGTCAGCGTCCCGGAGATCCGCCGCCTCCTGGTCCGACTCCTCTGGGCCGCGGTCCGTCCACCGCCAAGCTCCAACGAGGTCGTGGCGTGGTCGCGCTGGCGTCGGCGCCACCAGAAGGTCGCTCAGGACTGCCACAAGCGTCGCCGTCTGAGATTGCAAGGGGAACTGTAATACTAACCCGGCGCGCTGACGCCGCCCGGTTTCGGCGATGGCGCACGGCGCGGACTACGGACAGACCCTGAGCAGTCTGCGTGGCTTACTGGCGACGCTTCACCTCAAACCGACACAGCCAAGCGGCTGCTGGTGCGCGCCCCGGTACGCTTGAACACGGCCTTGGAGGTCTGATGCAACTTCTCGTCGAGCAGCTTAGCCGACGGCTCATCGAGCTCGGCACCTGGCTCGCGCTCGAGCGAACAGAACCGGCGCGTGTGCGCATCGTCCGGGACGAGACGCCCGACGCCGGCTCGCCCGACTACGACGATAGCGCTGCGCCGCTGCTGGAACCCGGCGGCGACTGGCGCGAGCCGCTGGGCACCACTGTCTGGCTCCGCTTCCAGCTCCGCCGACCCGATCCCTGGCCGGCATCCGAGACGGCGCTGGTCGCCGAGCGCTTTGGCACGCAGCCGATCGCAGCTCCCACCCGTATCGGTCTCACCTTGCAGCGCATGCAGGGCCTGCTCTACCTAGACGGAAAGGCTTATCACGGTCTGGACCAGTACCACCGTCTCATCTACCTGCCGCCGGGTCCCGACTATCGCTTCGCGGCCAGCGTCTGGACCGGTCTCGCCGAGCTGGAGTGGCAGCCCAATCCAGTCTTCCGACTCGTCCGCGTGGACGCGGGAGCGTCCCAGCTCGTCTACGACCTGAGCGTGCTGACCGACGCGCTCGGCACGCTCCCACCAACCCATCCCGCTCGTCCAGAGCTCGAACGCTTGGCCGAGTCTGTCCTCCTGGCGATCGACTGGACCAGCGCCGGCAGCTCAGCCTTTCGCACCAGCCTCGGTGACGCGCACGCACTCGTCGAAACGGCGCTGTCGAGCCTCGGCAGCGCGCCCTACGAGCCGACGCTCATCGCTGCCGGCCACGCCCACATCGACTGCGCCTGGCTGTGGCCGATCGCACAGACCCGCCAGAAAGTAGGCCGCACCTGGAGCAGTGTGCTCCGGCTCATGGAGCGCTATCCCGAGTTCCACTTCCTGGCCTCCAGCCCGCTCCAGTACGAGATGGTCAAGGAGAGCTTCCCCGAGACCTACGCCGGCATCCGCGAGCGCGTGGGCGAGGGACGCTGGGAACCCGTCGGCGGCATGTGGGTAGAGGCCGATTGCAACCTGCCGGACGGTGAGTCGCTGGCGCGCCAGATCCTGATCGGGACCCGCTACTTCGAGCGCGAGTTCGGCCTCGAGACGCACGTCGCGTGGCTACCGGACTCTTTTGGCTTCAGCTGGGCGCTGCCGACGCTCCTGGCATCGGCCGGTCTCCCCTACTTCGTCACCCAGAAGCTCAGTTGGAGCCAGACCAACCGCATCCCGCACGACACCTTCCACTGGCGTGGTCCGGATGGGAGCGAGGTGTTGGCGCACTTCTTGTGCACACCATCACTCGGGCCCAGTGAACGCACCACGTACAATGGCACGCTCCTGCCAAGCATCGCCCGCGGTGCCTGGGCGCGGTTTCAGGACCGAGAGCTCCAGAAGGAGCTCCTGGTCGCCTTCGGCTACGGCGACGGTGGCGGGGGACCGACGATCGAGATGCTCGAGGCCGGCCGCCGCCTCAAGGCGCTGCCCGGCTTTCCACGGGTCCGCATGGGTCGGGCCGATGAGTTCTTCGAGCGGCTCGCTCGAGACCTGTCCGATCGGACCGACGTGCCCGTCTGGGATGGCGAGCTCTATCTCGAATACCACCGCGGTACGTATACCGGCCAGGCCCGACAGAAGCTGCGCAACGTCCTGTCCCAGCGGCTGTACCACGCCGCCGAGCTCTACGCCGCGACCGCTCGCGCCCTGCTCGGCGCGCCCTACCCGCGTGCCCAGCTGAACGAAGGCTGGCGGCTGATCCTGACGAACCAGTTTCACGACATCCTGCCCGGTTCAGCCATCTCCTCGGTGTACGCCGACGCGCAGGCCGACGATCAGCGCTCGACCGCGCTCGGCCAGGCTGTGCTGGACGGGGCGACGGCCAGCCTGGCGGCGGCGCTGGACCTGGACAGCGAAGGACTGGTGGTCTTCAATCCCGCGCCGTTCCCGTCCGCCGACTACGTGGAGCTCGCCCGCCATCCGGCCGGCCTCGTGCCGCGGGGCGCGGACGGCGCACCATTGCCCAGGCAAGCCACCGCTGACGGCCAGGAGCTCGTCTACTGTCCGGACGTCCCCGCGCACGGCTACCGCGTGTTTGGCTGCGGTGCGACAGCTCATCCGGCCGCCGCCGCTGGCGACGCGCTGCGTGCGGCGCCAGGTGTGGTCGAGAGCCCGTTCTGGCGCATCGAGCTGACCGACTCCGGACGAATAGGCCGGGTCTGGGACAAGCAGCACCGGCGCGACGTGGTGCCGCGCGGCCGCCTTGCCAATCACCTGGTGGTATTTGAAGATAAGCCGCTCACGTACGACGCCTGGGACATCGATCCCTTCTATCAGGCAAAGGCACACGAGGTTGACCAGCTCGACCGTGCGCGTGTGCTGGAGTCGGGGCCTGAGCGGGCTGTGCTCGAGCTGCGCTGGCGCTACGGGCAGCGCACCAAGATCGTGCAGCAGCTGTGCGTCTACGCGCGGTCGCCGCGCATCGACTTCGTCACCGACGTCGAGTGGCAGGAGCGCCAATCCCTGCTCAGGGTTGCGTTTCCGACCGGTATCCGCAATCGCCGGGCGACCTACGAGATCCAGTTCGGCACCATCGACCGCCCGACCCACCACAACACCAGCTGGGAGGAGGCGGCCTTCGAAGTGCCCGCGCAGCGTTGGGTCGACCTGTCCGACGCCTACTATGGAGTCGCCCTGCTGGCAGACTGCAAACACGGCTACAGCGCACAGGATGACACGCTCTGGATCAGTCTGCTGAAGGGTGGGATCGACCCGGACCCGGACGCCGATCGCGGCGCACACCACTTCACGTACAGCCTGTTGCCGCACGCCGCCGGGCTGGAGACGGTGCGCCGCGCCGCGTACGCCCTGACGCGACCTCTGCTATGGCGGCGCGAGCCGGCACACCGCGGTCGCGTGTCGGCCGAGTTCGCGCTGGTCGATCTCCCGCCGACGCAGGTTGTGCTGGAGACCTTGAAGTGGGCCGAGGACGAAGACGCGCTGATCGTCCGCCTGTACGAAGCCGCCGGCGGCGCCACGACGGCGTCGCTTCGGCTCGGGCTCCCGCCCGATAGCGTCGACGAGGTCAACTTGCTGGAACGGGACGCTCGCCCGTTGACCGTCGATGACAGCGTGGTTCAGCTCCAGCTGCGCGCGCACGAAGTCAAGACGCTGCGGGTTAGGTTCCGGCCACCGGCCTAGAGGCGGCCGGCGGTGGCAGGTCGCTCGGCGCGCGACGCGAGAAGCGAGAATGTAGACGGGTCGGGCTGACAGGCCAGCACGAGAGCGGGAGAAAGTACGAGAGGCGAGCGGCGCTGAGGCCAGGAAGCGCACGAGGACGGGATGCCTGACTCATCGAGATTCTCAGATCCCGTCTACCAGCTCCGCGTTGTCTTCGGCGAGGATGCCTCCCAGATCCGCAGCGGCGCCGCGCCGCAGGTGCTCGCCGCCTCGCGCAATGCTGCCATCGGGCTGCTGCGCGACGCGGGCTGGACCAACATCGCCGCTGGTCTCCGCTACAACGCCTGGCGGCCTCATGCTGCCCCCCACCTCCTCGGCCTCCGCCCCACATGAAAACCGAAAGGCCCTAAATTTAACCGTCTGGCATCTTGACACGACCGAAGCCAGCAGGCTAAAAGGTTGCAACCGATTGCGCATGGACGCGTGACCGGGCGGGGGAGTGGGCTTGGCAACGATCGCTGACATCGCGTGCGCAGCCGGAGTACACAAGTCCACCGTGTCGCGTGTGCTCAGCGGCGTCGAGCCCGCCTCCCGTTTCAACCCGCGCACGCGCGAGCGCATCCTGCGCACCGCGGCCACGCTTGGCTATCAGCACAATCCGTTGGCCCAGGCGCTGCGCGGGTCGCGTAGCCATATGCTGGGGATCATCGTACCAACGGTCACGCACCCGTTCCGGGTCACGATGATCGAGAGTATTGAATCCGTGGCCAGACAGCGCGGGTACTACGTCATGGTGAGCGAGACGACGCTCGATGCCAATGGCGCTGTGCAGAACAGTCTGCTCACAGTCAAGGGCATCAACGCCCTCGTGCTTGTCGGCGAGTCCAACCTGGACTCAGCGCAGCTGCGCTCGGTGCAGCGCGCGAAGACTATCGTCTCAGCCGCTGGAGGGCCTGAATCGGCAGACGTTCCCGCCTTCCAAATCGACTACCGACGGTCTATCACGCTGGCGCTCGAACATCTGACAGACCTCGGCCACCGCGACATCATCCTGATCTGCTCGCCCGCATCGGTGGAAGGACGCGAGCGCGTCGCCACCTTTCGCGAGTTCTACATGGCACGTGGACTTACGCTGCCCACCGACTTCATTTATGCGGTACCCGCTGCAACGAATTGGTCGCCGGCCGCGATCCTCGACAACGGAGCGGCGCTCTTGCACGCACTGTGGGCTCGCAGGTCGCGACCGACCGCCGTCATTGGCGGCGGCAGCTTGCGTTCCGCCGGGTTGCTGCGGGCCGCGCACGTGGCCGGGGTTCGGGTGCCCGATGAGCTGTCGATTGTTGCCACCGCAGACGGGCCACTCGTGGCCTACACGACACCGGCCCTGACGGCGGTGGACGAGCACATCGGCGATATCGGCCGCGATGCGGCGACACTGGTGCTGGATCTTCTGGAGGGACGCGCGGGTGCTCCCCCGCGAGTCGCTCTACCCGAGCTGATTGTGCGGGAGTCGACGGCAAAGTAGAAGCCATGTCTGTGATAACTCCAGCAATGCTCCACCAGTTCGACCAGGACGGCTACCTCGTCGTTGAGAACCTGCTCGATCCTGAGCGAGACATCCAACCGGTGAACGACGAATACTCGGCTCTTCTCGACGAGCTTACGGCGCGCTGGTTCGCCGAGGGACGAATCCCCGCGACGTTCGCCGGACTGCCGCTCGTCGACCGACTGACGCGACTCCTCCAGTCGGGTCAATCCTACGTGCGTTACCTGAGCATCGCCCTACCCCAGACGAAGGTCACCGAAGACACGCCGATCCACCTCGGGCCGGCGGTGTTCAACATGTTGCGGAATCCGCGTCTCCTTGATGCCGCCGAAGCCTTTCTCGGTGGAGAGATCTACTGCCATCCGGTCCACAATATCCGGCTGAAGCCGCCGGAGGCTCTTGTGCCGGAGGATTTCAAGGACAACGGTACGATCTCTCGGACGCCGTGGCACCAGGATCAAGGTGTCATTCTGCCCGAGGCCGACCAGTCGAGGATCGTGACCGTGTGGCTGCCGATTACGGACGCCACCGAAGAGAACGGCTGCTTGATGGTCGTGCCGCGCAGCCATCGCGATGGACTTGTTGACCACTGCCTGAGCAGCGAGAAAGGACTGCACATTCCACCGCACCTGATCTCCGCTGAACGGATCAAGCCGGTGCCGGTCAAGCGAGGTGGCGCACTGTTCATGGATTGTCGCACTCTGCACGCGTCGCTCGTCAATGTCAGCGACGGTGTTCGCTGGAGTTTCGATCTGCGCTATAGCGTGCCTGGCCAGCCAACCGGCCGGCCGGCGTTCCCCGGTTTTGTGGCGCGCAGCCGCCAGAATCCCACAAGCGAGCTGCGCGACGCGGGGATCTGGGCGGATCTGTGGCGCCAGACCCGATCCCGCCTCGCAGCCGCGGATGAGACGCCAGTCTTCAATCGGTGGAAGGTGGACGGGGCGGTGTGCGCCTGAGCGCTGTGCGGGAGGGAATCGGACCATGACAACCTTCACTGCTCTGTCTCGGCGACAGCTCCTGCGCGCCAGCGTCTATTCCGCCATGGGCGTGCTGAGCGCCGACCTGCTCGCCGCCTGCCAGAGCACTCCCTCGACTCCGGCGCCGACATCTTCCTCCGCGCCGGGACCCACCACGGCGCCGGCCGTGGCTGCTGCTTCCGCGCCGACGGCAACACCGAGCGGCCTCGCCACGGCGGCGCCAGCGGTCACCGCTGCTTTGCCAACCGCGCCGGCGCTGGGTGCGTCTCTGATCGGCCAGCTAGAGGGGCCGCAGATCGTGGTCGACCCAGCGCAGTTTCCCAGCGCGTTTCGCGAGGCGCCGGACCTAGTCGCCCTGGTCAAAGCCGGTAGTCTTCCGCCGATTCATGAGCGCATCGGGCAGGACCCATTGGTCATTAGGCCGCTCCGTGAGATCGGACGCTACGGGGGCACGTGGAACCGCGCGTTCACCGGACCTGGCGACTATGGCAACGCCGTCCGCGCAGCTGGCAACGATCGGCTGCTGGGCTGGGATGAAACGGGCACGAAGATCCGACCGAACCTGGCCAAGACCTGGGAAGTCAGCTCAGATGGCCGCACGACGACGTTTCACCTGCGGCGCGGCGTCAAGTGGAGCGATGGCCAGCCGTTCACCGCCGACGACATCATGTTCTGGTACGAGGACATGTACCTGAACACCGACGTGACTCCGTCACCGGCGCTGCCGTTCCTGACGACCACGGGTGGGTACCTGGCGGTCGAGAAGATTGACGACCACACTGTCAACTTCAAGTTTCCAGACGCCTACTTCGGGTTTCCGTACGTGGTTGCCAGCCCAGGGCCGGTCGGCGGCGATGCCGGCGAAGCAATCGCCGTTCGCGGCGGGTATGCCCCCAAACACTATCTCCAGCAGTTTCATCCGAAGTACGTGCCGCAGGATCAGCTCGAGCAGCAGGCGCGTGCGCTGGGGCTCAACAACTGGGTCGCCCTGTTCAGGCTCAAATATTCATGGCACCTGAACCCAGATCTGCCGGCTCTGACGCTCTGGAAGACCAGTAGTCCCGCGAACACGCCGACCTGGACCCTCGATCGCAACCCGTACAGCTATTGGGTTGACACGGCCGGCAATCAGCTCCCGTACATCGACCACGTCCGTCTGTCCGTCGGCGAAAATACGGAAGTCATCAATCTTCGCGCCATCGCTGGCGACCTCGACGAGCAGGAGCGCCACCTGGACCTGGGCAAGCTACCAGTATTCCTGGAGAACCAGTCGCGCGGCAAGTACAAGGTCTACCTGGATCCAAGCAACATCGGGACCGACATGGGCCTGAGCTTCAACCTGACATACGCGGACGACGATGAGCTCGCGCGCTGGTTCAACACGACGGAGTTCCGGCGAGCTCTATCACTGGGGATTGATAGGGACCAGTTGAACGAAACGTTCTGGTTGGGCCTGGGTGTACCGGGGTCGCAGGTGGTCTCGGACCAGTCGCCATTCAACCCGGGCAAGGAGTATCGCACCCGCTGGGCCATGCACGACCTGCAGCAAGCGAGTGCGCTGCTCGATCAGATCGGGCTCGGCAAGAAGGATTCTGCTGGCCTCCGCTTGCGTGCGGACGGCTCCGGTCCGTTACAGCTGCAGATTCAAACCTACGTCGGCTTCTTCCAGTTCACGGCCGCCGCCGAGATGATCACGCGGCACTGGAAGCAGATCGGCATTTCGGCGACGGTCCAGGAGGTCGAACGTAACCTCGCCTACCTGAACATTGGCTCCAACAAGCACCAAATCCACGCGGATGTGGCGTGGGGGACAGACAGCATGTTCTCGCAGCTGTGCTGGACGCTGCTGCCGTTCGACCGCACCAGCCCGATCGGAACGTTGTTTGGCCAGTGGTATACCACCCAGGGAAAAGAAGGGAAGGAGCCACCGGCTCGCATCAAAGAAGCTATGGACACGTACCAACAGGCGCTTGCTGCTCCCGAAGACCAGCGGGCGGAGCTGGCAAAGAAGCTGTGGGTCATCATTATAGACGAAGTGTGGACCATCGGAACGGTCGGCCTGTCGCCAGCAATCCAGGGTGTGCGTATTGCCAAGACCTCGCTTGGAAACTTGCCCGCGCGCATGGTCAACTCCGCCGCTACGGATTCGCCTGCCCAGGCGATCCCCGAAACCTGGTTCTTCGGGGGGTAGCCGGACACAATTGGCGCCCGATGATTGGGGAGAGTTGTCAGCGAAAGGGGGAGAGAGCTACGTGACTTCAAGCTTTATGGAACGGTGATCTGCAAATCGGCGGGACACGATTGTAACGTGCCCTTTCCTGTCGTTCCTGAGTGACTGTCATCGTTATTGGAAGAGGTGGGGAAATGTCAAGACCACACTCTAGTGCCCACGTCTCACGGCGGGCCTTTCTAAAGGCAATCTTTACTAGCCTTGGGGTGATCGGCGCGGTACCCCTGCTGGCTGCCTGCGGAGTCGCCCCAGCAGCAACGCCGACCGCCGCGCCGCCCGCGGCGCCGACGACCGCTCCAGTCGCCGCGGCGGCGACGACGGCCCCGGCGGCGGCCCCGACTGCCGTAGCGGTGCCGGCCTCAACAATTTCGGCGACGACGGCGATCCCGGGCCCTGAACAGGCCAACATCGATTGGCAACAGTTCAAGGACACCCAGATCAGGTGGATTGGCGGCCCCCACAATTTCAGCGTGGCGGTCCAGGCGATGGTGCCGGAGTTCCAAGCCCTGACCGGAATCGGCGTGACCGTCGAGGTGATCGCTTGGGATGCTTACAACCAGAAAAGGCAGTTCGATCTCAGCAGCTCGGCACCACAGTACGACGCCTACCTCGCAAACGACGGTCAATTCGACTGGTTGTTCGGTCCCGCGGGACAGCTCGCCGACCCAAACGAGTTCATCAACGATCCCAAGCTGACGGACAAAGCCTGGTATGACCTTCAAGATGTCAGCCCAAAGCTCATGGCCGCAGCGAGCTGGGACGGCGTGCCCGGACATAAGGTCGGTAGCGGTAAGCAATGGGTCATTCCGTTCATGCAGCAGTCCTCCATCCTGGCATATCGCGACGACTTGTTTCAGAAGTACAAGTTGGTGGTGCCGAAGACGCTCGAGGACGTCGTGACCGCAGCCAAGGCAATCTCGGAAGGTGAAAAGGCAAACGGCATCGCCGGCTTCGCCACACGCGGGCAGGGTGTTGCCGAGCCTCTGGCCAAGTTGATGCCGGAGTATGGTGCAGCCGATTTCGATGCGAACGTTAACTGTACGTTGAGCTCGGACGAAAGCATCTACCTCCACGACCTCATGATCAACAAGATCATCAAACCATACGGTCCCGCAGGCTGGGAGAACCTGACCTGGGACGACGGGCGCCACCAGTTTGCCCAGGGGTCCTACGGAATGTTCTTCGAAGACGACTACTTCGCAGCGCTGTACGAGGATCCGACTCAGTCGAAGGTGGCCGGCAAGGTCAAGTACGCCAACCTTGGCGGTCCTAAAGGGATGTTCACCGATGCCTACTACTTCGGCACCGCAATCGGCCAGAACGGCAAGAACAAGGGTGCCGCCTGGCTGCTCGCTCAATGGCTGACCAGTAAGAAGGCCATGCGAGACGTAACGGTCAAGTATCACAACCTCATGCCTACGCGGTTGTCGACCTTCAACGACCCAGGCTTCAAGGAGCTTGTCGGCAGCTGGGGTGGTGGTAGCTGGTTCCAGGCAGTCAATCTCGTCACGAACCAGAGCGGTCTTAGCGCGTTCACTCCAACGGATCAACCTGACGCAGTGCGGACGAGTTGGAGCAACGCCGCTCAGAAGATCTACGAGGGAGCGCCGGTCAAAGACACCCTGGCGGCTACCGCGAATGACATCAACGCGACGCTGGAGAAGTCTGGTTTCCGGAAGAAGAGCGGGTAGGTCGCATCCCCTCGCATAAGCACAGTAAGCCATCCCGGTCGAAAGGAAGGATTCACAGGCGCATGCCTTCCGATAGTTCGGGAGGTGCAAGGGAGCCTAAAGACGAATGTTTCGACATGTGAAGCTGGGTCAGCTCGCTTGAACGAGGGTTGAAGTTTATGTCCGTGCGAACATCCGCAGTGTTGCGATCGATGCCGTTGGTCGATCGCAGGCGCCTCACGCGACAGCTCACGCCGTACCTCCTCATCGCTCCTGCGGGACTGGCGTTGGCTTTGCTGCTCGCGTATCCCTGGGCGTTTGGGTTCTACACCAGTCTCACCAATCTGCGCCTCGGGCGCCTGGATCAGGCACAGTTCGTCGGACTGGACAACTACATCCGACTGGTCACGTCGGGAAGCTTCTTCAGTGCGGCGCGGGTGACCTTCACGTTCGCGCTGATGTGCGTGACCTGCGAGATGGCGCTGGGCCTTGGGCTCGCCTTGCTTCTGCACCGCCAGATCAGGGGGGTTAGGTTCTACAGAGCCCTCTTTCTGATACCGTTCATGACACCCGTCGTTGTCTGTGGGCTCGTGTGGCGTCAGATTCTGGACGTCAACGGCGTCTTTAACTATCTCCTTGGGTTTCTGGGTATCGGCCCAATCGCATGGCTGGCGACCAGCCAGACCGTCCTCTTCGGCATCCTGATTGTCGATATCTGGCAAACCACACCGCAGGTGATTCTCCTCCTCCTAGCTGGTTTGCAGGGCATTCCCAGTGACCTCTACGAGGCGGCGACCATTGATGGAGCTAATAGCTGGCAGGCGTTTCGCTCGGTGACCTTACCGTTGCTGTTACCGTTCTTCCTGGTCTCGCTGGCGATCCGGAGTATCGAACTGATCCAAGTGCTTGACATCATCTTAGTGACTACACTCGGTGGCCCTGGGGATGCGAGTCTCACGCTGCACATCGCCGCGTATCGGGAAGCTTTCGTCAACGGTTTCCTTGGCAGCGGGATCGCGTATGCCTTCCTTTTGGGATTCATCGTCCTGGTAGTGGCACTAGTGATCTTGCGCCAGTCTTTGGCGGCACAGGCCGCCGCCCTGGGCGAGTGAGCCAGTGAGGGGATGAGGACGAACGAACTCATGCAGCCGCTTTCCGTCTCTCGAAACGGGCGCCTCCGGCGCGGCTGGCTCGGCGATGCCTTTACGTACGCAGTCCTGACCGGTTGGCTCTTGTTTGTGCTATTTCCCATCTACTGGGTCGTCGCGATGTCACTGAAGCCCGAGAGCGAGGTGTTCGCACGCCCACCCAAATTCATCGGTTTCCAGCCGACG